>Ga0187783_10000003_pt1 | contig 364801 bp, 312 predicted proteins | sample 1015_SJ02_MP02_2_FD_132471 | JGI IMG/M metagenome (GOLD analysis project Ga0187783, IMG submission 132471) | Tropical peat soil microbial communities from peatlands in Department of Meta, Colombia - 1015_SJ02_MP02_20_MG | ecosystem: Environmental > Terrestrial > Soil > Wetlands > Peat... | reverse complement strand
CGATATTAGAACTCGGCCAAATAGCTTGCCACGGCATTGGCCGTATCGACCATCGGCTGCTGACTGGCGGCAATGAAGCCCACTTCGGGGCGATCGATATCCTGGATCAACAAGATGACCGAGGCGACCAAACCGCTCATAACATAAACTGGAAATCTCCAACGACGGCCTTCAGTTCCGCTGCTGTAAGCGGCGAAGCCGATCGCGACAAGGGCAATACCGTAAAGAGCGAGGAAAACGACGTTGGGCACACGATTTTTGTAGGCGGTCAGACGCTTTTGTTGGTTATCGAACATGTCATTCAACGCCTGGATAAAAAGACCCGTGGGAACAACGCTGTTATCTTTCGCCATAGCCAATTTAGCCCGTAACCAGAGCGCGTCCTGAATTTCGTTTGAGCCTGTGATGGCCATGCTCAAATCGAAGGATGACGGTATCCGCTGAGTGACCCCCAACCTAATCTCGACGTATTCACGAAGGAGTTTTAGGCTCTCTGAGTTCTGGGGCGACGGCAGCAACCGTGCCCGCATCGCAGCGGTTCCGATTGCATTCGCTTCATTTAGTACCGCGCTGCGACGCTCATCGAAACGCGTGAGTGCCATTGCAAAGGTGAAACTGATCATGAGCGCTAGAAGACCAAGAATTGCAGCCTCCAAGGTGGTAACATTCGCCTCACCTCCGGCGCGCAAGCCAAACGCATGACCGAATTCGGCTGCCATCAAGAGCGCAACGACGCTCGAGATGAAAATGGCCCCAAGCGAGTAGTTCCCTAATTCAATCATGGAGATTCACGGCAATCCGGAAGCTTCCTCGACATCAATTGTATCTGAAAAACAAGGGTGACGGGGCCTTATGGGTATTACCCGTGCGGGAACTGCAATGCTACTGAGGCAGCCGTGGTGGTTCCGGCCACGCCTTATTCTTTATTGGTGGGCAGTGACGGACTCGAACCGCCGACCCTCTCGGTGTAAACGAGATGCTCTACCAACTGAGCTAACCGCCCTGCCTGGGTAATTATCATCAGGTCGTGGCACACTCGGGATATACCGTCAACGTTTGGATTAGACAGCGACCGCCGCGGGGATTGCCGGGTGCGGCTCGTAGTCCTCGAGAATAATGTCTTCGTAAGAGAAATCGAAAATCGAATCGATCTTAGGATTAAGCTTAAGCCTCGGTAGTCTTCGCGGCGCTCGGCTCAGCTGCAGGCGGGCTTGGCGCAAGTGGTTTTCATAAAGATGAGCATCGCCAAGGCTGTGGACGAAATCGCCAAGGTCAAGGCCCGTCACATGCGCGACCATCGTTGTGAGCAACGCATAGCTGGCGATATTGAAAGGCAGCCCCAAAAAAACATCCGCCGAGCGCTGATAGAGCTGGCAAGAAAGCTTTTGCGGCTCGCCTGCCGAGCCTGCGCTAACGTAGAACTGGAAAAGGCAATGGCAGGGCGCCAGCGCCATCGACGGCAGTTCCGCCGGATTCCACGCGGAGACAATCAGCCGCCGCGAGGAAGGATCGCGCTGAATCGCCTCGACGACCTCGGAAATCTGATCAATCACCCGCCCGCACGGGGCAGCCCAAGCTCGCCATTGCCTGCCGTAGATAGGGCCAAGATCACCCTTTTGATCGGCCCATTCATCCCAAATGCTCACCCCATGCGCCTTTAAATAGGCGATATTCGTATCCCCGCGCAACATCCATAAAAGTTCATAAACAATTGACTTCCAATGAAGTTTTTTTGTCGTGACGAGCGGAAATCCGTCGGCGAGAGAAAAGCGCAATTGGTGACCAAAAACGGAACGTGTTCCTGTTCCCGTGCGGTCCGCCTTGGCTTCGCCATTGTTGAGAATATGAGAGAGAAGGTCGAGATAGGTCTGCATCGCAAACCTTTTAATGTCACTTGCACTAATTGGGAATGTATAGTCACCTTTAGTCTCGCGCTGTCCCGAGTTCACTTCTGTTCCGGCTCTACAGTCGGCTCGTTGGAGAGGACCACCCCTCCGCGCGGTTGATTGGAGGCATCGCCACCTTCCCCCGGGCTTGCCCTCGTGATGACGAGTGCATGGTTGTAGAAAAGATCATCGTAATTGCGTTTGAAGGCCGCGGCCGCGATCAGCCGCGCCCCCGAGCGCTTGCAGGATCGGCCAGTCGGTCAACATAAAGGCTGCAAGGTCGATTTCGTGCCGCGCGGCTTCGATCAACTCCACGTCGATACGCTCAAGATTTTCCGCTGGCGCGAAATGAATGGCTGGAGCAGGACAGGCCGTTGCTAACAGGCATGGGGCGACGGTTGCGGCTATTGCCACCAAAATTCTGAAGGATAAAACATCCATATTATTATTCCAATTAAATGACTAATGAATATATTTCACCATATTTTTTAGGTATAAATCAACGTATTTTGGCGACGTGGTAAAAACGGCCAACCTGCGGCTAAGCCGTCAGTCAGCGCATCCTCTGGGTGATTTTGACGGCCAAGCTAGCGCCAGGTCGAGCATTCTCCAAAATACAGCGCGGATGCGATTTCGATTTCTTGAGCTTTAAAAATAGCCTCATCGTGTTATATTTCATGGGCCGCCTTGCGGCTATGGCAATAAACGGCTTCGGAATAAACTCTTCGGACCCGGGGGCGGTACCCGGCGCCTCCACCAGAGTTCGCGCGAGAGGGCGAGTTGTGGTGGGGGCGAAATAGGTTCGACGGGGAGCGTAAAGGACGGTCTTTTGCCCGGCATGGTTCCGCCGTCATCGGGCCGAACTTTATAGTTGCCAACGACAACTATGCTCCGGTGGCTCTCGCCGCGTAACGCGGTAGCGAGTACCGATCGAAGTCCTTCGAGGTAGCACTCTAAGGCGGGGTCCGGAGGCACCTGGCAACAGAAGCCTCCACTCTTCGGGGGAATGGCACCGGGTGCAGCAAGATGCCGGTTGATCTCATTCGATATGACCTTGTCGTTCAGGAGGCCCTGCGGGGGGTGATTAGGCAAGTGCTTTCTGACGTCGCCCGTTCCGGGCTGCCGGGAGAGCACCATTTTTCGATTACATTTCGAACGCATGCGCGGGGCGTGCGTCTTTCCTCCGAGATGCGGAGCCGCTATCCGGACGAAATGACGATCATTTTGCAGCACCAATTCTGGGACCTGAGCGTCAGCCAACCGGCCTTTCAGGTTGGCCTTTCCTTCCGCAATGTGCCCGAGGTCGTCGTTGTGCCTTTTGAGGCGATCACTCGCTTCTACGACCCATCCGTTGGATTTGAGCTGCGGTTTATCCTCGAGGACGGGGTCTCGGTGGCGGAAAACGGCAACGGTCAATCCGAGGCTGGCGGCGGCGATATGCCAAGGCCATTGCCGCGGGCAGCGGCCGCAACGACGGCGCAGCCAGAAACGCCGCAGGGCGGCGAGGCAGAGGGCGTTGTAACCCCAAATCAACTCACGGATGCCGAAGCACCGACCAAAGTAATTTCAATTGATGCCTTTAGGAAAAAAAGCTAAGAGCTGAGTATACAATCTGAAACAGCAAGGTGGTTGGCAAATTCCAATCCCGCCCAAAAGGTGACTGGAAGAAGCTGCTTGCGGCCCAAAAACGTCGGAAAAACCTACGCGCGTTTATGCCGCAATGCGGCGGGTTGCATCACCAGAACGTTTGTGGTTTTGAACCGCCTTGGCATGAAGCAGTGCAGGAAGCGCGAAGGATATGAGCACAAAGGACCAGTTGCGCCAATACTTTGGTACTCAAGGTTTGTTTAGAGCTAGACGTCTTCTCGGGCGTCCCTGGGGGCTAGCTACTTTAGCGGCGCTCTTTCCAGCGGTTGTCTTGGCTGACGGCTATCCCGTGCCAGGCCAAATTGGCTTTCAAGAAGCCGCCACGCCGATAGCGGAAGAGATACAGTTTTTCCACAATGATATTTTGCTTCCTATTATCCTCGGTATCTGCGTCTTTGTATTGTCGTTGCTGGTCTATGTCGTTTTTCGCTTCAACGAGAAAGCCAACCCCATCGCGGCGCGGACCACCCACCATTCGGGGCTGGAAGTGGTTTGGACCGTCACTCCCGTGATGATTCTGATCGTCATTGCCATCCCGTCGTTCCGCCTTCTCACCCATCAGGTCACGATACCCCCGGCCGACGTCACTCTGAAGGCGACAGGTAAGCAGTGGTACTGGACGTATACCTATCCGAAGGATCAAGGCGGCGGCTTCGAATTTGATTCCGAGATGCTTCATGACGCCGAACTAAAGCCGGGCGACATTCGCCAGCTTGCCGTGGATAACGAAGCTGTCGTGCCTGTTGGCAAAGTGATCCGCGTCCAGGTAACCGCCGCTGATGTCATCCACTCTTTAGCCGTTCCCTCCTTCGGCATACGCATCGACGCGGTTCCCGGGCGAATGAACGAGACCTGGTTCAAAGCCGAGCGCGAGGGGATCTACTACGGCCAATGCTCAAAGCTCTGTGGCAAGGACCATTCCGACATGCCAATTGCTTTCCGGGTCGTCAGCGAAGAAAAATATGCCGAATGGCTTGCCGAAGCGAGTAAAAAATTCGCCATGAAGACCCCGGTTCACTATGCGGCAATCGACAAGGCGGCCGCACCACACTAGCCGCAAACGGCAGATAAACATTTGAGGAGACCACAGTGTCCCTAACACTCGAGCGCACCGTAACACCCCACGTAGGGCATGATTTACACGCTCCGCCGTCTGGATGGCGGCGCTATCTTTACGCAACCAATCATAAAGACATTGGTACGCTCTATATCCTTTTTGCCGTCGTTGCCGGGTTCATCGGCGGCGGTATGTCGATCTTGATGCGAATGGAATTGCAAGAGCCCGGCCTCCAAGTGTTTCCAATTCTTGCCCAGATTATAAATGGCGCGTCGCCCGAGACGGCGATCGACGCGGGTAAGAATCTTTATAACGTTATCATCACGGCGCATGGTCTCATCATGATTTTTTTCGTGGTGATGCCTGCCCTGATTGGCGGTTTTGGCAACTGGTTTGTTCCGCTTATGATTGGCGCGCCGGACATGGCCTTCCCGCGCATGAACAATTTATCGTTCTGGTTCCTCGTCGCCTCATTCGGGCTCGCCGTGACATCAATGTTTGTCGAGGGCGCGCCGGGAATGATGGGGTTTGGCGGCGGATGGGTACTCTATCCGCCCCTTTCCTCTAACGAGGGGCATCCGGGGCCGGCGATGGACTTTTTGATCCTTTCCATCCACCTCGCGGGCGCATCTTCCATCCTTGGCGCGATCAATTTCATCACCACGATCTTCAATATGCGCGCGCCCGGTATGACGCTGCATAAGATGCCGCTATTCGCCTGGTCGATTCTGGTGACAGCCTTCCTATTGGTCCTCACCCTCCCAGTCCTCGCCGGCGCCATCACCATGCTGCTCACCGATCGCAACTTTGGAACGACGTTTTTTGATCCCTCCGGCGGCGGCGATCCTCTGCTCTTCCAGCATTTGTTCTGGTTCTTCGGACACCCTGAAGTCTATATCCTTATTCTGCCAGGCTTTGGCATCATCAGCCAGATCATATCGACGTTTTCCCGCAAACCAATTTTCGGTTATCTCGGCATGGCCTACGCCATGGTCGCGATCGGTTTTGTCGGCCTCGTCGTTTGGGCGCATCATATGTATACGGTCGGCATGTCGCTCGATACCCAAAGATACTTCGTGTTCGCGACCATGGTCATCGCGGTGCCGACGGGCGTTAAAGTTTTCTCTTGGATCGCGACGATGTGGGGTGGCTCAATCGCCTTCCGCCCGCCTATGCTGTGGGCGATCGGTTTTATCTTCCTCTTCACCGTCGGCGGCGTGACGGGAGTCGTGCTTGCCAATGCGGGCGCTGACCGAGCCTTTCACGAAACCTATTATGTAGTCGCGCATTTCCACTACGTGCTCTCTCTCGGAGCGGTCTTCGCGATATTCGCTGGTTTTTACTACTGGTTCCCGAAAATGACCGGCTACATGTATAACGAGGCGCTGGCAAATCTCCATTTCTGGGTCATCTTCGTGAGCGTCAACGTCACCTTTTTTCCGCAGCATTTCCTTGGTCTTGCCGGCATGCCGCGGCGCTATATTGATTACCCGGACGCCTTTACTCTCTGGAACCGGATATCTTCGTTTGGTGCTTATTTGTCAGGCATCGGCGCGGTTTTGTTCCTTTATCTCGTTTATGATGCTTTCGCCAAGAAACGGCTGGCCGGAAACAATCCTTGGGGGCGAGGGGCGACAACGCTTGAGTGGACATTACCCTCCCCGCCACCGTTCCATACGTTCGAGACGCTACCGATCGTCAGCGCGGAGCACTAGGTGGCGCTTGAGCGGGTTTTTTAGGATCGAAGGCGCTTCGCATGGGACCCCGTTAGATCGCGTAATGCTTGGGAGCATGAATGTCCGTCATCAGTGAAAGCGGCGGCGGCCTGGACATCGATAGGCTTGTTTCCGTCGCGCGGCCATCCGATTATGTGGCTCTGTTGAAGCCGCGTGTCATGTCATTGGTGGTGCTAACTGCCCTGGCCGGGCTTCTGGTGGCGCCATCCCATATCAATCCCATTATTGCATTTGCTTCCCTGCTTGCGATCGCGACGGGGGCGGGCGCATCAGGCGCGCTCAATATGTGGTATGATGCCGATATCGACGCGGTCATGCGGCGCACACGGCTGCGCCCGGTCCCTGCCGGCCAGATAAGCAAGGAAGATGCTCTCGCCTTCGGTATTGTGCTGGCTGTTCTGTCGGTGATGACCTTGGGCATTGTGGCGAACTGGTTCGCTGCTGGCCTGCTTGCATTTACGATATTCTTCTACGCCGTCATCTATACTATGTGGCTAAAACGCTCGACGCCGCAAAACATCGTCATTGGGGGGGCTGCGGGAGCGCTCCCTCCCATCGTTGGCTATGCGGCGGCGGCTGGAGACATAAGCCTCGCTAGCCTCGCCCTATTCGCCATCATTTTTGTCTGGACTCCTCCCCACTTTTGGGCGCTCGCGCTTGTTAAGTCGGAAGAATACCGCATCGCCGGCATCCCAATGCTGCCGAATGTCAAAGGCCCCGATCACACACGCGGTGCCATATTCGCTTATACCCTGCTTCTCTTTCCCCTGGGCCTTTCCCCCTGGCTGATCGGTACCGCTTCGCTTGTATACGCGGTTCTCGCCGTGATCCTTGGAGCGATAATGCTATGGCTCGCCGTTCGGGTTTATTATTTCCGCACGGGGTCGAGGGCCGAAAACTGCGCCAGACAATTGTTTGCCTTTTCAATCCTCTACCTTCTCCTCCTCTTTGCCGAGATTACCAGCGAACACATCGGCACTAGCCTCATACCGTCATAGCTCTCATGGAAAGTAATCCACATCAACTCACCCTGACGCCTGAGCAAAAAAAAGCACGGCGCCAACGCAATGTCGCTATCGCTCTTGTTATCGGCTGCGTTGCTCTCTTGTTTTACGCCGTCACGATCGCAAAACTCGGCCCGGGGGTCCTCAACCGCCCCTTGTAGAGGCCGCTGTGAGCATGAAACGCGCTTCAGCTTCATCCCGCCGCCGGCATTTCATCGCCGCCGCCGCTGGCGCCATAAGCCTTGCCATGCTCGGCCTCGCTTTCGCCGCGGCCCCGCTCTACCGCCTCTATTGCGCGGCCACGGGTTATGCGGGAACACCGCAGATTGCCAAAGCCTTGCCCGCAACGAAAGGAATGCGTTCATTGACCGTCCGCTTCGATGCGAATGTCGCGCCTGGCCTACCCTGGTCCTTTGTCCCGGAAACGGTTGAAATCAAGCTGCGCACCGGTGAGATGGCGACCATTTACTATCGTATCGCCAATAAGTCGGATCGCGCGACAGTGGCAAGAGCGGCGTTTAATGTCAGCCCCGACAGCGCCGGCGCTTATTTCGATAAGGTTGCCTGCTTTTGCTTCAACGAACAAAAGCTGGATGGCGCGCAAGCTTTGGAGCTGCCGGTTGTGTTTTACCTAGACCCAGCCCTAGAGAAAGATCCAGCGATGTCATCTGTGAGTGAAATCACTCTTTCCTATACGTTTTTTGCCGAGAAACCGGCTTCAAGCACCCTAGCGGTAAAGTAGAATTTTTGGGAATTGGCTTGCCGAGCGAGACGTTTCGTCGCCTTGACCGCCCGTTGCGCGCAAGGCAAACGCCTTTCGCAACGCGTCACGCCGGCTTGGCCGTTGGTTACAACCGGCGATTACAAAGGGACTAAGAAGGCAAAGGATTGGGGTGATGGCAAAAGCTCACGCGAAACCAAATCATGACTACCATCTGGTCGATCCGAGCCCTTGGCCAGTCATAGGTGCCGCGGCAGCCTTTATCATGGCTGCCGGCGCGATCATGTGGATGAAACACATCTCGATCGCGGGCATCAAACCCGGCAGCTTCGTTTTTGGCGCGGGCCTAATTGGCATCCTCTATGTGATGTTCTCATGGTGGAGCGATGTGATCAAAGAGGCCGAATATGGCGGCTTCCACACCCGCGTGGTGCAAATCAGTCACCGCTACGGAATGATCCTTTTCATTGGCTCCGAGGTCATGTTCTTCGTGGCCTGGTTCTGGGCTTTTTTCAACTCAAGCCTGTTCCCCGGCTTTCAAGACGAATTCGCCCGAGCCGCTTTCACGGGCGGTGTTTGGCCTCCCAAGGGCACCGAGGTCCTCGATCCATGGCGCTTCCCTTTGCTCAACACGCTGATACTTCTCACTTCTGGCACGACCGTGACCTGGGCCCATCACGCGCTCCTGCACAATGACCGCTTTAGCCTCAAGGCTGGACTGGTTCTCACCATACTCCTCGGCCTGACTTTCACCTGCGTCCAGGCCTACGAATATGCGCACGCGCCTTTTGCCTTCAAAGGGTCGATCTTCGGCTCGACCTTTTTCATGGCGACGGGATTCCATGGTTTTCATGTCATCATTGGGACCATTTTCCTTACGGTTTGCTTGCTGCGGGCGTTCGCGGGTCAATTCAAGCCAAAACAACATCTCGGCTTTGAATTCGCGGCCTGGTATTGGCATTTCGTGGACGTCGTCTGGCTGTTTCTCTTTGCCTGTATTTACGTGTGGGGTTCTTGGGGGGCCGCAATCGAGCCCTGATACCGCTAAAGCCTGGGCCGCGCGGGCCGCTATTGTTGAATTCGGGGTTGAGATGGATGAGCCGGGCCGCGGTAAGCCAGCAATAGCGGTTATCCCGGGTTTGACGGGACGTTGCCCACGCTGCGGCAGCGGCAAACTATTTGCCGGTTTTCTCAACCTTGCCCCTCGTTGTTCCAAATGCGGGCTTGATTTTCACTTCGCCGACGCCGGTGATGGGCCTGCCTTTTTCGCCAGCCTTCTCGGCGGGTTCCTGGTCCTTGGCGTCGCCCTTTGGGCGGAATTGCGCTATGAGCCTCCCCTTTGGGTTCACTTAAGCATATTCCTGCCGCTCACGCTCCTCGTTTGCCTTGGCTTGCTGAGGCCAATCAAAGGCTTGCTTGTCGGCTTGCAGTATCGCACGAAGGCGGAGTCGCGGGGACACGTAGACGAAAAAAGATAGTGACAGTTCAAAAGCCGCCGGTGCGTGTCTTTAGGCTTGTCGGACCCGCCATTCTCACATTGGCGGCCGTATCGATCTTCCTTGGGCTGGGCTTTTGGCAGCTCCGCCGTCTCGCTTGGAAAGAGGCCCTTATCGCCGCCATCGAGACCCGCGCCGACGCCCCAGCCCAGCCATTGCCAGGCATCTCGGATTGGCCAAATCTACGGCCGGATGATTATGACTATCGCCACGTCACGGCGCGCGGGTTTTTCGAAAACGACAAAGAAACTTTGCTGTTTCGCCCCTCTGGCGGAGCCGGTCTTCCCGAACCTGGCTATCATGTATTGACGCCTCTTCGACTGAACACCGGCGGCTATGTCATCGTCAATCGAGGCTATGTTCCCCCTGAGCGGAAAGACAAACAAATCCGCGTCGCGGGACTCCTCAGCGGAGAGGCGATCGTGACGGGCCTGCTTCGCCAGCCGGAGACCCGCAATCTATTTACCCCGCCTGATGATCCGGCGGCTGCCCTTTATTTCACTCGCGATCCGGTGGCGATCGGCAAGCGCTTTGCGTTGGCGCCATTAGCGCCTTTTACCATCGATGCGGACGATGAACCTATCCCCGGTGGTTGGCCTAGGGGCGGCACCACCATCCGTCAGTTTCCGAATAACCACCTCTCCTATGCGTTAACGTGGTTTGGTTTGGCTTTGATGCTTTTGGCCGCGGTTACGATTGTTGCTTGGAAGAAAAACTAAAGAAGTCTTTCTGCTATCGCGCGGATTCAAGCGAAAGGCTTCCTCCCTGTCGATGGTTCATGTTACAGGATGCGCATCCCATGGCAGCGCGATAAATTTGAAGGCGCGGTTTTCAGGTGAAATATATTTCAACTCGCGGCGAAGCCAAGGCGGCTTCCTTTGTTGAGGCTTTGCTTGCCGGGCTTGCGCCTGACGGCGGCCTTTACATGCCGCAAACCTATCCGCGCTTCGAGCCAGCCACGATCGCTAACTTCGCCGGAGCTCCCTACAAGGATCTCGCGGCTGCCGTCAGTGCGCCTTTCATAGGGGATGAAATCGAACTTCCCGCATTGGAAGAGATGATCGCGGCTGCCTACAGATCCTTTCGCCACCCCGCTATTGCGCCACTGGCGCAGCTTGACACTAATCTTTTCGTTCTCGAGCTCTTTCATGGGCCAACCTTCGCCTTCAAGGATCTTGCGATGCAGCTTCTCGCACGGCTCATCGATAAGGTTCTGGGGGCGCGAGGCGAACGAGCCACAATCATTGGCGCGACCTCGGGCGATACCGGAGCCGCGGCGGTGGAAGCGTTTGCTGGCCTCGGCCATGCCGATGTTTTCATTCTTTATCCTCACGGCCGAATTTCCGAAATACAGCGGCGCCAGATGACGACTGTCCGCGCGGATAATGTCTACGCAATCGCAATCGAGGGAACTTTTGATGATGCGCAGGCCCGCATCAAAGCGATGTTCAATAACCCAGCTTTACGCGAAAGACTGAATCTCTGCGGTATCAACTCGATAAATTTTGCTCGCATACTCTTTCAAGCCGTCTACTATTTTACCAGCGCCGGCGTGCTGGGAGCACCTGCCCGGAGCATCTCATTCGTCGTTCCGACAGGAAACTTCGGCGACATTTTTGCCGGCTGGATTGCGAAACGCCTAGGGCTTCCCATCGATCGGCTAGTGATCGCAACGAATTCAAATGATATTTTGAAGCGCGCACTCGAGAGCGGCCGCTACTCATTGAAGAACGTCCAGCCGACGCAGTCGCCCTCCATGGATATCCAAGTATCCTCAAACTTCGAACGGCTGCTCTTTGAGGCATCTGGCCGCAATGGCGAGGCTATCGATCACTTGATGATGCAACTACGCCAGTCTGGCGAGTTTTCTATTGAAACCGCACCGCTTGAAAAAATACGCGCTGAGTTTGACGCTTATAGCGCAACCGAGTTGGAAACAACGCACGAGATAAAGCGAACTTGGCAGGACGCAGGGTATCTTCTCGACCCTCATACCGCCGTCGGGGTTAGCGCGGCGCGAAAATTACCTTCGTCGAAAAGCCCCGTGGTCGTTCTCGGCACCGCTCATCCAGGTAAGTTTCCCGGCGCGATTGCCCAAGCGCTCGGCGCGCCGGAACCGCCGCCAGAGGCGCTGGCCCGGCTCTTGAAAAGGGAAGAAAAATTTTGGCTTCTGCCGAACGATCAAGCGGAGATCGAGCATTTTATTCGGGCGCGCAGCGCTCAGCCAACGCAGACCGCCCATGAGCGCTAAAATAACCGTTCTGCCCTCTGGGCTCAGGATCGCCACGCAGAATATGCCTCATCTTGAGACCGCCTCGCTTGGCGTCTTTGTCGGCGCTGGCTCCCGCCACGAAAGCCTGCAAGAAAATGGCTTGTCGCATCTCCTCGAGCACATGGCATTCAAGGGAACCAAAAGGCGTTCGGCACGCGATATCGCGGAAGAAATTGAAACAGTGGGAGGCGAGCTGAACGCGGCGACGAGTACCGAGCAGACCGCTTATTACGCTCATACTTTATCCCAAGATGTGCCGCTGGCGCTTGACATCTTCGCCGATATTTTGCTCGAGAGCACTTTTGATAGCGCGGAGATCGAGCGGGAAAAGAAAGTTATTTTGCAAGAGATCGGCGCCGTTGAAGACACGCCAGAGGATCTCATCTTCGATGACTTAAGCGCCACTGCGTTTCCCAATCAACCCATTGGCAGGCCAATTCTTGGGAGTAAAGAGCGGGTGGCGCAATTTAGAAGGGACGACGTCGCCAATTATTTGTCCGATAAGTACCGCTCTGATGGAACTGTAATTGCCGCGGCCGGGGCCATTGATCATGCTCAACTTTGCGAGGAGGCAGAGCGGCATTTCGCGCGCTTGCCTTGCGAAACTGGGCGAGACCGGGCTGCGCCTGCCCGCTATGTTGGTGGAACGCGCGAGACCCGCCGTAAACTCGAACAGGTCCATGTTGCCATAGGTTTTGAAGGCGCGAATTTCACGGCGGAAAATTTCTATCCCTTGCAGATTTTCACAGCCGCTGTCGGCGGCGGAATGTCATCGCGGCTCTTTCAAGAAGTGCGCGAGGCGCGGGCTCTTGCCTATTCGATCCACGCTTTCCACTGGGGCTACTCCGACACTGGCGTGTTTGGGTTTTATTCGGCCACCAATGCCTCCGATCTCGACGAGTTGCTGTCCGTCGCGCTTGAAAGCTTGGGGCAGGCGACGCTCGATCTTGGCGATGAAGAAATCCACCGGGCTAAGGCGCAACTGAAAGTTTCGCTATTAAGTATTCTCGAATCCCCCTCGGCCCGATGCGAGCAGATCGCTCGCCAGATAATGATTTTTGGCCGTATCCTGGCACACCGTGAAATCATCGATGCAGTCGACCGCGCGGATGCGGCCACCATTCGTGCCGCGGGTGCAAGGGCCCTGCGGTCGCCGCCGACCGCGGTCACCCTCGGCCCCGCGGTGAAGGCATGTACGCAGGAGGCTGTTGCTATGCGGTTGCGGGGACTGTGAGGAGCGCTCCATGGCTCTTTTTCCGCTTTCTTCACTTAACCATCCGGGACCGCTCATACGCGGCGAGGGAGTGTACCTGCGTCCTCCCGAAATGCGGGATTATGAAGCTTGGGCTGACCTGCGCGCAAACAGCCGGGCGTTTTTAACACCTTGGGAGCCAACATGGCCACCAGACGATCTAACTCTTTCTTCATTCCGGCGTCGCGTCCGCCGCAATCACAACGAGATTCAAAACGATGAATCCTACGCTTACCTGGTTTTTCGTGAGGATCACGCCCTCGCCGGCGGAGTGACTTTGGGGCAGATCAGGCGCGGTGTCGTCCAGACAGGAACCCTTGGCTATTGGATTGGCGCCCCTTATGCCCGGCAAGGTTTGATGACCGCCGCCGTCCGAGCGGTCGTCAGGCACGGTTTCTCCACTCTTCGCCTTCATCGGATCGAAGCATCGTGCTTGCCGCAAAATCATGCTTCATCGAAGCTCTTGGAACGGATCGGTTTCACGAGAGAAGGCTACGCGAGGGCCTATTTGCGTATCAACGGCCTGTGGCAGGACCATCTGCTTTTTGGACTCGTGGAAACCGATGGATGGGATTGTTGCCGATGAGACGCAGCCAAAGCCCACCCTACCTTCCGTGGAACAAGTTAGCCACTTCCGTTTTGGAGAAGCGATGCCTCGAACAAACTCCGAAAACGCCAGAGCTCGCGTGCCGCAATGTGGTTACCATCGGCAAATAACGACCGCCCATCGATCAGATACAAGCACCGCTCCTCGCCGCATTGCACGCGATCGGCCCGCACAAAACCAATGTCGTTTCGTTGCTCAAAGTGTTGAATAACAGGTCCAAATCGATCCATAAACTCATGTTTTTCGAGGAATATCGGCCGGTCATGCGGACGATTGAAGGCGATTTGACGGCTGATTATCGACGGAACATCCCATCCAGGCTCTGCGATAGGTCCAATTAGAATGACCTTTTTGCCCATGCTGTGTATTTCCTCGATAAGACTATCCAGGGCAGCGATCAGGGTGGAATTGCCAGGATTTTGGATCAAATTACCGGCCCGATCCACCAGTGTATCCGACTGGGGCCAAGTCAGCCCAAGGATAACAATTCGAGCGCGGCGCAGACTAGCCACGGCGTTGAGACTTCGTTTTGCGATATCTATGCAATAGCGCGTGTAATTAATTTCCACGGTGGGAAGACAATTCGTTACGACGAAGAGCAGACCTGTCCGATTATGCTCGGCTAAAATCGATGCCCAAATTGGGGCGTACATCCCTGCGTGTGAGTTTCCTAAGAGAATGACATCAGCGTCAGCGGGGTTTTTGGAAGGTAGAGTCACAGGACATACTCTCGATCTACCAAATAAAATGTACTCACGGACGGGACAGCTATAGTAGCCGCCGATCGCCTCGTTAATGCTCGCCGCCTCGACTGTTAAGCGGCCTGGCAGCCCATCCGAGATGAGAAGGGGAGCTGATATGGCGGTTAGCGCCATTATTCCCGCGCCTGTGATGTAAAGCACCGTCCTGGTTGCCATTATCTTCCCGCGAAACGGCCGCTCAATAAACCGCCATGACAGGGTTGCGCAGAGAGTTATGACTGCCAGCGTTGCCATAATCTCCAAACTAGTAAGGTCACGAATCACAAAATATTGATAAAATACTATAATGGGCCAATGCCACAGGTAAATCGAGTATGACATTAAACCGATGAAAACTATAGGTTGCAAACGCAGCGTCCGGCTCATCGTGGAATATCCATATTGTCCCGCTAGAATGAGCAGCCCTGTTCCGATAACGACTGGCGTAGCCACGGGAAATGAGTATATTGCCAAAGGGTGAAAAATACCTACTGCTAGAAGCAATGTTCCCGCAGTTGCGATGGCGTTGATTGTCATTGGACGCAAGGCAGGATGGGCCGGACTCAGGGCCAAGACAGCGCCAGCTCCCAGTTCCCATGCACGAGTTGGTAATAGATAGAAGGCTGGGGAATCATTACTGGTGAACAACATGAACATATCCAGGCCGAACGATGCTACTGTGATCGTGATTATAATGTACAAAGCGAATCGCGGTGATAGGCGCGATAGAACAATGAGCACGAGCGGAAAAATGATGTAAAATTGCTCCTCCACTCCAAGCGACCACATATGAAGAAGCGGCTTGTTTTCATGTCCTCTGGAAAAGTAATTGGTATCTCGCCAGAAGTAAACATTTGCTACGAAAGTTAACGTAGAAAGCAAGCTTTTACTATAGCCAATCAGATCTACCGGCAAAAGCAAGATCGCAGATACACCAGTAGTAAAAAAAAGAACGGCGAGAAGCGCCGGTAGGATACGGCGTATTCGCCTGCTGTAGAAATGGGAAATTGAAAACACCCCTTCGTTGATCTCGCTCCAAATAATCGAAGTGATCAAAAAACCTGATACGACAAAGAACATATCAACGCCTAGGAATCCACCCGGCAGTATGCTTTGCGACAAATGAAAAAAAACCACGGACAGCACAGCGATGGCGCGTAAACCGTCCACGTCTGCGCGATAACGTAATGCCATCTATTTGCTCCTTTATTTCTATCCGTTTGCCAAGGCTCCCTCTAAGAGCCAAACGTCGGCAGGCAAACGCATGAATGCCATCACCATGGACTTGGCATCATACTCTAAATTTCAGCACATCCCCTGTTAATTTATGCGCGTTGGGTTCCTGCTATCCGAGGGCCGCCGCTGTCTTTTCGAATGAATATCCGATTTCATCCAGCAATCCTCCTTGAATCAAATTCCAGCTCGCCCGCTGTAAGCGAAGCAAAAAATAGATCTATATCTCTTGGCGTTACGCTCTCAATAGAACGTGGATTCCAACGCGGGCGGTTGTCCTTATCGACGATCACGGCGCGAACCCCCTCGTAAAAATCACTCTGTGTCAAGATACGGTTGGCAATTCGAAATTCCATTCGCAGGGCCTCGTCTATGCTAAGCCGAGCGCCTAGCTGCATTTGACGCAGAGCGATCGAAAGGCTAAGCGGTGACTTCAGCCTTATCGAGGTCGCCGTAGATCGTGCGAAGTCCGAACCTGCGTGGCCCGCTTCATCAAGTTGGCCAAGAATCGCGCTAAGAGTTTGGAGAGAAAAACATTCTTCCATGAGCTCTCTTTCCGGCATCAATTGCGAGGGCGGGGGGAGTGACGCCTCGCTAGCAATAGCGGACCGAATATCATCGCCGCCAATCAGGCGATCTTCAAGGGCGGTCAGGCGATCGGACGGAACATGGGCCGAAGCAACCCCGAAGGCGAGCGCATCGCCGCAATCCATCTTGGCCGATGTTAGGGCAAGATAGGTGCCCGCGTGGCTGGAGAGGCGCGGTAGGAAAAAGCTAGCTCCGACGTCGGGGAAAAAGCCGATCGCGGCTTCCGGCATGGCGAAAGTAAACCTATCGGCGGCGATGACATGTGTGCCGTGCATCGCAAGACCAGCGCCGCCGCCCATAACGATGCCATCGACTAAAGAAACAATGGGTTTTTGGTAGACCCTCATAAACCTGTTGAGCTGATATTCCTCGCGCCAAAAACTCAATTGTTCCGCGTGACGTCCGGCTAACCCGAGCTCGTACAGAATTCTGATATCGCCTCCGGCACAAAAAGCCTTTCCGCCGCCGCTCTTGAAAATGACGCGGCTAACCGCCGGTTCATGCCTCCAATCTTCGAGCGCCTTCGTGATGAGGCGCACCATACTCAGCGTCAGCGCGTTGAGAGCTTTTGGCCGATTGAGCGTAATGACACCACTCGATCCGGTCCTCTGGCAGATGACTTCCGCCTCCATGGACCCTCAAGCGGTTTCAAAAAATCGGCCAAAGTTCCTCAGGCCGGTCTTCATTTCGAGCAGGCTGGCTCGGGTAACAGCTCTAGACTCGACATCTCTCCAGCGAGAACGAAATCGCCATAATCGAGCCGGAGAGCGCGGGAAATACCGTTTTCATAAAGATCGAAGGACAAAATATAATTGGGCTCGCCGTCTTTCTTTCCTTTTTCGAAATAGCTGATGGAAACTGGCCACCGCCTTACATTATCGAGTTCCGGGATATGGGCTGCCTTCTCTACGGCAGGCTCCGCAATCGGGCGGCCAATATAGGTCGTTGTGTCGTATATTTTGTCCCCAGTTTCAGAGCCATCATAGACCTTAACCTCAAGGACATTTTCACCGGCTTGCGCGGCGGCGATAATGCGGCGCAAATGCTCGGTGGGAAAGACCACGCCGGCATCAAGATCAAATTTATTGCGTGCCGGCTTGACGAGATTGACAAGGAGATGGCCATCGGCGGCTTTCCAGGCCTTTCCGTCGACGGATTCCGCGGGGCCATTATCGATATTCGTCTGCAATTTAAAGTCAAAGGCGTTACCGTCGGCCCCCTCGAATGTCGCCGAGTGCATATCAGAGATACGGGTTGGCCCTTCCGGCGGCTGCAGTTCGGTCAATTGGCGAAAATTCTGAACATAGCCATCGCAAGGTGAACCGGTGAAATCGAATGCAATGCGGCCATGCGCCGCCGTCGGGCTTTTGTTGCCAATCGACTTTGCTAAACTTAGCTCGTAAACGGCGCGATGCGAGACAAGCAGGCTGGATTTTCGGTCATCCGATTTCGACTTCGCGGAAAAGGCATTGGTGGTCGCTGCCCGCGTCCGAGACGTGATACTGAAAACTAACGAAGCCGAGATAGCCAGCACCAGCGCAAAAGCCGATGCGGTACGCACAGAAAATCCAAGCATTACTCTCATTCCTCGATGTGGGACAAAGCTTCGGCTGTCCGGTTCCGGTGAAAATGCTGGCCCACGGGCTCTCGCTCAATGCGAGACGGCCCTCCCCTCGGGTCTTGCGCGGGCCACCGCCTTGCGCAGCTTCTTTAAAACTTGAACCCCGCTCATCGATTTGTCGAATAGGTTGCAAATGCTTCCCGATGGACTTTAAAATCTCGAGCTTGGAGATGCAACCTTTCACGGCAGCTTTCCTTTTTTCCGTTTTACTAATTTTCCCTATCGGATAACTGCTTAAAAATAGGATATGAATCGTGACAGCCGATGAAAAATTAGCAGCGCTTGGGATCTCGCTGCCGACGCCGGCCGCTCCAGTGGCGAATTACGTTCCTTTCGCATTATCGCCACCGCTGCTGGTCATTTCCGGTCAGCTCCCGCTTGGCTCGAACAGCAAAATCGACCCTGCGCATACGGGGAAGCTCGGCTTGGCTGTTTCGAGGGATGCCGGGCGTGATGCGGCTCGCCTTTGCGCGATCAATATCCTCGCGCAAGCAAAGGCGGCCCTCGGCGATCTCGAATGCATCAAGCGCTGCTTGAGGCTTGGCGGTTTCATAAACGCCACTCCTGACTTCGCTGACCTCGCGGCGGTGATGAACGGTGCTTCCGACTTGATCGTCGAGGTTTTGGGGGAAAGGGGACGCCACGCAAGATCGACCGTCGGGGTCGCCGCTTTGCCTTTGAACTGCGCTGTCGAAGTCGAAGCTATTTTCGAGACGGCCGCGAGCATTTTTCAGGTAAATGCAATTTGAAAAGCTGGTCTGCCAATGCGCCGCCATGGTTGATGGCGCGGCCCATCGCACATCGAGGGCTTCACGGCCGCCAAACCGGATTAATCGAGAACTCCGCTGCCGCGGCGCGCGCCGCGATTGCCCATAACTATGCCATCGAGTGCGATGTTCAGTGCAGCCACGATGGCGAGGCCATGGTCTTTCACGATGCCGCTCTTGAGCGATTGACGCAAAGGGAAGGATGCGTTGGCGCGTTCAAGGCCGAGGAGCTGAGCCATTTTTCTTACAAGGATAGTGATGAAAAAATCATCACTCTTCGCACTCTTCTCGAATTAGTGAATAGCCGCGTCACGCTCATCGTTGAGATCAAAAGCCGCTACGACGGCGATATGCGCCTAACCGACCGTGTGCTCAATCTCATCACCACCTATTCAGGTCCGATTGGCGTCAAAAGCTTTGATCCCGCCATCCTTCTCCGCGCGCGGGCCAAGGGAATTCCTTGTCCGCTTGGGCTGGTTGCACAAGCTCATCACGATAGCGAAGAACCGGCCGCCATTGTCCCTACAAGAGATTCAAGCTTATTTGACGCAATGAAGCCGGACTTCATTTCCTTTGCTCTCCATGACCTCCCCCACCCGGCGATAGCGGCATGCCGGATGAACATGGGCCTGCCCGTTATGACCTGGACCGTTCGTTCCGAGCATGATCGCGAACGCGCGCTCGCTTATGCCGACCAAATCATTTTCGAGGGTTTCACCCCTTGAGGCGGGGCTACTTCCGACGAAGCGCAATCACGACCGGCTCAATCGCTCTTTGACGAGAAACTCAATGGCGCGCATATAAGCCCGGTCGTCATCACCACGGAATTGCGCGTCAACGTGGCTGATGCGCTCCCCTGTCCTGACGTCCATGATGTAAAGATCTACCGAGGAGATTAGAGTCGAAACCTTATGAACGACAGTCAGCGCCGCGAGCGACGCACCCGCATCACGCGCGACAGGCTGCCAACAGCCATTACAACTCCAACGCGGCTCCATTGCGTCAATCCGAGCCGCGAAGTTCGACAGATCAACACCGCGATATCGCCCCGTCTCATTGAGAAGCTCGCTCAGTTTGCGGGTGGCAAGCGCCAGCCGCTCCGCTTGGCCGGGCTTGGCGCCCTCCCCGCTTGTGTCCCAGAGCTCCACCGGGAAGACTGCCGTAGGTCGCGGCTCCTCCGCGGAGGACTTGTGAATACTCAATCCAACGCTAAGCGAGGCGGCAAGTGTCAAAATGAGAGCCATTTGCATGACTGGTTTAAGAATTGCCGGGGCTTTCGTCGCTTTAGCGGCCAATCGTAGGGCCTGATTTCAAGAGGTCCCAACGCGTTTTGAAGACGGTATCGCAGATTCCCGGCGAGCCAAATCCGTCACTGAAACTGACGTTGCTGCGGCGGTGGTGCTCGCCATGCGCCTGACTGGATACAATCGTGCGTAGCCAAACGAGTGGCCGCAGATGGAGCTTGCCATTATCGGCCTTGGGCAGCCGTGCCGCAAAGTCATATCCAGAGTGTTCATAAAGGCCGCCGATCGCGCCGAGGCTGGCGATCAGAATATGAAATCCCCTATCCGCGCCGGCCGAGACCAGCGATAAGGGAATGACGTAAGGCAGCGCGATTTCCAGAAAGAAATCAACGGGACTCATGTAGCAGGCGCTAATGCTGATGCTCGCGCCTGTGGAATGATGTATGCTGTGCCCTAGTCTCCGTATCAGGTTTGGCCGGTGCAGCACGAAGCGGTGAAAGACATATTGGACGATATCATGCCCAATGGCCATGATAAGCATAGCCGTGACGAAATGGGCTATACTGATGTGAGAGACGCCAATGAAGGCGAGTCCCGTATATTGAAGGGCAACCATCGCCGGCAATAGAATGAATATTTGGTTGAAGAGTACGCGCGGCAGCATTTCCCTGTAGGTGAGCGGCTCGCGGCGCCGCACCTTATAGCGCGATAGCCAGCCCAGCCGGTCGCAACACAGGAAAAATAGGCCAACGGCGTGAAAGACAGCCATCTGGGCGGCCCACACGAGAATCGAGAGTGGTATTTTTTCAAGAACATCCACTTTGCGTTCGTCCTCCAGCACCGCAAAAAGCGCCACCACCGCGTTGGGGCGAAATAATTTGCGCCGAATCATCAGGCGCAGCCGCCGCTTAAGCAAAAACTCCCAAACGCTGCAATGCAAGACAATTTTGTTGACAAAAAGTGACGCCCCGCCGCCTCTTATATGAGATTTGCGATCGGCGTTTGAGCCTCAATACGTAACACCCTTTCAGCGTTAGCGGCCGCCGAGCGAGAATATCACCGGAAAGGGCACGAGCCGCAAGGCAAGCCAGACTCTGGCGGGAGTTGTTCCGACCAGCTTCGAGAAATCAGTGTAGTTTTTTACAATCGCTGCGGCGACGCGCGAGCGCCGCGCCCACGGTTTCGCCTCTGGGCCGGGACTTGCACAATCCATTCGCCAAAGCAGCCAGAGAAAGGAGATCCAGATCCAGCCGCGCTCAACGAAACGGCCGGCCCGTTCAACGAGGTGGTCGGCGAGCGCCGCTCGCGCCAAAGCGTTGCTATCCCCAGCACAGCCGGGCTGATAGCAAAGAACGTTATTGAGCTGCGGCCTTTGTGAATAAATATTGCCGCCATGCAGCCGGTAGGCGGCAACCGGGGCATCAATTAGAACACTTCCACTGACGGCATTGATGCCGAGGCAAAAATAAAGATCAGTGCCTGTCCTTAAGCTTGGAAGCGCCGGGTTATCCGCGAAAAGGTCAAGCGCATCCCGCCGGAAGCAATTTCCCGACGTCGGCGCCCATACCCATTGGCTCGTCAACCCAACGAAGTAGATTGACTTTAGTATTTTCTCATCGACACTCTGGCGAGGCCATTGCTCGCCGAACGCGTGGCGATAAGGACGCGCGGCGCGCGGTTTAAAGCCGCGACCCCGCAATATGCGGCGATTGAACGCATGCTCCGTCCCCAGCACGATCTGATCGCCAGATAGCTGCAGCATATCGCCAGAAGTAAATCCAACATGGATTCGCAAAGAAAGGTGCACGAAGACGTGGGTCTCGACGCAATTCGGGAGCAGCAAGTCATCGGCATCGAGGAAGATCACATAGGGACCGCTAGAAGCCTCAAGACCGTCAAGAGCGGCCTGGCTTTGGCCTCCATTGTGAGTCCGGCGGATGATTTTCACGCCCGCGCCATTCGTTTCCATGAGCGATAGCACGGCGGGACTTCCATCTGTTGAGGCGTTGTCGACAACGATACACTCAACGTTCGGATAAGTCTGCGATAGAACCGAATCGACAGCCGCGCGCAAAAACCTTCTGTAATTGTAATTAATGACAATCACGCTCACCAAAGGCAAGCTGGGATTGGTTTCTATTTCCCCCAACTCCCGTCTGTTTGGCCTTTGTTCGGCTGGCGGCACGTCAGCCACATTGGTTTCAATCCGAGCTTGCCATCCCGTCGCGGCGTCCAAAATGTCCTCTCTTTTCACACTAGGCGAAGGCTAAGGTGTTTAACGCGCCGACGGCGCGATGCCTAGCTCTGGCCCTAACGCTAACTGGCATTTTTCCTGCGAGGCATCTTGCCCGGCCAATCGACGATATGGCGCGGATAATCGGCAAGCCGGACTTCTTTTTCGGAAGAGCCGACCCGCCCTCGTACCGAGATACCGGCCTCATGCACGCTTGCCGCCGATCCCGAGACGAGCGGGTGCCATGCCGCAAGTCCCCGGCCTTCGGCAAGGCGCCGATAGGCGCAGCTCGGCGGCAGCCAAGAAAGCGCCTTGACCTTATCCGGCGTCAATTTGATACAGTCCCTCACCTTGCGGCGCCGGTGGACGTAATCCGCGCAGCGGCAGGTGGTTTCGTCAAAGAGCTTGCAAGCAATGTCCGTAAAATGAATCTGGCCCGTTTCTTCATCTTCAAGCTTAACGAGGCAGCAGCGGCCACAGCCATCGCAAAGGCTTTCCCATTCGTGGGAATCGAGTTCTTCAAGGGATTTTCGTTCCCAGAACGGCGACGCTTCGGGATCGCTTTTGCGGCGCGAGCTTCGCTTGGCCGGAGCTAATTCCTCAAGACGGGACGTTTTAGGGGACATAATGGTTGAATTTGCAGCGCGTTTTTGATGGAGGCGGCTTAAATCATTGCTCACGTGGGTCGATGGATTGTCAAACTACAGACATTTTATTTATGATTTATTCGATTTTCCAGGGAGCAGGAAGGCTTGCAAAATAGACTTAAGAACTCTCGCTTGTGGCAGAAAATCTCCCGGTCTCTGCTCGATATCGATGCGTTCGTCGACTCTTCGCTCCATACGAATGCGGAACGCGCCCGCCAGGCGTGGGCATCTTATGCCGCGTTCATGGATGGCTTTTACATTCGCGGGTGGCGCCGTGTATTGAACGAGATCGCATCCGAAGTTCTGACGATCGGACTAGGAATTGGCATCTTGGCCCTGACCCTGGGCGGCCTCGCGTTTCAGGAGACATCGGACGACTGGTTGAAAAAAACCGATCTCGCCGTGACCTTTCTTGATCGCTATGGGCAAGAGGTCGGGCGCCGCGGGATACGGCATGACGACAGAGTCCCCTTTGATGAAATCAGTCCGGATTTGATCCACGCGGTTGTCGCGACGGAAGACCGGCGTTTTTTCGAACATTTCGGCATCGACTTTATTGGAACCTTGCGCGCGCTGACGGTCAACGCAAGGGCGGATTCCGTCGTCCAGGGCGGCTCGTCGATTACCCAGCAACTCGCGAAAAATCTTTTTCTTTCTAACAAGCGAACACTCGTGCGGAAGATCAAAGAGGCTTATCTTGCTGTTTGGCTCGAATTCCGCCTGCCAAAAAGGGAGATTTTGCGCCTCTATCTTGATCGAGCCTACCTCGGAGGCGGCGCCTTTGGCGTGCAGGCCGCTTCGGAGTTCTACTTCGGCAAATCCGTGCGCGACCTCTCTCTGGCCGAGGCGGCGATGATCGCTGGCCTCTTCAAGGCCCCGACAAAATACGCGCCCCATATCAATCTGCCCGCGGCGAGGGCCCGCGCCGCCGATGTTCTCAACAATATGGTTGAAGCTAGCTATTTGACAGAGGGGCAAATTTACGCGGCGCTGCGCAACCCGGCAACACCAATCGACCGCAGCCAGGAGTCGACGCCGGATTGGTATCTTGATTACGCTTATGATGAGGTAAAACGGCTCGCCGATGAAAAAAAAATAGGGGATGACCGTGTCCTGACGGTCCGAACCGCGCTCGATAGTAATTTACAGCGGCATGCGGATACCACGATAGAGACGCAATTGCGCGAGCATGGTCCGGAGTACCATGCCAAGCAAAGTGCCATGGTCATCCTCGATCCTCTCGGCGCCATGCGAGCGATGGTAGGAGGGCGGGATTACGGCGCTAGTCAGTTTAATCGCGCCACCGATGCTCTCCGTCAGCCGGGATCTTCCTTCAAGCCTTTCGTCTATATCACCGCGCTAATGACCGGCAAATTCAAGCCGTCGACGATTGTCGTCGATGGGCCAATCTGCATCGGCAATTGGTGCCCCCACAATTATAAGAACTCCTATGCCGGCCGCCTTCCGCTCGTCGAGGCCCTGGCGCGGTCGCTCAATACCGTGGCCGTGCGTTTGGCGATTGCGATCGGGGACGGCAGCCCCAAGGCCGGCCGCGCCAAAATCACCGAGACCGCCAAAATGATGGGGCTGACAACACCGCTGCCTGATACGGTTTCTTTGCCGATCGGCGCCGATGAAGTCACCGTGATCGACATGGCTTCCGCCTATTGCACTTTCGCCAGTGACGGCCTGCGTGCCCCTCCCTATACGGCTGTGGAAATTGCCAATAGCAGTGGAGAGGTTATTTATCGGCACGACCTTGATGCGCCTCCGCCGCGCCGGATTATCGACGCTAGCACGATCGAAACAATGGTGTCGATGATGATGCAGGTCGTGCTTGCGGGTACCGGAAGGCGGGCGCAGCTTTCGAATACCGAGGTCGCCGGTAAAACGGGGACAACGAATGGGTATAAGGATGCCTGGTTTATTGGCTATACTGGCAACTATGTCGGGGCGATTTGGTTCGGCAATGATGACGATACACCGATGGAGAAAATGACGGGTGGAACCCTTCCTGCGGCGACCTGGCATGATGTCATGGAATATGCGCACCAAGGTATCGAGTTAAAACCATTGCCTGGCCGGCCCGCGCCGGCACCCGCCACAACCAGTCCGAGCGCTGGCGCGGGCGATACGCCGCGGCGGCCTCCAAGCCTAACCGCCAACGCGGCCGCAGCCCTCGGAACAATCGAAGCCACCGCCCTCGCGGACGAAAATCGCAGGGCCAATACGGATCCACTCATAAACAGCGGCATCAAAAGCAAGGAGCAGGCCCCAAGACCTTCCCAGGGAAGTGGCGGATGAAATCTCTCATCGTGCGTCTTGTGCCCTTCGCCGCGGTTTTGGCAAAATTTGCTCTCGCCGGCACCCTCGGCATAGTTCTTGGCCTTACAATAACATTTGCAGTAGTCAGCCGCGGGCAAGGGTTTGCCGCCATAAGAGCCGGCCCCTGGACGGGCTGGCCGCGCAATGAAGCCGCCGCCGACATCGACCCTTATACGCGAGCAATCCTTGCCCGTTCTGGCCGCGCGGCTTTGAATGAGTCCGAAGCTGTCGGATTCTTCGCCAAAGGCGATAGCACGGGCAGTGAATTTGATCCAGCTTGTGAGTACACCATTAAGGGGGAGGTTCCGGCGGCCAGGTATTGGACCCTTACTCTGTTCACGCCCGAGGGCGGCCTCGTATCTAACCAAACGGGCCGCCAAGGCCTCACGTCAAACGAACTGCTGCGGGCAAGCGACGGCGGCTTTGAAATCATTCTATCCCGCAAGGCTCGCGCGGGGAACTGGCTCCAAATTGGCGACCTCCCACGCTTCATCATTGTTTTGCGATTTTACGATAGCGAGCTTGGATCCCCTGCCGCTGCTATTGACACGGCGCACATGCCAGCAGTGATCCGGGGTGATTGCCGATGAATAGGGTTGACCGCCTGCTTGTCGTTTTACTCTGGACCGTAAGTGTATTGGTCGTTGCCGGCATAACCCATATCGCCGCGATATTGTTTTATCCAAAGACGGTTAGCCTCGAGCGTTTTTCCCAAATTTCCAAGCTTGCCGAGCCCGGACAAATCGCGCCGTTGCCGTTTGCCGAGCCAGGCGAGCAGCCCCTTCCTTTTGCAGACCCAGCCGTGGCGCAATCTATTTGCCCATTCGATCTCTCTCGGGGCGGACTGCGCTTGCACGCGGATGTCGAGGCCGGGCGGCTTCTGACACTTTCATTCCATACTTCCGACGGTGAGATTTTTTATTCCATGAGTGATCGTGGCGCCCAGCAGGGAAAAATTGACGTCGTTGTCTTGACCCCTTCCCAGTTGGAACTTGTTCAGGCGGATGACGACGAGGATAATCCTTCGCCGGACCTGCGGCTCATCGCACCCGCCAACGCGGGTTTTGTGATCATCAGTGCCTTGGCCCCTCATCCGAGCGAAAAGGGAGAAGCACGCTATCGGGCCCAGTCGGTGGCTTGCTCGATTGAAAGGCTTGCCGGTAGTTAGGCCGCTCGGCCCGCGGTTACGCCGCTTCCGCGTCCCCTGGCATCGGAACGACCAATTCCCGCAGCTCCATGCTCGTTGACGCGGGCCGCGGCCGGCCTCTTCGCCCCTCGGCGAATTTCACCTTTGGCGCCAACCCGACACCCAGATCACCGGGAGTCCTTCTTAACTCAACTATTCATTCTCTCTGGCACTAATACTTGAATGGTGCCATAGCCGCTCGCCGCGAAATCGAACCCGATCCCACAGAACACGTGATTCTTCATCAACGATCCCACCCGTGATTAAAATTCCCACCGCCAGAATAGTGGCGACTGAAAGATCTACCAAGAGGGTCGAAGTGACAAGTCGGACAAACAGATAGCCAGTAAGAATAAACCCCAACGGTGCTAGAGCAACAAAGGGTCGAGCAACCCAAAAACGCTCAGCTGAGAACATGAATGCGGCATCCACAGAGACTCTTAGGACCCACGCCGAGGCGGCACCAATGAGTCCGAAGCGGGCAGTCATAAACCAGAGGATTATTATGAAAGGGATGATTTCTATCGCATGAAACTTGGCAAGGACATCGGGGCGGCCCTGCCCGAGTAAGAGCACAGCGGGGACCCATGCCAGCCCATTTATCCACACCCCTATAAAAAGGAGTTCGCCGATGGGCCCGGCAATGGCCGCGAAATCTCTTCCCATCCACCACATAAGGAACGGGTTGATTAACACAATGGCCGGTGCGCAAATGGCGGCGTACCCGTACGCAAGGGTGACCAAGGCTCTTTCGGCTAACGCATTAGCCTTTTCTGGGACCGCCCGCGCCCATTGGGGAAACAAGGTTCGCGACAATGCCACAACCACAATCTGAGTGCGTAAAACCAGGTTCATGGGTACCGCGTAGTGGGCGGCAGCCGCGACACCGAGCACTGAGCCAACCATAAATTGATCGAGCGAATTGAGAAGCGGATTGAAAATGGCGGATACGCTTGCCCATCCCCCGTAACCAAGCAGCTGCCAGGCTCGCTTCCGATCGAAACACCGGATGCGTGGCAGCCCCTCATCGTACAGGACGAAGCCAAGGATCAATATCAGCGACAGCCCCCGAGACAGTACAGTAGCCGGAATCACAATTGACAGGCTAGGGGAAATAAACACTGCGAACAGGAGCGGCAGGACCTGGCCCAATGTAGTACCCACGAATTGCAACACATTGGCAATCAAGAACTGATCTCGCGACTCAAGAACTCCGATCGCGAAGCCGGAAATCATAGCCAGAGGAAGCGAGGCTGCAATCCACGGAAACACGGAGGTTATCTCGGGTTTCAAAGTCTCTGTAACATCAACGACATGTTCGAGCAGAAAGCCTCCCACAACATAAAGAATCAGACTGCCGAAAAGGCCTAGACCGAGATTTAGCCAAAGACCCGTCATCAGAATTGGCGAACGCTCGTCTGATGATGAGCGATTGAGCTTCGACAACGCATGAGTGGAGGCGCGCGATAAGCCAAAATCAAGGAAGCCAAAATAACCGACCAAAAGCCAGACGATCGAAAGGATGCCATATCGGCCGGCGCCGATTGTCGTCAGAAAAAGTGGAATAGTAACAAAGGAGACAGCGAGGGGGGCCAGCGTCCCAAGGACATTGAAAATAAAGTTGGCTTTTATCCCACGCATCAAAAGTCCTTTCCGCTTTTTGTGCATAATTAATCAAAATCAAAGCCTACATTGATTAATCTACACAAGATCGCTTAACTAACGAGCTGAGGGGCCCAGGACGTTAACGATCGACGCACGGCTAAGCATAAGAATGAATTATAACTCGGCCCTGGCAAATCTCATCATTGAGAAGACCTTACGTAGATCATGTTCTCTCCGTTAATTAAAACCTCAAAATTATAGCGAGCGATTGTCTTCTGAAAGTTAAAACTTGAACCCTTTCCTGGAAGCATAAAATCGTGGAGCTCAATAAAAAGCACGGCAACCTGTTGCAGCCAATCCGTGTCTCTTTCGAAAAGATCAGCCTCGAAGCCCTCAATATCAACCTTGACGATAAAAAGGTGGCCGTGCGTCACAGCTTCAACAAGCTCACTCACAGAACAGATGCGTATACCTTCGTCTTTGTCCACTCGTGCCGTTTTGAAAGCCCAAGCCTGATCTGTTTTATTGATGATCGTCGCAAATCCTGGGGTGGACCCAATAGCGGCCTCTACGACTTCGATGTTGTCAATACCGGCGACATTTGCTCGAATGCAAGCCGCATTTGATGCATCGGGTTCGACCGCTACTACCTTCGCTTCCGGGAATTTGCGCGCGAACCATACTGTGGAAGCTCCAATGTTCGCACCCGCATCGATGATGACGGGAATAAACCCGGTCCTGCAAAGTTCATCATAGCGGAGCTGTATCTTGTCCAACTGGGGGAAGCCGGAGAGGTCGTATTCCCGATCTCTAAACACCTGCCGTATGACTTTTGAATCGACGGACCCCTTGCGTACATTAAGCTTGCCAAAGCCTGGTATATTCACGCAAAAAGCCTTTTTGTTTAATGCTCCAAAGACTTGGCCAAGGGCAAAATGCCAGCCAAACCTAATATCTTTTAGCTCATTTAAAATTCCCAACCAAACTGACATGAACCGCCGCAGCCTATGATTAGCTTTTCGATAGAGGTTGAAAGGTAGTGTCAGAAAAACACAAGGGTTGCAATGACAGCCTTCGCGCGTATCTGGATGCGCGACCAGCGGAACGCAGGGTTCCAGCTTACCGGGTTGCTCGATTGATGGATTCGTCGGCAAGTTGGGCGGCTAGGCCCATCCTCGGCTGCGCGCTCCGGGCCTGACGAGGATCGGAGCTCCTTTGCGAGCTTTCGCAAGCTCCTCGCCCCAAAACCAAAACTAGGCGGGAGGGACATGGTAGACCTTCCAACGCTTCTTGCGGGGTTAATAATCCCCTCAAGTCGTCCTTGAAAGATAGGTCTTCGGCAACTGGGTGCGCCGGGAGACCCTTGCCGCCAAACCCGGCGCACGCTACATAGCATCGAGCCTTGCTTCCTCCGCCGCCCTGCGCCGGCCCGCTCAAATGTGGTCTCCCGCAATGAGCAAACGCTGGCGGATGGAAGCGCACGCAACACGAACCCCGGCGCCGCCCGCATCTGGGCACTTCAGGAGTACAAATGGCATCAGCAAACACCTACGCGCCAACGCGCGAGGACTTCGCCGCGCTTCTCGACGAAAGCTACGGCGAGAACGAAGCTTTCGAAGGGTCCGTTGTCAAGGGCCGCGTCGTCGCTATCGAGAAAGACGTTGCCGTCATTGATCTCGGCCTTAAAACGGAAGGCCGCGTTCCTTTGAAGGAGTTTCAAGGCCCCGGCCGCGATGGCAAACTTAGCCCCGGCGACGAGGTCGAGGTTTATCTCGAACGGATCGAGAATGCGCTCGGCGAGGCGGTGATCTCGCGCGATAAGGCACGCCGTGAAGAGAGTTGGGTCAAGCTCGAAAAAGCTTTCGAAAAACAGGAACGCGTCGAGGGGATCATCTTCAACCAGGTCAAGGGCGGCTTCACCGTCGATCTCGATGGGGCGGTGGCATTTCTCCCACGCAGCCAAGTAGACATCCGGCCGATCCGCGACGTCACGCCGTTAATGCAGACGCCGCAACCGTTCCAGATCCTTAAAATGGATCGCCGCCGCGGCAATATCGTCGTCTCCCGCCGCACCGTCCTGGAAGAGTCGCGGGCCGAGCAGCGCCATGAAATCGTTGCCAATCTCGCCGAGGGCCAAGTTATCGATGGGATCGTCAAGAACATCACCGATTACGGCGCCTTCGTCGATCTCGGCGGCATCGACGGGCTCCTCCATGTGACGGATATCGCTTGGCGGCGCGTCAACCATCCAACAGAAGTTTTGAACATCGGTCAAACGGTGCGTGTCAAAATCATTAAAATCAATCATGAAACCCACCGGATTTCCCTCGGCATGAAACAGCTGCAGGAGGATCCCTGGCACAACATCGACGCTAAATTCCCGCTCGGCGCCCGCTTGCAGGGACGCGTCACCAATATCACCGACTATGGCGCTTTCGTTGAATTAGAACCCGGCATCGAAGGACTCATTCACGTCTCCGAGATGTCTTGGACGAAGAAAAACGTTCATCCCGGCAAAATCGTCGCGACGAGCCAGGAGGTCGAGGTTCAGGTTCTTGAAGTCGATCCCATCAAGCGGCGGATTTCGCTGGGCCTCAAGCAGACCCTCATCAATCCCTGGCAGGCGTTCGCCGAGAACCATCCGCCGGGCTCGGACATCGAAGGCGAAGTCAAGAACAAGACCGAGTTCGGTCTCTTCATCGGCCTCGATGGCGATGTCGACGGCATGGTCCACCTCTCGGACCTCGATTGGACCAAACCGCCCGAGCAGATTCTCGAAAACTACAAAAAGGGCGATATCGTCAAGGCCAAGGTGCTCGATGTCGATGTCGAGAAAGAGCGCATTTCGCTCGGTATCAAGCAGCTAACGACCGATCCCTTCGCGCCCGCGAGCGACGCCAAGACGGGCGAAGAGGGTCCCGATATCAAAAAGGGCTCTGTCGTCACCTGCCAGGTGCTTGAAGTCAAGGACGGCGGCATCGAAGTGAAGATCGCCGGCACCGACCTCACGACCTTTATCAAGCGCAGCGAGCTGGCGCGCGATCGCTCCGATCAGCGGGCCGATCGCTTTGCCGTCGGCGAAAAGGTCGATGCAAGGGTCACCGTGTTCGACCGCCGCGCGCGAAAAATCTCGGTATCGATCAAGGCGCTTGAGGTGGCGGAGGAGAAAGAGGCGATCGCCCAATATGGCTCGGCTGACTCGGGAGCCTCGCTTGGCGATATCCTCGGCGCCGCCCTGAAAGCGCGTGACGAGCCGGGCAAGGCGGAAAAAAAGAGCGAGGATTAAGCCTTGCCTTGCCGCGCCCCGGGGAAAGGGCGCGGCTGTTCTGCGATACGGCGCGCGGCATCATCGGCAAGTCGCGATCGCCGCCGGCAACGGTTTGTTCAGGCGAACAAACCGCATCAAGGCGCAGCTGGCTATTGCCGTTAGGTAGACTCCTTGCTTGAAACGCCAGCGAAACGCTCGGCGGGCAAGGAGAAGCTGCGCTTTGAGGGGACGGATTTGAAAGACCGCACATCCCCGCTATTTGCAGGCGCTAGAGCAGGCGCTAGAGAAGCCCGGCTCTAAGGGTATTGATGTGCTTAAAAGGATCCGCTTCGCCTCCGCCACGTCGCGCTTCATTTTCTCGATGAGCGCGGCGGCGGATTGAAATTTTTCTTCTGGCCTTATCCAGCCGAGGAAAAAAACTTCGATCGTTTCACCGTAAAGATCGCCCGAGAAATCGAAGAGAAAAGTCTCCAAAAGCGCCTGGCCGTGGTCGAAGGTCGGCCGGCGGCCAAAGCTTGCGACGCCATTGTAAATCCCCTGTTGAGCGATGACACGGACCGCATAGATGCCATGGCGCAATCGGCAGCTTGGGTCTGGTAAAATATTGGCGGTTGGAAAGCCAAGCGTGCGGCCGCGTGTCTGGCCCGCGACGACAGCCCCCGTGATTTCATAAGGATGCCCCAATATTTGGGCAGCGCGCGCGACATCCCCGGCTTCGAGCGCGCTCCGCGTGGCCGTCGAAGACGCGGGCTCGCTAAGCGATTGCGCGGCAACCTTGTCGACGATTTCGACGATAAAACCGAAACGCTCGCCCGCCTCTTTCAAAAAAGCCGGCGAGCCGGACCGTTTCGCGCCGAAGTGAAAGTCATAGCCGGCGATGGCGGCACCAACGCCGAGGCGGCGCACCAATATGTCACGGACGAAAGCCTCGGCCGTAAGACTCGCCAAGTCCTTTTTGAAAGATAGGACAATGAGGCCATCGATGCCAAGGCGCTCGATGAGCTTTGCCTTTGTATCAAGTGGAGTGAGCCGGAAAATCGTGTTTTCCCCTTTGAAAAAATCTGTCGGATGCGGTTCGAAGGTGAGGACAGCGCTCGGACGCCCAAGCTTCATCGCGAGCGCCTTGGCGCGTGCGATGACACTGATGTGGCCGCGATGGAGCCCATCGAAATTGCCGATAGCCACGACGGCGCCTTCAAGGCCTGGCGGCGGCGTTACGGGATCGACCGCGATGGTAAAGTTTTTCGAGCCGGGAGTTTCGTCCAAAGCACCAAACCGGAAGATGTTAGGCTGGATCGCATCCACTTGACGTGGCGGACCCTGCATGGGCGAAGGCACGGCGTCAAGGTTCACGCCGCCGCGGCACCGCCTCCGCCGGCGAGCTACCAGACGAGTTCGGGAATCGCCGCCGTCGGCATGCAATCGGCGCCGCCAAGGAACTGCCGGAACGCCGCCTTGTCGAGACCCGCCGCCCCGGAACCGCGATGTAACTCGTTCCTGTGAATGCCCGATGTCACAAAGAGACTATCAAAACCTTGCGCGCAAGCGCCTTTTATATCCGTGCGCATGGCATCGCCAATCACCAGCACCCGCGAACGGTTGATGGGCGCCGGCGCGCTGGCCAATGCGATAGCCCGCTCATAGATCAGGGCATGAGGCTTACCGGCGTGGATCACTTTGCCGCCGATCGCACTGTAGCGTTCGGCAATGGCGCCGGCGCAATAAAGGAGTACGCCGCCATCTTCGACGACGATATCCGGGTTGGCGCAGATGAGCTCGAGGCGGCGGACATGCATGGCCTTGAGTAAGGCATCGTAGTCTTCCGGCACTTCCCGCACGGGATCGACGAGGCCGATGCACAAAACAGACTGAGCCTTTTTGAGGGGCACGAGATGGGCCGCTTTGCCGTAGAGCGCCTTGAGCTCTTCGAATAGGGCCAACTCGCCGCGAGGCCCGATGCGGAAGATACCCTTGTCCACCCGCTCGGCGAGCAGCGAGACCGTGACATCGCCGGAAGACACAATGCTATCGTAAGACGGGCGGGGAGCCCCCAACCGCTTGAGCTGGGCTTCGACAAAGCGGCTTGGATTGGGGGAATTGGTGAGAAGAACGACCTTGCCGCCTTTTTCGCGGAAGCGGCAAAGGGCTTCGGTCGCGTTCTTGAATGCTGAAATCCCGTTGTGAATGACGCCCCAGACATCGCAGAACAGCACATCGTAGCGGCTGGCACGGACCGACAGGCCGGGGATTACATCGGTCACGGGGAAGAGGCCTTGATGCGTTCACCGCCGGATTCAGGCTTCGGTAAGCAGATTTCCAGGAAACACATTGTGTTCATAAAAAACGCCAATTAATATCCGCTTATCAATTTCAATAGTCATTTTGAAATTATCAATATTTTCATGTCGCCCCAACGTGTCGAGGAGCGACCGCATTGCGCGATCCGCGCGTTTATTTCTTGCCCGCCTTATGCGCCATGGCATGGGCAGCCGCCGATGCAGGCTCGAACAGAGCCTTCGGCGGCGCTTGGCTCTTGCCGCCCGGAGCCGGGCAAATCATCGCCTATTTGGACTACTCCGATTCTTCCTATGCCTTCGACATGCACGGCAAGCTCGTCAAGGTGCCGGCCTATCAAAAATTCGAAATCGGCGGCTACCTCGAATATGGCCTGGCCGATTGGCTGACCATCGTTGCCGCCCCCGCTTACGACCGCGTCCGCTCCCCCGTGGCGGGGCAATCCTACGATGGCCCTGGCGAGAGCGAGATTGGCGCCCGCGTTGGACTCTACCGTTCCGAGACCTCCGTATTCTCCGTTCAAGCCAGTATACGCTCGCCCGGCGCCTCGTTTGACTCGCTGGGGCTCGCGGAGGTGCGCCGCAGCGCCTCGCTCGATCTTCGCGCCATGGCAGGAAAAAGTTTTACGTTAGGCACGATCGAAGGGTTTGCCGAGGCACAAGCGGGTTACCGCTTTTATGCCGCCAATCAGCCAGGCGAATGGCGGATCGATCTCGCCGCGGGCTTGCGTCCGCTCCCCAATTTTCTTTTTATGATGCAGAGCTACACGTCGATTGGCAAAGGCCCAAAACCATTTGGCGAGATCGCCTGGACAAAGATCCAGCCCAGCGTCGTCTACAGCATCACGCCCCAATGGTCTTTGCAGGCTGGTGGATTTGTGACGGTCTGGGGAAAGAATGCGGGACGTGAGCTTGGACCCATGATTGGGCTTTGGTACCGGTTTTAACGTGGCTCGAGACATGCCAGCTGGTATTATCCTCGCCGGCGGCCTGGCGCGCCGCATGGGAGGTCGCGATAAAGCCATACTAAAGCTAGGCGGTGTGGCTCTCGCTGATCATGTGATCGTCGCCCTCAAGCCGCAATGCGCCGCTCTCGTCATCAGCGCCAATGGCGATCCGGCGCGCTTCGCTGAAACCCGTCTGCCGGTCATCGCCGACACTCTCCCGGGGTACTTGGGACCGCTTGCTGGCATTCTTTCGGCGCTCGATTGGATGGCGGAACATGAGACGGGTGTGGAATTGGCGGTCAGCGCGCCGGCGGATACGCCCTTTTTGCCGCTGGATCTGGCCGCCCGCCTAGAGGAGGCTCGCGCGGAAACATGCGCCGTGCTCAGCTGCGCCTCATCGGGCGGGCGGCGGCATCCGCTCGTCGCGCTCTGGCCCGTTGCCATCCGGCAAGACCTTCGCCGCGCGCTCGTTGAAGAGGGCCTGCGCAAGGTCGAGGCTTTTTTGCAAAGACACATCTGCGTCTTCGTGGAATGGCCGGTCGAACCCTTGGATCCTTTCTTCAATATCAACACGCCGAGTGACCTTGCCAAAGCGGAGGGTATTCTTGGGCGCCGGGGAGGCAGGTAGCCAGATTGCTTGCGACGCAAAACCTGCCATATAGGACAGGATTTTAAAGAAAGCGGAGGAAGCAAATGGTGGCAGCGGTCGAAAATGTCAGCCGGGAAGAGTTGAAGCAAGGGCTCGCCGACGGGTCCATCGAGCTCGTTGATGTGCGCGAGCCCAATGAATATGCCGAGGGCCACATCCCCGGCGCGATTTTAAACCCTTTGCAGAAATTTGACCCGAGTGCCCTGCCCTCGCCCGAGCCCGGCAAACGGATTGTTCTCGCCTGCCGCTCTGGCCGCCGTTCACTGACGGCGATGGATCTTGCCCAAAAGGCCGGGCGCGATGACGTCCGTGCCCATTACCCCGGCGGTTTTCAGGAATGGTCGAACGCCGGGGAGACGGTGGAGAGGTGATGAGGACCCGGGCAGGTCCTCATGCGTGCCATGCGTAGCGCTTTATGAGTTGACGGCATCGGCCGGCAAGGGGCGGCCCATTCTGGCGGGCGTCGCAAATCTCCTTGGCGTCGCGCGCGGAGAGATGAGGCGCGCCAGGAGCCATTTCGTCAAGCCGGGCGCGGTATATTTCGCAACCATGCTCGCCGCCAGAATAAGATCCGCATTGGGGAGCACGTGATTTCCGAGCACGACCCAGGCCAAAGTAATGGTGCGCGTGCCGCTGATTAATCCAGCGGTCAGCGCCGCCGCCCGGCCGCACCGCCAGAACAAAAATGTCCCAATCAACTCGGCTCCAAACAAGAGCGCATAGGCCAATAGCACGAACTCGATGCCGGTCGATGGCTGCGCCAGCAAGTGAGCCTGCATGCCCCGCATCGAACCCATTCCAGCGAGAAACATGGCAAGGACGGAAACACCAGTAATCGCCTCCGGGTTGTCGCGCATGAAATCTCCGGCAAGCCGTTTGGCCAAAGCTGCGGCCAAAGCGGCACCTCCCAACAAAAGAACGAGATGCATGCAGGTCGCGGCCGGATCGATATCGACATGATAGTTGGCAAGAAGGGATGCCCCTAAGGGAATGAAGAAGGGCGCGGCGACCGTGCCAGCGATCGTACCCAACAGCGCGATGGTTGGATTGAGGCCCAAAATCGAGGCGAATGCGACGCAGGCCGGAGAGACAGGCACCAATGACCAGAACAGCAAACCCTGCGTGAGCTCGGGCCCCGGCCGGGCGATACCCACGACCGCCAGAACGATGAGTGGGATGCCAAAGTTCGCCCAAAGGATCATCAGGGTATTGCGCTTTACGTGCGCGACTTCGGCGGTGAATGATCGAGCGTCGATTTTCAAAAAAGAGCCAAATGTGAAAACGAATATGGCAATCGCCAGATAAGGTCTGGCGAGCTCCGCCAACGATGGCATTGCAAGCCCAATCACGACGCCGGAGATGACGATCATGGGGCCATGCCGTCCGGCAATTTTCAGAAGCTGTTTCATGGCGATTTTCCGTTCGTGTCCAATCAAGAATGACGATTGGTCGCCTTAGAAACGATATTTCCGAATCTCGCTGTGATATTTCGCACATTAGAACCAGACGGTCCTGGCCTCTTATGCCAAGTCTCGATGGCAACGACTCATGCAGCGGGAAGCGATCCAGGAACCGAGAACTGCGTCTGGATTGCTTCGTCGCTTCGCTCCTCGCAATGACGGCTTAGCCAAGAGCTCCAATCAGAGAGAGCTCGTATCATTCATCTTCCAGAAAAAAATCCTCGTCGAGGCGCTTGAACTCGATCGCCCGATTGAGGCGCACGCCGACGTTATGCTCGATCATCAGATCTGCAAGTCTTGCGCCATCAATCAAAATAACCCGCTGCGACAGATGCCTGGCGTAATCGATGGCGGTCTGACTGAATGCCGAAGTCGTGACGAAGACGCCTTTCGCCGCGCCAAGACCGACAAGGCTGCCAACGAACCCTTGCACCTCTGGGCGGCCGACGAGGCTATTTTGAACGTAGCGCTTTGCTTGAACGTAAACTCTATCAAGCCCAAGGCGGTCCTCGTCGACGACGCCGTCGACGCCGCCATCGCCGCTGCGCCCGAGTTGCCGCGCCGCATTGCGATGAGAGCCGCCATAACCCATCGCAACGAGAAGGTCGATGATGATCCTTTCGAAGAACCCCGGGCTGTTTTGAAGAATCCTGGAGAGTAGGTCGGCGCGCAGTGACGCCTGAGCGGCGGCGTAGATCTGCTCGATTTGCTCTTCGGGAGTCGTTGTCGGGACAAGCGTGAGCGGGTTCGCATCCGGCACCGCTGAATCCACGGCAATTCCGTTTCGGCTAGAACCCGCAAAAGCCTTAAAACTTGGATACTCATTAAGAAGCTTATTGTCGATGCTCGGCGGATTCCTGGCTAAAAGCTCAAGCCCCTTATGGCTCGCCTTGAACCATCCGCGCCGAGGCTGCTCGACGAGACCAGCCTTCAGCATGTAAGTCTTTGCCCAATGAATCCGATTGTTCAGGATGCTCTGCCGGCCGCTCGGTAGCAACTGGCTTCTTTCTTCGGCCGTCAAGGAAAAATCGTTGGCGATCTTTTCCGCAATCTCCGGCACTTGCGTCTCACATTGGGCGGCGTATTGCAGCACAGGAAGCATCAGTGTCTGATAATCGGGGATCATCAAATTTCTCAGATAAACATGATGATCACCGATAAACTGTCAGACTAGTCCTTGCAACTTCCAAACAACCATGCGCAGCGGGAATCCTTCTCAAAGAGAGGTTTTTTGAGAAAAGCGATACAGACAGAGTGACAAGACGCATTGGGGCCGACATCGGCTTATGAGCATTTGTCGATTTGACAGAGGCCTTCTGCCCAATCATCGCAGAGGTCAGGAGGATTGTTCTGATTAGCGTTATCGCAATCCTTTATTCCATGACACACATGAGAAAATGTGACCTTGCCGCGGTTGAGTATAAACCGGATCTCTGATTTGCAACACTTAAACAGTGTGCAGCCCGCGCCAAGCGCAGACGCGCTATTGGGCTGCAGAGCTAAAACGGCCGCCGCGAGACCTGCCCGGAGAACGGTTTTCATTGCCTCGCTTTTCATCCCATATCTCCTCCCATGCTCAATTTTTCGTTTCCTTTAAGTAGGCTAGACACAACGCAACAGCGCCGAGGGTTTGCGTGGATTAATCAGCAATGCCTCACTCCCCCGCTTCTCTCGCCTCGACCTTTTCCTTGCCCTCGAGGTCTTCGCCCGTCGCCTGATCGACGACGCGCATGGAAAGGCGCACTTTGCCGCGATCATCGAAGCCCAAGAGCTTCACTTTGACCTTATCGCCCTCCCTGACGACGTCCGACGGCCTCGCCACCCTTCCCTTCGCCAGTTGGGAGACGTGGACGAGCCCATCGCGCGAGCCAAAGAAGTTCACGAAGGCGCCGAAATCGACGACCTTGACGACCGTGCCCTCATAGATCTGGCCAACCTCCGGCTCGCTGGCGATGGATTTAATCCAGTTGACGGCGGCGCGGATTGAATTGCCGTCGGAGGAGGCGACCTTCACCGTGCCATCGTCCTCGATATTGATTTTTGCGCCAGTCTTCTCGACGATCTCGCGGATGACCTTGCCGCCGGTGCCGATCACCTCGCGGATCTTATCGGAGGGGATGCGGAAGGTTTCGATGCGCGGCGCGAATTCGCCGAGTTCCGCCCGGGCGCTGGTCAGCGCCTTCGCCATCTCGCCGAGGATGTGCAGCCGGCCTGCCTTGGCCTGATCGAGCGCGACGCGCATGATCTCCTCGGTGATGCCGGTGATCTTGATATCCATCTGCAGCGAGGTGATGCCATCCTCCGTGCCGGCGACCTTGAAATCCATGTCGCCCAGATGGTCCTCATCGCCCAAAATGTCGGAGAGGACGGCGAAGCGCTCGCCCTCGAGAATTAGCCCCATGGCGATCCCCGCCGTCGGCCTTTTCAGCGGCACGCCGGCGTCCATCAGCGCGAGCGAGGTACCGCACACCGTCGCCATGGAGGACGAGCCATTCGACTCGGTAATCTCCGAGACGACGCGGACCGTATAAGGGAATTCGGCGGCGGTCGGCAGCATCGGGTGAAGGGCGCGCCAGGCGAGCTTGCCATGGCCGATCTCGCGCCGCCCAGGCGAGCCAAGACGCCCCGTCTCGCCGACGGAATAGGGCGGGAAATTATAGTGGAGAAGAAACCGCTCCCTATACGTGCCCTCGAGATTATCGATGAATTGCTCATCATCGCCGGTGCCGAGCGTCGCGACGACCAGCGCCTGCGTCTCGCCGCGCGTGAACAGCGCCGAGCCATGGGTGCGCGGCAAGACACCGACCTCGGCCACGATGGGGCGGATCCTTTTCACATCGCGCCCATCAATTCTGATGCCCGTATCGAGAATGTTCCAGCGCACGACTTTGGCTTGGAGATCATGAAAAACCTGGCCGACCAGCTCCTTGCTGAACTTCGGCTCCGTGCCTTCCACAAAGAGCGCCACCATGACTTTCGCCCTGACGCTGTCGACCGCCTTATAGCGTTCCTGCTTGGGGATGATTTTGTAGGCTTCGCGCAACTCTTGCTCGGCGATGGCGCGCACGGCGGCCTCGGCCTCGCTCTTATCTGGCAAGACGAGGTCGCGGGGCGGCTTGGCCGCTTTTTCGGCAAGTCTGATGATGGCGTCGATGACCGGCTGGAAGCCGGCATGGCCCGTCATCACCGCTTCGAGCATGACCGCTTCGGGGAGCTCCTTTGCCTCGGACTCGACCATGAGCACGGCCTCGCTTGTCCCCGCCACCACGAGATCGAGCGTCGATTGCTTCATCTCTTCGAGTGTCGGATTAAGCTTTAGGGCGCCGTTGATGCGAGCAACGCGCGCCGCGCCAACCGGGCCCATGAACGGTACGCCGGAGAGCGTCAAGGCGGCGGACGCGGCGACCATCGACAGAATATCCGCGTCGGTCTCGAGATCGTGCGAGAGGACCGTCACGACGACTTGCGTGTCGTTGCGATAGCCATCAGGAAAGAGCGGACGGATCGGCCGGTCGATCAAGCGGGAGACCAAGGTTTCCTTCTCGCTGGGGCGCCCCTCGCGTTTGAAATAACCGCCAGGAATCCGCCCCGCCGCAAAGGCCTTCTCTTGATAGTTTACCGTTAGGGGAAAGAAATCGGCGCCGGGTTTGGCGTCTTTCTCGGAGACGACCGTCGCCAGCACCGTCGTCTCGCCATAGCTCGCCATGACGGCGCCATCGGCTTGGCGCGCGATCCTGCCGGTTTCAAAGACGAGCTTGCGCCCGGCCCAATTGACTTCTTCACGTTGGATTTCAAACATTTTTGGTTCTTTCTGGGTGGCGCGGAGCCCAAGGCCAGAGCAGAACGGCGAGACACTGCGCACAGCGCCTTGCGATCCTGCCACGGGCATGGGTCTCCGCGGATGGCGCGGCGGCCCGATGCCGCCGCATCCTTAGATTTAAGAGCCGCGCAGCTGAATGCACGCGCTTTGGCCATAATGGATTGGCCGTGCCCTTTGCTATTGCGAAAATGAGAGCCGGTCAAAGAGCCGGCATGGCCGCCGGTCGAGGCCAAGCTCGCCATTTGCGGAAGCTGCAACGCCGCTAGCGCCGGATACCCAGCCGCTCGATGAGGGCGCGATAGCGCGGCTCGTCACGGCCCTTCACATAGTCGAGCAGCTGGCGGCGCTGCGACACGAGTTTCAAAAGCCCGCGCCGCGAGTGATTATCCTTGACATGGGTTTTGAAATGCTCGGTGAGATTGGCGATCCGCTCAGTCAAAATCGCAATCTGCACCTCGGGGGAGCCGGTATCGCCCGATTTTAGGGCATAATCCTTTATGAGCGTCTGCTTGCGCTCGGCCGTAATCGACATCGAGGGTTCCTTTCAAGTTGAATCCATCCGCGCGGCCCGGCCGGGATGTCGTCCAGCGGGGTTTTGCGGAGGGGGTCGAAGCGGGGGTTATAGCGGAATTTTTGGCGGGGGAAAGGGGGCGTGATGAAAATGTAATTTTTTCAATTGCCAAATTCCACGGCTATGCCTTTAGCTGTTTCCCTCGCGCCCAGGGCCAAGCTGGAACTTTAAATGAGCCAACTCCTCGTTCAGCATTACTTGAACGAACTGCAAACACTCCGCCGGATCTCGGGCTCGGTGCGCGAAGGCGTCGTCTCGGAAGCCTTCAAGACGCTTCTCAAGGATTGGGGCAAGTCGCGCGACCTCATTTTTGTTCCACAATACGAATACCAGACTCTCAAAAATACCCGCGTCTATCCCGATGGCGCGCTTCTTTACGCCCTGCGTGTCCCTCTTGGCTATTGGGAGGCAAAGGACGAAGAAGATGATCTCGACGAGGAGATCGAGAAGAAATTCCGCAAAGGCTATCCGCAGGACAACATTATCTTCGAGGACTCGCGCGAAGCGGTTTTGATCCAAAACAAGCAGCAAGTCATGCGCTGCGGAGTGCAAGACCCGCAGTAGCTGCAAGAGCTTCTTAAGCTCTTCTTCGGCTATGAGCGCGCCGAGATTGCCGACTTTCGAAAGGCGGTCGCGCAATTCAAAGCCGATCTGCCGGAGGTGCTTAAGGCGCTGCGCGAAATGATCGAGCGCTCGGAGAAGGAAAACGAAACGTTTCGTAAAGAATCGCTGCGCTTCTTGAAGCATGCGCAGGACCATCAATCCGAGCGTCACTGCCGCCGACGTGCGCGAGATGCTCATTCAGCACATTTTGACGGAAGAAATTTTCTCCCACGTTTTCGACAATACGGATTTTCACCGCCGCAACAATGTTGCGAAAGAACTTTTTGCTCTCGAGAATACATTTTTCACCGGCAAGGTGAAGCATGGGACGCTTGCGGCTTTACGGCCCTATTATGCGGCGATCAAGAGCGCCGCCGCGCTCGTCACCAGTCACCATGAGAAGCAAAAATTTATCAAAACCATCTATGAGAATTTTTACAAGGTCTACGACAAGAAGAAGGCTGACAGGCTAGGCGTTGTCTATACGCCGAACGAGATCGTGCGCTTTATGATCGAGAGCGCCGATTGGCTCTGCCAAAAACACTTTGGCAGGGCCCTCATCGACAAAGGAGTCGAAATCCTCGACCCCGCCGCGGGCACCGGGACTTTTATTGCGGAACTCATCGAGCACTTTCGCGGCCAGCCGGCAAAGCTCGCCTATAAATACCGCGAAGAGTTGCACGCCAATGAAGTGGCGATCCTGTCCTATTACGTCGCCAACCTCAACATCGAGGCGACCTATGCCGTGATCACCGGCGAGTATGAGGACTACCAAAACCTTTGCTTTGTCGATACGCTTGATAACACGGCGGGGCTTCGGACGTATGGTGTCGGCAAAGATCAGCATTTTGGGGATCTGTTTGGAGCAGTGAGCGAGGAAAACGTCGCCCGCATCAAGCGCCAGAATGCTCGAAAGATCAGCGTCATCATCGGCAATCCGCCATATAACGCCAACCAGCTCAATGAGAACGAAAACAACAAGAACCGTGAGTATCCCGAGATCGACCGTCGCATTAAGGAGACTTACATCAAGGCCTCAACTGCGCAGAAGACTAAGCGCTACGACATGTACAGCCGTTTTTTCCGCTGGGCGTCGGATCGCATTGACGACAATGGAGTCATTGCGTTCATCACAAACCGCAATTTCATAGATGCGCGAGAAGCAGATGGATTTCGCAAATACGCTGCGGATGAGTTCAACGACATTTACGTGGTAGATCTTGGCGGCGACGTGCGTGCGGATCCTCGACTCTCAGGGACAAAGCATAACGTGTTCGGCATACAAACTGGCGTCGCTATCAGCTTCTTGGTGAAACGAGCAAAGGCGAAGGGATGCCGTACCCGATATGCTCGACGCCCCGAATTGGAGACCGCAGAGGAGAAGTTAGCCTTTTTGCAGTCAGCAAGATTGAGCGATGTAGCAGTTGACGAGGTGAAGCTGGATGCTTGCCAAAACTGGCTTAATCAAACGGGTAACGACTATGCCGATTTGATCCCTATTGCAACGAAGGAAACCAAGGCTGCAAAAACACCCTCGCAAGAGCGCGCCATTTTTCGGCTGGTCGCTAATGCAATCAAGACTAATCGTGATGAATGGGTGTACGCTCATGACAAAGTCGCATTAGCACTGAAAGTCAGATATTTTTTGAATCGCCTCAACGCTCAAATAAAAAAAGGGGTATCGGACTCCGATGCGCTCGATTACTCGATCAAATGGAGTAGCTCGCTTAAGACTCGCAGGAAAACTATCCCGTATGACGAGTCGTGTGTTGTGGAAAGCGGTTTTCGACCGTTCGTGAAAAACTACTTCTATGCTGATCCAAAGATCAATGACCGCCTTACAGAAAACCATGTTGTCGCGTTTGGTGAATGTCTCTCAAATAAAAATGTGTGCTTATATTTTGTTTTTGGATCGCGACTAGATTTCTGTGTTTTGGCGATTGACATTCCAACCAATTATGCCTTGGTTTCGGTAGACCCCGTTCAGTTCGTTAGCAGATTTAGATTTGGTCAGGAAGGCCAGCGGCTCGACAACATCACCGATTGGGCGCTCGAACAATTTCGCGCGCATTATGAGAGATCCCCCTCACCCGGCGCCGCGCGCCCCCCTCTCCCGCGTGGGGAGAGGGTCATCACAAAAGACGCGATCTTTCATTATGTCTATGGCGTCCTGCACGACCCCGTCTACCGCGAAAAATATGCGCTCAATCTCAAGCGCGAATTTCCGCGCATTCCTTTCTATGCGGATTTTTGGCAATGGGCCGATTGGGGCGAGGAACTCATGAAGCTCCATATCGGCTATGAAACGATCGGGTCCTGGCCGCTCGAACGCATCGATAATCCCGACCAGAAATCGCGCAAGGCAGGTCTCGCGCCCAAGGCATTGCTGCGCGCCAACAAGGAGAGCGGCAATATTCAGCTCGACACCGAGACGCAGCTTACTGGCGTGCCTCCGCAAGCGTGGAATTATAGGCTCGGCAATCGCTCGGCGCTCGAATGGATTCTTGACCAGTACAAGGAGAAGACGCCGAAGGACCCGACGATCCGCGAAAAATTCAACACCTACCGCTTCGCCGATTACAAAGAGAAAGTCATCGACCTTTTGAAACGCGTCACCCGCGTGAGTGTCGAAACCGTCGCCATCACGGAGGCCATGAAAACGGCAAAGCGTTAGCCGCCCTCCCCTCTTCCCCTGCGGGCCGCAAATCTTACAAGGGTTTTCACCGATCCCACATGATCGCCGCTGCGGCTTGTACTCTGGTTTGTAAGAACCGGCTTAGAATCTTACAAAAAAGTTTCACGTGAAACATTTTGGTAAGTTTCACACCTGCGATCGGACAAAACCGAGACACCCCCGCCGCGATCGTGCTAGGCAAAACCCATCGCGCCGCAGAGCTGGGGCCCCGTGTGCTCGCCATCCGCCTTGCCAAAATCGCCTGCGTCGCTGCCATCGGCCTCGATATGGCGCTCGTCGCCTTTGGCAACATCACCGATTATGGAACGAATTTCGGCTTCGTCACCGAAGTCCTCGACATGGCGGAGTTGCCGGCGGCCTCGCAGATTCATTGGCGGGCGGTGACCTCCCCTACCCTCCACGCGGCCTTTTACGATGCGATCATCGCGGCCGAAGTCGTTGTGGCGGCGCTGTGCGTGCTGGGCGCTTTCGCCATGACAAGACAGATGCGCGCCAAGGCGGCGCGTTTCCATGCCGCGAAAAGTTTTGCGGTGGCCGGACTGACCCTGGGGTTTCTCCTCTATGAGGCCGGTTTCGTGGCGGTTGGCGGCGAATGGTTCGGCATGTGGCAGGCGCGTGGCTTCGATGCCGTATCGAGTGCCTTCCGCGCGCTCATGACCATGCTGGGCGTTTTGATTTTCGTCGCGATGAAAGACGAGGAGCTGAGTTGACTGCCAATCGCCGCCTCACGTTGCGTGCGATGCTCGGCGCCGCGGCCGCCGCCACCGGCCTCGGCAAAGCCCGCAACATCCATGCGGCCGCCCTCAAAGCCCCCCCTCTGGCCGGGGACGAGGATTTCATGCGCCTTGCCATCGCCGAGGCGGCGCGCGGCGATTTCCCGTTCGGCGCGGTCATCGTCTCCGGGCAAAAAGTGCTAGCGAGCGGGCGCAATCTCGGCAAGACGCTCAATGACCCGACGGCGCACGCGGAGATGGTGGCGATCCGCCGCTTTCTTTCGGAGTATCCCGCCGGCGACCTCAAAGATGCCACGCTCTACGCCTCGGGCGAGCCCTGCCCCATGTGCATGGGCGCGATCCTATGGTGTGGCATCGGCCGCGTCGTTTTTGCCGCTTCGATCGACGAGCTGTCGGCTAAAATTGGGCAAATCATGATGACGAGCGAGACGCTGGCCCGGGCGGCGCCCTTCTCCTCAGTCACGATTACGGGTGGCGTTCTATCAAGCGAGTCGCTGGCGCTGTTTTCTGAATGAGCCGGTCCCGCTAGCCACCCAACTTGGCGCAACGCGTTAAACAGTTCGTCTCGAAAGTCTGGCACTGACCCTTGCATTCGCTGGCGCTGCAATCGCCGAAAATGCATTGCTCCTGCTCTTCCGGCTCGCCGCATTGCGTGCGGCAGGCTTCGGCATTTGCCTTGCAGCTCGCCTTGCAAGCCTCCGACTGGGCGATCCGCATGCCGCTAGCGGCCAGCGCGGGCATCGCCGCTGTCATCGCTTGAGCCAAACAAAGAGAGAGCAGCCAAGTTTTCATGCCTCATGTTTTAGCGCCCCGGCTCAAAAAGTCAGCAATTTTTTTGGCCGTCATAGTCCCGCTTGCCGCAGCGCGAAAGCGGCCGCGAACGGCGCGCCAGCGAGGGCGAAGAGGGTCAGCGCGCAGAGAAAGAGGAAGGGCGTCGCAGGGGGGATGAGTGGCTGCGCCCCAGCGCCCGCCGCGGCGACGCCAAAAATAAGGACGGGAACAGAGAGCGGCAGGATCAGAATCGCCAGCAAAAGACCGCCACGTCGCAGGCTCACCGTCAGCGCCGCCCCAATGGCCCCGATGAGAGTCAGCGCCGGCGTGCCAACAAGCAGGGAAAGGCAGACGCTCAAAAGCTGACCCACCGGAAGATTAAGCATCAAACCCAGAAAGGGCGCGATGGCGGCGAGCGGCAGACCGGTCACAATCCAATGGGCAAGGCACTTGACGAGAATGACCAACTCAAGCGGCGCCGCGCTCGTCAAGATGAGATCGAGCGAGCCATCCTCGTGGTCGGATTGGAACAACCGGTCGAGTCCCAAAAGTGTCGAAAGAAGCCCGGCGATCCAGACGATGGCCGGCGCGATCTTGGCAAGAAGCGCGAGATCTGGACCAATGGCGAAAGCCGTCAGAGTTATGAGGATGAGGAAGAAAATAAGGCCGAGGCTCATGCCGCCCCCGATCCGGCGCGCCACTTTGAAGTCGCGCAGAAAGAGAGCAAGGAGCGGCGATCGCTTGCGGGGCTTCGCCAGCTTGGCGCTCTTCATCCATTTTCCCCAAGCCGCAGCTCTGCACTTGCAAGTTCGAGAGGGGTATGAGTCGCCGCGATGATGATGCCGCCTTCCTCCATGTGCGTGGCCATGATCTTCCTCGCCGTCATTTGAGACGACGCATCGAGGGCGGTGAGCGGCTCGTCGAGAAGCCAGATGGGTCGATGCGCGGCGAGCAGCCGCGCCAGCGCGAGGCGGCGCCTCTGTCCCGCTGAGAGATAGGCGGCTGGAAGACGCTTAAGGCGGCCAAGGCCGAGCCTGGCGAGCGCATCGTCGGCCACCATGCCCCCTTGGCTGATATTGAGCAAGGCGCCGACGAAGTCGAGGTTCTCGGCCAGCGTCAGCACATTCTTCGTCGCGTCGGCGTGTCCGACATAGTGGGCTTGCGCAGCAAGCGGCTCGTCACTTTCAGGCTCAAGTGAGATCGTCCCCCCGGCAAGCGGCAAGAGGCCGGCGAGCGCCCGCAACAGCGTCGACTTTCCCGCCCCATTCGGCCCCGTGAGCGCGAGACACTTGCCTGATCGAACCGTGAAGGAGAGGTTGCAAATGACGGTGCGGCCGCCGCGTTCAATGCGAAGATCTGAGGCAGAAAGTTGCATGGGTGGTTAAACCGTGAGCAGCCGGCGCGCGCGTTTTCTTATCATCTGTGTAGCTTGATGCGTCAAAATAAATTATAGACGCAAACTCCTCCCCTTTCGATAGTTTGCCGGGGTACGCCGATGACTTCGCTCGACAGTTTCAAAAGCCGCAAAAAGCTCACCGTGGGTAGCAAGACCTATCATTATTTCTCGCTGAAGGCGGCCGAGAAAAATGGGCTTTCGGGCATCTCGGCGCTGCCCTTTTCGATGAAGATTCTGCTCGAAAATTTGCTCCGCTTCGAGGATGGCCGATCGGTGACGAAGGAGGACATCGAGGGCGTTGCCGCCTGGCTCTCGAACAAGGGGAAGAAAGAGCGGGAAATCGCCTTCCGCCCTGCCCGCGTTCTCATGCAGGACTTTACCGGCGTGCCCGCCGTGGTTGACTTGGCGGCGATGCGCAACGCCATGACGGAGCTTGGCGGCGATCCCCAAAAGATTAATCCCTTGGTACCGGTCGACCTCGTGATCGACCATTCCGTCATCGTCGATGCCTATGGCAACAGCAAAGCATTCAAGATCAACGTCGAGCACGAATATGCGCGAAATGGCGAGCGCTACCGGTTTTTGAAATGGGGCCAAAGCGCTTTCAACAATTTCCGCGTCGTGCCGCCAGGCACAGGCATCTGCCATCAGGTGAACCTTGAGTACCTCGCCCAGACGGTCTGGACCCGCAAGGAAAAATATACACCCGCGCGTGCAAAACCTTCGACGATTGAAGTTGCTTACCCGGATACGCTCGTTGGCACGGATTCCCACACGACCATGGTCAATGGGTTGTCGGTCCTCGGCTGGGGCGTCGGCGGCATCGAGGCGGAGGCCTGCATGCTGGGCCAGCCTCTCTCCATGCTGCTACCCGAAGTCATCGGCTTCCAATTAACCGGCGCGCTGACGCCCGGCGTGACGGCAACGGATCTCGTCCTCACCGTCACGCAAATGCTGCGGCAGAAGGGCGTCGTTGGCAAGTTTGTCGAGTTTTTTGGCCCGGGTCTCAATCACCTCTCGCTCGCGGACCGCGCGACGATCGGTAATATGGCGCCAGAATATGGCGCGACCTGCGGCTTCTTCCCCATCGACTCGGAGACCTTGTCTTACCTTGCAACTTCGGCGCGGTCGCCCTCCCGCGTGGCCCTCGTTGAGTCTTACGCGAAAGCGCAGGGTCTTTTACGCACCAAGGCAACGCCAGACCCCGTCTTTACCGATACATTATCGCTCGACCTTTCATCCGTCACGCCATCCATGGCCGGGCCAAAACGGCCGGAAGGAAGAGTGGCGCTGAGCGATGTTGGGACAGGCTTCAAAGCCGCGCTCGAGAGCGAATATAAAAAGCCCGGCGAGTCCGCCACACGGTACCCTGTCGAAGGGAAAAACTTTGATCTCGGCCATGGCGATGTCGTTATCGCCGCAATCACCTCTTGTACGAACACCTCGAACCCGAGCGTGCTCATCGGCGCGGGGCTCCTCGCCCGCAACGCCGTCGCCAAGGGGCTTTCGGTCAAACCCTGGGTGAAGACATCGCTGGCGCCGGGAAGCCAGGTCGTCGCCGATTATCTCGCCGCCTCGGGCCTGCAAAAATCGCTCGATAAGATTGGCTTTAATCTCGTCGGCTTCGGTTGCACGACCTGCATTGGCAATTCTGGTCCGCTCGACCCCGAAATCTCGAAAGCCATCAACGACAATGGCATTATCGCCGCGGCGGTGCTCTCCGGCAACCGCAATTTCGAGGGACGTGTCAGTCCCGATGTGCAAGCCAACTATCTCGCGTCGCCGCCTCTCGTCGTCGCTCACGCGCTCGCTGGCACGGTCGCCATCGACCTTGCAAGCCAACCGCTCGGCCAGGATAAAAAGGGCAAACCCGTTTACTTGAAAGACATCTGGCCGTCTGAAGACGAAATCGACGAAATTATCGGGCAATTCGTCACCAAAAAAGTATTCAAGGCGCGTTACGCCAATGTTTTTGATGGCGACAGCCATTGGCGCAAGGTGAAGGCTCCGGCGGGCGAAACATACAAGTGGGATATCGGCTCAACCTATGTGCGCAATCCTCCCTATTTCGAGGGGCTCGAAATGGCGGTCAAGCCGGTGGAGGATATCGAGAATGCGCGCATTCTGGCGCTCTTCGGCGATAAAATCACGACGGACCACATTTCTCCCGCGGGTTCGATCAAGGAGGTCTCGCCAGCGGGCCAATATCTCCTGGAGCGCCAGATTTCGAAAGCCGACTTCAACCAGTACGGAACGCGGCGGGGCAATCACCAGATCATGATGCGCGGCACCTTCGCCAATATCCGCATCAAGAACTTCATCCGCCAGAAGGCGGACGGGCTCGTGCCGGAGGGCGGCCTTACAAAACATTGGCCTGACGGCGAGGAAACGCCGATTTTCGATGCCGCCATGAAATATGAAACGGAGGGCGTGCCGCTCGTCGTCTTCGCCGGGGCCGAGTATGGTAATGGCTCCTCGCGCGATTGGGCGGCGAAAGGCACACGGCTTCTCGGCGTGCGCGCCGTCATCGCCGAGTCTTTCGAGCGCATTCACCGCTCGAACCTTGTCGGCATGGGCGTGCTACCGCTGACATTTGAAAACGGCACGAGCTGGAAGACGCTTGGCCTCAAGGGCGATGAAACCGTCACCATCCACGGCCTCGGCGAAACGCTGAAACCGCGCCAGACGATGGAGGCCGAAATCACTTTCGCCGACGGCCGGGTCGAGAAAGTGCCGCTCCTTTGCCAGATCGCCACGCTCGACGAACTCGAATATTTTAAAAACGGCGGGATTTTGCCTTACGTCTTGCGCCAGCTCGCAGCGGCTTAAAGACTTGCGCCGGCGGAAAAAGCGACATGGCTTGCGTAACGAATACGCAAGCCATGTTTCATCTTAGAGGGGGAGTTTTTAGTGAATGATGACTCTGGGGGAAGACAAGGCGGGCGCATCGGCGCCGCCGTTATAACTAACCTGGTAGGCACGTACGGCATGCTCGTTGGGGAATGAAACGTAGAGGACTGAGCGCGCTTTGTCGAAAGCGATGCCACGCGGCTCCGACGAAAGCTTTGTCAGCACGATTTTTGGAGACGAGCTTTCCCCCTTGACCGCGATGCTTTTCGCGTCCGGATCCGTGTAGAAAATATTATGATTCCCATCCGCGGCCGCCGCGAAAGCGGAGCTGAGAACCCTCACCGAATAACCGTCATAAGCAAGGGCAAATGCCGGTTGATCACTTGCAACGGCATATGATTGGCGTTTGTTTGAGAAACCGCTTTTCGCACTCTCAGATTCAACCACAATGTCATAAGCATTGACGCTGGCAGCCGCAGGCTTACCCCCTTCGGAACCGCTGGACTGGTAAAGCACGCCATCCGAATCTACCGCCAAAGTCATCGGGAGATCACCGCGCGGCACGGGTAAAGTATCGGCTAGCTTGGCATCCCGATCATAAATATCGATACGTCCCGTCGGTCCCACCATGCCGGCATAAATCCGGCCATTCTTATCAAGGGCAAGGGAGACGGCATTGCCGCCTTGCGCAAATGAGGAAAGCTTATTGGACGCGGGATGATAAACTGAAATTGCCGCGTTTCCCGGATCGGCGATGTAGAGCAATCCTTCTTGATCCACGGCGAGCGCATAGGGGTATTTCAGGCTCGCGGACCTCGGCGTCAAGGCGAGAGTTGAAACGGCGAGCATCGGCAAAATCGCTACGGCGGCTTTCAACATCCAACGGCGGCTCATGGCTCATCTCCTCTTTCTCGAAATAGTTTCGAAGTAAGACAACTTTAGCCAACTTCGTTTCCGCGAAAGTGCTGTGGCGCACGCGTCGATGCTTTGGCAGCCTGAGCGCGAAATAGACCCTTCGCGCTCGGCGATGATTATGAAATGGGCGTGCGCTGCAATGAGAGCGCCGGCCAATGAGCGCCAGCGGTGTAATTCACATCATAAGCTCGGACAGAATGTTCGTCCGGGAATGAAACGTAAAGCTTCGAGCGCGCCTGATCGAAGGCAATTCCATAGGGTGACGAGGGCAAATTGGCCAGAAGCACCTGAGGCGGAATTCCACCATGGCCAACGGCGACACTTTTTGCATCCGGGTCTGCATAAAAAACATTCTCATTGGCATCGGTCGCTGAGGCGGCGGGAAAATCGGCGAACTCGAGCCTCAGATGTCGAAGCCAGGTGTAATACTCAGGCCCCGATGCGAATAACGAAAGCTGCTGAGAAGCCGGATCATACGTCAGGATCTGTGATGTTCCAGCGTCGGCGATGTAGAGGATTCCGGAACTCTCTTCGACGTCTAATTGAGAGGGCCGTTGGAGTGCCACTGGCTGCGCAGTGGCGAATGCGGAACAGGCGAACTGTAGACATGCCACAGCGGCAACTCTGGCAAAAAAATTACGCTGCATAGGAAACTCCTTTCCTAAAATACATGCTTAAGGAAGTAGAGCGATATGGATCTGTGCGGTGTGCGCTCCCGCACACTCAGATGAGGCGTTGTAGCGCGCGCGGCGGTGCTTCCGGCCGCGTCCACCATAGGCGGTCGAAAAAAGCGATTTTTGCATCGCAGGAAAATTGCTAAGGCCCTGGCTTGCCAGCCGCCGCCCAATGTGATTGGTGCGGGCAAAAACACGGAGGCGCGCGCATGGCCCACAAACTCTTTGTTCTTCCCGGCGATGGCATCGGTCCCGAAGTCATGGCCGAGGTCGAAAAGATCGCCGCTTGGCTGGCCTGGGCTGGCCTTGCCCATTTCGAGATCGAGAAGGGGCTTGTGGGGGGCGCGGCTTATGACGCCCACAAAACCGCGATCAGCGAGGCTGATATGGCGCGCGCCCAAGCGGCGGATGCGGTTCTTCTCGCCGCCGTTGGCGGCCCAAAATGGGACCATGTTCCCTATGATGCGCGCCCGGAAGCGGGCCTTTTGCGGCTGCGCAAGGATCTCAAACTCTTCGCCAATTTGCGCCCGGCGATCTGCTACCCGGCCCTCGCCGATGCCTCATCGTTGAAGCGGGAGCTGGTGGACGGGCTCGACCTCATCATCGTTCGCGAACTCACGGGCGGCGTTTATTTCGGCGAACCAAAAGAGATGATTGAGCTCGGCAACGGCCAGCGCCGCGCCATCGATACTCAGGTCTATGACACCTATGAGATCGAGCGTATCGGCCGGATCGCCTTCGAACTCGCCCGCAAGCGTCGCAACAAGGTCACCTCCTCCGACAAGCGAAACGTCATGAAAACCGGGGTGCTTTGGGATGAGGTGATCAAGGCTTTGCATGCCCGGGAGTATCCCGATGTCGAGCTCGAACATCAGCTCGCCGACGCGCTCGGCATGCAGCTCGTGCGCCGGCCAAAGCAATTCGATGTCATCGTCACAGATAATCTCTTCGGCGACATGTTATCCGACGTGGCGGCGATGCTCACGGGCTCGCTCGGCATGCTCCCCTCGGCTTCGCTCGGCGAGGCGAGCGAAGGCAGCGAGACGCGCAAGGCGCTTTATGAGCCGGTGCATGGCTCGGCGCCGGATATCGCGGGCAAGGGCATCGCCAATCCGATCGCCATGATCGGCTCTTTTGGCATGGCGCTGCGATACTCCTTCAACCTCGGCACACTTGCCGATCGCATCGACAAGGCCATCGCGGGCGTGCTAGCGAAAGGCTTGCGTACGGCAGATATTGCCCGCGAGCGAGAAGCAACGTTATCAACGTCTCAAATGGGCGATGCCATTCTTCGTGAATTGCAGCGGGAAGTATAGTAATGCGAGTGCCGTCTGGGTGACGAAGAGCGTCAATGGCGGCCGCGGCGAACGTGGGCGGGTGCTTAAATGTCCGATCAGAGTTCAACTAATGGAGATGGAGTTGACCAACATGCTCGAGCGCCGTGCTCGCGGCGCTATCGGCCCTAATCTACCCTGGCATCCTCTTACCAGCTTATAGCCTCATTACCCAAGGCCGGAAAACCTCGCCCTACACCCCGGCAATTTGCGCCTCGCTCAATCCGGGTCAATGATGCGCGTGAAGTGCCCCATTTTGCGCCCGGCTCGAATTTCCGCTTTTCCGTATAGGTGTAGATGGGTGTTGCGCTCTGCGAGGATTTCCGGCCATAGAAGGACGTCTTCGCCAATAAGGTTTTTCATTTCCCAATACTCACCATATTGCGTCCTCAGGCGGCCGGTTTCGCCAAGTGGCCATCCCGCGATCGCGCGAACATGCTGCTCAAACTGCGAAGTTACGGCGCCATCAAGAGTCCAATGACCCGAGTTGTGGACGCGCGGAGCGATTTCATTGACACGGAGCTCACGGCGTTCGCCGTTGCGAACAACAAACATTTCGACAGCAAGAACCCCCGAATACTCGAGCGCCTCGGCGATGCGCCGGGTCAGTTGGATCGCCGCGGCGCTGATCTCAGGAGGCAAGCGGGCGGGCACGCGCGTTGATTTGAGAATTTGATTTTCATGAATGTTTTCTGCAACATCATAAGCCGCAAAGGAGGAATCGGGACCCCGCGCGGCGACGACAGATATTTCCATCTCGAAAGGAACAATCGACTCCAAAATGGCCGGTACCCCGCCGAGGGCGCAAAATGTAACGGCAAGATCCGCGCCCTCTCGCAGCAAAATTTGCCCCTTCCCATCATAGCCGGAACGCCGCGTCTTAAGGATTGACTGGCGTCCGACCTGAGCGACGGCACGAGCGAGCGCGCCGGCATCATCGACCCGCGCGTAGGAAGCAAATTCTGCTCCGACGCTTGCTAAAAACTCCTTTTCACGTAACCGGTCTTGGCAAATTGCCAGGGTGGCTGGGCTCGGCCGCGTGAGATTGAGGTCCGCGAGGAAAGAGGCCGTATGAAAAGGGATGTTCTCGAATTCATAGGTGATTAGATCGACCGATGAGGCGAAGGCGGCCAACGTTTCGCGGTCTTCGAAAGCCGCCACCGTTCTTGAACTTGCCACATCAAGCGCTGGGCTTTCGGCCTTCTCGGCGTAGACATGGGTTTTGAGCCCGAGTTTGGCGGCCGCCACAGCAAGCATACGGCCAAGTTGCCCACCTCCCAAAATGCCTATTGTTGCGCCGGGCGCGAGATCGTAAGGCATTGGTTAGCTCTCTGCCGGAGGCCGTTCAGCCACGGCATCGGATTGGGCCAATCGCCACTCCTTCAGCCTAAGTTCGATGCAAGCGTCTTGTAAGGCGAGGATCGAAGCAGCGAATAAAGCGGCATTGGTCGCACCCGAGGTGCCGATCGCGAAAGTTGCGACCGGAACGCCGGCCGGCATTTGGACGATCGAAAATAAGGAATCTTCACCGCCGAGCGAAGTCGTTTCTATCGGAACACCTAGGACAGGCAGAGAAGTCATTGCAGCGGTCATGCCCGGAAGATGAGCCGCCCCTCCAGCGCCAGCGATAACGACTTTAAATCGTGCCGCTTGGGCAGATTTTGCAAATGAGACTAAACGGTCCGGTGTGCGGTGCGCGGATACGATGAGAGCGGAATAGCCGATTTCGAGTTCGTCAAGAATGTTCGCGGCGTGGCGCATCGTTTGCCAATCGGATGCACTGCCCATGATGATTGCGACAGGTTTTTCTGTGGGGGACAAGGAAAGTCGAGACCTTCAGCCAACTTAAAGGCTGCGGCATAAACGATGGTAGTGCTTTGCGCAAGCCGCCGAAGGGGAAGACGGCGGGACCTCAAACCCCGGCTTGGTCCCGCTTGGGGCCGGGTAGCGAGCGGCGGCCAGCCCAAGGAGCTCCGCGGCGACCATTAAAGAGTGTATCCGCGGTAACAGCGGCAGCATCGCGCTTAAGTTTACCACATATCAAATTTTGATTGCGATAATTTCCATGCACGCGCGATGCCGCTCGCTTATGTTATATTCTGCCGGATGAAATCCGAATTTTTGTAGAAGATCATACAATCGCTTTCGTGAAAAATTGTGGTAATGCTCGATTTCGCTCCAGTAGGGATTGATTTTATTCGCATGAAGCAGGCGCCAGATCATGCTGTCGATGTTCGGCATAGACAGGAATAGCAGGCCTCCACGCTTCAATAGCCTATATGCCGCGCCAAGTCCGGTCCGAGGAAACGGCATGTGTTCCAATACATCAGCCATACTGATGATGTCAAAATAGTCATTGTACTCTAATTCTTCTATCGGCTTGCAATGTGCTTCATATCCAAGTTGTTTGAGTACCCGCACATTTTCGTCGCGAAGATCTAGCCCGTAAGGAATATAACCCCACTCTTCAGCGGTGAAGAGCAAAGAGCCATTGCCGAAGCCGACGTCGAGCCAGATCCCGCTTTTCACATAACGCGCGATACGCTCGACCATTTTTGCAGCGGTAGGCCGCTGGCGTTCCATGTCGTAGCCGACGGTCTGGTTAGGCTGCGTCTTGGAGAAAACGATAGAGGCGGCTTGAGTATCAAAATAACCTTCTGTAAAAACATGACCACAGCTGCGGCATTCACACCAGTTTATCGAAGGTGGAAGATCTGGATGGTATATCGGGTGTTTCGAGCAATCGGCGGCTATGATCGCTGGGATGTCACTTCCATCGCAGAGCGGGCATGTAAGGTAACGTACCCTCGCTACCTGCGGTTTTTGTTTCACCTTAAGTGGTTGCGTTGCAACCGGAGCGACGGCAAAACTCGCTGGCTCGCCGCCATTCGCGAAAATCTCCCACATTCGGTCGAGAGCGCTCTCAAAATGACGAGTATAATTGGCGATATCAAAAAGAGGCGAGCTATGGATGTTGCTCAAAAGCTTATGCCGTAGAGATTGCAGATAGGCTGGATCACGCGCCAGTCGGAGCGCCACTGCCTCGTAAGCCGCTATTGAATCGGTGATGAGTTCTTTCACTCCGGCGGCTTCGAGCAAGCTTGCGGCTACGCGCCCAGCGAATGTGCTTCCCCGACACGTCAATACTGGAAGACCGGTCCATAGGGCATCGCTTGCCGTTGTATGCGCGTTGTAAGGCAGCGTGTCTAAAAAGAGATCCGCGAGGCGATGGCGGGCGAGATGTTCTGGGGATGCCAAGCGAGGTGCAAAAACGAGGCGAGAAGCTTCAATTCCGCGTTTTATTGCTTCGCGGCGAAGGTTATCTTTTACAAGCTCGTTGGCATCTAAAAGCCATAAAACGCTGCCAGGAATTGCCGACAGCAAACGCATCCAAACATCGAATATCTCCGGCGTAATCTTATAGCTATTGTTGAAGGAGCAGAAGACAAAACCATCCTCGGGAAGGCCATTGCCGGAGCGCGTCGGGGCTAGAGAGGAAATTATCCGCTTTGTATCATTTGGTTGGTAGCAATTTGGTAAATGCACGATTTTTTCACGGTAAGAAGACTGCTGGTCCAAGGGCAGCACGATCGGATCGGCAATGATATAGTCGATGAAGTCCGCTCCCAAAGTCCCTGGGAAGCCAATGAAGCTCACCTGAATGGGGGCCGGCCTACGCGCGGCGATCCCGGTGCGCGCATCCTTTGTGTAACCCTTTAGTTCGATAAGAATATCGATTTCCCGCTCCTTGATGAGCTGCGCGGCCTTCGCATCTGTAAGACCCCTGAGATCGATAAAATGATCAAACGCGTTGCGTAGCCGAATGCTAAGCTCGCTGCGATCATCTGGCCCGTGGGAATAAGCAAAAGTTTCAAAGCGGGACTTGTCGTGGCGCTCGAACAATTCGACCATCAGAAGCGCTGTCGCGTGGCGGCAAAAATCGGCTGACACGTAGCCGACTTTAAGCCGTTGACGCCGTGCGCGGCTCTGCCGCTGATGGATAAAAGCGGGGTAAGTGAAGGTTTTCGCAAAATTATGCGCGATGTTCAGATGCTCCAACGAAGTTAAAGACATGCTTAAGGTTGGGAAAGGATGGACTGCCTCGGCGGAAGCGGCCATACGTTCGCGAAGCTTTATTTCCTCATCCGTAATTCCATCCCAGTCACAGATCATTCGGCGTTTATGGTGCAGCCAGGTACGGACCGTTAGCAGGTCGGGATTGAGCTGAACCGCTGATTGATATGAATGAATTGCCTCCTTCAATCGCCCAAGCCCCTCAAGCGCCGCGCCTTTGGCGGCATGCGCTTCAGCAAGGGATGGATTGAGGGTCAGGGCCCGCTGGAAGATATCAAGTGCTTCCTGAAAATCGGCTTTTGCTAGTAAGAGGTTGCCGAGATTGATGTACGCCTCGGTGAAGCCTGGCCGCAGTCTAAAAGCGCGCTGGAATGCTTCGGCGGCTTTGTCGATCTCGCCCAGCTCACGTAAAATGTTTCCGTAGGTCAAGTAGGCATCAGCCGAGTCGGGGCGGCGGGATACAGTGGTCTTGCAAATATCAGCGGCTTCATCCGATAGGTTGAGCTTGCGGAGGACGTTTGCGCAATTGAGGTTTGCCTCGACGAAATTCGGATTTAGCGAAATGGCTTTGCGGTAATAAATCAAGGCTGCTTCGAGCAGACCTTGATCTTCGAGCGCGTTGCCGTGATTTGAATAGGCTTGCGCGAAGCCAGGAGCAATCGCGAAGGCTCGGCCCGTGGCATCAAGCGCCGCCTCCAAGTTGCCGAGGGCGCGCTGTACGGCTCCGAGATTCGAAAGAGCCTCGACGTAATCCGGCTTTATGGCGAGCGCCTCCTCAATCTGCTCGACGGCGGAAACGTGGTCCCCCTTCTGGTGCGCAATCAGCCCGAGGTGATGGCGGGCAAGGAAATTATCGGGTTCGCGGCGCAAAACTTCAGCATATGCGGCTTCGGCTTCCCCAAACCGCGTGCTGCCGAGATGCTCAATCGCATTAGTAAGGAGCTCCGCAGTGCTGAGGATGGGGGTTGGTGGTGTGCTAATTGCGTGCCCGCCGATAGAGGCAGGCTCATTTCCGGCCGCGAACATTGATGCCCTCTTATGAAGGATAAGAGAGAGGAATAAGCCCATGGGCTTGTGCCAAGCGTGCCTCACCCACCTGCCATTTCGCCGCGTCAGGCAGGGTTGAGGCAAGGCAGGCCGGTTACATTTGCCTTTGCAACGCAATGTTACTCTTGACGAGCGCAGCTCGTGTTTGAGCTCGTCGCGGCGCTGTTTCCATCCAAGCAAGAGGAAATAAATTTACATCCAATGGTAGAAGAGAGCACGGATCCGCCGTTCTTGGCAGCAGGGGTGCAAAAACCTTTACCCGCCGACTCCGAGTTTGCAGGTGAGCAAACACTCGAGGCTTTGCACGGAGCGATGCCCCGCGACGAGGTTAGGGCGTTGGTTGCCGCCGAGGCCGAGGCATTACACCAGCATGGCAAATTGACAGGCGATAAGGATTTTCTCCAATCGGCAATTGCTCGTTACCAGGACCTCCTTGTTTTGTACCCTCGCCAGGATTTTCCACGCGAATGGGCGGCCACCAAGATTAGCCTGGGCGCCGCGCTTCAAGCTCTTGGCGAGGCCGGCGGAGGGAGCGAAGCATTGGAAGATGCCATCGCTGCTTATGGCCAGGCGCTGCAAGAAAGCAATCGCGGAACTATGCCGGCCATCTGGGCCATGGCTCAGATGAGCCTTGGTACAGCGCTTTTCCAACTCGGCATGCTGACTGCGAGCCCAGGGCGCATAGAGGAAGCCGCCTGCGCCTTCAAGATGGCCTTGCTCGAATATAGTCTTGAGGAATCGCCGCTTGATTGGTCGCGAACGCTCATGAATCTTGGCGCGGCGCTGGAAGCCTTGGGCGCGCATGGGCAGCGCGCCATTCGGTTGACGGAGGCGGTCGCGGCCTACCAAGAAGCCTTGGAAGCCGACATCCGGGAGGCCGCGCCGGGTCTATGGGCAATGATTCAAGCAAGCCTTGGCAATGCACTCTTTCGCCTCGGCGAACTCGATGGAGACGCTAAATTCCCGCGGCAAGCCGTTACGGCCTTCCGGAGCGCATTGGAAGGATATAGCCGCACGCGTGCTCCAAAGCAGTGGGCTGCGACGCAGATTTGCCTCGGTAATGCTCTCCAAACACTCGGTACCCGTCAAAACGCACCAGAATATATGGAAGAGGCTGCTAGCGCATACCGTGGAGCCATGCAGGAGTTTGCCGCCTCGCAAGCTCGCTTTGATTGGGCGATGGCCGCCGTTTGCCTTGGCAATGCAGTGAAGACGATGGGATCCCATACCAACGATGCAGCAAAGCTTGAAGAAGCAGTATCGGTTTACGGAGCCGCTGAAAAGGAGTTTTCACGCCTTCGCGCGCCCTTCCAAAGCGCGACAACAAAGCTCGCCCTTGCATCAACTTACCACGCACTCTACACGAGGGATCGGCGTCTAGGGCATCTCGACAGCGCTCTCGAAGCAACCAGCGGTGCTTTGGCGAAACTAAATAGTTCGAACAGCCAACCCCATATTGATCAGGCGGTACGACTGCAAAAGAGTATTCTCGCGGCGAGGCAGGCTCATATTGATTAGCCGCTTGATTAGCCGCGAATCATCAAAATGCGCTTATGCGAACTCCTTACGCCAATCTGCAGCATACTCTCACGGATGAAAAGGAGGAGTTCGGATCAAGGTCAAGGTCTTTTGAGCCGCTCCCGCCGCTGCCCCAAGACAATCCGGTCGATCCTGCTCGCTCGCATGCGCGGTCTTTTTTGTGCGTGAGTTTATGGCGCTCGCGGAAGCGCTACAACACGGCGGCCCGGCGGCGCTCGATACGCTGGCGACGCCAAATCACGCCGCGGCTTGACGGCATGGCAAACAACCATCAATGGTAGCAAAGCCTCAAAAGCGCCCGGGAACTCGTGCGGTCTTCGAGCGCCTCGGCGAGCCGCCCATTGATCAATCATGCCGCAAGGAGCAGCGCCATGAATATGGCGAGCGGCGGACAAGGCTTCTCGCCATGGCAAACGAATAAAGAGAGGCCAAAGTGCGTTTCACAGGCTTAAAGCCCATTATTGCAAGAAGCTCCTCAAGGCTCGTTTTCAGTAAAACCGTCGCGCCGAGCCGCAAGCTCTCACGCCAATCGATTGTAGCGCCTTGATCGCCCCCAGCAAACGACTAGGAGTTAAGAGGCGCTCGCGATCGCAAGCGCTCAGCGATACCCGCGCGCAGATCTCGTTTCACGTGAAGCACTTTCTCAAACCCGCGGCATCGAGTGACTAGCCCGCAAGTAAGATGTTTGGGGGGAGTAAGATGTTTGGGGCGGCGACGGTTTTTCGCAAGAAATCTATCGAGGATCTGCAATCCGAGGCCGCGCAGAGGGGGGAATTCCGCCGCGTCCTCGGGCTTTGGCAGCTGACTGGGATTGGCCTTGGCGGACTTGTCGGCGCCGGCATCTTTGTTTTGACAGGCGTCGTCGCGGCAACGCAAGCGGGGCCAGCAGTTTCGCTGTCCTTCGTCATCGCCGGCATCGCTAGCGCGGCGGCGGCGTTGTGTTATGCCGAGTTCGCAGGCATGATCCCGGTGGCCGGCAGCGCCTACACCTATGGCTACGCCGTGCTCGGCGAACTCGCCGCCTGGGTCATCGGCTGGGACCTTCTGCTCGAATATGCGCTCGTGGTCGCCGTCGTGTCGATCGGCTGGTCCGGCTATTTGCAGGCGCTTTTGGCGGAGTTCGGCTGGGGGCTCCCGGAGCCTGTTGTCGGGGCTCCTGGCACTGGCCCCGGCCATGTCCTCAACCTGCCGGCGATGCTGGCAAGTTTTGCGACTGCCGTCCTCTTGTCCCTGCGCGTCGAATGGGGCGCGCGCTTCAATATGGGCATGGTCGTCATCAAGCTCGCCGCCGTGGTCCTCGTGATTGCCGCCGGTCTGCCATATGTCAATTTTGCCAACTGGCATCCCTTCATGCCGTTCGGCTTTGGCGGGGTCGCCGAGGGCGCGGCCGTCGTGTTCTTCGCCGTGTTTGGCTATGACACGCTGACCACCGCGGCGGAAGAGGCACGCGACCCGCAGCGCCAGCTGCCCCGCGCGGTGCTGCTTTCGCTAGCGATTTCGTTGGCGCTCTACATCGCCATGTCGCTGGTGCTGACAGGGGTCGTTCCCTACGGACGCTTGAATAGCGCCGCGCCAGTCGCCGCGGCTTTTACCGACATCGGTCTCCCTTGGGTGACGTTTATCGTGTCGGTGGCGGCCGTGGCTGGGATCGCCAGCGTCATGTTCGCCTTTCTGCTCGGCTGCGCGCGTATCTTCTTCGCGATGAGCCGCGATGGCTTGCTGCCCGCCTGGTTTGCCAAAGTGCATCCAAAATACCGCACGCCGCACCGGCCGGCGCTACTAGCTGGCTCCTTGACGGCGCTCATCGCCGCCTTTTTTCCGATTAAGCAGGTCGCCGAGCTTGTCAATATCGGCACGCTCTCGGCCTTCGTCATCGTCTGTTCTTCGGTCATCGTTTTGCGCCATACGCGGCCGGAACTCACCCGTAGCTTCCGCACGCCCTTCGTGCCCTTCATTCCGCTTGCCGGAATCGGCTTTTCCATCTGGCTATTGTCGAAGCTTCCCATCATAGCCTGGAAGGCATTTCTTACTTGGATGGCGCTCGGGCTTTTGATCTATTTTTCTTATGGCCGTAGATACAGCAATTTGGCAAAGCTATCCAAAGGTCCGGTGCCGGATAAATCAACCTGAACACTGGTGTAAGGATCCTGATGCGCAGCGGAATCATTTTCCTGCACCCGTAAGGACGGCGCGCCACATTCGTTTCACATTACCTAACCAGGCGTCTTCGCGGAACCTGGTCTTGACGATATAATTGATGTACCCAAAGCTCGATCGCAAAAGATTGGCGGTCAGGCCCCGGACATTGGGTGCGAAAATGTAAATCGGTGCTTCTTTTAAAGTTTGGTTACTCAGGCGCTCCTTATAGTCACCGTCACCGAGACCAAAATCAATTTGATGCGCAGCGCCGCTTTTGTCTTTCTGGAGCATCTCGATGGCACGCAGAATAAGATACATCCCTGGCGCATATTTTTTAAAAGCAGGATCGAAAGCCAGATAATCGCTCGTAAAAACTCCCCGGTGCAGCGTGCCGATCCAAAACGCTACGGGCCGCTCATCGATGCACAGTAGGAAACTTCGCAGCCACCCTATTCTAGCCAGAAACTCAAGGCGCGCTTTTGTGAAATCATTCATAACAAAGCCAACCCCTAAACTGCGCTGGTAAGATTTTTGTGCAACCAGTTCGACCTGTTGCATCAGCAAGGCGATATCCTCTTGTAAAGAGAAATTATTAATGCGGACATTGTTAAAATCATTGACTAAGCGGCGTTCGCGCTTGCGCTGCTGGTAGCGTTCGTTTTGCGATAGCGATGCGAGGAAGCTTTTCTCCTCCATCGGAAGATTCAAAATCCGGTGCTGTTCTGGAATAATGAGATGATCCCGACAGATGAATTTCGGCAGCGTCAAAGCTTGCCGCGCCAGCGGCGAAGTAAGCTCCGGGTAATGTAGAAGCGCAGCGTCAGCCTCGCCATTAGAGAGCAATTGTTGAATGGCGCCGATCAACAAACTAGCACTAATTTCATCGATGTTGCCGAGCCACCCGCCGTTGGAGATGACTAACGTTGTTAATTCGGGTGAGGGAATTTGAAAATAACCAATTTTGACTGGTAATCGAAGGCGTACACGTCGGCCAACGAGAAGGGCCTTTAACCCGGTTGCTGCTCTCAAAACCAAGATACAGGGTGTATCTTCTTGTGGGCGCGCCTCCACAAGAAATCGGAATAACTCGGGGTCGGCGTCACGTGAAGGACTACAGGCCAGCCAAAACTCGTGTATTCCATTTAAAGTCGAAATATTTTTTATGATTTCAACATTAGCACTGCCTGAGGATACCGAAGCTGTGCGAGAAATCTCCTCTTGAGGACCTTCGTAATCCGATGACACGCTTTTCTTCCCTCTAAAAAAGAATAACGTAATTTTCCTAGCAGAGCGAGCTTTACGTGAAAAGGGCTATTGGGAAAGTAGCGCCGAGACGATACACGCCCCGGCTGAATACCAACGAGGACTGAATTGATCCAATAGCAGAGGGCGGTGACGAGGCACAGGCCGGCGAGGAAGTTTCTGGCGGTTTTGTCCTAACGGGTTGCGATAGCGCGAAAATCCTTCAAGCGGCAATAGGTTCGCTCGATCACGTTGCGCAAACGATCGAGTTCGCATCGAAGGGGAAAAGCCGTTTCCTGCTGCCCTTATTAAGGACAGGGATCGTTCTGCGGGTGTCCGGGTGTCCAGGAAGAGACGCCAGTGGCCCACATCCTAGCCTTTGTCACCCATCATTTGTTCGCTCGGCGCCGTCGCGGTGCGCAGAGACGCGGCGCCCTTGACATCGGCGACGCGCGCCTGTCAGCAGGAAGGCCGTCGACGCCCGCATGGATTTTCGTCGTGCGGCCGCCGCGCGAGCGGCCAATGGCTTGGTTGTGCGCCCGCCTTTTCTGGCGGCGCTCGCCGAACGGTGCGCCTTGACAGCCGAACTGTCGATCATCGCAACCACCGGCGGGCCGGAGCATTCGACGAGAGCCGCGAATATTTTCTGACACAGGCCGCGTTGGCTCCAGCGGTTGTATCCATGAAAAACCGTCGCGTATGACCCATATTCATCGAGAAGCGCCGCACCGGCAGCCTTCGCGCAGCCGATGGATGATCCCGCTGATTATGGGGCGATCGTCCTGGCGTTCCGGTCCCGTGGGGACCCTTGGAAGAGGCGGCGCGAATCACCGCCCCTGGCTCGTCGTTGAGCCAGAAATTGTCCGCCATGAATCAAGTCCTCCCAAGACGCTTGATCACGGAGCTGCTGCCAGTTCAATGGGGTATAGTAGTCAATCGCGCAAATATTCTTCTTATGCGCTCGCGTCCGCCAATCCCCTTTGGGGGAAAAGGATATGACCACCGAAAGGGTGCTGACGCGGTTGGCGATGCGGTATTTCGAATCCACTCTGAAATATCCAGCCTCTGCATTGATAGGAATTTTGCTTCGCTAGTTGTGGCCGATTCTTAAGGCTATTCGTCCAAACTAAGGCATAGCGTGGCCGTGGCGTCACGTTAACGCCCAACGCGACCACGCTATTACCTTCTTCCTGTCGACAGCCCGTCCTCCTTTCGCCGGTATAGCAAGGCTTATGTCTCCCACTCAAAAGCGTTGACTAAATTGTGATGTATGATAACTGTCATTAGTCAATCATGCTAAATTGAGTGCAATCTATCGAAGAGGTTGTCATGCAGTGCAGCACAAGGTTTCATCGTTGTTGTTTCGTTCTTCTCATCGGCTTTGCAGTTTTGATCTTGGGGCAAGCGCGAGCTTTCGCGCAGGCAGTAAGCGCCACGGCAAGCCCTGCCAATGCCGCCGTGGAAGGGACCGAAACACTGGCCGCCACGGTGACGCCAGTCTACAATCACCAGGGCTGGGGCATTGTCAGTAGTATATCGTATAATGGACAGGTGGTTGCGAGCCAGACTTATACGGACTTGACCTTGACGGGAGGGGTCCCATTTACCGAAACTTGGAAATGGCAGGTGCCAGCCAACTCCAGCGTCGGAACCTACACCTTCACAGCCCAAGCGTATGATGAGTATGGAAACCCCTTAAACAGCGCTCAGACGACGTTTCAAGTGGCAGCATCTACGCAAGGCTCGGGGGGGTCGCCATCAGCAAGCGGCACAACCATCCCGCCGGCAACCCAGATTGTCGATGCGAGCAACAATGTCTGGACGGTTGGCACGAATGGCATCTGCTATGAGAACGGCAAGCAGCCGGGTGGCTGCGCGAATGTGACGGAGCTACTCTATTACCAAGGAAATATTTACGCCAACACCACGGCCTACGGGTGGTTCCTATTCAACGGAACTTCTTGGGCGGCAATCGCTGGGACTCCGACAACGCCATCAGCCAGCGGCACAACCATCCCGCCGGCACCCCAGATTGTCGATGCGAGCAACAATGTCTGGACGGTTGGCACGAATGGCATCTGCTATGAGAACGGCGTGCAGCCGGGTGGCTGCGCAAATGTGACAGAGCTACTCTATTACCAAGGAAATATTTACGCCAACACCACGGCCTACGGGTGGTTCCTATTCAACGGAACCTCTTGGGCGGTAATCGCTGGGACTCCGACAACGCCATCAGCCAGCGGCACAACCATCCCGCCGGCACCCCAGATTGTCGATGCGAGCGGCAATGTCTGGACGGTTGGCACGAATGGCATCTGCTATGAGAACGGAAAGCAGCCGGGTGGCTGCGCGAATGTGACGGAGCTACTCTATTACCAAAAGAATATTTACGCCAACACCACGGCCTACGGATGGTTCCAATTCAACGGAACTTCTTGGGCGCAAATCGCTGGGAGTCCGACAGCAACACCGGCGCCAACGCCAACGCCAACGCCGGGCCCGGTGGCTTCAGGCACCTGCCCGCAGGGAACGACCTACGTCTCCTTTGGTGACGGCTGCCAGAATGCCGTAGCCGGAAGTTATGTCCAACACACGAATTTCTTTACCGGGTATACTCCCTTCGGCACTTATCCCACGCGGCCGCCGTGGAATGTCGCGGGCGTCGACTATCCGGTCGGCAGCTATGGAACCGCGAGCCCGCCCGGCGCTGGCAATCCATTGCCATCTTGCGTTTCTGGAAATGGTCCGACCTACACGGTCACGGCGCCATGTACGATTCAAAATTTCAACTTCTCCGTGAACACTCCAGCAACCGGGACTTGTTTCGTGGTTCAAGGAAGCGGGCTCGTGACGTTCAACAATGTCATCTTCCAAAGCGGGACATCGAGCTGGTGCTCGCAATACGCAGGCTTTATCGCGATGACGCAGTCAGCTAGCGTCATCGTCCAGCATAGCACATTCCTCTCGAACTACACCTGTCACTGCAATGGTCTCATTACGATGTCCGGCAGCGGTACATTAATGACGCAATATAATTATTATTACCATGTCGATGGGCGTGTCGTTAATGTGAATGCTGGCGCAACCGGCGGTATCACAAATCAGTACAACTATATGGAAGGTATGGGTAATGGAAATGAACATGGTGAAGTCGTCGAGATAAACTCGAATACTGGCACCTGGACTTACAGCGAACTCTGGAACACCTATTACCTGACGCCCGAAAGCCAGGCAGATACGACATTTATCTACATGCAGAATGGCGCTCCCGGTGGAGGCGTGATGGGTGCCGCCAATACAAACTACAATACCCTGGTTGGCCGAAACAACGGCGTGAACGGCGGGGCGATTTGGTATGATTGGACCTACAATATCAGTATCGGTCCGATACAGATAACAAATAACTATGTCGACTGCGGCCAGGCCAGTTGTACTGGATCAAATTCCAGCAACATTGGTTTTTACTTCTGGCTGATGATTAACGGAACAGGCCCAATCACGGGTGGCTATACCTGTTCCGGAAATTTCAGCCTTGTCACGGGTATCAAGTCAACAGGTGCCATGGGCAATGGAATTTCTTGCAGTTAGATAACCGAGCCGACACGCCCCGCCACTGCTCTGTCCCTAGGATCGAGCTGACGGCATGTTCCTGAAGAAAAGCCGACTTGGACAACATCCACGTCGGCTTCTTTTTGTAAAAAATCCTCGTCTGCGTGAGTAGCTGGAAAAGATTTGGTGCTTTGCGCTCAGGCGCTTAGACTAGTCCGCGGCGCCGGCGCTCCCGCGGCGAAGCAGCGGCCCCGGTTCGATCTCGGTGTTGCAACCATCGCCCGTCTCTGGCTTTGGCTAGCGGCTACCTAGTCTGACTTCCCGCACTGAGCCATTTTCGGATGCAATTGATCACCCGTCGTCGATGGCGGAACCTTGGCTCTCGCTCAGGCTTTTAAATTATTGCCGGTACCAATTACTGCCAGATTGCCCAAATGCGCCCGCACGCCCAACAAAAAACCCGTGAGGATCCAAATTGCACCCCAGTAAAAGGTCGTTGTCGCGACAAACATGGAGACCCAATTGACGACATTGAGAGCGAGCGCGAGTGATTTTTCATCGGGCGTTAAATTGAGATTGGGATTTGCCGTATCGATCTTTATCGAAGCGCAACCTAAAAAAACCATGGCCGAAAGAACCATACCCGGAATTCCCAAAAAAACCGCGTTACGCAACCAAAGCGAATCTATGCTCGGCAGCAAATCATCCGTGAGGCTTTCCTGCCCTGTTCCATATCCAACAAACGGGGACTCCATGACGAAGGGCCAGAGAAGCCGCCATTCCATGAGCCGATAGTCTGCGGTCGTGGGGTCGAAACAAATTTTGCTGAAAATCAATGCCCAAGGATTGGATGAGCCGATAAATATCACCGTTAACACTAAAAGGATGCCGCTAAGCAGAATGATCCACCGCAACGAAAAGCCGCGCAGTATTCTATCGTAAAGAATCAATGCCATTCCGATGACAAGCGCGCCCGCCGGCGCCGAGGACAGCGCCGTCATAAGCCCGATCAAGCAGCCTACGGTGATGAACCACCGCGAAACCCCATGGTAGGCGGTGGATAGCAAGATGCCAAACGCGCAGACCGTGCCGAGAAGTATTGGATGCTCGATTGTACTTGCTGCGCGAAGGAGCCCCAAACGCCAATCATACTGCGTTGCATGATCCCAAATCTTTGCATACCCCGTTACCTTTGATACTAGGTTTCGGATAAACCATTCATTCGTTGCCCAGTCGAAGAGACCAAGCAACCCAATCACAGAAATCCCGTAGAGGATTGTTTTGGTAATCTTTAGCGCTGGGCCGCTTTGTGTATCAAAAACCCGTACCGCAATGTAAGGAATGCAGAATTCGAGGGCACTCGAGCCGCCAAAAGCCAGACCACGATCTAAGCTTTCGGCAAGTGACGGAGCGATGATCATCCATGCCCCGAACAGCGGAATCAATGCGTCGTCCCAGACAAACCGGTAATCAGGACGTGAAAATAGCTGGGCAAAGCGATAGAGGGTCGCCGGAGCGGCCAAGAGCATGAATAGGCGGGCAACCGTCAACCGAAGTGGGCCAATGCTGAACGAGGATTCCTCTGGCAGAAACATCGTGACCGCGATCAGCGTAACGAGAAGGGGAACCGCCGCAGTTTTGGACACTTGTCCAAGCGACGTTTCATCCTGTCCAACCGCGGTAGCAAAACTTCCGTTCATTTCTGTCATCTCACGTCAGCGGCTTCCGTCCGATCGAGTTCAATAGCGCCGTCCGATCCTCGAGCGATCACCGCTTCGCGATGATTCCAGCTCCGCAACAACCCTACGGCCAGGAGACCGGCCGGAATCAAGAAGAGAGCTGCAAGCTGGAGTCGGCTCCCCAGGCTTGCCTCGGGCAACAGCAAAGTTCCGCCGAAAATCATAAGGGCACTGAGCACGCCGCCGAGGAGTGATTTTTCGATAGAAGGACGGGCGGGGGGCAATTGCCGCATGACAATCCGCTGGAAAGCCGCAGTCGACGCTATGTCCCCCACCAATACACCGATAAGAATGGACGACATGTCGTGGTCGAAAGCGGCAATCACGGCGGCAATCACAATACCACATCCGCCCACCATATTGGCGAACGTCAATTCCTTTGTTCGGGCCAGCGTCAATAAAGAAAGAGTCGGCGCCCAGCGCAGTACGCGAGTGAATACTATTAAGGATACAAGAAGACGGGTGGATTGCGTGACCTTGTAAGCCTTACCGAAAATCAATGGAACAACGACATCGAGACCTAAAGACATGCTGCAAGCGTACATGAAGCCGACGAGGGAGAAACCCCAAACGACCAACACATAGCTTACCTCTAACTGCCGCCTCTCGTGGTCGCGGGCGAACATTGCTAAGGCAACGCTTGCAACGATGCGATAGACCGTCGAAAGCGGAACGATCGCGATGTTCAGGACAACCGCGTAATTCGCCAAGGCTTCAAGGCCAGAGTAATGCCCGACCAGCATTCGGTCAGCTTGCGTCATGACTGCAAGCACAATTCCGTTTGCGACAAGGGGTAAGCCATACGCCAGCACTTGGCGGGCAATAGTGGCGTCCGCTCGCGCTGAAAATGGCGAAGGCGCAAGACGATGCGTCATTATGACGAAGGCTAAAGCTTCGACGCTGAAAGCCACGATAATTACGCGATGGTCACGCAAAACGTAGGCCATCGCGATTGTGGCCGTAAGAGAGATCAGCTGTGACGAGGTGATCGAAATGGCTTCAAGCCGATAGTTATAATCCCGTTGCGCCTGTTTGACGCCAAGGTGTCCAAATCCGCGAATGAACGCTGGCAGGGCGGCCAGCATGAAACTGGATGCAAATTGTGGAACGTCGAACAGCCGCGCTGTTGGGGAAGCGCAAAGCACGATGACGAAGGATAATAGAATACCACGCCCGATCTGCAGCGCGTGCACGGTTGCTAAGGCCTTCAGATCCTCCTTTGGCTTATTAAGAATAAAACGGTCGAGCCCGATGTCCGATGCAAGTTCGGAGGCAAAAATTAGAAGCGTGATCGCAATTGCTACACCGAACTCGGCCGGCGCGAGAAGGTGCGCTAGAATCACCGTTCGCACGAAGCGCAAAATCAGCTCCGAACCGGTCCCCGCCGTTGTAAAAAAAAGGCGTACGGCCCATAGACGCAACCGGGGAGGAAAGACAGGAAACTTCAACGGCCCTTTAGGCACACGTTCCTCGCAAATAAAAATCAAATGACTATGTTAATGATATGTGGGCAATGTTAATAATATTAAAGAAATCTGCTTTCCTTGTGAAAGCTGGCGGCTCGAGCTGAAAAAAGGGTAACCATATTCGGATCGGTCATTTTGTCAGTTTTAGCATCAAATTGCTTAATTTTATCCCCTTTATTCCATTTGGCTAGGGCCTTTTGGCCGATGAAGCTCAATTCATGAGAGGTTAAAAACGAGACTCGGTTCAATTGCCTCAGCCAATGTCGGTGGCGACGAACTCAGCCGCATCCCACTCAAAAATCAGCCCTTTAACTTAACCTGATCGTTATCTTGCAAGCTTATGAGAAGGATTATGTCTACCGTCAAGACGAAGCATCTTAGACGCACGGTGCCGGTTTTGTTTGTGCAGATATAAAAGCCTGAAACCAGGGAACCCGGAAGAACTCGCCGGTGCAAAACTTCCATAGAAAGCCGATCATGAAAAGCCTTGTTCAATTTCGTTTTTTGAGAAATTTTTTTATTCGCGCAAAATTATCATATTTTCGTATAATTTGGGGAATGGATATACACCCTAGCGTCCTTTTTTCGCTCTCGGTGCGATTCGATACTACCTACCCCAAGGGCATCCACATCGCGGAAAACACCTATCTTGCGTTTGGGTCAGCTATCTTCGCTCATGATGGCTCCCGTCGTCTTTATAAAGACACGTGGGTCGGGCCCAATTGTTTTATTGGCGCGCGCAGTATCATCATGCCCGGCGTGCGCATCGGCGAGAACTGCGTCATTGGCGCGGGAAGCGTCGTAACCCATGATGTTCCGCCCCGCTGCATCGCTGCTGGCAATCCAGCGCGCATTATCAAGAAAAATATTATCGTTGGGCCTTACGGCATCGTGCCTATGCCCGATAAACAGCAAAACCATAGCGCTTTACCGTAATCCGCCGATGAAAGCGCTTTCAATGAATGCTTGCCTAAGATTCAATGGGGTATAGACTCTAAATACCCAAGGCCTTTTTGGGCGCGATTTTGTGCGATGCTCATTTGATATATCCAGCTCGAACCGTCCAATAAGCCCATTGGTTCGCAAAGCGCTCGGCTACGGGTTCGGGTGGAATTTTTGCCCCTAAACGCTTGCGGCGTATCTTTGAAACGGCCCCGTTTTTGTGATATCTTTTGGGCATTGCTTAGGGAAGCTTCCTATCAGTCTACATCGGGCGCAACAACTAAAAATAGCCAATCAGGACACCCCTTTTCGTGTTGAGAAGCCCTGTTTTCCTCATCCCTCTTATTCCAGTTCTTTCGCAATTGATCGAACCCGTGCGACATACGGGAGCTACGGTAGTTGGCAGAGCCCCTTATACCTGCCCGCAGGGGACAGCCTACACGTTGGCAGGGGATGGTTGCGCGGGCGCACAGGACAATGGCAGCGTCCGACGGCCAGACTATTTTTGGGGATTCATTAACGGTGTCGTTTACCCGACCCGCCCCCCCTGGAACGTGGCAGGCGTTGATTACGCGGTTGGTTACTCCGGAACGCTCAAGGACCCCTCGGTTCCTAACAGCCTGCCGCTTTGTGTCGAAGGCAGCGGGAACACCCGGAGAATAGATGCCGACGTCCAGCCGTGTGTGCTCGATCATTTTGATTTCTCTCTGAACGGTGGTTATTGCTTTAAAATTACAGGAGCTAACCGAAATACCGTTGTTTTTTCTAATGATCTATTTTCGCATGGGCCGAGCAATTGCACTGAACACTCCGGCTGGATTTTCATAGATCGCGATACGAAAGCGAATATCTTGGTGCAACATAGTGAATTTGACGACAATTACTCTAGTCATAGCAACGGTGCCATAACCACGTCTGGAGACGGCGATATTACCGTATCCTATAGCGCTGCCATTGGGATCACTGGCAGGTTAGAGAACGTAAATAATGGAGCAACGGGCTCGATAACCAACAAATACAACTACGTGGAAGGCATTGGCAATGGTGAAGAACACGGAGAAATTGTCGAGATAAATACTAAAGAACCATATGTTTACAATGAGAATTGGAATAATTACTACGCTTCTGATACAAACTGCTGCGATACGGCATTTCTATACATCACATCGGGAGCGCCAGGACCGCAAGGCCCAGGACTCCTACTTTCGGCAACGGCCAGCTACAACGTACTTATTGCGCGTGCAAACCCCACCCAAAAGAATGGAGTGACTGTATCGGCGCCGATTTGGGTCGACACCACATTTACGAACGACATCGAGACTTTAGCGGTAGATAATAATTACATCGACCCGTCTGGATCATATCATGCTGTTTTCGTTTACCCACCCAACGACACTGGATCAATTGGAGCTGCATCATGCGTCGGGAACACATCTTTAAAGACTGGCCTACCTATCAAAGGCACCTTTGGTAGCAAGTCATCAGTCTTGGTTTGCAGATAAGAGGGTGGCTGCATAAGCGATTTTGGTTAGTAGTTTGTCGTTTTACCAACAATTTATCCAAACAAAAGATGCTTATGGGCTTTCGAATTAGACCTTTGGTGTTTCGGTTTTTTCGGCTGATGCTGGCACTAAACAATTTTGAGTTTGCATTTGGAATCCGCCTCTATGAAAAACCTGCGATCACTCGACATTCTCTGTGTTGGCGGCGCGCGGCCAAATTTCGTGAAACTTGCGCCAATTATCGCTGCTCTTGACGAGCATCCGGCCTGTGAAGCGGTCATTCTCCATACAGGTCAGCACTACGATGCGCAGATGAGCAGCATATTTTTCGATGAGCTTGGTATTCGTAAGCCAGACTTATCGCTTGATATCGGATCGGCCAGCCATGCCGTGCAGACGGCAAAAATCATGATCCGCGTTGACGAGATTTTAGACGACCGCCGGCCAAGCCTCGTGCTCGTCGTTGGGGATGTTAATTCAACTTTGGCCGCGGCGCTCGTTGCGAAAAAGAAAAATATTCCCATTGCGCATGTCGAAGCGGGATTGCGCAGTTTCGATGAAACAATGCCCGAGGAGATAAACCGGATCATCACAGACCGGCTCAGTGACATCCTCTATACGACAGAAGCCGAAGCCGAATTCAATCTCAAACGCGAAGGCATTGATCCATCCCGGATTGTTTTTGCCGGCAACGTCATGATTGACAGCCTGCGCAACTGCCTCCCACGAGCGACGCCGTTCGAGGTGACCATGCGCAGAGCTGGCGCGAGCGACGATTTTATGGCCCGCGCGCGCTCGGGCTATGCTGTCACCACCCTTCATCGCCCGAGCAATGTGGATGATCCCGCGACGCTCGGCCCGCTCTTTCGAGCACTGGCGGAGATTTCGGCAAAGATCCCCATCATATTTCCGGCCCATCCGAGGACACAGCGTCTTCTCGCGCAATCTTCCATCTCCAATCTGATCAGCAGGCGCGACATCCTCATCCTGGAGCCAGTTGGTTATCTCGCTATGGTAGGACTAATGCGCGATACGCGACTCGTTTTGACTGATTCTGGCGGTATGCAAGAGGAGACAACGGGGCTTGGCGTCCCATGCCTTACCCTGCGGACATCGACGGAACGGCCGATTACCATCAAACAGGGGACCAATACGCTCGTTGGCGTTGATCCACAGGCGGTTGTGTCAGCCGCTTTCAACACGCTCGCGACAGGCGGGAAGGCGGGACGCATTCCACCTTTGTGGGATGGGAAAGCCGCCCAAAGAATCGTTGCCGATATTGCGCGGCGATTTCAGTAGGAGCTTCCTTTTTGCAAGGGTGCTACACGGCACGTCAAAGCGTCGCACAAAACTCCGGCCTATCGGTCAATTCAGGAAAATTGCGGACGCCGCCGAACGACCATAAGATCCAGCCAAGCTCGTAGCTTCGCATTTCCAAGGTGAGTGCGCGGCTGCCGCCTCCTCGGGCACCGATTCTATCATCCCGTTGAAGGGCCGCGTTCACAAATGCGCGCAAGACGCGCGCGCCTTTGCTTCCAAAAATGCCGGCTCTTCTCTGCGATCTGTAGATAAGATGGAGGTCTGGGACCAACATGGTACGGCCCATCTCATTGTTTCCGAAAAGCCAGACGAAGCCCTTTAACAAGGCGTCGCGGGCGCCCGCGACGCCGTGTTTGATCGCATGGTGCAAGATTGCGGGCGCCATGCCGTGCTGATGGACCGAATAAACTTCATAAAAGTCAACCACTCTGCCTTGCGAGGGTACGTAAAACCAGGGCCATTCCCCTTCAGGCCCTTGTAAGGAGATTAGTTTTGCCACGCATTCATTCGCGGCGGCGATAGCCGCGCGGTCGTCCATCGCTTCGCCGTAATGATAAAGCCCGAGGCAGCTATAGACTTGGGTTGCGAAGGAAGCGAAGTGCTTTCGGAAACCGATTCCCGAATCGAAAAACAATCCGCTCGGCGCACGAAATGAAGCCAGGATTACATTTTTGATGGAGGTCGCTGCCTTCAACCATGCCGGGTCGAATCGCCCTTGCATCACAAGGCCTGAGAGCATGAGCCCGGCATCTTGAGCGGACCAACTAAGGCTGTTCTGGGAATTGCTAATCAATTGGCGCACTTTGTCCAGCACGAAAGCTGGGACTTTCAAGTCACATTCGGCGCTCGCCCAAAGCGCCATGCCCAGCGCATAGATGCGCGCTTCGGGCAATAGTAACGTACGAGTGGCTGCGTCATAGATTGATGCCGCGTCGTAGGGCTCGCACTCGATAAGCCCGGGATTGCGAGCAAACCCCAGCAGAACATTAAGGCTATAGTAGCCGTCACTATGGGGAACCGATTCGTTGGGCTCACGCCGTCCATCGAGATGGTATTTGTGAGACCACAGCTTGCGCTCAGGCATGTAGCAGAGCCGTAGTCCGAGGGCTGCATAGGTGATCAAGGGCGTTGGTGGTGAAGCAGACGAAATTTTCAATTGCGGCTCCTAAAAACGCCAAAGCGAAATTTGGTTTAGGGCTGTCGAATAAAGGAATATATAGCGTATGGCGTTAGAGCATTTATCCCATTAGCGCAATGGACAAGCGCCTGGGATATTTTTTCATTGGGCGGGCCGTTGCCAGGTTGCTTTTTTAAGAGCAACTCCATCCGCTATCTCGCACTACGCATAGTCATTATTATAATATTTTTCAATTTCGCAAAAATATTTACTATATCCGTATCCGTATGATTTAGCGAGATCGACATCGACTTTATTAAGCACGACTCCACTTACCGCGCCATTATGTGCGTTAATTCTTTCGATAGCCTGTGTGACGAGATCACGGTCTGTTTTATTCCACTCGACGAGGACGATTGTTTTCTGGGCAAGGCCGGATATTGCGGCAGCGTCGGGCACTGGCAGGATCGGAGGGCTATCGAGGAATACGAGGTCATAATGTTCCGCGGCGAATTTTAGGATCTTCGCCATTTCCGAGGATGTGACGAGATCTGGAGAGTTTTGGTCGGATTTTCCGATCGGAACGACGGTTAAGGAGGACTTCGGATGGGTGGTTTTCATATCGCCCCAAGCCGCGCGGCCTGCGAGGAGGTCGCCGAGGCCTTCGGATCCGGAAAGCTTGAAGAGTTTTGTAGTGTTGGGGCGTCGAAAATCACAATCAACAAGGATGACTCGTTCGCCCGAAAGCGCTGCTGATAATGCAAGTGCGCTGGCTAGGGTCGATTTACCTTCTCCCGCGATTGCCGAGGTGATTTGAATTATTTTTGTAGGCTCTCTACCGTTTCCCCTTCGGATGGAAAAGCGGATGCATCGCAAAGCTTCAGCGAAGTGCGAGAATTGGTTTTCTACCAAATATTGGAGGATATCAACGCTTGCCTTGCCTCCTACTTCCTTTACGTTCAAGCGAGGCACGCTCGCTAACATCGGTATTTGCAGATTCTGCTCGATCTGAGTCGGGACAAGGAAGGCAGAGGCTTTTTTTCTGTTCGGGCTCAGAAGTTCGGCGACGAAGGCGAATCCGATGCCGAGCAGCAAACCAGGCCCAAAAGAAGCGAAGATAAAGATTGGGAGACGCGGATAGCTTGCCTGATCTGGTATGCGGGCTTTTTCGATGAGTCTCGCTTCCGGCTCTTGTAATTTCTGACTCTGCTCAAGCTCGTTAAATTTGCTGAGCATGGCCACGTAGCTCGCCCGGTCCGCTTCGGCGACGCTGAGAGCCTCTTTCAGTTTCGCTTGCCCATCGGTATTTTGCAGGCCTCCGTTTTCGCCGGTGAGCTTTTTGAGCTGCTGCCTCAAGGCAGCGGCGTTGTCTTTCGAGGCTGTATAATCGTTTTCGAGGTTGGCGATAATGCGGTTGACTTCTATGGCTATTTGTCCGTCGATGGCGCGGCGCGCTTCTTCTTTTCTGATGACCTCGGGGCGCATCGCGGGCACGTCCCGTTGCGACGGCAAGGGCTGCATCTCGGCCAGTTTGCGAGCAATATCCGCCTGCTGGGCGCGCAGCGCGCCGATAACGCTCGATGCCATCACCTCGGGAAGGCTTTCGATATTTCCGCCAGAGTCACGGACTTTATGGGCTTGCTCGACTTTCGCTTGCTTTTTTGAAAGTTCGGCCTCTGCCGCGTTGAGTGTGGCGTTGAGCTCTGTAATTTGCTGGCTGGCAACTGTTGAGGATCCGGTGCCATCGGTGGCGGTCAGCCCGTAATTGCGGCGAATTTCGGCAACGGCCTCTTCGCTACGAATGAGCTCCTTGCGCATTTCCGCGAGGCGGTCAACGAGCAATGAGGTTGCGCGATGTGCTGAGTCTTGCTTCGACTGAAGCTGGTCATCGAGATAGGTTTCGCTGATCGCTTGGGCCAGGCGCGCGGCTTTTGCGGGGTCGCTGGAGTTGACCGAGACGGTAATAATATAAGTCATACCTTCTCGTGTTACAGTTGTGAGTTTTGCCAGCTGCTCCCGGGCTGCGTCGGCTTTCTCCCTTTCGCTGGGGACGGATGGCGGGGTAGAACGAAATAGGGAGATTAGCCAAGCTAAGCGGCTTGGCCGGGTTTTAGCGAGTTCCGGATCCTGATAGAGCTTCTCGGATTGAACAACACGATCGAGAAGCTCGCTCGACTCGATCATGGAGGTGACGCCGTTGATTTTGGCGGAGTCAACAAGAACAGCGGCGCCGAAATTTGTCCCGGGACCGAGTGAGTCCGGTGTTTTTGGATCGATTAAAATCTGCGCCCTTGCTGTGTAACGAGGAGTCACCGACGCGAAGACAGCCAATCCAGCCGCCAGAGCCACAATTGGAACGGCACAGACGATGAGCTTTCTGCGCAGCAAAATTCGAAACAGATCTTGAAAATTGAAACCGCTGTTAGCCTGGGGGATCTGCAATGTTTTTGCCTTCCAATCGCCATTGGGCGCATAGATATTCATTTTAAACTCAATTTAGTTTAGAAGATTATTGATATTTGAGAACAATTTTAAAAAATGCATTTCTGAGCTGGGGCTCAGGTTTAGGATGGCGCCGTCAAGTTTGGGACGGTGACATATGGGCGCTGGACTCTGGGCGCGGGCATGTTTAGGGGGGGCTGGTGCCTACGCAAGACCCAAAAGGGTGGCGGCCGGATTTTAAAGTGCCTTTTTGGCTTTTTGCCTGCCCAGCTAGGCGCACCCGGCCTCAAATGTTAGAGTGCGAGGCGGGTGGTTATCGGCCCCATAGTCAAAAACGTGGTATTTGCGCTGGGCATAAGTGAGGTTGCAATTTTGTTTGCCGTATTCGACCGCAGCGACAACGCCAAAAACGACAAGGTGGCTTTTGCATTCCTTTGCCTCTGCAAGGCGGCAATCGAAGGCGACGGCAGCACATTCTAGCACGGGGGCGCCGGTGACCAGGGTTGTCCATTCGGCGAAGGCGAACCGCTCCTCCAAGCGGTGGCCCGTCTGGCCGGCAAAAATATCGGCAAGTGACGTGTGCAGAGCCGTCAAGGTGTTGATGCAAAATACCTTATTAGATATGAGCCGTGCCGCCAACGGCGACGTTTTATTAATACAAAATAGGATCGTTGGAGGATCCGCGGTTACTGATACTACGGAGGTCGCTGTGATGCCGGCGAGACCGGCGGTACCGCCGGTTGTGGCGATATGGACAGCCGCCGGTATCCGACTCATCGCCTCGAAGAATCGCCCTTTGTCAATTGCGGGAGCGATGCCTCCCTCGAGGCGATCGGCTAAGCCGCTTAATTTTTGAACCGCCGGCGGGATCATGGGCGCCTCCTGAGCGTTCTTTCTGTCCTAGATCGGAGATTCATTGAAGTCCCATTTGGGCCTTTCACTAGGGGGTGGAGCTTCCTATTGCTGTGCGCGGCGTCGTTGGGTAAATTTTGCGGAATAGGTTTTTTACTTTTTCGATTGAAATCTATTGTAGATCTCTGTTTATTTCTATTGGAAATGCGGGTCCCGGTTTAATTGTTCAAAATTAGTGACGGAAGAGAGTTTTGGTGGCGTCAACACTCGTTTCGACTAACCCCGCCCGCAACTACGAAAAGCTCGGCGAGGTAACGATCAGCACCTTGGAGGATATCAGCACGGCCGCCCAAAAAGCACGGGCCGCGCAACCGCTTTGGCACGCGCGAGGTATTAAGAACCGTGTTGCGGAGCTCAAAAAGCTGGTCGACGTTTTTCGGGAGCGGAAAGACGAATTTGCCCGAATGACATGCCGCGAGATGGGGCGTCCCATTGTCGGGGCGGAGGCCACGATGGATCTCGGCTTACATTATTGGGAGTGGTATTTAGCCCATGCCGAGGAGTGCCTTAAACCCTGCGAGACCTACCGAGACGAAAAAGAGGTCGCCGAGGTTTTCTGCGAGCCGGCCGGCGTCGCCGCGGTGATCGTGCCGTGGAATTTTCCTTTTTCAAATTTCACTTGGGGCGTTGGCCAAAATCTCGTCGCGGGAAATACGGTTGTTTTCAAAATTTCGGAAGAAGTTCCCCTTTTTGGCAAACTCCTTGACACCGCCTTTGCAGAGGCGGGTTTGCCCGCCGGAATCTTCAATCAGGTCTACGGCGGCGCGGAGGTGGGCGCGGCACTGCTTGAGCAGGATGTCGACCTCTTTTGTTTCACGGGAAGCACGGAGACCGGTCGGCGGGTTTACCAGGCGGCCACGAACAAAATGATTCCAGCCTTGCTGGAAATGGGTGGATCGGATCCGGGCGTCGTTTTCGCTGACGCCGATGTCGGCCGTATCATGGACAAAATCTACGAGGCGCGCTTTAGAAATTCGGGGCAAGTCTGCAACGCATTAAAACGCCTTATCGTCCATGAAAACCGTTTTGATGAGGTCGTCGGCGCGCTAGAGGCAATCTTGAAGAGCAAGCGCGTAGGGGATCCGGAGGATCGCGCCACCGACATCGGGCCTTTATGTGCGCGGCGGCAACTCGCGCTTCTTGAGACGCAAGTCGAAGATGCGATTTCGAAGGGCGCTCACGCCATCATTGGCGGGAAAAGGCCGGCGGAATTGCAAGGCGCCTATTACGAACCAACTCTTCTCACAAACATCACGCGCGACATGCGCGTCTGGAAAGAGGAAGTTTTTGGGCCCGTCCTGCCCATCGTCTCCTTTGCGACGACCGAGGAAGCTATCCGTTTGGCCAAGGATACAACTTACGGACTTGGCGGCTATATCTTCACCGAAGACAAGGAGCTTGCCGACAAGGTCGCGCGCGATATGCGAGTCGGCATGGTTCAGATCAATAAATCCGTAGGAAACCGTGCTTGCAATCCGTTTGGCGGGCGCGGCTTATCGGGATTAGGGATGGAAAACGGCATTTTTGGCTTTCATGAAGTGTGTCGGCGTAAATTGATTACTCGAGAGATTTAGTTTTTTCATGACGAGTGCATCCGGCGCCGCTTCACCGGCGTCTTCTTCCCAGTGGTCGGCGAACAAAGACTGGTTGCGCGCGCTCGAAAGAACCGGGCGCATAGAGGCGAATCCCGGACGAACGCTGGCGGCGGAACTTGACGACATCGCGGCTCAAAACGCGGCTGCGCCGGCGCTGCTTTCGGAACACGAGAGTTTCAGCTTTGGCGAGCTTGCCGAGCGCTCCAACCGGTACGCGCGCTGGGCGATCACACATGGGCTTGAGAAGGGCGACGTCGTTGGCTTGATGATGCCAAACCGGCCTGAATTTATAGCGGCTTGGCTCGGTTTTCACCGGGTTGGCGTCGCCGTCGCTCTGCTCAACACAAGGCTCCCCCCTGCTTCCCTTGCCCATTGCATCGCTATCTCAAAAGCGAATTGCGTCATTGCCGACAGCGAATACTTCGCGGTTTGCGAGAGCGCCCTCGCTCAAACTGACAAATTTTCGAAAATCTTCATTCATGGCGGCGAGCACAATGGGCCTCACCGGATCGATCTTGAGCTAGAGGACCTTTCAGGCAAGCCACTCGATTTATCCGAAAAGCGGGCGGTGGAACTCTCCAACCACGCTCTTTATATTTATACGTCTGGAACGACCGGCCTGCCCAAAGCGGCGATCGTGACGCATCGCCGCCTGATGAATTGGGGTCTCTGGTTCTGCGGGCTGATCGATGCTCGCCCAAATGACCGTATGTATAATTGCCTGCCACTATATCATTCCGTCGGCGGCGTCGTCGCCGTTTGGGCAGTGCTCCTTGGCGGCGGGTCAGTGGTTATAAGGGAGCGCTTTTCCGCGAGCAGCTTTTGGGAGGATATCTGCCGGCAGGAATGCACTCTGTTCCAATATATTGGCGAGCTCTGCCGTTTCCTCGCTAACGCGCCATCAAATCCCTATGAAAAGGCACACCGCTTGCGGCTCTGTGTCGGCAATGGGCTGCGACTTGATGTTTGGAAGCGGTTCGAGCAGCGTTTCGCCATCCCCCGCATATTGGAATTCTATGCCGCGAGCGAAAGCAATTTTTCTCTCTACAATGTCGAAGGGGAGCCAGGCGCGATCGGCCGAGTGCCTTCTTTTATCGCCCACCGTTTCCAAGTGGCGATTGTCAAATATGATTTTGATCGCGGCGAGCCGTGGCGCGATGAAAACGGCCGCTGTGTCCGCTGTGCGAGGGGCGGGGTGGGTGAAGCCATCGGCAAAATAGAGGCAAGTTCAGAGGATGGTAGCGCGAACTTTGAAGGATATCTCAGCCGAATAGATTCAGAGAAAAAAATTTTGAGAAATGTATTTAAGACTGGCGATGCCTGGATGCGAAGCGGCGATCTCATGCGGAAGGATGCGCGCGGCTTCTATTATTTTGAGGATCGCGTCGGCGATACTTTCCGCTGGAGAGGGGAAAATGTCGCGGCCTCGGAAGTTGCCGAGGTGATTGCCGCGTGCCCCCGCGTCGCTGAGGTCACGGTCTATGGAGTCGAAGTTCAAGGCTATGATGGGCGCGCAGGCATGGCGGCGGTCGTCGTTGCTCCTGACTTTGATCTCGCCCTTCTAAAACGCCATATCGATGCTTCGCTTCCTGATTATGCTAGACCTCGATTTTTGCGAATCACGGATAGTTTGGAGACAACCGAAACCTTCAAGCTCAAAAAAAATGCCTTGGCGGCGCAGGGATTCGACCCGGGGGCGACCGGCGATTTGCTCTACTGCGCAGATCCTCGCCGAGAAACATATCGCCACCTCGACGGCGACCTGTACCATAGCATACTCGAAGGAACTTTCCGGCTTTAACTCTTCTATTGGCCCCCGGCCGAAACGACGCAAAAAGAGATACCTGTTTAGTTCGCCCGTTCCTTCGGGCAGCTACCGGCCAGTGACACCGTGCCCCCTCTTCTACTTGTTTATAATGTAGAGCAGTTGCGTTAGGGCAGTTACGCACCGGCCTGATGCCGTAAACATTCCGCCAATGCCCGTCTGCTATGCAAAGCGACCAACGAATACCCCATCTGGGTCTTATGAAAATTTCGCATTCCATGCAGATTCCAGCCTCGCGTTCTACGTTTCATACGCGGTCGGTCAAGGCGGGTTAGATGCGGGAAGACTTTTTGGGCGTGCCGATAGATCTCATAGACTTGGAAGAGACCGCCGGCCGAGCAGAAGAGGCGATGCGCTCGCACTGCCGTCTCCAACATGTCGCGCTCAATGTCGCCAAGTTTGTTCATATGCAAGCAAATAATGAACTGCGCGATGACGTTCTTTCAAGCGATATCATCGGCGTTGATGGCATGGGAATTGTTGCCGGAGCGCGTTTATTTGGCATCAAAGTTCCAGAAAGAGTTGCCGGCGTCGACTTAATGGAACGTCTCATTGAATTATGTGCTGCGAAAGGATACCAGCCGTATTTCCTTGGCGCTAAAGAGGATGTTCTAGCTGCGGCCATTCACAATCTGAGCCGACGGTTTCCTAAACTCAAAATAGCTGGCTTCCAGCACGGCTATTACCCGGGCTCCGCGGAAGCCGAAGTCGTCGAAGCGATTCGTCAGTCGCGGGCTGATTGCCTCTTCATCGGCATGCCAACGCCCCGCAAGGAGCGATTTTTGGCTGCCTACAAACCCGTTTTGGATATTCCCTTTATCATGGGAGTAGGTGGCGGTATTGACATCCTTGCGGGACTGACCAAGCGGGCGCCCAATTGGATGCAAGCTGCTGGACTTGAATGGCTATACCGGATCATTCAAGAACCGAGGCGAATGTGGAAGCGGTACCTCACGACAAATGTGGCTTTCGCGGTCATACTGGTAAGGGAATTCCTCAAATCTCCACACCGTAAGGGCATGAAGCGAACTCTCCAACCTTTAAGCACGGTGAGGCCTAAGTAAGGTATGAGCGTGGGCCGAGATACGTTGACTCGGAAATTGGATGATAATGTGATTACATAATTTACTAATTAAGGTATTATTTGACGAATATTTTCGATGTTTTTTAATATATTGATCGAGGCGCGTTATCTAGCTTTCATCTCCCTTCTTCGGGAGGTTATTTTTTGTTAGCCAAAGCGAGAGCTGTCCCCAAATGTTAAAAGATCCATCCGTGATATTGCCAGCGCGAGACTCAGTTCAAGAGCTTATTGAACAGATCGATAATCGCCAAGCTCTCATCGGCATTGTTGGACTGGGGTATGTCGGGCTCCCCCTGATGCTTGCGGCCGTCGCTGCCAAATTCCGCGTTTTGGGCTTCGACATCAACGCCCAGCGAGTCGACGAAATTAATAAGGGCAAAAGCCCCCTTGACCACATACCCTCAACCAAAATCTTCGCGGCGCGCGAGGGGAACAAATTCGAGGCGACCGCTGACTTTGACCGGCTGGCCGAACCGGATGCCATTCTCGTCTGCGTCCCAACTCCACTCGGCCAATATCGTGAGCCCGATCTCGACTTTGTCGCGAAATCCATGGACGCGATCGCCAAGACATTGCGTCGGGGCCAGCTGATCGTGCTCGAATCCACGAGTTATCCAGGGACGACTAACGAGCTTTGCCGCCCCATTCTCGAGACCAGTGGCTTGAAATCGGGCCGGGATTTCTACCTCGCTTTTTCTCCCGAGCGCGAAGATCCGGGCAATCCCGATTTTTCGACCAAAAGCATACCGAAAGTCGTGGGCGGCGATGGAGGCGATGCACAGGCCGCGGCTTGCGCCCTTTATCGCGCTTTTGTAGACCATGTGGTTCCCGTCTCCTCGAATGAAATCGCCGAGGCGGTCAAGATCACCGAAAATGTGTTTCGCGCAGTCAACATTGCCTTGGTAAACGAGCTCAAAACGGTTTACAGCCGTATGGGCATCGATATTTTTGAAGTGATCGACGCCGCCAAAACAAAGCCTTTCGGCTTCATGCCTTTCTATCCTGGCCCTGGCCTCGGCGGCCATTGCATTCCGATCGACCCATTCTACCTGACTTGGCGCGCTCGCGGTCTTGGTATCTCAACCCGCTTCATCGAGCTTGCGGGTGAGGTCAACTCGAACATGCCGAGATGGGTCATCGAGCAAGTCGTCGAGGCGCTCGATCGCCGCGCGGGTAAAGCTCTCTCGCAAGCGAAGCTCCTCGTCGTCGGCGCCGCCTATAAAAAGAACATTGATGATATGCGTGAAAGCCCCGCGCTTGTCATCATCGAGATGCTTCGGCAGCGGGGCGCGGACGTTGATTACTACGACCCGCTCGTACCAGTGATCCCGCCAACCCGTGAGCATGCTGCCCTAAGCGGACTCAAATCCATCTCCTTTGAAGCCGCTTCCCTGGCCGATTACGACGCGGCCATTATTGTCACCGATCATGACCGCATCGACTGGCAGGCCCTTGTTGACTACTCGCGGCTGGTTGTCGACACTCGCAATGTAAAAAAGCGTGTCAGCGATCCCAACCACAAAATCGTCGTTGCTTAAAGCAGCGAACAGTTTGTTCGCTTCATAAGTATCGGTGCGCTGCAGCAAACCAGCGCGCCAAAGCACCGGATTCCGCCGGAAGAAAGCTCCCTCAGGATCGGAGCCAGTGCTCGAAATTCTTACCGCAAAGATGTTCTAGAAGCCTAATATCTTCCAAAAAATAAGAGCGCAGGAGGTTTTCCATGTCGCGTGGTAAGGGTGTACGCGGCATCTCGTATTGATTGAGGCGCGCAAATCGCTTCCATAAACTTAAGCCAGTTTTCATGCCGGCTTTACGCCTGATCTGTCCCAATATGAAAACTATGCGCGTAAATCTCGGCCAGCGAATATTTTTCGCACTGTTGTAAACTGGAAATTGAAGGCGTCCGTCATCCTCGACCCCGAGGAATCGCAAGACCCTCAGATATTCTTGTCGCGGCTCAGCCGCAAGTTCGTCAAGAACCACCACATGCACGCGAGGGGCGGGAACCATTGAGAGAAGCCGCTCAAGCTGGCTGCCAAGCTTGCAAACCTCTCCATAAAGGAAACGCCGCCTTGCCCAGCTAAACGCCGGCAACGCCCTGCCCTCTTTCCGTTCCGCTTGGATATCCCAGGCCTTTCGGAAATCGCGAATGTCTTCGTGGCCGGAGAGAACCATTTCGGAATGGAGCGCAGGCGCCATCTCCATTGGATTGCGGACCATCACAATGAATTTGGCCCGAGGCTGGTAGCGCAAAATATTCTCGACCGCCTTGGCCGAGGATAAATACCAAACAGATGCCTCCCCCACGGCTTTGTGCCGATCAGACGCACGAAGGAATAATGACTCATATTCAGCGAGGCTGGAGATATGTTGCCTGTCATCGGTATTGAAGAAATGCGGCTCTTTTTCCTCCGAGACAAAGATATTTGGGTGTCTGGAAAGCCACGCCGCCAGGGAAGTCGTGCCACACTTCGGCGCGCCAAGAATAAAAAAATTCGGTTTACGCAACTGGGATGCTCAAATCCTTAAGGAACAAACAGCATTTTCCCCGGTTTAAAGGCTCCGGCGAAGATCGCCACATGAAATTTTTGTAATCTTGGCGCGGGGTTAAGGCAGCATCCCCTCTGCCGTTGCTTACATCACTTCCGTAAAAAGAGCCACCTTGACAGGACTGTTAAGCAGATCGGATCTTCACATTATATTCAGCTTTGGCTCGCCTATAGTTTGAGTTAGCGCTGACCGGTTTTTCTAGTCCTGGCGGAGTAGCGATGGCGAAGCCTCTGGATACCAGAAATGCGCTCGTTGCCCTAAACCGCTTCGGTCTTGGCGCCAAGCCCGGCGATCTCTCGGTCGCAGCTCCCGACCCGCGCGGCTTCTTGAAAGAGGAAATCTCCCAAAAGGACGTGGCGCTGCTTTCCGGCGACCTTCCTTCTTCAAGCAAAGCCTTGCAAATGATGTTCGCCGACCAAGCGCGCAAACGTGAAGAACGGGCGCGCATGGCGGCAGCCGAAACTCCGACAGCCGGCGTCGCTGCTGGCGGCACGATGGTATCGGAAACGGCGGCGGCCTCGCCTGAAGCAAAGCCTCCGCAGGAACCAAATCTGGAGCAAAAGCTCTTTCGCGCCGAGGCGATGGCGCGGTTTAAAAAACAGTGCGAGGCGAAGGCGGGATTTGTCGAGCGCTTGGTTGCATTTTGGTCGAATCACTTCGCCGTCTCGGCCGCTAAAGGGCCATTTCTTCGCGTCGCCGCGGGGCCCTTCGAGCGGGAGGCGATTCGCCCCTCTGTGCTTGGCCGCTATGAGGATATGCTGCGCGCGGTCGAAAGCCATCCCGCCATGCTGCATTATCTTGATAATCAGCAGTCGATCGGACCGAATTCACCGGCGGGCAGAAATCGCGGCAGAGGGCTCAACGAGAATCTCGCCCGCGAAATTCTCGAGCTGCACACGCTCGGCGTCAACGCAGGCTATGCCCAGGACGACGTCAAATCCCTGGCAAAGATTCTCACCGGCTGGACGACCGCCGGCCCGGAAGGCCGCATGGGTGAACCCGGCACCTTCGTTTTTGTGCCGAACTGGCACGAGCCTGGCGCGCAGGTGCTTCTTAGCCGGGATTACGCCCAACAAGGTGTTGCGCAAGGAGAATCCGCGCTTTCCGATCTCGCGCGCCATCCAGCAACGGCGACGCATATCGCGACCAAGCTCGCCCGCCATTTTATCTCCGATGACCCACCCCCGGCCGTCACCGAAAAGCTCGCCGGGGTTTTTCGAGAGACGGACGGCGATTTGAGGGCGGTTTCCCTTTGCCTCATTGATGACGACTCCGCGTGGCAGCTCCCGCTCGCAAAAATTCGAACACCCGCCGAGTTTCTCATCGCGATAAGCCGCGCAACTGGCTATTTTCCGAGCGGGCCAGGACCCCTCATTGGCGCTCTCAATACACTCGGAATGCCATTGTGGCAGCCGCCCGGACCTAATGGCTTTGCCGACACGGAAGTTTGGGCCTCGCCCGAGGGCATGAAACTTCGCCTTGACCTTGCGATGCAGATCGCCCAGCGTATCCGCGATGCCGGCCATCCTCTTAGCGTGCTTGATACGATCGCAGGTTTGGTGGCATCTCCAGAGACTCGAGAGGCCGTGTCGCATGCCGAGTCGCGCCCGCAAGCCCTCGCGATTTTGTTCATGTCTCCGAAATTCTTGAGGAGGTAAGCATGGCCTTGAATGATCGCGGAAGCGTATTAAGCCGCCGGGCAGTTCTCGCGGGAGCCGGAGCCTTCGCCGCCTTCACTCCCTTACCTTATAGCGTGCGCGCCGCCGCAGGGCGTCAGCCGTTGTTCATCGTCATAGTTCTGCGCGGTGCCCTCGATGGATTGGCGGCCGTGGGACCCATAGGAGACCCAGATTACGCTACGCTTCATGGCTCCCTCGCGCTGTCGCTCGTTGGCGACCACGCGGCCCTGCCCCTCGATGGCTTTTTTGCCCTCAATCCCGCCATGCCCACTTTCGCTCGCCTCTACCAAGCGGGCAAAGCCGCTATCGTGCATGCCGTCGCAACGAGCTACCGCGAGCGCTCCCATTTTGACGGCCAGGACGTGCTGGAAAGCGGTTATAGTGGCCCCGGCCGCACCGAGTCATGATGGCTTAATCGCGCCACCGAGGTCTTGCCAGGGATTGGACCGCGCACGCCGCGTGGGCTGGGTGTCGGCGCGGTACCGCCACTCATCATGCGCGGCCCCGCCCCCGTGTTCGGCTGGGCACCACAGACCCTAGCCGCTGCCGGTTCAGACCTCGCCGCCCGCGTCCTTGACCTTTACACACATACGGACCCGGCGCTTGCCGTGGCCCTTCGAGCCGGGCTCGAAATCGACAAGCTTGCCACCGCGGATGGAATATCCGGCGGTATGGCAAGGGCTGCCGGCGGCCCGAATCAGCCGAATGTCATGCGCTCCACCGCGATCGGAGTTGCCAAGCTCCTTGCGGGAGATGACAGCCCGTTCGCCGCGGCGCTTGCATTCGATGGCTGGGACACCCATGCCAATGAGGGGGGTGCAACCGGGCAGCTCGCCGCGCGGCTCGCAGGCCTTGATGGCGCTTTGGAGGAACTCGAAAAGGGCCTTGGTGCGCGGTGGAAGGACACGGCGATCGCGGTCATTACGGAGTTCGGCCGAACCGCTCGCATCAATGGCACCAGCGGCACGGATCACGGCACCGCGACCGTTGCTTTCCTTGCCGGTGGGGCGATCCGTGGCGGCCGGGTGATCGCCGATTGGCCGGGACTCAAGCCTTCACAGCTCTATGAGGACCGCGACCTCAAGCCTACGGCCGATCTTCGCGCCGTCCTCAAAGGCTTATTAGCGGACCAATTCGGCATTCCGGCTGGCGTGCTCGCCGAGCGCGTATTTCCAGATTCAGCTTCAGTGAAGCCCCTGGCTGGCCTTATTGCCTAGGCGGTGAAGAGCTTCCATCCGTCCCGCTGCCGCGCCAAGGATATGAACAGCAAATTTTGAAACCCTCCGATTTAATTGTTTATTTGATTCTTTATTTCGAGAAAGCGAAGCTTTTGAATGAGTTTTTCCTTAGCGACAGATTCTTCGGCTAATCCCCAGGAAGCCACCTTACCGAATAGATCTCTTCCAACGTTCCATGTCAGCGGCTTCGCCCTGCGAGCCGGTATTTTTTGGATGCTTGCGGCTACTTGCCTGTTTGCCTGCCAGGATGCCACAGCCCGCGTACTGCTGAGAACCTATCCGGCGATAGAGATCGCTTTCGTGCGCTATTTGGTTCACATGGTTTTGGTGACGGGCTTCCTTGCCTGGTATCGGCCGCAACTCGTGCGCTCCCGGCGGCTTGGCATTCAGATGCTGCGATCTCTATTTCTCCTCGGCGCGACCTTATTCGCCATGTTCGCGCTAGAGAAAATGCCGCTTGTCGATTTTTCTGCGATCGTGTGGATTGCGCCAATCTTGGTGGCGGCTCTGTCGATCCCTTCCCTTCAGGAAAAAGTCAGCAAGGCCTTGTGGATTAGTCTTTGCGGCGGCCTCGCTGGCGTTTGGATCATCGTTGGCGCCCCCGGGGCCGATTTCTCGTCGGGTGTGCTGTTCTCGTTATTAGCGGCGATCGCCAATGCTTGCTACCAGATCACGACCCGGCTCCTTCACAGCGCCGATTCACCGCTCACCACATTGTTTTATACCGCCGTAGCCGGTGTCTTGTTCTGCGCCGGTTTTTTGCCTATCACCGCGATGATACCGGATATCACGAGCGCGTCGATGATGTTGTTTCTCGGCATCGTTGGCGTTACGAGTCATTTCTGTTTGATCCGAGCCTTTAGCGCGGCGCCAGCAAATCTCGTGGCGCCCTTTGGTTATGCCGCGCTCCCGTGGGCTGCGCTGTTCAGCGTTATTGTTTTTGGCGAATTGCCGAATCTTCCTGCTTTGCTCGGGTCTAGTCTGATCGTCGCGTCTGGTCTACTCGTTTATCGCGTGCGTGCCAAGATATCACCTGTGTAAAATCTCCGACAAATACTCGACCCTCATAGAATCTGCTCTAAATATTTAAGAAATTTTGAAATACTGGCGTCAACCAGATTGAGATTGGTGAAATCATGCATCATGGGCGGCAGGATCGAAGCGGCGCGGTCGAAGTATCGTTAGACAAGTGGCGGTCTTACGCGAAGACGCCACTAGCGATCGTGGCGGCAGTCGCGGAAAACGGGGTCATTGGCGACAGAAATGGCCTGCCGTGGCATTTGCCTAGCGACCTTAAGCATTTCCGCGAAATCACCATGGGCAAACCCTTGCTGATGGGCCGCAAGACATTCGAATCTATCGGCCGCGTCCTGCCCGGCCGCGAGACGATTGTCGTCACCCGCGATCGGTCCTTCAACCCCGCCGAGCATAGGCATACTAAGAACGTCCATGTCGCCCACGATCTTGAGGCAGCATTGACGTTGGCGCAGGCACTAGCGCGAGCGATGAAAGCCGATGAGATCATCGTCGCCGGCGGAGGGCACCTGTACGAAAGCCTGATTGGACAAGCCGAACGCATGCACCTCACCTTTGTCGATATCGCCGCAACCGGTTCGGTCAACTTCCCCGCCGTTGATTGGTCCAAATGGCTCGAGACCAACCGTTGCCGCCCAAAGCCAACAGCAAAGGATGAGGCATCATTTGCCTTTGTCGATTTCGACCGCCGGCAATGCCTGTCGTTGTAGTCCTCGTTCGATTTCCTTATATTCCAAGAATTGGCCGATGGCGCGACCTTGGCTGTCGACCCTTCTCTCGCGCCTCGATACATAGCGCGCATTTACAAAAGGAAATTCCATGCCTTGGAGCAGTGAGGGCGGAAACGGCGGCTCATGGAAGCCGAGCCCTGGGCCGTGGGGGCCAAGACCGAATGCACCTCCCCCCGAATTCGAGGAATTCTTAAAGCGTGCGCAGGATCGGATCAGAAAAATCGTGCCGGGTTCTGGGGGCGTAGGTTTTCGCAGCGTGATCGCGCTGATTCTGATCGGGTCGATCATTTGGATGATGTCTGGGTTTTATACGGTCGGTCCTAACGAGGTCGGGCTTAACAAGATTTTTGGCCGGTACACCGGGAAGACCGGCCCAGGCCTCAATTACAATCTTCCATTTCCGATTGGCAGCGTCGAGAAACTCGCGGTCACGGATCGCAATACCATCAACATTGGTTTTAGCTCGCGCCAGGACTCTCGCTCGAGCTCGCAAATCCCGATCGATCTCCCGGAAGAAAGTTTGATGCTGACGGGCGATGACAATATCGCGGATGTTAAATTCGTCGTCATTTGGCAGATCGACCCGACCCACCCGGAAGATTATGCCTTTAATATCGTCAAGCAGCGCGAGACGGTCAAAGCCGTCGCCGAAAGCGCCATGCGTGAGGTCATCGGGCGCGGCGAGATCCTTCCCATCCTCACGGTTGAGCGTCCGAAAATCGAATCGGCCGTGCAGGAGATCATGCAGAAGGTACTTAACGAATACAGGGCGGGCATTCTCGTCCTACAGGTGCAATTGCAGTCCGTCGACCCGCCGGAACAAGTGATCGCCGCCTTCAAGGATGTTATTGCCGCTCAGCAAGACCAGGATAGGCTAAGCAATGAAGCCCAAGCCTATGCCAACCGCGTCGTGCCGGAAGCGCGCGGCAAAGCTGCGGCGATTATCCAAGAAGCAGAGGGCTATAAGTTGCAGACGGTTGCCGAAGCAACGGGTCAGGCTGCCCGCTTCAACAAGGTTTACGAGCAATATAAGAAAGCACCGGAGGTGACGCGCGAAAGGCTTTATCTCGAAACCATGGAGCGCGTGCTCGGCGGCGTCGACAAAGTGATAGTCGATCAAAGCGGCGCGCAGGCCCAGGGAGTCGTCCCTTTCTTGCAGCTCGGCCCCTTGACCAGCGAAGGAGCCCGTAAATGAAGAGCGCGGCTGTTTTTGGCGCCATCATTATCGGCGTGGCGATCCTGATTATTGCCTTTGCGTCAATGTTCACGGTTGAGCAGACGGAACAAGCGGTCGTTTTGCGCTTTGGCGAGCCGGTCGCCGGACGCGGTCTCGTGACAACGCCGGGGCTCCATTTCAAATATCCCTTCATCGAAAACGTTATTTATCTTGATAATCGTATCCTCGTCGTCGAAGCGCCAAAACAGGAAGTGCTCGCCTCCGATAACAACCGTCTCGAAGTCGACTCTTTCCTGCGCTATCGGATTATTGACCCGTTGAAATTCTATCAGACAGTGGGGACTCCGGAACTTGCTTTCAATCAGCTGGGTTTCATCCTAAACTCGGCCGTGCGAAGAGTCTTGGGTGAAGCGACGCAAACGCAAATTGTGCGCGACAACCGCGCGGATCTGATGCTCAAGATCCGGGATCAGATGAACCAGGAAGGCGGCCGTCTCGGCATCACCGTGGTCGATGTCCGGATCCGGCATGCCGATTTGCCCCGGCAGATTTCCGAACAAGTTTTCAAACGGATGCAAAGCGAACGCGCCCGCGAGGCCGCTGAATATCGCGCCAAGGGGTCGCAGCAAAAACAGACCATTGAAGCGCAGGCCGATCGGGAAGTTGTCGTCCTGCTTGGAGAGGCGCGGCGGCAAGCCGACCAGACCCGCGGTGAAGGGGAGGCCGAACGCAACCGCATTTTCGCGGAGGCGTACGGTAAGGATTCTGGTTTCTTCGCTTTCTACCGTTCCATGCAAGCCTATGAAGCTGGGTTGAAGGGCAATGGGACGCGTATCGTCCTTAGTCCGAATTCGGATTTCTTCCGTTTTTTTGGCGCGCCGGGCGGCCAAAATTCCGCTGCCCCGCAGGCCGCGCCCGCTCTAGCACGTTGATGCAATAACTCCTATGGCTGATGATGCAGGCGAAATCACCGGTCAGTTCGCCTGGGAAGATCCTTTCGACCTCGATAGCCAGCTGACCGATGACGAAAGACTCGTGCGGGATTCGGCACGCGTGTTCGCACGCGATTTTCTGGCCGCGCGTGCCAGCGAGGATTATCTCGCCGAGCGCTTCGATCGCGACGTCATGAAGCAGATGGGCCGCGTGGGCCTGCTCGGTCCAACTCTCCCAAGACGCTATGGAGGGGGCGGGCTAGGCTATGTCGCCTATGGGCTGGCCGCTCGCGAGATCGAGCGCGTCGATAGTGCCTACCGTTCAATGATGAGCGTGCAATCGTCCCTCGTTATGCAAGCGATCTATTCTTTCGGCAGCGAGGCGCAGAGGCAGAAATATTTGCCGCGGCTGGCGGCGGGAGAATGGATCGGCAGTTTTGGCTTGACCGAGCCAGGCGCCGGATCCGACCCTTCGTCGATGCTCACCAAAGCCGAAAAAACCTCTGGTGGTTACCGCGTTGAAGGCGCTAAGACCTGGATCACCAACAGCCCGGTCGCGGATGTCTTTGTAGTTTTCGCGAAATCCGCAGCGCATGACAATAGGATCTGCGGATTTCTTCTCGAGCGTGGAATGAAGGGGCTTTCGTCTCCTGCCATTGCGGGAAAACTCTCGCTCCGCGCCTCGCCGACCGGTGAAGTCCATATGGATGGCGTTGAGATTGGCGAGGAACATTTTTTGCCGAAAGCCGTGGGGCTAAGGGCGCCATTCGACTGTCTTAATCGCGCCCGCTATGGCATCGCATGGGGAGTGCTCGGCGCCGCGGAAGCCTGCTTTTCGGTGGCCCGGGAGTATAGCCTTGGGCGCCGGCAATTCGGCCGTCCGCTTGCGGCAAACCAACTCATTCAAAAAAAACTTGCGGACATGCAAACCGAGATCGCCCTTGGGCTGCAAGCCGCTTTGAGAATCGGGCGCATGATGGAAGGAGGCCGATTGGCCCCCGAGACCATCTCGCTCATCAAACGCAATAACAGCGGAAAAGCCTTGGAGATCGCTCGCCAAGCCCGCGATATGCTAGGCGCCAATGGCATTTCGGCTGCGTATCCCGTGATGCGCCACCTCAGCAATCTCGAAACCGTCAATACTTATGAGGGCACGCATGACATTCACGCGCTGATCCTTGGCCGCGCGATCACCGGCATCGCGGCATTTTGCTAGTCAGCGCCGGCAAGGCACTTTTCGGGGGGCTGAGCCTTGCCCCCGTGCGCATCCAGGAGCTCCTTGATCGCGCTCGCTGGAATAGGTCGGCCAAGCAAATAACCCTGCATTTCGGTGCACCCGGCTTGGCATATCAATTCGCGGTGCTCTTCCGTCTCAACACCTTCTGCAACCGTTGGAATACCAAGATCGGCCGCAAGCTGGGCAACCGCCCGCACGATTGCAAGACATTCTGGTCTTTCACCAATCTCGTCGACGAAGGAACGGTCAATTTTGATCTTATCGAAGACAAAATTGCGCAGATAATTTAATGAGGAATTGCCCGCGCCGAAATCATCTAAGGAAATGCCGGCCCCAAGCGCGCGCAAGTCGCGTAAAATTGCGAGGTTCGTCTTGCTGTCCTCAAGAAGAACCGTTTCGGTAATTTCAAGTTGGAGGCGGGCAGCAGGCAAGCCTGAGCGCGCGAGAATTGCCTGCACCTGATGAGGTAAATTGCCGGCCTTGAATTGAGCGGGAGAAAGATTGACCGCGAGGGTCCATTCGCGGGGCCAGCTCGCCGCCTCGGCACAGGCTTCCCGCAAAACCCATTGGCCGAGCTGGATGATCAGGCCCATTTCCTCGGCGAGCGGAATGAACGTTGCCGGAAACATCATCCCGCGCTTGGAGCTGTGCCAGCGAAGCAATGCTTCGAAGCCCGCAATATCTCCGCTTTTAACACTGATGATCGGCTGATAGACGACGTGAAATTCGCCATGGTCAAGCGCTTCGCGCAAGTCGGCCTCGAGCGCTTGGCGGGCACGCAGGTTCGCGTCCATGCCCGGCTCGAAATATCGGAAGGTCCCGCCCCCGTCTTCCTTTGCGCGGCGAAGCGCGAGGGCGGCGTTCCTTAAAAGCTCGCCCGATGTCTCGCCATCAGCCGGGGCAAGTGCGATGCCCGCACTCGCTCCGCACCTGACTTGGTGGCCTTCGATATTGTAAGGCTCACTTGCGAGTTTTTCGATACGCTCGGCCAAGGCGTGCGCCTCATTTGGTCCAGCGAGCGCCATTTGAAGAACGGCGAATTCATCGCCGTCAAGCCGGGCGACAATGTCGCCCGCACGCACGCATGAGCGAAGGCGGGAGGCCACCCCCACGAGAAGCTTGTCACCCGTGGCATGCCCCAATCTATCGTTGACGTCTTTGAAGTGATCAAGATCAAAGTGGTGAATCGCGAGCTTTTCATTGCCCCGGTGCACGCGCAGCAGGGCTTCGTCAACGTGCTCCTGAAACAATAGCCGGTTTGGCAAATCGGTTAGACTGTCGTGGCACGTCATGTAGCTGATGCGTTTTTCAGCCTTGCGCTTCTCTGTCACATCCATCACCGCCACGAGCTGCGCAGGTGTGTCGCGAAAAACGATGTCGCGCCACGATGTGAGCACATCAATTTTGCTGCCATCGGCCTTGATATGCCGCCACACCTGCCCCGCGCCCTGCTGCAAATGCGGATTGTCACAAATTCCCTTCTTGATCGTTTCCCTTTGGTCTTGCGGCACGATATCGACCAGGTTCATCGCCAGAAACGTTTCCTTCGAATAGCCGTAATGAGCGACAGCGGCTTCGTTCACGCCCAAGAATTTCAGGCTGACTGGATCGTGAAGCCACATCGGCACAGGATTGGAATCAAAAAGCAAACTAAAGGGTTCTTCTCTTCCCGAGAAGCTTTTTACCGCGTTCAGTTCCATGGCGGCGAAGACCTCTTGGCGCCGTGGTGTCGAGTGACTTCCGAGGCGGGCGTTTCTTCAAGCGCAATCGAGGGGCGGGCTGACGCGTAACGCTCTCCACTGCTGAGTCGACATCGTAAGTGCAGGCCGTTGCGTTTTTCATTGCAGGATTGAGCAAGTTTTAGCTTGTTGCAAAATTCCAGTAGAGGGCCGGCGCGGTCCGGTTTTGGTCAGCGGCGGCTCGGCTAAGGCGGATCTGGTTCCAAGACCGAGATCCTCACCATATTGGTTGCCCCTGGCGTGCCGAAAGGAACACCGGCGACGATAATAATCCGCTCGCCGATCTTTGCAAAACCTTCTCGGCCCGCGAATTTGCATGCGCGCTGTGACATATCATCGATGTCATAGGCGTCCTTGGTGACAACCGCATGGACACCCCAGACGAGCGCGAGACGGCAAGCCGTTTCGCGATTGGGTGTCAATGCGAGGACTGGCGCCTGCGGCCGCTCGCGCGCGATCCTGAGAGCCGTGGCGCCAGAAGAGGTCCAGGCGACGATCGCTTTAAAATCCATTGTTTCGGCGAAATAGCGGGCCGCGACAGCGATGGCGACTGCGTCCGCGTCCGTCGCCTCCGGCGGCGCCCGCTGAGCATTGATGATACCGCGATAGTAAGAGTCGCGCTCAACCTCCTCGGCAATCCGGTTCATCGTGGCGACCGCTTGGACCGGAAAGGAGCCAACTGCGCTCTCGGCGGAGAGCATGACGGCGTCGGCGCCCTCGAAGACGGCGGTCGCGACATCGGAAACTTCGGCGCGGGTCGGAATCGGAGCGCCGATCATTGATTCAAGCATTTGCGTCGCGACAACCACAGGTTTGCCGAAGCGGCGGGCCATGCGGTTGATGCGCTTTTGCAATCCCGGGACCTTTTCGAGGGGCATCTCCACCCCGAGATCTCCGCGCGCCACCATAAGCGCGTCCGATATCTCAACGATTTCATCGAGGCGCCATATCGCTTGCGGTTTTTCGAGCTTCGACATGATGAGCGCGCGCCCCGCCGCAAGACGCTTGACTTCGGCGACATCCTCGGGCCGCTGCACAAAGGAGATAGCGACCCAATCGATGCCGGCATCAAGTCCCGCGGCAAGATCGGCGCGGTCTTTATCGGTAATCGAGCTGACGGGAATTTCGGTGTCCGGGAGGCTGATACCCTTGCGATCAGAGACATCCCCAGCGATTTCGACGAACGCAACGGCACGCGCGTCGCTCGCTTCCTCGACACGCAACCGAACCCTCCCATCGTTGAGAAGAACAACATCTTTAGCCCGCAGCGACCGTAGAACCTCGGGATGGGGGAGGCATACCCGGGTGTGATCGCCGGGCACCCGGCTGAGATCAAATGCGAAATGCGCCCCGCTGGCGAGCCTCACGCTGCCGTTTTGAAACGTGCCTACCCGCAGTTTGGGTCCTTGGAGATCGATGAGAATGCCGATCGGTCGCCCGCGCTCCTCCTCAAGATCGCGAATGATCTCCACGTGCCTGCGCATCTCTTGGTGTGTTGCATGGCTCATATTAATGCGGAAAATGTCGGCGCCCGCATCGAACAGGGCGGCGACGATGGAGGGATTTAGCGAAGCTGGCCCCAAGGTGGCGATAATTTTACACCGCCGCTGCCGTCTCATGCTAGCGCCGCTCCGCAGGGATCAGGGGCGGCGCCTCGGCATCTGTCAGCTGAACCGTCCAATTTTTGGCTTCTTTCCCAGTATCGACCTCGAAAAATCCCGTCCTATCAAAGCCGCGCACAAAGCAGTCTTCCCGCCCAATGATACGGAATTCCCGGTCGCGGGTACACATGAAGGCCTTGCCCTTCCATTCACTGCTATGCTCGTCCATGGCGTAGACGTAATAGAACTCCGCCGCCAAAGGGCCGCGCACTAATGTTTCGCAGCCGTTTGCCTTGAGATTCCACCAGCCTTCGCTGATCCAAGTTTCGCCGTCCGTGTACGCAAGCGCGACACTGACCCTGCTGCTCGAATTATTGCAAAGGCGGAAGTCCGCCCTCGCGCTCGCAAGGAAGCCGCTCGAGGCAAATACGATGATTGCGGCGCGCCAAAGGGTTTGACCAATTCCTGAAATCATTGTCACTTTTTCTCAACGCGAAGGTTGGTATTGCCCGCTTTTAACTAAAATGGAGTCCTTGTCGCAACCTCGCTCGGCTGGCCAGGTGATAAGCGCCACCCTGCGGGGCTGGGTAACCACTCGCGGGCGAGATCGAATTGCTCTCACCCCCGCAGTTGCAGCCTACTTGCACTTAGCGAGCGCCGCACTATAGTTTCCCGCCTGCCTTTCAATTACCCAGAATTCCTTGAATTGGCGCGGAACCGTGGGAGCACGCTTCTCCGCGGGGCAGAAGCTGGAGGGGTGGCCGAGTGGTTGAAGGCGCACGCCTGGAAAGTGTGTATGCGGGAAACCGTATCGCGGGTTCGAATCCCGCTCCCTCCGCCAGCAAATCACGCTAACTTATTGAATTACTTTGATTTGTTTCAGATTGCTTCTAGGCGGCCTTACGTTTGATCTTACAACGTGACTTGGCTTGGGGCGGACGGCGGTGGACAAGGCGCAGGTTTTCCCTCGCGCACACCCAGGTCTAAGCGATTCCGCATATCACCGGCTGGATCTGCCCCTCGATCGCCGATGCTGGCATCGTCACCGTTACTGTCGCTGGCGTATTCGTATTGAGAACATAGAACGATGTCGCATTGGGGATCGTCTGCCGATCTCGAATACGAAAAAATGGGGGACTCTCGTCGGCGATACGGCATCAACGAGCCGCCGCCGGATACCGCGCAGGATGACTGTGATCCTGCTGGAAAGCTAGGACGGCCGAAACGCCGGACCCAGCCCACTGGATAACTCGCCCGCCGCCGTGAGGCTCACGTGCACCAGAGCGTCTATCAGCGCTTTTAGCCTGCGCTCTATCGAATTGACGCAGGCACTGGACGAAACTTCTATAGAAGTCGAATTTGATGCTGTGAGCACTCGATCGGAGCGGACAACCAGATGGAAACGCCTCGCGTAAGTCGAATTCTCCTTGTGCCATTCACGATCTGGGCGCTGACAATGATTGTCCCAGATTTTCATCGCCTGATTCAACCTCTCGGATCTTTCGGATTTTATGCCAACAATGACGGCCTCGTCACCGACGTGAAGGGGCCCTTCCCCAAGGAAGAGGACTCGCCTGCTTTTCAAGCAGGGCTGCGTCCGGGCGATCGTCTGGATCTCGAGCAGATGCGCTGTATCCCTCTCCACACGCTCAAATGCGCGACCGCCCTTGCAGCCTTGGGCAACTTACGGCTCGTCAGCGATCAACGTCCCGCCGAGCTTGTGCTTGCCGCAACTCCGGAAAAACCCGCACGGCATTTGAGGCTCGTCGCCAAGCAACGCCCCCTCAGCTGGTCGATTTTGGCTGTTCTTCTCCTCGACCAAATCGCCGCCATTCTCGTCATTCTTGCGGCCGCATGGCTTGTTTGGACGCGCCCCGGAGGCATGACTTGGGGGTTTTTCCTCTATGTCATTTGGTTCAACCCCGGCCAATCCTTTGAGTATTATGCGCTGCTGCAACATGACCCACTTGCCTTACTGACGCAGAATATCGCCGGTGCAGTCGCCCGGGGCGTCGGCTCGGCCGGCTTCGTCTTGTTCGCGATCCGCGCGCCAACGGGCGAAAAGGTGCTGAGATGGCGCCCGGCCGAACGGATTTTGCCTTTTATCGCCGTCCTGCTCGCGATCCTGCTGACGCTGAGTTACGCTAACCTTTTTGGCTATCCGACCGAGATCGTGACTAGGGTTGGCATATTGAGTGGGCTGCTCGTCGCCATGTCCGCGTTCATTATCTTGTTGGCGCGCCGAAATGAGCTGCCTCCGCAAGACTATCAGCGTTTACGCTGGGTAATCTGGGGCTGTCTAATCGGGCTCCCTGCGCTTGTCATCGCTGATTTAGGTCAGGGTACGAGCTTCCTCGACAGTCTGTGGGTAGGTCATCCGCCGCCTGAGGCGGTTTGGGGCCTTCTCTATCTCCTTAATGGCGTCCTTTGCCTTTTCGTATTCGAGGCTGTGCGCCGGCCGCGCGTTGTAACCGTGAGTATCCCGCTGCGGCGTGTGAGCATCCTCGGCTTAATCCTCAGTGTGCCGACGCTGCTCTTTCATCATCAGGTTGAGCATTTGGGCGAGGGCATTAGCGAGAGTTTAACCTTACCGAGTTGGATCTGGATCACTATCTTGGCCACGCTGTTCTACATCGTCTCGCAAATTCAAGACTCGGCTGTTCACCTCACAGACCGGTATTTCAATCGTACAATTTTCCGGGCCGGAGAGCGTCTCGGCAATGCCATTTTGAACGCAGAAAATCTTGCTGAGATAGATAGGTATCTTGTCCATGGAGCACATAGCGCGCTTGGCCTCGCCTCGGCCACTGTCTTTCACGAAGAGGATGGGGTCTTTCGCAGAAGTGCTGAGGACCAAGGCTGGGATGGCGCGGCGGCACGAACGCTTGATCGACACGACCCGATGCTGAAGCCTTTGCAGGCCCGTCGCCCTTTTGGCCTCGATACGAAAGGGGCGGCACGCGATCACTTGCCCGAGGGACTGCTGCAGCCGATCCTCGCGGTTCCGGTCGGTGACCACTGCCGCTGCTTGGCCATTGCGCTTTATGGATCGCATGCAACCGGTAACGATCTCAACCATGATGAGCGCGCCATGCTGGGAGAAGTCGCCGAAAAGGCGGCGAGCGCGTTTATGAAGCTCGAGCACGACCAGCTTCGTCGCCGCATCGCCGCACTTGAAGGGGAACTTGAGATAGTCGCCGCGCGGACTGCCGCTACCGGGTCGTTCTGCCCAGGCCCATCCAACGGGGAGAATTCCACCCTAACGTGATGTTTACCTTTGTGCCGAAAGATGCTTGCGGCGGAGAAGTGTTGGATGACAAGGGCAATCGCGGTTGAATGCAATGACGGCGCCGACCCCTGCTAAGCAAGACCGCTCGGGCCCAGCTCGACTCCGTGTTGGCCGACGTGGCGAACGAATAAGCCTGGGCTCTAGAATTTGCGCCGGATCTTGACATCAAGATCCGGCTGAACCTCTAGCTCTAGCCGCAGATCAAGGAGCGCACCGCTCAGCGTATCGAATACATGCGCTTCGTCGGTCACGCCAGAAAAGGTCAACTGCACGACGCCATCGACGGTTGCAACTTCGGTCAATCTTCCGCACCCCTCCAGAAACCGCTTACGAATGGCAGCGGATAGTGCCCGTTCTATCTCTTTCTTATCGGCCACAGCGGCTTTCTCCTTTGGTCTTTTCCCATAATCGAATAATCTCATGATTCTTCACAATCGGCTTTCATCCAAACTTTGAACAAATCCAAGATCAGAGCACCTCCGCGCCGTCATTTCCACTGATTTCTACGATAGTTCCGCCAACGATCGGCCTTGCCGCCCCGGCCCGATCCCCTTATTTTTGCGAAGATGAGCATGCACGACGAAGAACGCGCTTCAACCCTAAGAGATCATGGGGATCTTGGGCGCAATAGCATCAACGCTGGGGAGGTGCCCGGCAGAAAGACCGTTTTTCAAGCCTACGATGCAAAGGTGCGGCGGCTTCACGATCATCAGCGGGACTTTGCAAATTCGGAACTCACAAGGCGAAGACGCGGTCTTAAAGCTGTTCCGTTGCGAGTCATCTTACCCAATCTGATTACACTTTTGGCACTTTGCATGGGCTTAACGGCAATCCGTTTCGCCGTTGAAGGCCAATATGAGACGGCGGTTATCGCGGTCATTGTCGCGGCGGTGCTAGATGGCTTGGATGGACGGATCGCCCGCGCGCTGCGAGGCACCTCCCGTTTTGGCGCCGAACTCGACTCACTAGCCGATTTTGTTGACTTTGGCGTCGCGCCAGCGTTGATCCTTTATTTCTGGGGTCTCCATGAGGTAAAAAGTTTTGGCTGGTTCGCGGCACTGGTTTTCGCTGTGGCGGCGGCACTTAGGCTCGCCCGCTTCAACGTGACGATGGGCGATGTGAACCGTCCGGCATGGCAAGGGCGGTTTTTCACGGGGATGCCCGCGCCGGCGGGGGCGATCGTCGGCCTGTTGCCTATCTACCTTAACTTATCTTTTTTTGCGGTGCCGCGCACCCATGCGGCGGTTCCACTAGAAATCGCTTATGTTTTGGGTATCGCTCTTCTCATGGCGAGCCGCATTCCGCATCTTTCCGGAAAAACAATTGGCCGGGTGCCTCGGGAATATGTGATTTTTGTTCTATTCGGTGTCGCGGCAGTGGTCCTCCTTTTAGCCATATTTCCCATGGAAATGCTGATAGGCTTAAGTCTCGTTTACCTCGCGACCATCCCATTTGCGGCTCACAGCTACAATGCGTACGCCGCTCAGGACGCTGCCCGGCGGACCATCATCCCCGAACCTGAGAAATAACCTGGGTCCGTTTCCGGGACAGGCCGGCTAGTTCACAAAGGCGATATTCTCGACTACGGTCCGGCCCCGCATGCGTGCCTTAGGACGCCCCCAACAAAGGACACCAATGTCAAAGGAAGAGCTGCTTGAATTTCCCGGCACGGTGGTAGAATTACTTCCCAACGCGACCTTTCGCGTAAAGCTCGAGAATGATCACGAAATCATTGCTCATACCGCCGGAAAAATGCGCAAGAATCGCATCCGGGTCCTGACGGGTGATAAGGTGCTTGTCGAGATGACGCCCTACGACCTGACCAAGGGCCGCATTACTTACCGCTTCAAATGAAGCAATTTTTCAAGCGACGGCACCGCAATGACAAGCGGCGATAAGGCTTGGCGTCCCAAATTAGTCTTGGCCTCGGCATCGCCTCGCCGGCTTGCCCTGCTTCAACAGATTGGCATTGAACCCGATGCGCTGCTGCCCGCCGACCGCGACGAAACCCCGCGCAAACACGAACTGCCGAGGTCTCTCGCGGCCAGGCTCGCTGAAGAAAAGACAAAAGCATCCGCCGCGATCGCACTGCACCGCCCAGAGCTTACGGATGCTTTTATCCTCGGGGCCGACACGGTCGTCAGTGTCGGCCGCCGTGTCCTGCCGAAGTGCGAAGTTGTCGCCGAAGCGGCCCAATCCCTACGGCTGTTATCGGGACGGGCGCACCGGGTGCATACGGCGGTTTGCCTTGTTACCCCCAAGGGCCGGGTTCGCCACCGGCTCGTCGAAACAAGATTGCGCTTCAAGCGGCTTTCTTCGGCGGAGATTGAGATATATCTCGGGTCTGGCGAATGGCGGGGCAAGGCGGGAGGCTATGCGATCCAAGGCCTTGCGGGAGCTTTTGTTCAAAAGCTGGTTGGTTCCTACTCTGCGGTCGTCGGTTTGCCGCTCTTTGAGACAATGTCGCTTCTCGCTGGAGAGGGTTTCCCGGCCTATATTTCTTGGTTAAACATAGTGTAGGTTGCCCGTCCGAGGCGACCGTGTCAAAGAGCAAATCCGAGAACCGAGGCCAGCAAACACCGGCGCCCGCGCCCAGCAGGCCCTGCCCTGTTTGCGGCCAGCCAGCTGCTCTCGCGCTTCGTCCATTTTGCTCCAAGCGCTGCGCTGACATCGATCTTCACCGCTGGCTCTCAGGCGCCTATCGCATTTCCGGAGATTGCCGCGGTGACGCTGGCCAAGCGGGGGACGAGGATCTGCCTGAATCCTAGCAGGAGAGGAATTCGCTCGGCGCAGAGATCGCGTTTTTGAGTCAATCGCGGTAATCCTTTACCTCTATTAGAGAATTGCCAATATTTAACCAAGGTTTATGCCAAAGCGGCGGCAAGCCCCCGAGAAGGAAGCACCACCATGGGAAAGCGGCGGTTCCTCAGCGAAAAAACCCAAGGCGCGTTGATAACCCTCTATGTTCTTCTTCTCCTTGTCGCGCTACCGATCGCGGCGTGGCTTGATCTTCGGGATATCACCGCAGCCTCCTTGCTGCGACAAGCAAACGATCTAGATTCGCTAATTGCCAGTATTCGCGGATATTACAGCAAGAATGTCGTGGCCCGCGTGTTGTCCTCACCCGGATCAACAAAAGTCGTACATAATTACACAGATATTCTCGGGGCGATCCCGATCCCTGCCACACTTTCGATTGAGCTCGGACAGGTCATTAGCGAGCAGCAATCAAATATCGGATATCGCTTCGTCTCGGACTATCCTTTCCAGAATCGGCCAGTTCATTATTTGGATAGCTTCGAGACATCGGCTCTTAATTCTTTAAGGGAAAATCCCCATCAAAAAGTCACGCAAGTCAGCGGATCGCTGTTCACGGATCAGGTACGCCATATCGCACCTGTTCTAATGTTTGCGCCATGTGTTTCCTGCCACAATGCGCACCCCGATAGTCCAAAGCGAGACTGGAAAATCGGCGACGTTCGAGGTATTCAAGAGATCGTGGTCTCTGAACCAATCGTCACGAATATTTGGTCATTTAAATATCTCCTCGCTTACCTCGTCTTCGCTGGTGCGAGCGGCATTGGTTTTATCGGGATGCAGTGGCGGCAAACGGCGCTCATCAGTGGTATGAATGAGGAGCTTGAGAATAAAAACGAGTTCTTGGCATCCATATCGGCAAAGATATCGCGTTATCTCTCGCCGCAGATTTCGCGCAGTATTTTGTCTGGCCAGACTGATGTCACAATTCATGCAGTTCGCAAAAAACTGACGATTTTTTTTTCCGACATTCAGGATTTTACCCATACCGCAGAACGCATGCAGCCGGAGGAAATCGCCGCTCTGCTCAATGAGTATCTAACCGAGATGTCGCGCATTGCGCTCGAACATGGCGGCACGGTCGATAAATTCATTGGCGATGCCATTTTGGTTTTTTTTGGCGATCCTGAGACACAAGGTACGGCGGAGGATGCGAAGGCCTGCCTGCGCATGGCGATTGCGATGCAAGGCCGGCTCACGGAATTAAATTCAAAATGGCGAAATTCGGGGGTCGAAAAGCCGTTCCGCGCGCGAATGGGCATTAATACCGGGTTTTGCGACGTCGGCAATTTCGGCAGCGCTGATCGCATGGATTACACCATTATCGGGGCCGAGGCCAACCTTGCGGCCCGTCTGCAATCCATCGCCAAACCAGGACACATTATCCTGAGCTATGAGACCTTCGCCCTTGTGCGCGATATCGTCACCGCGCATCCGCTTCCCCCAATTGCCATGAAAGGCATCAGCAGGGAGATTGTCCCTTATGAGGTCGAGGCGACGTTCGATAATTTGGGGCGTCAAACACGGCGGTTTAGCGAGCACATGCGCGGCCTCGATTTATACTTCGATCCGGCCGCGGTTGAGCCAAGCGCGTCAGCCAATGTGCGGCTTTTGTTGCAGCGTGCGATGGCAAGTTTGGATGAGCATTTCTCAACAGAAGAGCAATCCTCTCAGTCGAACCACGCGTAGCCCCACTGGTTAGCTGGCTATGTTTATTGAGGCCGGAAAGCGACGACAAATGACATTCGCAGTGTCATTCCTAACGATCTCACGCAAAATAGTATGTTCATTGATACCAGTTGTTACGCCTTAAGATGCAATCTTGCCCGAGCGGGCCCTGGTTGCACGCCCCCTGTAAAACAAGAATAGGGACGCAGTTGAGATAAATGTGTCACAGCATTGACATAGCCTATGGCTAGCGGTAGCCACCAGGCGGGAGGCGCTCATGACGGCCATTTCTTCTCATGATATTTCACCCGGCGTGCAAAGCCCAAAGCCCCGGCTTGATCAGCCGATGGGATTGCGGTCCATCCTGGTTTTCCTCGCAGTCTTGGCGCTCGGCCTCTTCTTTGCTGCCTACAGCGTTTACAAGGACATCTCAGCCTCACAAACCCCGGTTGAAGGCCTCTTACCGTTCCTTTTGTTGGGCGTTGCCTTGCTCATTGCGCTTGGCTTTGAGTTTGTGAACGGCTTTCACGATACGGCTAATGCAGTGGCGACTGTTATTTATACTCATTCGCTTGCGCCACCGGTTGCTGTCGTTTGGTCGGGCTTCTTCAACTTCCTGGGAGTCCTCGTGTCAAGTGGCGCGGTCGCCTTTGGCATTGTCTCGCTGCTCCCTGTCGAGCTGATCTTGCAAGTTGGGTCGGACGCCGGGTTCGCGATGGTTTTCGCCATGCTCATCGCCGCCATCATTTGGAACCTTGGGACGTGGTGGCTTGGTCTTCCGGCGTCGAGCTCTCACACTCTGATTGGCTCAATCATCGGCGTTGGCGTCACCAACGCCTTAATGCGCGGGCGGGATGGAACATCTGGCGTTGATTGGGGCAAAGCGACCGAGGTGGGTGAAGCGCTTCTCTTATCGCCCGTCGTTGGCTTCTTTTGCGCCGCTCTCCTGCTCCTTCTCATGAAGCTCATTATCCGTAAACCCGAACTCTATAGCGAGCCGAAGGGCGCGTTAGCGCCGCCATGGTGGATCCGCGGGCTTCTCATCTTCACGTCGGCGGGCGTTTCCTTCGCGCATGGTTCAAATGACGGACAGAAGGGGATGGGGCTCATCATGCTGATCCTCATCGGCACGGTGCCGACGGCCTATGCCTTGAACCGCACGCAGCCGGCCTCTTACGTCGCCACATTTATGAAGGACTCGCTCGCCGCCTCAAAAGTTATCGAGGCGAAGGCTTCCGGCTATGCCATCCACGGCGATCCGCGGCCCGCGGTAACCCTGTATCTGACTTCGAAGCAGCTCAACGAAGGAACCTATCCTTCGCTCGCTGTTTTGGTCCGCGATATCGCCAGCCAGGTTGAATCCTACGGCGCATTATCAAAAATTCCTGCCGCGCAAATCGGCAACACACGCAATGACATGTATCTCGCCGATGAAGCTATCCGTTTCTTGCAAAAAGACAAAGCGAGCGAGCTCTCGAAAGAGGATCTTGCCGTCCTCGCTACCTATAAAAGGGATCTCGATAACTCGACAAAATTCATCCCGGACTGGGTGAAATTTTCGGTCGCGCTGGCCCTTGGGCTTGGCACGATGATCGGGTGGAAACGCATCGTCATCACGGTCGGCGAAAAAATCGGCAAGCAGCATTTGACTTATGGTCAGGGCGCGGCCGCCGAACTGGTCGCCATGGGGACGATCGCGGCAGCCGATAGTTTCGGCCTGCCAGTGTCAACGACCCACGTTCTTTCGTCAGGTGTCGCTGGCGCCATGGCCGCCAACGGCTCCGGCGTCCAAATGTCAACCATCCGCAGCATTGCGTTGGCGTGGGTTCTGACGCTGCCTTCTGCAATGTTTCTTTCTGGATTTCTCTTTTTCGTCTTCCGGCACGTATTCTAATGACCGGAAGAAAGAAAACCTCGTGCGAGAAATAAGATCGCTGGTCTAAAGCCGGAAGCTCATGGTGGTCCATATTGCGTCCCCTCGGGGCCGGTTCTGGACGGCAAAATCGTGAAACCAACGAGCAGTGAAGTCCACTTCTTGTTCACCGACCTTGAGGGCGTAGGATAGCAAAGGGCCAATCGCCGCAACCCGGCCTCGATAAGGACCAAGAAGGTCGCCGGCACCCCAATCATCCGTCACTTGTTGGTAAAAATAACCGCCGACTCCTGCCGCTAAGCCAAAGGGAAAATGCTGGTTCAACGCCCATTCGAAATGGAGCTCGGCGCCGCTTTGATATTGGGTCGCGCTGTTCCAGCCATTGATAATCATACCGAGTGCGCCGGAAGCCTCAAACCCGGTTTGTAGACTAAGAAAAGTATAGCCGCCCTTGATATCGACGGCCGGCCGGTGCAACCCATCATCGACTAACCGGGCAGGGTTGTAATCCCCTGTTGGCGCAAAGCCGGTCACAGCGACCAGCCAATTATGATCGCCCGCGTGCCATCCAATGACAGCGCTGTAATCAGTGTCTCCCAGGCCAGCGATATCGCCTTGAATACCTAAGGCGGGAATCGCGGCGCTAACTCCCACGAAAGGGATAGTTGCCACGAACCCGAGCGTGGCGCCCGCAAAACCTAAATCAAAGAGATAGCCAGTCTGAGCAACATTGAAGACAAAATTTCCGGTCGTTGTCGGTGTGATTTGATTTGCCGACCTGGTGCCTTGGTAAAGAAAAAAAGAATCAGAAAAATACACTCCTGGCGGAGGCAGATATCCCGATAAGGGAATTGTCAGACCCAAGAAATATTCACTAAGCCCGTACTCTGTAGCACTGCACGGGGATTCTGCGGCAAACAGACCACTGGCGCTCAGAGCTGCCCCCAACACCGTGCGGAACAGACCTCGCGTGAGCATCAATTTGGTCCCCACTTCGTACGACGGAGTGCTTTGTGCCCTATCGCATTAAATGAGCATAGCCAATATTTGGATGAGATCATACCGATTACAACCAGAGTCTGATTTTAACACGCAGTGAACACAGTCGCGTTGCAAAATTGCCACAGTTAGCCCCACCGCCTCCCGCCATGAGCGAGTGGCAACGCCTCCAAGAGAATTAAAGAAATATATTCATGAGCCGAGGAAATTTTAAACCATATCACGTCAAACAAGAAATTATATTGAGGACAATGCTTTATTGGTTATTCGTTTCTCTTTGCTAGATTATGTCCGGCGGGAGACTTCAATGGGCGACAATTTTTGGCAATTGATTTCGGATTCTTACAATCTGCATTCAAGAGCGGAGCATGGTGCAATCACGCTTGGCGGCTTTGTAATTATTTCACTCGTTCTTTTTTATTTTTTCCGGCTTGTGATTTCATATAAGGGGCAAGCGGTAGAGCCTCCCGATGCCGGCATGGCCGATGCGAGCAGCCTCCCCGCAGCGGAGCCGCCGCTTATAAGCCCGCCCAGGAACAGGCGGGCGACCTTTGCAACCGATTTAATATGTCTTTCGCAGTCGCGGAATGTATCTGTTGCTGTTCTCGACTCCATCCTCGGGAAACTCCTCGACGCTGGCATCCCCGATGCGGATATTCCAAAAAAGCTGGCAGCGGCAGCGAAATACTTCTGCGCGTTGCGGTCAGATTTTTCCGACTGCCAGGTTTTTGTCGAAGAGGGTTATCGCGAGGAACTGCTCAATAGGCTTGACGGCGGCGATTTCGATGCCGTGCGAGAATTATTGGCGCAAGCGCGCGAGGGCGAATGGACCCTGCGAATGGACACGGCCATTGCGGAGGCGGAATTTTTAGCGAAAGAAGCAATGATTGATCATTGTGAGCTGCGCTTTGCCGATGCAGCGGAACATTATGCGGCGGCCGCCTGCCTCCTCATGGACAATAGAAGCCCCGATGCGTGGCACTACTTGATTGCGCAGGCAAAGGAGCTCTGCGAAGACGGCAGAATTTTTGGTGCGCGCCAGAGTATTTTGGCGGCAATCGAAGTGTACCATCGCGCCCTTGGGCTTGCGGGGCGCGAGCTCCTGCCCCTTGAGTGGGCCGCGACAAAACACGATCTTGGCTCGGCTCTTCTGCTGCTCGGAGAGCAGGACGGTGACGCTGAAAATTTGCGTGAGGCGGCAAGTGCTTATCTTGCGGCTTTGGAGGAATGGAGCCAGGACGCCGCGCCAATGGAGTGGGTGAAGGCACAAAAAAGCCTGGGCGATGCCCTGCGGCTGCTCGGCAGCAATGAAAATGATAAAGAGAAGCTCGGCGAGGCCGCGCAGGCTTATCGTGCCGCCTTAAGCGTGTGTACGAGGGAAACGGCGCCGTTTGATTGGGCCGAAGCGTCCAATCGGCTGGGCAATATTCTTGTGGAGCTCGGTACCCGCGAGGGCGATACGGCGTATCTTCAGCAGGCTATCGACGTCTTTAAAAAGTCTCTTGACGGCATCGATAAAGATCTTGACGCGCTCGGCTGGTCGATGACGCAGAACGGCCTTGGCCATGCATTGGAAGTTTTGGCGGAACGCGAGGCTGGAACAGTATCTCTGCGCGAGGCCGCCTCCGCCTACCGGGCTGCCTTGGATGACCGCTGCTTAGAACTTGTGCCGGCAGATTGGGCCTCGACCACCGCCCGCCTGGGCGATGCCCTTTTTGCCATCGCCGTGCGCGAGGCCGATGCAAACGCGCTCTTTGAGGCAATCTCCTCTTACAAAGCCTCTCTTCGAGTAGATTGTGTCGAAACACAGCCACTCGCAATAGCAAAAACCCATCTCAACCTCGCCTACGCGTCCGGAGCCTTATGGAGGCAGACGAGGGATGAAAAAGTCTTGAAGAGCACAATCGACTCCATAGATGCGGCAATAGTTCTGATCAACCAAGCCGGCGTGGCGGAACATGTTCCAGCGGCGGAACTTGCCCGGCGAACGATAGTTAACTCCGCCGGTTACCGGGAAATGCGCCGGAAAGCGGCCTGATCAAGATACGAGAGGCTTAGCGTTCTGCTTGCGCCCTTCTCGAAATATGCGCCATCCGGCCGCCCGTAAGCCGCAGGCGGGGCATGTGCCACACCCATAACCCCAATCGTGGCGGACCGTGCGCTCGCCGAGATAACACGTGTGTGTCTCCTCGATAATGAGTTCAATAAAGGGAGGACCGCCCAGAGCCTCCGCGAGGCTCCAAGTCGCTGCTTTATCAAGCCACATCAGCGGCGTATCAAGCACAAAACGCGCGTCCATACCGAGGTTCAGCGCGATTTGCATCGCTTTTATTGTATCGTCCCGGCAATCGGGATAGCCGGAAAAATCGCTCTCGCACATGCCCGCGATGATCCGCTTAATGCCGAGCCGATAGGCGAACGCCGCCGCGAAAGTTAAAAAGAGAAGATTGCGGCCGGGAACAAAAGTGTTTGGCAGTCCAGTTTCGCTGGTGGTTATCTCAATGGGTGCCGTCATCGCCGTCGCGGAGATTGGAGCAAGCCCGCCGATAGGCACCAAATGGTCATTGCCCAGCCGGCCACGCCAGGCTGGGAATCGTTCAGCGAGGGAGCGGCGGATGTTTTCGCGCTGATCTAGCTCGACGCGGTGGCGCTGGCCATAATCGAAGCCAATAGTCTCGACGCGCGGGTACTTATTCAGCGCCACGGCGAGGCACGTCGTCGAATCCTGCCCGCCGGAAAAGAGGACCAAAGCCGCGCTATCATCCTTGGGCAAAGCTGCACACCATGACCCGGCCGCGCCGAGCTGTTTAGGCCTACAATCGAGCACGCCCCGGCAAAGATAGATGCACCGGGGGCCCTAAGAAACCAGTATGGCCCGCCGCGCCCTATTCGACCGGCACACGGTCCGGCTTAGCAAGCATAAGCTCGGCTTCCTGTTCAGGCGAGGGCGCTTCCTCCTTCTGCGCCAAAATCAGTTCGTCCCTCATATTGGCGACACGGCGGAGCTTGACCATTGCGGCTCCTGTTCCCGCCGGGATGAGCCGGCCAACAATGACGTTTTCCTTAAGACCCTCAAGGGAGTCGATTTTCCCATTGACGGCCGCCTCGGTCAGCACCCTTGTCGTTTCCTGAAAGGATGCGGCGGAGATGAATGACCGTGTTTGGAGCGATGCCTTGGTAATCCCAAGTAGGACAGGCGTACCGGAAGCAGGCCTTTTGCCCGCCTCCATGGCCACCGCGTTCGCTTCGTCGAGCTCGATCTGATCAACTTGTTCACCCGGCAGAAAATCGGTATCGCCCGGATCGGTAATATCAATCTTCTGTAACATCTGCCGAACGATCACCTCAATATGCTTGTCGTTGATGTTCACTCCTTGCAAGCGGTAGACTTCCTGAATCTCATTGACAAGGTAAGCCGCAAGTTCCTCGACACCTTTGATGGCCAGGATATCGTGCGGCGCGGGATTACCGTCGACGATGTAATCACCCTTTTCGATAACATCTCCGTCTTGCAGATGGATGTGTTTGCCCTTTGGGATCAAATACTCAATCGGCTCTCCATCTGGTTCACTGGGAACGATCGAGACCCTTGTCTTATTCTTGTAATCGCGGCCAAACTGAACCGTGCCAGAAATCTCGGCAATGATGGCGTGGTCCTTTGGCCGACGCGCTTCGAACAGCTCGGCGACACGAGGCAAACCGCCGGTGATGTCGCGTGTTTTCGCCGAATCCATTGAAATACGGGCGATAATATCGCCGGCCTTGATTTGGGCGCCCGGATCTACCCCGATGATGGAATCAACTGGCAATGGGTAGCGTGCCTCGCCCCCGCGGCTGAGTTTGCTAATCTTTCCATCCGGGGTTTTGATCACAATAGCGGGCCGTAAACCGGCGGAGCGTTGATTCAAGCGCCAATCCATAACGAGACGCTTGGCGATACCGGTGGCTTCATCGATGGTTTCTATCATCGAGGCGCCTTCGACAAGGTCTTCGAAAGCGACGATCCCATCAACTTCGGTCAGGATGGGCCGTGTATAAGGATCCCATTCAGCGATGCGTTGGCCGCGCTTGATTTTATCCCCCTCGTCGACCTTAAGCCGGGCACCATATTGAACGCGATGCACAGCACGTTCGGCTCCATCAGGACCTTCAACAACGATTGCAACATTACGGGCCATCACCATGAGATCGCCTTCGCTATTGCCGGCGACATGGCGATTGCGGACTTTTACCGTGCCATCGAAGTTCGATTCGATGAAAGATTGATCCGCGATCTGGGCCGCGCCCCCGATGTGAAATGTGCGCATTGTCAATTGAGTGCCTGGCTCGCCGATCGATTGAGCCGCGATCACTCCAACAGCCTCGCCCATGTTCACCGGAGTCCCGCGCGCCAAATCGCGGCCGTAGCATTTGCCGCAAACGCCGTTCTTCGTCTCGCATGTCAACACAGAACGGATTTTGACCTCTTGGATGCCAGCCGCGTTAATACGATCGATATGCCACTCTTCGATCATTTCGCCCATTTTGACGATGATGGCGCCAGACGCATCGCGGAGCTCTTCCGCGGCGGTACGGCCGAGGATGCGGCTCGCGAGCGAAGCCACGATCTGGCCGGCGTCGATGATGGCGCGCATCCGAATGCCATTCGCCGAGCCACAGTCATCAGCGGTGATGATCGAGTCCTGCGCGACATCAACGAGGCGGCGCGTCAAATAACCAGAGTTAGCGGTTTTAAGCGCCGTGTCGGCAAGTCCCTTGCGAGCACCATGGGTCGAGTTGAAGTATTCAAGAACCGTAAGGCCTTCCTTGAAATTCGAGATGATCGGGCTTTCGATTATCTCGCCGGAGGGCTTCGCCATAAGGCCACGCATCGCCGCGAGCTGCTTCATTTGCGTCGGCGAGCCGCGCGCTCCCGAATGAGACATCATGTAGATCGAATTTACCGGTTTGTCGCGCCCGTGCTCATCTTTTTGAACCGATGAAATCCGTAACATCATCTCTTCAGCCAGTTTGTCCGAACATTTCATCCAGACATCAACGACCTTGTTGTATTTCTCGCCCTGCGTAATGAGCCCGTCGTTGTATTGTTGCTCATACTCCTTGGCGAGCGCGCTCGTCTCGGCGATGATGCGAGGTTTGTTTTCTGGAACAACCATGTCGTCCTTGCCAAACGAGATCCCGGCCTTGAACGCCTCATGGAAGCCAAGCGCCATGATCCGATCGCAAAAGATCACCGTCTCTTTTTGTCCGCAGTTGCGATAGACGATATCGATCATGTTCGATATCTCTTTCTTGGTCATGAGCTTATTCACGACGTCAAAGGGAATTTTGACATGATCGGGTAGAAGCTGCCCGAGAAGCAAGCGGCCGGGCGTCGTATCGAAAACCTTGGTGATACGGCGGCCCTCACTGTCGAAAGACCATGCACGCCCTTTGACCCGCGAGTGCAGGGTCACGGCCTTTGCATGCAGGGCATGTTCGAGCTCGCCCATATCGGAGAAGGCCATCCCCTGCCCAGGCTCGCCATCGCGCATGAGTGTCACATAATAAAGCCCAAGGACGATGTCTTGTGAGGGCACGATAATCGGCTGACCATTGGCCGGATGAAGGATATTGTTTGTCGACATCATCAAGACGCGCGCCTCGAGCTGCGCCTCGAGCGAAAGCGGCACGTGCACGGCCATTTGGTCGCCATCGAAATCGGCATTGAATGCCGCGCACACCAAAGGATGGAGCTGAATAGCCTTCCCTTCGATCAGCTTCGGTTCAAAGGCCTGAATGCCGAGGCGGTGCAAGGTCGGAGCCCTGTTCAACATCACCGGGTGCTCGCGAATGACTTCATCGAGAATATCCCAGACTTCTGGCTTCTCTTTTTCGACGAGTTTTTTGGCTTGTTTAACGGTCGCCGAGAGGCCCTTTGCGTCAAGCCGGGAATAAATAAATGGCTTGAACAATTCGAGCGCCATCTTCTTTGGCAGCCCGCACTGATGTAGTTTCAAATCAGGTCCGACAACGATAACGGAACGGCCCGAGTAATCGACGCGCTTGCCAAGAAGGTTTTGCCGGAAGCGGCCCTGCTTTCCCTTCAGCATATCGGCCAGCGATTTCAAAGGCCGTTTATTGGCTCCCGTGATGACGCGGCCGCGACGACCATTATCGAATAAGGCATCAACGGCTTCTTGCAGCATGCGCTTTTCATTGCGCACGATAATGTCAGGAGCCCGTAACTCGATTAATCGCTTGAGCCGATTGTTCCGATTGATGACCCGGCGGTAGAGGTCATTGAGATCGGAAGTCGCAAACCGGCCTCCATCAAGCGGCACGAGCGGCCGCAAATCCGGAGGGATGACGGGGATCTCGGTCAAAATCATCCACTCCGGCTTATTGCCAGAGTGCATGAAAGCCTCGATGATCTTCAAACGTTTGGCGAGCTTCTTTGGCTTGAGATCCGTGGTTGACTCGGCAATTTCGATCTTCAGCTCATCCGATATCTTCTTAAGATCCATGCTGCGCAGCATTTCGCGGATCGCCTCCGCTCCAATGAGCGCAGTAAAAGAGTCTTGGCCATACTCATCCTGAGCGCGCAGATAATCTTCTTCGTTGAGGAGCTGACGATCCTTGAGCGGTGTTAAGCCCGGATCGAGCACGATATAGGACTCAAAATAGAGAATGCGCTCGATGTCCTTGAGCGTCATATCGAGCAAAAGGCCGATACGCGAAGGCAGCGATTTCAAAAACCAGATATGGGCAACCGGCGCCGCCAGCGAGATATGCCCCATGCGCTCGCGGCGGACGCGGGATAACGTCACCTCGACGCCGCACTTCTCGCAGATGACGCCCTTGTACTTCATGCGCTTATATTTGCCGCACAAGCACTCGTAATCTTTAATTGGACCGAAGATCCTGGCGCAGAAGAGACCATCCCGCTCCGGCTTAAATGTCCGGTAGTTGATCGTCTCGGGTTTTTTGATTTCGCCAAACGACCAAGACAAAATCTTCTCTGGACTTGCGATCGAAATTTGAATTTGGTCAAACGCCTGCGGCTGCACAGCCGGGCTGAAGAGATTCATGACCTCTTGATTCATTATCATCTCCTGGTACCTTGGCGCGCGCCATGCCGCGCAGCCCCTTCCGGCGGAAAAGCGGCCACCCCCTCGATGGCCGAAATTCCCATCCGCCTATTCCGCCGCCTCTGCTGGCGGCAGCTGGGATCGCATTTTCGCTGTCTGGGTCAATTCAACATTGAGGCACAGCGAACGCATTTCTTTGACGAGAACGTTAAAGCTCTCGGGAATTCCCGACTCGAAGGCATCATCGCCGCGCACGATCGACTCGTAGACTTTTGTGCGGCCGGCCACGTCGTCGGATTTCACCGTAAGCATCTCCTGCAAAGTGTAGGCGGCGCCATAAGCTTCAAGAGCCCAAACCTCCATTTCTCCAAATCGTTGGCCACCAAATTGCGCCTTGCCGCCAAGTGGTTGCTGGGTGACGAGACTATAGGGGCCAATCGAGCGCGCATGAATCTTATCATCGACGAGATGATGGAGCTTGAGAATATAAATGTAGCCCACGGTAACTTTGCGGTCGAAGGGCTCACCTGTGCGTCCGTCATAAAGTGTCACCTGGCCTGAGCTATCGAGGCCAGCCTGCTCAAGCATCTCAACAATGTCTTTTTCGCGCGCGCCATCGAACACGGGCGTTGCAATGGGAACCCCCCGGCGCAATTTCTCGCCAAGCTCAACAATGGCCTGATCATCGAGACCTTTGATGTCGGCTTCGGCATCGTAAATCTCGGACAATTTACGACGGAGAGCTTTGGTGTTCTTGTCCCTCAAGTAAGCGTCGATCGTTTCACCGATCTGTTTGCCGAGCCCGGCGCACGCCCAGCCAAGATGGGTCTCAAGGATTTGCCCAACATTCATCCGGGATGGCACGCCGAGAGGGTTGAGAACGATATCAACGACTTGCCCATCGGCAAGGAACGGCATGTCTTCTTGCGGCACGATTTTGGAAACGACACCTTTATTGCCGTGCCGTCCCGCCATTTTATCGCCCGGCTGAATTTTGCGCTTCACGGCGACGAAGACCTTAACCATCTTCATGACGCCGGGCGGCAATTCATCGCCCCGCTGCAGTTTCTCGACTTTATCGAGGAAGCGGCTCTCGAGACCCTTCTTTGCCTCGTCGTACTGCTTGCGCATGGCCTCAAGCTCGGCCATTGTCTGGTCGTTCTCGACCGCGAAGGACCACCATTGGGAGCGCGGATATTCCTCGATGACCTCGCGCGTCAGCTTCGTATCGCGTTTGAATCCCTTGGGTCCGGCAACCGCTTTTTTGCCAGCTAGAATATCGAGGAGGCGGGTGTAGACGTTGCGGTCGAGGATCGCGAGTTCATCGTCCCGGTCTTTGGCAAGACGCTCAATCTCCTCTCGCTCGATTGCCTGCGCCCGCTCGTCCTTATCGACGCCATGCCGGTTAAATACGCGCACCTCGACGATGGTGCCTTGCACCCCCGGGGGCACGCGCAAAGATGTATCGCGCACATCGGACGCCTTTTCGCCAAAGATGGCGCGCAGCAATTTCTCTTCGGGCGTCATCGGGCTTTCGCCTTTTGGCGTGATCTTGCCGACGAGAATGTCACCCGCCTGAACCTCAGCGCCGATGTAGACGATTCCGGCCTCGTCGAGGTTCTTCAAGGCTTCTTCCGAGACATTCGGAATATCTCGGGTGATTTCTTCCGGACCAAGTTTTGTATCGCGGGCCAGCACCTCGAATTCATCGATATGAATTGAAGTGAAAACATCGTCTTTAACGATCCGCTCGTTGAGCAGGATCGAGTCTTCAAAGTTATAGCCATTCCATGGCATGAACGCGACGAGAACGTTGCGGCCCAGCGCAAGATCGCCGAGATCCGTCGAAGGGCCGTCCGCGATGATATCCCCCTTGTTGACGAAGTCTCCGACGCGCACCAGTGGCTTTTGGTTGATACACGTCGATTGATTTGAGCGCTGGAATTTCATCATCCGGTAGATGTCAACGCCGGGCTTGCCAGCATCCGTTTCCTCCGTCGCCCGGATGACAATACGAGTCGCATCGACTTGGTCAACATAACCGGTCCGGCGAGCGGCGATTGCCGCTCCCGAATCTCTCGCAACCACAGACTCCATTCCGGTGCCAACAAGCGGCGCGTCGGCTCGGATGAGTGGCACGGCTTGGCGCTGCATGTTCGATCCCATGAGCGCGCGATTGGCATCATCGTTTTCTAAGAAAGGAATGAGAGCAGCCGCGACAGAGACAAGCTGTTTTGGCGAAACATCCATGAAATCGACGCGCTCGCGGGGGACCATGACAACATCGCCTGCGTGGCGACAGAGAACGAGGTCTTCCGTGAGAGCCCGCTTAGCGTCGAGCGGCGCATTGGCCTGCGCCACATAATATTTGGCCTCCTCCATCGCCGAAAGATACACAACCTCATCAGTGACACGGCTGTCGCGAATGCGCCGGTATGGAGTCTCGATAAACCCGTATTTATTCACCCGGGCGAACGTCGCCAGTGAGTTAATGAGGCCAATGTTCGGCCCTTCGGGCGTCTCGATCGGGCAGATCCGGCCATAGTGCGTGGGATGCACATCGCGAACCTCAAAGCCCGCGCGCTCGCGCGTAAGACCGCCCGGGCCGAGCGCCGATAAGCGCCGCTTATGGGTAATCTCGGACAGCGGATTGGTCTGGTCCATGAATTGTGAAAGCTGCGAGGAGCCAAAGAACTCGCGCACCGCGGCCGCGGCAGGTTTTGCATTGATCAAGTCCTGAGGCATGACGGTATCGATGTCGACCGATGACATCCGCTCCTTGATCGCCCTCTCCATGCGCAAGAGGCCGAGCCGGTATTGATTCTCCATGAGCTCCCCGACGGACCGCACCCGCCTGTTTCCAAGATGATCGATGTCATCGATCTCGCCGCGTCCGTCACGCAAATCGACGAGCGCCCGCATGACCGCGACGATGTCTTCTTTACGCAGCGTCCGAACCGTATCCGCCGCGTCGAGATCCATCCTCATATTCATTTTCACGCGGCCGACCGCCGAAAGATCATATCTCTCGGGATCGAAGAAGAGCGAGTGGAACATCGCTTCCGCCGTATCGAGAGTTGGCGGTTCTCCTGGGCGCATCACCCGGTAGATGTCGAATAGCGCCTCTTCGCGGGAGCTATTCTTATCAACAGCAAGAGTATTGCGAATATAAGGACCGACGTTCACGTGATCGATATCGAGAACCGGCAGCTCGGTGAATCCAGCGTCTATCAGGAGCGTCAGGGACTTCGCGCTGATCTCATCACCCGCCTCGGCGAAGATCTCGCCTGTTGCCGGGTTATAGAGATCGGAAGCGATATATTGACCGTGGAGGTCCTCGTTTTGTGCGCGCAAGAATTTAACGCCTCGCTCGGCGAGCAAGCGCGCCGAGCGGAGAGTCAGTTTCTTGCCGGCCTCAAGAACGACTTCGCCCGTATCCGCGTCCAAAACATCAAGGGTCGCCTTCATCCCTTTCATGCGCTCTGGCTCGAAAGCAAGCCGCCAGCCATCTTTATCGCGCTGATAGCTAACAACCTTATAAAAAGTCGAAAGGATCTCCTCGCCATCCATGCCAAGCGCATAGAGGATCGACGTTGCTGGAATCTTCCGCCGCCGGTCGATGCGGGCGTAAACAATATCCTTGGCATCAAACTCAATATCGAGCCAGGAGCCACGGTACGGAATGATCCTCGCCGCGAACAAAAGCTTGCCGGATGAATGGCTTTTGCCCTTATCGTGATCGAAGAAAACGCCGGGCGAGCGGTGCATTTGCGAAACAATAACGCGCTCGGTTCCATTGACGACGAATGTGCCGTTCATCGTCATGAGAGGCATATCGCCCATGTAGACATCTTGCTCCTTGATGTCTTTGACGGATTTTGCTCCCGTGTCGGGATCGACATCAAAGACGATCAAGCGCAGCGTGACTTTAAGGGGCGCGGCATAAGTCATACCACGCTGACGGCACTCATCGACGTCGTATTTCTCTGGCTCGAATTCATATTTGACAAATTCAAGGAGGGCCGTGCTTGAAAAATCCGAGATCGGAAAAACGGATTTAAAGACCGCTTGCAAACCTTCGTCCGGGCGTCCGCCTTCCGGCTCCTTAATCATGAGAAACTGATCGTAGGACGCCTTTTGTACCTCGATAAGGTTGGGCATTTCAGCAACTTCACGAATGTGCCCAAAAAACTTACGAATACGCTTACGGCCGGTGAAGGTTTGCGCTATATTGTGAGACATGTCGCTCCTCGCACCCATTTAGATAATCGCTTTCTGAAGACTACCCGCGTGCCAGCCTCCGGATGTATCCTCAAGAAGGAGAGCCGCTTCTTTTTGCCGGATGCTCACGCCGCCATTTAAACCAGAATGAAAAACTGCGATTTTTTAAGGAACCCCCGAAGACATAGAAAGGGCGGCAGCGGACGTTTGCCCAACCGCCCCTCAGCATTAAATAAATGCCGCGCTGGCGGCATGCGGGTCATTTGAACTCCACCTTGGCCCCAGCCTTTTCAAGGGCCGCCTTGATCTTTTCAGCCTCTTCCTTGCTGACGCTTTCCTTCACGGGTTTTGGCGCGGCTTCGACCAAATCCTTCGCCTCCTTGAGACCAAGGCCCGTGACGGCGCGAACCTCCTTGATGACCTCGATCTTTTTCTCGCCTATGGCCGCAAGCACCACCGTGAATTCCGTTTTCTCCTCGACCGGCGCGGCGGCGGCGGCTCCGGCAACCGGTCCCGCAGCGACGGCGACCGCCGCAGCGGCCGAGACACCCCATTTTTCCTCGAGAAGCTTGGCGAGCTCCGCGGCTTCTAGAACGGTGAGGCTGGAAAGGTCCTCGACAATTTTTTCAAGATTGGCCATGTTTGGTTCCTTCAATTCTCTATGAGTAGGTTGGAAATCCGCCTATTTAACAATACGTCTTAAGCCTCAAGCCGCATCCTTCCCGCCATAAGCCGCGAAGACACGCGCAAGCTTTGCCGCGGGAGCGGTTGTGAGCTGCGCGAGTTTGGCCGCGGGTGCCTGGACGAGGCCGATGAGCTTCCCTCGCAGTTCATCCAATGAGGGCAATGTGGCAAGCGACCGCACGGCTTCGGCGCTAAGGGCCGTCGCGCCCATTGCACCGCCAAGAATGACGAGTTTCTCGTGATCCTTGGCGAAGGCCACCGCGGCCTTCGGCGCCGCCACGGGATCGTCCGAATAGGCAATCAGCGTTGGCCCTTTGAGAAGCGGTGAGAGTGCATTGATATCAGCGCTCTCGGCGGCGATCTTAACGAGGCGGTTCTTCGCAACTTGAACCCTGGCGCCAGCCGAGCGCATCTGCCGGCGCAGCGCCTGCATTTGCGCGACGGTTAAGCCCGAATAATGAGCCACGACCACGACCGATGTTGTCTTCAACAGGTCGGTGAGGGAGGCGACGCATTGTTTCTTTTCCCCTCTGTCCACTGAGTTCTCCTTCAAGCCCGCACGCAAGGCTGCGGACCGCTGGCTTCGACTACCGCTTCGAACCAATCGGCGAAGCGGCGCTCTGCCTGTCCCCGGCCGGAGCACCCAAGCCGGACAGTGGGGTACACCAAAATTGAAGGAACCAAAAAAGGCGGAGCCCTTCTGCAGTCCAAAATTCTCGTCACCCCGTCTATGCTGGCTTCGGTTCCCCTCCTGGCGGAAATCCAAGAGACGATCTTGAGATTAAGCTTGGACAATCTTAGATAGTCCTCACGCCGGCAGTCTCGGACAGGACATGGCCGGAAGAGGCAGATGTTGGGATCCGCCCTCCAGCCTCACCTGCCGCATTGCACCTCCCTCGCCATTTTGGCACAGCCAATGCTCTCCCCAAAGCGCAGGGTATTTTGCAATCGCGGAATACTTGGGATTGGGGCTGCAAAAATCCGGTCAACCCCGAATTCCCTATTTAGACCTTTCGATCATTGACGCCAAGAAGTAAACAACAAAATTTTTTGCCGCGAAAAGCGACGTTTAAGCCGTGAGCGTCGCCGGATCGACCTTGACCCCCGGCCCCATGGTCGAGGAAATCGCCACTCTTTGAACGTAAGTGCCCTTGGCGCCTTGCGGCTTGGCCTTGACCACTGCATCCGCGAATGCCCGGATATTCTCAACGAGTTTCTCTTGCGCGAATGAGATCTTCCCGACACTGCCTTGAACGATTCCGGCTTTTTCGACGCGAAACTCAACCGCCCCCCCCTTAGACGCCTTGACCGCAGCAGCAACGTCCATGGTGACCGTGCCGACCTTTGGATTGGGCATGAGGCCCCGAGGCCCGAGGACTTTACCGAGGCGGCCAACGAGTGGCATCATATCGGGCGTCGCAATGCAGCGGTCGAAGGCAATAGTGCCGCCCTGAACCGTCGCCACCAAATCCTCGGCGCCGACGATGTCAGCGCCGGCCGCGGTTGCCTCATCCGCCTTGGCGCCACGAGCAAAGACGGCGACGCGCAGGCTGCGCCCCGTCCCATTGGGCAGGTTGACGACTCCGCGCACCATTTGATCCGCATGTTTGGGATCAACACCCAAATTCATCGCGATCTCGACGGTTTCATCGAATTTCGCGGATGCCTTCTCACGGATCAGCCGCACCGCCTCAGAGACGGGGTAAAGCTTAACACGGTCAATCCCTTGTCGTGCCTTCTTCAAGCGCTTTCCAATGTGTCCCATCGCCCTACCCCACAATCTCAAGGCCCATCGAGCGGGCGGACCCCTCGATCATTCTGGCCGCCGCATCGACGGAATCACAATTCAAATCGGGCATTTTCTTCTCTGCGATTTCTTGGATCTGCCCCTTGGAAATTTTTCCGACGAAACCACGCCCCGCCGTCTTTGAACCAGACTGAACCCCGGAAGCCTTTTTAAGGTAGAAGGAAACCGGCGGCAGCTTCATCTCGAATGTGAAGGAGCGGTCTTGATAGGCCGTGATCACGACGGGGATAGGAGTCCCCTTCTCCATCTGCGCAGTACGCGCATTGAAAGCCTTACAAAATTCCATAATATTGAGGCCACGCTGGCCAAGCGCCGGCCCAATCGGGGGCGACGGATTGGCCGACCCCGCCGGCACTTGAAGCTTCACATAGCCGGCAATTTTCTTTGCCATCACTATCTCCCTACAATGCCCCTCCAACAAGAGGCGGTTGCGGTTGTGGTGCGACGAATCCGTCTCCCACATAAACCGGCACGACGACGCCGATTAATCCTCACATAAACACAATAGCTTACAGGCAAAAGCTCAAGTTTTGACCAAGCTTATCCGCCGCTCGCTAGACCTTCTCTACCTGTCCATATTCCAGTTCAACGGGCGTGGCGCGGCCAAAAATCGAGACCGCCACCTTAACCCTTGAGCGGTCTTCATCAACATCCTCGACAATGCCATTGAAAGAGGCGAATGGACCATCAGCGACCCGGACCGTCTCGCCGATCTCAAAACTGATCGCCGCCTTTGGCCGATCGATGCCTTCCGCCACCTGGCCTTTGATCCGCTCAGCCTCGATATCGGGAATAGGCATTGGCTTCTTATCCGCGCCCAAGAATCCAGTGACCTTGGGTGTGTTTTTAATCAAGTGATAAACGTCATCGGTCAAATCGCACTTTACTAGAACGTAACCGGGGAAAAACTTTCGCTCGGAATTAATCTTACGCCCGCGCCGGATTTCGACGATATGCTCGGTTGGTACGAGGATTTCTTCAAATTTGCCGGAGAGCCCACGCTGGGTTGCTTGCTCCCGAATGGATTCGGCGACTTTTTTTTCGAAATTCGAATAGGCGTGGACGATGTACCAGCGCATGCTCATGGATAGAGTTCTGCCTTTACAAGGATCATTTTGCCAAAAGGTTGTTCGTAACCGGCTCTAGTGACCCAAACTCAATAAGCCTGTTACAATTAATCGTAAGGCCCAGTCCACGCCGACGAAAAATAGGCTGGCGAGGAACACCATGATCAGCACAAGCACGGTCGTGATCATTGTCTCCCGGCGGGTCGGCCATGTGACCTTGGCGGCTTCGCTACGGACCTCTTGAAGGAATTGCACAGGATTGATCATTGCTATCGCATATTGGACAGTGGAGCAGTGAGATCTCGGCTTTTCGGCCAGTCTGGAGAGGTAGCCAGAAAAGCTAAAGCCCCCAAGATGGTCTTACCAAAAAATCAGGGCGCGAAGCCGAGGGCCGCGCGCCGTTCCGGTGACATTATAAGCAAAAGCGGAAGGACGCAAATCCATTTTTGGCAAGGCTAGAGGCGCCGCCCGGCCGGATTCAAAGGCGATGCGACCATGACCGGCGCGGGGACCAACCATACCAAGCCCCGCCAGGAGGGTGGACCGGCCATTATATTGGTGCGCCCGCAGCTTGCCGTCAATATCGGCATGTCGGCTCGCGCCATGGCAAATTTTGGCCTTGGTGATCTTCGCCTCGTCGCCCCACGCGAAGGTTGGCCTCCAAGCGGCCCCTACCAAAACAATGCCTATGCCGCTGCGGCCGGCGCCATTCACCTTCTTGAGCGCGCCCGGCTCTTCGACACCGTCGAGGCGGCCATCGCGGGCCTCAATTTCGTCTGGGCGACGACCGCCCGGGAGCGGGGTCAGCATAAGCCCGTTTCGGCACCGGCCGACGCCATGCGGGAAAGCGCGGGCAAAATTAATCTTGGCGAACGCCACGGCGTGCTCTTCGGACCTGAGCGCACGGGGCTAGCGAATGATGAAATCGTGCTGGCGGACGCGATCATGACTTTTCCCGTCAATCCCGCCTATGCCTCGCTTAACCTCGCCCAAGCCGTTCTCTTGACCGGATACGAATGGCTCCGCGCGGCGACGGAGGCGCGCGCGCCATTTCAGTTCGAAGAGCGCTCACCGCCCGCACCGCGAGAGATGGTGCTTTCATTTTTCGACTACCTTGAAGCCGAACTTGAGCGCTCCGGATTTTTTCGCCCTGCCGATAAGCAGCCGATCATGCGGCGCAACTTGCGCAACATCTTTCACCGCATGCGGATGACCGAACAGGATGTCCGCACCCTCCGGGGAATGATTGTCCGTTTGGTCGAGGGCCCTCGGGCGGAAGCGAAGCGCAGGAGGAACGCGAGCCCGAAGCTCACGGCTTGCGAGGATGAGTCAAATAGCTCGTGAAAGGCGAGGCTCTCGGGGCTAAAACTGCGGCCTTGTAACGAACGGCCTGCTGATTTATAGCCGGATGCCCCACGACGGACTCGGAAGAACCATCATGAAAACCGATATTCATCCCCCCTATCACTTCATCAAAGTGGTGATGACCGATGGGACCGAGTATTACACCCGCTCAACCTACGGCAGGGAGGGCGATACACTGCACCTCGACATCGATCCGACGACGCACCCCGCCTGGACCGGCGGCTCGCAACATCTCGTTGATCGGGGGGGCCGGCTCTCCCGCTTCAATTCGCGCTTCGGCAACCTCGGCCTGCCCAAGAAGAAATAGACCCGCTCGAGGCGGGCCCGATGGGAAAACCCGATTTCCGACTTGAGCGGGATTTTCTCAAACAGGGCATTTGGCCGGTCGCCGGGATTGATGAAGCCGGGCGCGGGCCGCTAGCAGGGCCTGTCGCGGCCGCCGCCGTCATACTCGATCCGGCCAATGTGCCCCGGGGTCTCAACGATTCAAAACAATTAACGGGCGAAGCGCGCGAGGAGCTTTACAAGGAAATCATACGCAATGCATGCGCGGTGGCGGTCGGTTTCGCCAGTGCCGCGGAAATCGACGAAGTCAATATTCGGCAAGCGACTTTTCTGGCCATGAGGCGTGCCTTGATGGGGCTTTCATCGCCTCCCCGCCGCCTCCTGATCGACGGCAATGATCCGCCGCCCGGCCTCTATCTTTCCACGCAATCCATCATTAAGGGCGATGCCGTTGTCGCATCGATCGCGGCCGCCTCGATTATTGCCAAAGTCACGCGCGATCGCGTGATGCGGCGCATGTGCGCCCATTACCCTGCCTACCGGTTTAGCGAGCATTTCGGCTACGCCACCAAAGCCCATCTTGCGGCGATCAGGTCCTACGGCGCCTGCCCGGTCCACCGGCTGAGTTTCCGGCCGTTTCTGAACGAAGGCGAGGCGATCAGCTAATCCTCACAAGACCCTCGATATAGCGGCGCCCATTCGCGGCATAGTGGGCGGCGCTTTCGCGCAATTGCTTGGCGGCCGCTTCATCGAGAGTGCGGACGAGCCGGGCGGGGCTGCCAACGATAAGGCTATTGTCGGGAAAGGATTTGCCTTCCGTGATCAAGGCATTCGAGCCAATCAGACAATTGCGGCCGATCCTCGCGCCGTTCATGAGGGTCGCGCCCATGCCAATGAGACTGTTCTCGCCAATCGTGCAGCCATGAATGATTGCATGATGTCCAATGGTACAATCCGCCTCAATCCTGAGCGGATACCCCATGTCCGTATGAAGCAAAGCCCCATCCTGAATGTTTGACCGCTCGCCAACAAAGATCTCTTCATTATCGCCGCGCAGGACCGCGCCGAACCAAATGGAGACATCTTCCATGAGCCGCACTCGCCCGATCACTTGGGCATCGGGCGCTATAAAATAACGATGATCTTGCGGAACGATCGGAGAGATGCCGTCGAGAGCGTAGATGGCCATTTGCCTCAAGAATCCTCAAGGTCGAAATCGAGAATCGCGACCTGTAGCGTAAAGCTCTTTCCACGCGGATCATCCGCCGAGATTACGCCAAGAAAATCATCGCCACTGTTCAATTCGACCGAGTCTTGTTTTTTTCCGCGCGGTACGATTTTCAATTTATCCGTCTCGAATAGCCGGCGCAGATAATCTTGGAGGACCGGGCGCTCAACAGGAATTTTCATTTCGAAGGCGAAAGAACGGTCTCCATCTTCGTCATCGACGGTGATCGAACCGATCTGGCGCTCGCCGAGGTGGACGTCCGCGGCATCCTCGTCGCGCTTTCCAGTTGTTACTCGAATCTGCTCATTGCCCAACGATTTGCGCAAGAAGCTTTGCAATTTTCGCAATTCCTCTTTGTCCACGGCATGCTCCAAGGATCAACGCCAGACTCTGATGGCTGAATGTCGCGCGCGAAAAGGACTGCCAGAAAAGGCGGCCCCAAGCAACCTTGGAAGCAAAGCCGGTTAATCGCCGGCTGTTACGGTGGTGAGCAGCTGATCCATGTTGCGAGAGGGCTCCTCGCAGCCAGCATCGCCAACGATCCGCGCCGGCACGCCGGCGACCGTTTTGTGGTCCGGAATCGAATGAAGGACAACGGAGCCAGCAGCCACACGAGAGCACCGGCCAACTTCGATATTGCCCAGAATTTTGGCACCCGCCCCGATTAACACGCCTTGCCTGATTTTCGGGTGTCGGTCGCCGCGCTCTTTGCCCGTGCCTCCCAAAGTCACGTCCTGAAGCATCGATACATTATCGCCGATGACCGCCGTCGCGCCAACGACGAGGCCCGTCGCGTGATCGAGAAATATGCCTTTCCCAATCCGCGCCGCCGGGTGAATATCCGTTTGAAAGACTTCCGACGAGCGGCTTTGCAAATAGAGCGCGAAATCGTGGCGGCCGGCGTTCCAAAGCGAATGCGCCAGCCGGTGGGTCTCGATGGCGTGAAATCCCTTGAAATAAAGGACCGGCTCAATCAGCCGGGTGCATGCCGGATCGCGATCGACAACGGCCGCGATATCGGCGCGGAAAGCGTCCCCGATCGATGGATCCGCCCCTAGCGCTTCAAAATAGGCCTGCTCTATGAGATCACTCGCGAAAACCTGATGACCAAGCCTCGCCGCAAGGCGATGAATAATCACGGCCTCAAGAGACTCAAGGTTGAGGATCGCCGAAAACATAAACCCCGCGATATCGGGTTCCTTGCGGACCGCCTCCTCTGCCTCGATGCGCAACCGCGAAAAGATCGGGTCAGCGCGGGCAAGCGCGACGATTTTCGCCGTTCCGGTCGAAGAACTCATCAGTCATCCTCCTGCCGTGGAAGTCGCGGCATTATGCCAATATAGCGCAAAACGAAGAAGCGATCAGGGGCGTCCGCTGAGAAAATCCAAAACGCCCGTTTTGTAGACTTTGTCTCCCACCGCACGGTTGTGGTCGCGGCCAGGGATATCAAGCGCGCGTGCCATCGGAAAAAGCGCCGCGAGTTTGTGCGCATCTCCGGCGACCGTATCATTTGTTCCGACGGCAACCAAGATAGGAGGGCGAAGGCTTGCGGCTTCTAACTCGCTCAAGCGCCAGCGGGCACCGCGCGCAAAGGCAGCGAGCGCTTTCAAATCGCTCTTCGTCGATTCGGCAAATGCACGAAACATATGCTGCGCCGGGTCGGCCAGGCTAGCAAGCGACGGAGCTTCCATCGCTTCGATGATTTTGTCGGGAAGCCCGTCATGATCCACGAGGTGGCTGCCAAGGCCGCCGACAATTAAGGAGCGCACGCGCTGGGGATGATTCAACGCGAAAAAGGCGCCTATCCGCCCACCCATCGAATAGCCCATGACATCCGCGGCCTCAATTTCGAGGCGATTGAGAAGCGCGAGGATGTCGCCCAGCATTTCGTCCATGGCATAGGCCGAGGGGTCGTAGAATTTATCGCTGCGGCCATGCCCGCGAAGATCGAGCGCAACAACTCTTCGCCCCGCCTCGGTCAGGCTTTGCACCCATTTCGGAAATACCCAATTGACCGCATGGGTGGAGGCAAAGCCATGGATAAGCAGGATTGGCTCACCTTTCCTCGAACCTGGCGGCCACGCATCGATAAACGCCAGCCGAACGCCCTTGTCCGACAACTGAAGCATTCCCACCTCGGGAATGGCCTCCACCGCTTCTGCGGCAAAGCCTCTGGTCAGCAAAAAGTGTTAAAGATGAAGAGTAGCAGTTCCATTTGAACTGGGTTATTCCTTGTGAAAATTGTTCGAATTGAGCCAAGCAAAAATGAACCGTTTTGAACGCCGGCCGCTTTCAGCAGGGGAAGCGGAAGTCGAATATCTCGATGGCGAATATCGGATCCTGCGCCCCGGCGGCTATGTCCGTTGCGCCGTGACGGGCGTCCCAATCAAGCTAGAAGATCTGCGCTACTGGAACGTCGATTTGCAAGAGCCTTACGCGGGACCGGAGGCTAAATTGCAACGCCTAGGAATTACGGGGAGCGCGGCTCCCGGAACGGATCGGCAACGGAATGACCAAATGGTCGGCCCACCTCCCCTCGGCCAATCCGTGGAGCAACCATCGCTTGGGCGAGATACGGCTTTAGCAGAAGAATAATCTTCGCCGAGGCTCCTTGGAATTCGCTAGCGACCCGGGCCGCGGCCCGCGACATGGCCCGCAGCTCAGCATTGTCGTAGAGGAGCAGGGCGAGTTCCTTGGCAAGGGTTTCGGCATCAAAAACGAGCGCCCCGCCCCCAGCCTGGTCCAAGGCCCTGTAAAACTCGCTAAACTCCCCTACCTGCGGACCGTGCAGAACGGCACAGCCAAGGCAGGCGGACTCGAGCGGGTTTTCGCCACCGCCAGCCGATAGAGACGTTCCGGCAAAGATTATACCAGCGGCGCGGTAGAATAATCCGGCATCCGCCCTCTTTCGCGCGATATAAACTTCTGGCAGAGGCTCGCGATCCCGGTCGCTCCCTCGTAATCTTACCGTTAGCTTCAGGCTTTGTGCCAGCCGAGCGATCTCGAAACCACGTTTTTGATCCTCCGGTATGAGAACGGTCAAAAGGCCCGGAAAATTGTGCTTGAGCTTGCGGTGAACGGCCAAAATAATTTCATCTTCGCTGGGATGCGCCCCATCGACTACCCAGATAGGACGTGTCCCTATCCGAGCGAGAAGCGAGGCAAGCATCGATTGATCTATGGGCGGCGGCGTGAGGTCATAGATCAAATCGCCCGTGGCGTGAGCATTGCGGGCACCGAGAATTTTTAAGCGATCCGCATCGCTTCGGGCGTTCGTCAGACAAAGATCAATACGTTGCAATAGGGGATTCATGAAAAATGAGAATTTGCGCCCTCGTAAAAATGAGCGTGCGGGGAGATGCGCGCTGACGAGCGCCAGTGGAATTGCCCGCTGGTTGGACTCCCAAATGAGGTTTGCAGGAAATTTCATTCCATCGATAAGGACAAGATCAGGCTGCCAGTAATCGAAAAACGCCACCACGAACCTCGGCACATCGAGCGGGGCGAGCTGATGCAGGCAACAGGAATTGGGGAGAGCCCCGCCCTTCTCCGTTTTGGTCGCCAGCAACACATTGATGCCAAGATCGGCGAGCTTGTCGATGAGGGGGCGAAGCAGTCCCGCCCGCGCCATATTTACCGTATATAGAAGGACAAACGGCCCCTCTGGCCTTTCAATAGAGGGCTCCCCTCTTTGCTCGCGCCGCCTCGAAACATCACTGCGGCCGAACATGGTGCGATAAGAAAAATACAAAAAATAAGCGGCGCCAGCCGCACGGCTCGCCTGACGGTACAAAACAAAAAGCAAGGGAGTTTTCACCGTGGCATCACGCACTGACGCCCGCGATTGTCTTGTCCCGCAAAGGACCGATGAAGGCTCAACTCTTTTCCTTCGAGGGGTCGATCAAACGGTGCAGATGCGTCACGAAATAACGCATATGGGCATTATCGACAGTCGCCTGCGCCTTCGCCTTCCACGCAGCGAATGCCGACGCATAGTCGGGGTAAAAACCAACGACATCGAGTTTCGAAAGGTCGCGGAACTCGGTTCCGTCAAGATCCTTGAGTTCACCGCCAAACACGAAGTGAAGAAGTTGTTTTCCATCCGTTGCCATTTTCACGTCCGATCGCTTTGGCCGCGAATTGGCGCCGCCGCTGCTTTAAAGGGCGAACCGTTAAAGACTTATTCATTTAAGCATTTCTTGCGCCGAAAAAGGCCACGCGCGTGCTTGGCCTCAGCCGGCGGCGATATTATTCGCCAAATTGGCGGCGGCGTTGGCTTGCGCAAAAACCTGCAATGGCGCGGCTATTAGCAGCCCATGGCGCGTATCGCCGCGATTGTATCGGATTGGCCGGCCGTCGAGGCTTGCCAGGCGGCCACCCGCCTCATGGAGGATCAGGTCGGCGGCCGCAATATCCCAATCATGGGCGTTTTGCGAAGCAAAGCCAACGTCGATAACGCCAGCGGCGACGCACGCGAACCGCAATGCGAGCGAAGAAATCTTTGGTTGCAAATCAAAGTGGAACCCCACCTGGGCAAGCCTTTTTGCCAAGACGACAGGCGCTGCAACGCGCGCCTTGGCGTCGATGCTGGCAAGTTTTGACACCTTAATCACCTGCCCGTTAAGCCTTGCTCCCTCACCCTCCGCGGCGATGTAAGTCTCCCCGGAAGCGGGGGCGTGAATGACCGCGACAAGCGGTCGGCCCTTTTTTACGAGCGCGATCGCGATGGACCAACCGGCGCGCCCCGTCATGAACGCACGTGTGCCATCGATGGGATCAACGATAAAAACCAGCTCCTTGGATAGGCGCGAGGGACTATCCTCGCTTTCTTCCGAAAGCCAACCAGCTTCCGGCGCCAAAGCTCTAAGGCGCTTTTTCAAGAAGCGGTCGACAAGAAAATCCGCTTCCGTGACGGGAGAGCCGCCGTCCTTATGCGAGACTTCGGCGCTCGTCTTCGTACCCGCGCGAAAAAAGCCCAACGCGAGCTCGCCGGCCTCGCGCGCGGCGCTAAGGATAGGGTCGATGAGATCGTGTCCGCAAGCGGCAAGGATCAAATTTTTTTTCACTCATAATTAAAAAATGGTTGGTCTTGCTTATCGTGCGTCGCCGCGAGACACAAGCGCTGCCCGCAAACGAATTTATGGAACTTGCGCAAAAACGGGATGCCGACTGTTCTACTGGAATAACTGCCTGCCTAGGAACCGCCTGGACCTAGCACATGTAACCGCTTTCAGAGCACATAATTCTTTTCGTATATGGATCTATTTTATCTAGAAAATTTAACGAATGGAAAATCCAGCGCATCGCGCAGTGGCGGCCTAATCCCCGACCTCGGCGGCACGCTTGGCCGTTTCCCGCCGCCGATCCTGCCTGCGCGAGCAAGCGCCCTTACCAGTTCGAGATAGAGGAATGTCTGAATCCTCGGATCCTTCGCCAAACCTAAATGCGGCTCTCGTGACAGGCGCGGCGGAGGGAATAGGTTTGTGCGTGGCGGAGCGGCTGGCGGACGCAGGCTATAAAGTCGTGCTCCATTGCAGCGAAAGATCGGCCAAAATGGCTGAAGCCGCGGCTGCAAGAATTACCCGTGAGAGCCGCGCCGCGGTCGCCCTTCCCGCCGATCTGCGGGACGGTGCCGTCTTGGAACGACTGATTACCCGTGCGGCGGCGTTCTTCGGTCCCCTCACTTTGCTCATCAACAACGCAGCGATTTTCTTGCCCGACGACGCCGCCTCTTTTGAAACCGGTCAGCTCCGGCATCACTTTTTGGTGAATCTCGAAGCGCCGCTCGTGTTGTCGCGAAATTTCGCCCGCCAGCTTCCAGCGGAGTGGGAAGGCGCGATCATCAATGTGATCGATCAGCGCGTCTTGCGGCAAACCCCTCAATTTTTCACCTATAGTTTGAGCAAATCGGCGCTTTGGGCAGCCACACGGACAATGGCGCAAGCCTTCGCGGCGCGAAGGATCCGCGTCAACGCCGTCGGGCCGGGCCCCGTATTTCCCAATGAGACCCAGGGCGAAACCGGCTTCGCGCTCGAAGTGCGCGGCGTGCCGCTAGCCCGCGCCATCGACCCAAACGACATTGCCGACGCCGTCCTTTATCTTGCGCGGGCGAAAAATGTCACCGGTCAGATGATCGCCGTCGATGCCGGCCAGCACCTTGCTTGGCAAACGCCGGATATCGTGCCTTAATCAGGCGGATTTGGTTTCACGTGAAACATTTTTGTCCGATTGGGGTGCCATTTCAGACATCCCTTCATTCGGCAAGGCCTCGGCTGAAAGGACTGCTTCTAGGCCTTCCGGCTCGTCCCCCCGCTCTTCCACTGCGGGTTCTGGCGCCTCGTCGCCAAGCGGATCCTCGTCATCGGCAAGTTCATCGCCGTCACGCGGCTGCGGGATATCAAAGCTCTGCGGCAGCTGCCCGTCGAGAACTCCCGCGGCTTTTAACTCGTCAAGGCCAGGCAGATCGCCAATCGCTTCGAGACCAAAGTGGATAAGAAAAGCATCCGTTGTTCCGTAGGTGACAGGCCGCCCCGGTACCCGCCGGCGCCCGCGCAAGCGCACCCAGCCGGTTTCGAGAAGAAGATCGAGCGTCCCCTTGGAGATGGCAACGCCGCGAATATCCTCGATTTCGGCCCGCGTCACCGGCTGATGGTAGGCCACGATCGCGAGCGTCTCGAGTGCGGCGCGCGATAAGCGCTTGGGCTGGCCTTCGCCGGAGGTGATCAGCCAAGCGAGGTCGCCGGCGGTACGGAACATCCACTTTTCACCAGCGCGCGCCAAATTGACACCCCGGCCTGCATAGGCGGCCTTCAAGGTTTCGAGCACGCCACGGGCGGCAATGCCGCGCGGCATGCGCTTTTCAATAGCTTTTTCTTCGAGCGGCTCATTGGATGCAAACAGCAGCGCCTCGGCGATACGCAGGGCTTCCGCCATGCTATCGCCCTCGGGCCGCTGCGCTTGATCGAGATGAGCAAAAAGTTGCGCGACCTCAGCCAAAGCCAGTCCTTTCACCAATTCCCGCGGCTTAACGCAGCCGCTTCTTGCCGCCAGCGCCTAGAGCGGCCAATGTCCTGATACGGTCAGAGACACCGTTCTCCTTCTTTAACCGAGCATCGGATTTGTCCCAAAACCGGTTCCCGCTTTTGGGACCGATCCTCTAGCTGGTCGCAATCCGCGAGGGGTTTGCCATATCAGGTACCTTCCGCTTGATCCATAGCGGCGCAAAGGGAGCATCCTGCCGGAGGGAAATCGCTTCTTCCCGCACCATCTCGAGGGATGCGGATAATGCCGAGGCCTTGACCGTGCGGCTTTGCTCGCGGCTAACGCAAAAAGCTTCGAGGTAGGTGTCGAGAACGGTCCAATCGAAGGCTCGCCCGGCAAGCTTCTCGACTTCGGCGCGCGCCTGAGCCAAAGACCACACAAAGCGCGGCCTCACGGTCATGCGGGGCGTGGCTTGCTTCTGCCGGCGGCGGGCATAGGCGGTTAGAAGGTCAAAGAGGTTCGCTTGGTAACTCCCGGGGCTCGCTGGAAGAACGGTCTCCGGGGCGCCGCGCAAAAATGCTTCGCGGCCAAGCTGCGGACGATTGACAAGGGCTTCGGCGGCCGCGCGGATGGCTTCCAGCCGCCGTAACCGGAATTGCAAGGCATCGGCCAGGTCTTTCGCTTCAGGTTGCGCGTCCTTGCCGCGCTGCGGCAACAAAAGGCGCGACTTCAGATAGGCGAGCCAGGCAGCCATGACCAAATAATCGGCCGCGATTTCGAGGCGCAAGCGGCGGGCCGTGGCGATAAAGGCAAGATATTGTTCAACGAGAGCAAGGAGGGAAATCTTGCTCAAATCAACCTTTTGCCGGCGGGCAAGGTCAAGCAAGAGATCAAGCGGGCCTTCGAAGCCGCCAACATCCACCACGAGTGTGCCATCTTTTACGGCGCTCCCGTGGTTATCATCAAAGGACAAATCGTCTGTCAGGGCCCGCTCCTTGGTCCACCAAGTCTCTGCCTATCCTTTGGTTTGCCAAGATGTTGGCGCAGCGGGACTCTTGCCGCAAGTCCCACCGCGTCCGAACTGAATTGGTCCACAGATAATAGCGGCTGGCCTCGGCGAGCCGTGGCGGCTCAATTTTTCGCGACGAAGCAGCTGCCGCCGCCGCTTTGCACTTTTTGGCAAAGCGCGGTCGCGGCGTCGCGTGATGTCAAGCCGCTGACCCTAACTCGGTAGACGGGCTTGCCGCCAACCTCGGCCTTCTGGATGGAAGGGTGCAATCCGGCGAGCTCACCGCTGTATTTCTTGATGAGCTTGGCCTGCGTCTCGCGCGCCTCCTGCTCCGAACCAGGCGCGGCTAGCTGAACAGCAAAGGACCCGCCCGTGGCTGCTTGGCTTGAGGCTTGTTGCGAGGACTGACCATCGGCGCTCGCCAGTTGAACGGGCTTCGCCTTAGCAATGACCGTCCGCGCTTCCGGCGTTCCACTGACCGCCGCCGGTTTTGGAGTCGTCGCGCGGGCTATCGTTTTCCCTGTGGCCTTGGGCGAAGGGGCCGGACGCTCAACGGCCGCCGCAGCCTGCGGTAACGCATCATCCGGTATGATCGAGCCATCCGGGCGCACCGCAACGGTTTTGACCTTCTTCGGCACGATCAATGCCGCGATGCCATCGGAGGATTGCGGGGCCTGCGCTTGGACGGGCGGCTGCACAGCAGGGGCTGGCGGCGGCGGCACTGGAACGCTCGCCGCACCGCTGCCGGAAGCCTCGGGGAGAGACTCGTTCGCCTCGGCCACGGCCATGTCGCCTCGCGCGGAAAGATCGGTGGGCTGCTCCGCGCTGTAGACCGCGGCTACCGGCGGCTGTTGCGGCGCGCCGCCGACAACAGTGGCGTCGCGATCCTGCGCCTCGTTACTTGCAAGGATTTCCGGTTGAACCTTCGTCGGCCCTTCCACTGCTTTGATTGTCGCTATTTCGTCTTGCCTTTGCCCGGAGTCCATGGCGGTCTTAAAGCCAAAGCTGGCGCCAATGCCGGCGAGTCCGGTCGCGATTAGCGCGGCCATCATCCAAAGCGGACGCCGCGATCGCGTTTCTTCGAAGGGGGCCATTGCCCCTGCTCCGGCTTGCGCCTCGTCGAACGGCCAAGAATCCTCATGGTGTTCATAACCACCTACTTCGGGCGCGAAGAACTCGTCTGCGCTGTCGCGCTTGACGCCCCCCAAGAGCCCCGCCTCGATGGACGCGAAATCGCCGCCTATCGTGGGCTGTTGGGCCCTCTGGAGCTTATTTTCACTGCGGTCCTGGTCACCGCGCGAGCCCCCTGATGGGCGCCGGTTAAACGGCTCAAAAACCGTTTTATAGGGATCCTCGTCATGCCCCGCGAAAGTGCGGGCCAATTCGGCAAGCGGGTCGTTGTCGACCGGGGTCGCCGCGAGCGGCTGGCGCAGGCGCCTTTCAAACTCCTCAAGATCGATCATCGGCCGCCGTTTTGTCACTTGCTCGCTCATTTAACTCACCCTCCTGTCGCGATTGTGGCGGGGTTCCGCCTGGTTTCGCGCATTCCCACGCTGGGCCGTGCTTACTCGCTTCAAACCCTTGATCCATCGATAATCAGCGTTTGGTAGACTGCCCAGCCTGCGCTTTGCCGGAGCTGACCGGGCCACTCTGCCTCAAGCATGATTAACTTAATTCTGACATATATTCTCTGTCATAATGTCGCATCATGCAAGCCCTCCGGCGCTCCCGGTCCTGCCGGAAACGCTTTTGACCCTACAATGCCCTGAACCGCGTCCTAATCGAGCGGCCTGGAGCCAGGCATACCTCACCGCATCTCTTCTGGGGCGCGCACCCCAAGAATCGCGAGACCAGTTTTAAGCACGCCCGCGAGCGCCGCTACCAAAGCAAGCCTCGCGATAGTTAAATCTCTCCTCTCTTCATTAAGAAATCGTAATTGTGGCCGATCTTTGCCCCGTGTCCAATGGGCATGCAGACCAGACGCCATCTCGTGGAGATAAAAAGCGATCCGGTGCGGCTCATGGCTGGATACGGCGGCGGCGGCAATCCTTGGAAACTGCGCCAAAATTTTGATGAGGGCGGCCTCGCCCTCGTCACCGAGCAGTGCAAGGTCCGCGCCCGCCAATGCGGCATGCGATAAATCATGATCTGGGAGCATTGCCGCCCCGTGCCGCAAAACGGATTTCGCTCTCGCGTGCGCATATTGAACATAAAAGACGGGATTTTCCCGCGATTGCTCAACGACCTCCGCGAGGTCGAAGTCGAGCGGCGCATCATTTTTTCGAAACAGCATCATGAAGCGCACGGCATCAACGCCAACTTCGTCGACAACTTCGCGCAACGTAATAAAGTCACCCGATCGCTTTGACATTTTGACTGGCTCGCCCTTGCGCATTAAGCGCACAAGCTGGCAAAGCTTTACATCAAGCCCCGTCCGCCCTTCGGAAAGGGCCGTGACGGCCGCCCGCATGCGCTTCACGTAGCCGCCATGATCCGCGCCCCAGATGTCGATTAAAACTCCGTAGCCGCGGTCAATCTTCGACTTGTGATAGGCAATGTCGGAAGCAAAATAAGTATAGGTTCCATCCGATTTTTTAAGCGGCCGGTCGACATCGTCGCCGAACTCACTCGATTTAAAAAGAGTTTGCTCGCGATCTTCCCAGTCCTCCTGCGGCTGGCCCTTGGGAGGCGGCAGCCGGCCTTCATAAACGAGGCCGCGTGCCCTGAGATCAGCGATGGCGGCGGTGACAAGGTCTCCACTTTCGCTTTGCGTTAAGGATCGTTCTGAAAAGAAAACCTCATGCGTGATATTGAGGGCGGCGAGATCATCGCGGATGCATGCCATCATTGCGTCGATCGCGGCGGCGCGGGTCTCGTTGAGCCAATCAGCCTCGCGCCTGCCTAGCATTCCGCGACCAAATTTTTGTGCCAGCGCGGCGCCAACAGGTTTCAGGTAATCCCCTGGATAAAGCCCCTCGGGGATCTCGCCGACGGCTTCCCCCAGTGCCTCGCGATAACGGAGATAGGCGGAACGCGCCAAAATATCGACTTGGGCGCCGGCGTCATTGATGTAGTACTCGCGTGTGACCTCGTGGCCGGCGAACTCGAGAAGATTCGCAAGGGCATCGCCGAATACCGCGCCGCGACCATGGCCGACATGCATCGGTCCCGTCGGGTTGGCGGATACATATTCGACATTGATTTTCAGCTTTGCCGACTCCTCGAGGCCAGGGCGCCCAAATTGGCTTCCCTGCTGAAGCGCCGAGCGCAATACCTCGCAGAAGGCCTCGGGGCGCAGTTTGATGTTGATAAAGCCGGGCCCGGCCACCGCCGCCTCTGTGACGCGCGAGTCACCGGCGAGCGCGTTGGCGATTTCAACGGCAAGCTGGCGTGGGTTTTTGAAAGCCGGTGCCCCCTCTTTCGCGTAAACCATGGCCGCATTCGTCGCGAGGTCGCCATGGGCAGGATCACGCGGCGGCTCAACGATGAAGCGGCCGAAATCAAGGTTTTCGGGCAGCCGGCCCTCCGCGGCGATCCGCCGCAGAACGGAGGCAATCAGCGCATGGAATTGCGCAAAAATATTCATTCATTCACCTTGGCGTTGGCCGTGAAGGCTTTCTGCCTCCCCGCGAGCTGCAAAGAATTGTGAGCCCATAACCACGCGCTCTTAGCTTTGCAGCCGGCCCATGCGCAAATCCGGTGTTTTATCAAAAAGCTTGCGATGTTCATTGAGCGCGTAAAGGTCGGTCATACCAGCAATGTAATCACAAATGATGCGGGCTGCTTTGTCTGCGTCTTTGGCATAGGCCGCCGCTCGTCCCCATTCTCCCGGTAGCTTGCCAGGGGCTTTTATGAACTCTAGAAAAAGATTGCGAACAACCCTCTCAGCTTCCTCGCGGATCGTGGCGAGCCGGCGGTGGCGATACATATTGCGAAATAAAAATTTCGAAATCGCTTGATTGGTGTCCTCCACGCTCCTTGAGAAGCCGATGAGAGGCGCCCCGAAATTGCGGATATCTTCGATGTCTCTAACGCCCGACTCCGAAATGCGCCGCCGGCTTTCTATTATGGCGTCCTCGATGAAGAAGTTCAGGACGCGGCGTACAAGTTCGTGAATAAGCCGAGGTGCTTCGAGACTCGGGTAAAGCTTTCTGATCTCGTCGAGGAGGCGGCGAAGGAAAGCAACTTCGCCCAGATGGTCGAAATGAAGAAGACCGCTGCGCAAGCCGTCGTCGATATCATGGGCGTGGTAGGCAATATCGTCGGCAAGCGCGGCCGCCTGAGCTTCACCAGACGCAAAACGGCCAAGTTCGAGAGCGTGTCGGGCATTGTATTCGAGAACGGCGGCGGGGAGCCCGCGCTTGGCGTGGCGTGGCGCCGGTTTTCCATCGGCTTGCAAGAGCGGGCCATTGTGTTTGATAAGCCCTTCCAGCGTCTCCCAAGTGAGATTGAGGCCATCGAAAGCGGCGTAGCGGCGCTCGAGTTTGGTGACGAGTCGCAGCGCCTGCGCGTTATGATCGAAGCCGCCATAAGGCGCCATAAGCTCGTCGAGCACCTCTTCCCCCGTGTGGCCGAAAGGGGTATGGCCAAGATCGTGGGAGAGGGCGAGCGCTTCGGCGAGATCATCGTCGAGGCCGAGAGACCGGGCAAGCGAGCGGGCGATCTGGCCAACTTCCAGCGAATGAGTAAGCCTCGTGCGGAAATGGTCATCCTCATGCGGCACGAACACCTGTGTCTTGTGCGCCAGCCGCCGAAAGGCCGTGCAGTGGAGAATCCGGTCGCGGTCGCGCTGGAATTCTGAACGCGTCGGCGAAGGAGGCTCGAAGAGAAGCCGGCCGCGACTCGAGGCGGGATTGGCGGCGTAAGGAGCAAGGCCGCGAAGCGAGACCGCAAAATCGGACGGAGACATGACGGTTGTCGAACCAGCCGGGGGAAAGGTTGCGAGCGTTTGCCAGGCAACATATGTTCTGGGTTCATCGGCTGTTCAAAACCCGCCGTCAAGGCGAACCGGCCGGGCACTACCTTGGAGGGATTGAAATGGGCGGCAGTGCGGTCGATTTTCCTATCGAGCTCACGGAGCGCGCGGCACGGCGCATCGCCGAGATCTTACGCGGCGAGCCGCCGGGTTCGTCTTTGCGTGTAGGCGTCGATGGCGGCGGCTGCTCGGGCTTTACTTATACATATAACCTAACAACCGAATCCGCGGCTGGTGATCTTGTCGTCGAGCGGGACGGCGCCAGAGTGGTTATCGATCCGATTTCGCTCGATATTCTGCGCGGCTCGAAGATCGACTTCGTCGATGATCTAATGGGCAGAATGTTTAAAATCGATAATCCGGCGGCGACCGCGTCTTGCGGCTGCGGGTCGAGTTTTGCGATTTAACCGCCTGCATCTTCGAGCTATAGTGACAGCCGCCTTGGCTTTCGCGGCACAGGCGGCGGCAGGTGACGAATCCACTCCTCCCCCGGAACTTGCGCCAGGCGAGCCGGTCATCGTCTTCGCGCCGGAGAGTTTGAAAACGGCACTGGACGCCGTCGCCGCCGCTTTCGAGAGCAACGCCGAAAAAAGGGTCTCGGTAGCTTACGGCCCGCCGGCCGTGCTCGCGGATGATATCGAACGGGGCGCTCCCGCCGACGTGTTTATCTCCGCCGATGCTCCAGCCATGGACCGTCTCGAGCAGGCGGGTCTGCTGCGCACCGGAACGCGTCGAAAGATCTTGGGCAATCCACTAGTTCTCGTCGAGCTTCGCGAGCGCGAGTCAAAACTCGCCATTGGTAAGGGGTTCGACCTTCCCGGCGCCCTCGGTGATGGCAAGCTCGCGGTTTGTTCATTGGACTCATGCCCGGCCGGCAAAGCCGCGAAGGAAACGCTTTCCTCGCTCGAAATTTTTGCAAGCATCGAGCCGAAACTCAGTCAAACGGACGCGGCCCCGCAAACTTTGGATCTTGTCGCCAATGGCACGGCCCGCTTTGGTATCGTCTACGCCGCTGACGCCAAGGCAGAGTCTCGCGTAAGAATCGTTAGCGCGTTTCCCCAGAAGAGCAGCAACACCCCCGAATTCTCCGTGGCGCTCATCGAAAAATCGCCCAATCCAGACGCGGCGTTTTTCGTAAGTTTTTTGAAATCGCAAGCGGCGACAAAGATTTTTAGCAGCCAGGGCTACACCTTACTAGCGCGCTGAAGGAAAAGAGGTTTTTCATTTGCAGCGAGCAAAAATAAGTAAATTGTATAATTCGCCGGGCCAAGCGCGACCGCCGCTTCGCCATCCGTGTCGATGAGAGCAACATCGACGCCTTCCATTGAAGTGCCCGGTCATCAGTCCAATGGCCCCGCATCATCGGCACCTTCGTTAGTCTGCCGCGCCTCTCGCTCCCACCGGTTGCGTCAACATGCCCTTCCCCCTAAATCTCTCTTCTTTGCAAAGGTGCCCCTTGACGAGCGATTTCAAACCCAAATCCGACTTTCTCGAAGTGCTGATGGAGCGCGGCTTCGTGCATCAATGCTCCGACTTCACCGGACTCGATGAGCTGGCAAAAAACGGCGATCTCACCGGCTATATCGGCTTTGATTGCACCGCCCCATCGCTGCATGCCGGATCGCTTGTTCAAATCATGTTTTTGCGCTGGCTGCAAAAGACAGGCGGAAAACCCATCGCCTTAATGGGCGGCGGCACGACGCGGGTCGGCGATCCTTCCGGAAAGGATGCCAGCCGCCAAATCCTGCCACTCGAGACCATCGCGGCCAACAAAGAGGGCATCAAGCAGGTCTTCTCCAGATTTCTGACCTTCGGAGAGCGCCCACAAGATGCCGTCATGCTCGATAACGCCGAGTGGCTATCCTCCCTCAATTATATTGATTTCTTGCGGGACATTGGCCGCCATTTCTCGGTCAACCGCATGCTTTCCATGGACTCCGTGAAACTGCGTCTCGAGCGGGATCAGGAGCTCTCGTTTCTCGAATTCAACTATATGTGTCTGCAGGCTTACGACTTCCTCGAACTCTACCGGCGGCAAGCTTGCGTCCTGCAAATGGGCGGCTCGGATCAGTGGGGTAATATTGTGATGGGAATCGATCTTGGCCGGCGGATGGGCGCGCGCCAGCTCTACGGCCTGACTTCTCCCCTGCTCATGACTGCCTCCGGGGCGAAGATGGGCAAGACTGCGCAAGGGGCGGTTTGGCTCGATAAGGAGATGCTGCCGGTCTTCGAGTATTGGCAGTATTGGCGCAACTGCGAGGATGGCGACATCGGCCGTTTCTTGCGTCTCTTCACTGAACTCCCCACGAGTGAAATAGAGCGGCTCGAAACACTTGGCGGCGCCGAGGTCAATGCGGCAAAAAAAATCCTCGCCACCGAGGCCACGGCGATGCTGCACGGCCGCGAGGCGGCGGAGCAGGCGGCCGAGACGGCCCGCCAGACGTTTGAGGAAGGTAGCGTGGCGGGGAGTTTGCCATGCGTCGAGATCCCAGCCCCGGAAGTTAAGGAAGCAATCGGCGTGCTCAATGCTTTTGTCAGGGCGGGGCTTGTCGCCTCGACCGGCGAAGCGCGCCGCCAGATCAAAAGCGGCGGTCTCAAGATCAATGATGAGACAGTTACGGACGAGCGCGCCGTCGTCGCGGCGGACGAACTCAGCGGCAGGGGTGCAAAACTATCGCTCGGCAAGAAGCGTCATGTACTCTTGAGGATAAGTTGAAGAGGTTACCGAGGATGAAGCGGATCGATGTCGGTGACACCGAAAATCTCCCGGAAAATACCTGGCGCGATTGCCGATAACGGGTTGATGCTGAGTGTCGGAGCGCTGGCCTTACCGGTGATCCGGTAATTGATACCAAATAGCCCGCCATTGGCCCCACCCGCAAGGATAAAGCCGACGACCGGGATCTTGGCGAATAAATTGTTGAAGGCGTAGACCGGAACGAAAGTTCCACTCATATCCACCCTGTCATGAACATAGTCGAGGGCGCCTTCCACGTTGAGCCCAATCGCTTCGCCATGCATGGTGCCTTCGCTTAACTCAAGTTGGCTTCCATCGCGGCGAAAGCGCACCTGCAATTTGTTAAAGGAAATCGCATTGGCATCGATCTTACTGTCGGCGGGCGGCGCTCCTTCAAGGACAAGCCGCCGCAAGCCGGGTTCATCACGCAACAGGAAATCATCGATCACCAAGGCACCCGCAAGCGTGTCAGGCGAGAGGCGCATGCCCGCGATCAGGCGGCCGTGCTGCATATGCGTGTATAGATCGAGAAAGGACAAAAGTGAGCCCGCATCCTCGCTAACGATATTGAGTTGGGGCGAAGAGCCCGTGCCGGTGAGGTTGCTCGAGATCGTGCGTCCATCGACAGTTCCCGCGAACGTAAATTTCTGCAGCTGATCGCCGCGTTTTGCATATGTCAATTCCACGCCATTGACGATGATCTTATTGTATCCCGTAAGCGTGCCGGCCACGACATCATATTCGATCTCTTTAATGGGGCCGGTATCTCTGTGCTCGTCGGCGCCGTTCGCGGGAGCGCGAGGATTGGGCGAATTAAAAATCAAAGATTTTAGGAACGGCCTTGCGTCGATGATGCGGGCCTGCACATTGACTTTCATCGTCTCGCCGGCTCTCGTTGCTTCGATGGCCATCTCATCACCAGACGACAATCTCGCCTGCGGGAACCTTGCCGCGAGGAGAGAAAAGTCAGCCCCGAGATTTGCCGAGCCGCGCGCTTGAATCGAACCCGCATCAATGACGAGCTGATCGAGAAGAGCCCCTGTATCCGTCACATTAAGTGCAAATGTCGCCTTGCCCGGCGACCCAGGAGGCTTGGAGACTCCGGCGATATCGATATTCGCTTGATCAAGGTCAAGATCGACATGTGCCTTGGGATTTTCTCCGGTTCCGATGGGCGCGCTGAGTTTTGCCCCGATGAGGCCGCTGAGGCCTGGAATAGCCCCGAACCCCATCCTTGCACGGGCGCCATCATCAAGCGTCATCACGATCGATGCCTCCGCCGCCTTGTCCGGCAGGCGCGTCATGGCGATCGCGACGGGAACACCAAACATGATGCCCTGGCCGCTGGTCCTTAAGCCGGAAGCATCGGCGACGACATTCAAAGTGGCTGCCTCGAGCCTTGCGCTGCCAATCAGCCTATCGGCGTAAAAATCCGTGACATCGGCATTGATTTTATGGCTGACGTCATCTGGACCCATATTCGGCCCAAGTTTTAAGTCGATTTCAAGCATCCCCTCGGCATGGCCTCTCAACGTCGCGGGATCGAGCGGCAGATTGGCGAAGGGTTTCAGTGCTTCATAGGAGAGAAGCTTGCCCACGGCCCCGACGCTCGCCGAGACTTTTGCCTCGACAATCGCGGGTGTCGGTTTGAGACCGCTATCGGCAAGATGGAAACTGCCTTCAGGCACCATCAGCACTTGCGAATCGCCGGCATCGAGCTCGGCATGATTCGCCTTGAACGTCGCCGTCCTGCCGCTGATATGGCCAGTGCCGCTAATGCCGCGCAGCGGTGGCACACCAGACAGAAACTCGAGATCGGCGCCCGAGAGCTCGAAATCGACGGCCGATTTTTCATCGCCGGGCGGGCGCTCCCGCATCATTGCATCCATATCAGAGGCATCGAAATCAATCCGCATCGTCCCTTTTCGAAGTATCCCCTCATGCACCCGCGGTAAGAGATAGGATCTGATGGGAGGCGCAAGAAATGAAGGCCAGAGGCGGAGAACAGCGCGAACTGGCGTTGGCGATATTGATGCGCCAAGCCGGACGTGCGGCCCATTCACCCAATCGACGCTGCCGGCCAAGGCGAGACCACACTTAGGACCACTAAAAGTGAAGCGGTCGATCGAGAGCATTTTTTTTTGCAGAAAGAGGCGGCCCGTCAGACTGAGGCGATCGATAGCGACCGATTCTTCCCCAGGGCGGTCGGGGGCGGCGATGCCAGTCTCCGCATTGCTGAGCGCAACGGCCCACGGATCGCCCTCATGAACGGGCAAGACAACGGCTCCGAGGATGGCGAAATGCGTCGCTCCCGCAGCGAGGCGGGAAGGCTCGATAACGATGCGCCGCGCCCTGCTATCCCAATGAAAGCCACCGTCAATTTTGTCGACCATGAGCGGCTCATCGTCAGGATTCTCGAAGCGCAGATAGCCCGCGCCGAATTCGAAGCGGCCAGCGGCTTCTGAAATCGCACCGTCTTCGTGCAAGCGGATGCCGAGCTTGGCCGAAAGCGGCATGTCGAAATCCGCGCCAATGGTGCGCGTCCCGGTCGCCAGTAAAATTTCATCAAGCGATAAATTTTCGAGCGTGATCTTGAGGCCGCGTTGCGCGCCAGGCTTGCCGTTGGCGGCGCCGGAAATCGACCAACGGCCATTGGGACCATCGACCGAAAGGTCAAACCGCGTGCCCTCCCAGGCCTTGCCAAACTCTAGGTTGACTCCGTTGAAGACCAGGGTTTGGCCGGCGGTCTCGTCGAGAACCGTGAGTTTGCCACGGCTAATACCAAGCCGGTCAATGGCGGCGGCCGGACTCTCCGAGTCGGTCAAGGAATCAATGAGAAGCCGAAGCGTTGTCGCCATTTGCTTGACAAGCAACGCCCGCGGCTTCACTGGCAAAGCGGGCGGCGGATTTGTTGCAGTCCCCTCCTGCCGTGGGGAAATTGCTGCGAAGCCGGGGGGTGCCGCCAACGGCTGCGTTAAGCCCACCGTCTCGTCCGAATTCGCCGAGGCAGGCATGGCGAGCGAGCCGTCGGGGCGGAGCGTTAACTGAACCTCGACGTCATAGATTTCTAGCCGCTTTGGTTTAACATCCCCGAAGAGCAGCGGGAGCAGACCGACGGAAACTTCGGCACGCGGGGCGGTGAGGACCACATGCCCCGAGCTGTCTTTGATCGACAAGCCACCGACGGCAACAGTTGGGCTGTAGCCTTCTCGCGCGATTTCAACATTGCCAAAACTGAATTGCAGACCGCGGCCGAAGCGCTCGCCCAGAGACTGGGCGATTTGCGGTCCTAGCCCCTTGATTGATACAGGAGCTATGGCAAGGCGCGTGGCGAGAATGCCGCTGGCGGCGGCCACGAAGAGCACCAAACCGAGGGCAAGTTTGCAACCGAGCTTCGTACAGCGCAAGACAACGCCTTGCTGACTCTTTGCCGGTTTCAGGCAGGCCGGTAGATGCTCTCCTTTTGCCTTCAGCCGCAGCTTTTCACGAAGCCAATCCCAGCGCCAGCTTTGCCAGCGCCAATTCTTCTGGCGCCAAGCCCAGGACTTAGCAGGACCATCATCACCTCGCTCTGCCAACCGCTCGCGCCTTTCCAATATAAGCTTGAGCTAGAAAGTTTAAACGAAACGCCATACCAAATTCCCGTGTTGAGTTTCCCCTACACAGAAGATGGGAATGAGGTGATAAACCAAGGCCGGCCTCGGTTCCATGATGCCGATCGGCGCCGAATGTGACGAAAGGAAGGCTTATGCAGGATCGCGCGCAAGCAAAAGGAATAAAAAATCCCTCCCCTCGAGAAAGCTCGCCCGAGCCCGCGAGAAAGCTCGGCATTGGAGATAAAGCCCCTGACTTTGAAGTGCCTAATGATGGGGGAGGAGCGCTATCGCTAGCAGGTTTCACGGGGCGCAAACTCGTCCTCTATTTCTATCCCAAGGACGACACCTCAGGTTGCACGAAGGAGGCGATCGACTTTAACAATTTGCAAACCGAGTTCAAGAAGGCTGGCGCGGCAATAGTTGGAATTTCCCCCGATACCATCGCGAGCCACGCAAAATTTAAACTCAAACACCATCTGCGCCTGTCCTTGGGCTCGGATGAAACTAAATCTGTGCTTCAGCGCTATGGCGTTTGGGTTGAGAAGAGCATGTACGGCCGCAAATACATGGGGGTCGAGCGCACAACTTTTCTTATCGACGAAAAAGGCCATATCGCCGCTGTTTGGAACAAGGTCAAAGTGCCAGGTCACGCCGAGGCTGTTCTAGAAGCCGCCAAGGCGCTTGGCGCGCCCTAGGATTTCGGTTTTTTGCCCTATTACCAAAAGACGAAGGATCCGCGGACCAATTTGGCTTGAAGAAGATTCAGCAAACTGATGCGTGAGCAGGCATCCCTCTCTCAGGGACGGCTATAACTACGTCGGCACGCATCCCAAAACGGTCACCGCGTTCTTTCGACAAGCATATTGCGTGAACGGCCGCGTGCGCAAAGAAGCTACCGGCGAAGTTTCAGCATAACGACAAGTGCCGTTTTTGATCTTGCCGTTTACCCTTGCTGCTACTGCTCGATTTACCAAAAATTTCCGAACTAAATCCTCTTACTCGGAGTTAACGACGCATACTATGATTGGAGCGCCTCGTGCGCGGTATTTTTAAAGTGTGCGCTGTCTTCTGCGGTGTTTTTTACGCGCGCGGGGCTACGGCTTCGGTAGCGATCAACATCGATCTCAGCTCGCAGACGATGCATGTCTCATCGCAAAGCGGCACCCATGATTGGCGGATTTCGACGGCCCGCTCGGGCTACCGTACCCCGCGCGGCAGCTACCGCCCTTATTCGCTTCTGCGCATGCACTATTCGCATAAGTACGATATGTCACCAATGCCTTATTCGATTTTCTTTGCCGGCGGCTATGCCATCCATGGCACTTACTCGACGCGCTCCCTCGGAAGGCCGGCCTCTCATGGGTGCATTAGATTGGCACCCGCCCATGCGGCGTTGCTCTTCTCCATGGTCAAGGCTGAAGGAGGGCGCATCAGCATCCATGGGTCGCCGCCGACCGGTTCTTACGGCACGCTCTCTGCCAATTATCATTCCAAACATCATGCCCTTGCCTACGCCCCTGCGCGGCATGTGCCGGCTGTTCGGGTCTGGCAAGCAAATCCGGCAATGAATCCGCTGCCGGAGCAATGGCCCTATTGGCAATAAGCCCTGCCTCCTGCCTTGGCTCCGCGAGCTTATTTTAAAAAAATACTTTTGCCGTTAAGCTGCGGATAGAGCAGGTTTGAGGCAAGCCTCGACTGAGAACAGGAACGCAATGAGCCCTCCCGGCAACCGAAGCTGGACGACGCCTCCGGATGAAAGTCTCGGCTTGCTGCGTGTTGAAAGTGACTCAGGTCTTTCCTTTAACTTTCTTCCCAATGGCTGTCTTTTTTCAATTGTGCACCGCCGGCCAAACTTATCGATCCTTGTCAATCAGCTGCTCGGCTCGCCCATCGGTGGCGGCATAGCTCGTACCTATTTGCGGATTGAGGGTGAAGCTGCATTCCATATTGAGGCTGCTGGGCCAGCTAACGGCGCCCGCATCATTCATTCCCCTAATTGCTTTGTTTGGGAAGGCGAGACAGGCCATATGCGCTACCGGCTTGCTCTCAATCCACAGCGAGGAGCAACCGCGTGGGTGTGGCATCTTGAGGTAACGAATATCGGCGCACCACGGTCTGCCGATGCCGTTTTCGTACAGGATATTGGTCTTGGCGAGCGCGCTTTTCTCATGAACAACGAGGCCTACGCCTCGCAATACATCGATCATCACATCACGGCCCATCCGATCTATGGAAGCGTCGTTATGAGCCGCCAGAATTTGCCGCAGGGGGGCCAAAACCCGTGGGTAGCACATGGCTGTCTCGATGGAGCCGCGCGATTCGCGACCGATGGCATTCAGGTTTTCGGGCCGGCGTTTCGCGATAGCAATGAATTCGTTTTTCCATTTGGCGCCGGCCTTCCGAGTCACCAGCGCCAGCATGAACTGGCCTGCGCCGCTATCCAATCGAAACCCGTATTTTTGTCCCATGGCGAAAGCGCCACCTTCCGTTTCTTCGGGCTCTATGAAGCCGACCATCGCGAGGCGTCGTCAGAGCTTGACCTCGCGCGGTTCGACAAAGTGGACTGGCGCAGCGCTCCCCACATAGCGGCACCGGTTTGCGCGAAGATTCCGATCAAGAGCATTGTGGAAGACGCCCCCGCCGCCAGGCCGAGGCGAATGGGAGACATCGACCTCGTACTGCACTACCCCCAACGCCTGCATGAAGAAATCGAAACCGCCCGCATTCTTTCCTTTTTCACGCCGCAAAGCCGGCACGTCGTGCTCGCCGAGGAAGAGCTTCTTGTGACGCGCCGGCATGGCACTCTGCTGCGGAGCGGCCGGGCGATATTACCCGACGACGCAACACTCTGCGCGACCTGTTGGATGCATGGCGTGTTCGCCGCGCAACTCACGATCGGCAATACCTCTTTCCATAAACTTTTTTCCGTGTCGCGGGACCCCTACAATATCACCCGCGCGAGCGGTCTTCGGATGATGGTCGATGAAGGCGATGGCTGGCGGTTGCTGGCTGTGCCCTCTACCTTCGAAATGGGCCTCTCGGACTGCCGCTGGATCTATGTCTTGGAAAACCGAAAAATCACGGTGGACGCGATAGCCTCCGGCGATGATCCCGCGATGCAGTGGCGCATTACCGTGGACGGCGAAGCCTGCCCATTCCTGATTTTCGGGCATTTGGTCATTGGCGAGCGCGAGTTGGAGAGCGCTGGACTCATCGAGATTGACCAGCACCGCACGCGCTTTGTCGTGCGCCCCGATCCAAAATCCATTTGGGGCGATCGTTACCCAAACGCTGCCTACCATGTCGTCACGAGCACGCCGGACGAGGTCGAGGCAATCGGCGGCGATGAGCTTCTGTACAACGACACGGACGTGCAAAACGGCGCCTATCTAACCATCCGCACGAAGCCCACGCGGGCCTTTTCCTTTGCCATCACCGGCTCGATGATAGATGCTGATCTTGCTCAAGGCCTTGCCGAGAAATATTGCGCCGGCGTGGCCGACGAAAGCTTGCTTGAATCAGCGGCAAGTTACTGGAGTCACGTCACCCGCGATCTCGTTGTTCTAGGACATGGGGAGCAAAGCAGTGCGCTCAATACGCTCGCACCCTGGCTTGCCCATAATGCAATGATCCATCTCACCGTGCCGCACGGGCTCGAGCAATATACGGGGGCGGCCTGGGGAACACGCGATGTTTGCCAGGGCGCGGTCGAATTCCTCCTCGCTCTTGAGCACGACGCGGAGGTTGAGGCCATCTTGAGGATCCTCTTCGCCCAGCAGTATGAGTCCACCGGCGATTGGCCGCAATGGTTCATGCTCGAGCCCTATTCGGTCATTCAAGACCGCACCAGCCATGGCGATATTATCGTGTGGCCGCTCAAAGCACTTAATGATTACCTAGAAGCCACCGGGGATTTCGATTTTCTCGATGCGCAAATCGCCTGGCGCCGCGACGACAATTTTAACAAAACCGAACGGCGCAACACTGTCACCCAGCATATCGAAAAACTGCTCGATACGGTCGAAGCCCGGTTCATCCGAGGAACGCATCTCGTTCGCTATGGCAAGGGTGATTGGAACGATTCTCTGCAACCCGCCGACCCCAAGTTGCACGATATCATGGTCAGCAGCTGGACTGTGGCCCTGCTCTTTGGCGAACTCAACCGCTATGCCCGGGCCCTTGAGCGGGGGGACCGTGGTTTGGCGGCGGGAAGAGCGCGTAACCTTGCGCTCAAGATGGGCGAGGATTTCAACCGCTTCCTTATCCGCGATGGCACCGTCGCGGGGTACGCGATCTTTGAGGATGATGGCCAGCCACCGGAGCTCTTGCTGCATCCAAGCGATAGTCGCACGGGCCTCAACTATTCTCTGCTGCCTATGACTCAGGGTATCCTCTCGAGATTATTCACACCTGAGCAGACGGCGCATCATCTCGAACTCATCCGCAAGAATTTATTGTTTCCCGATGGCGTCCGCCTCATGGACCGGCCTGTTGCTTACCATGGCGGTTTGGAGACGACCTTCCGGCGGGCGGAGTCGGCCGCCTTCTTCGGCCGCGAGATCGGCCTCATGTATGTTCACGCGCATTTGCGCTTTGCCGAGGCAATGGCGCTTCTTGGCGAAGCCGGATTGTTCTTCGAGGCATTGCAGCTCGCCAATCCCGTGACCGTCGCGGAACACCTCGGCAATGCGATGCTCCGCCAGCGAAACGCCTATTTCTCCTCAAGCGACGCGGCTTTTGCCGATCGCTATGCCGCGTCGGAGGAATGGGCGAAGGTGAAATCGGGGGAGATCGGCGTCGATGGAGGATGGCGGATTTATTCGAGTGGCCCGGGCATTTTTACTGGCCTCATCGTGCGTTACGTCCTCGGCCAGCGCCGGCTTTGGGGAGAAAGGCAAAAACCGTCTCCTCTAACGCCGCCTTGCTAGGCAATTTCCAGCGGTGAACTTTGCGCTTGCGCCACACTTATCGCAAGAAGGAAGCATTTGGACGAGAGCGGCAATGTTCGGTATGGTGCTGCATGAAATTGGCAAACCTCTCATCTTAGAAGAATTGCCGGATCCCCTGCCCGGCCCTGGCGAGCTTCGCGTGAGGATCGAAGCTTGCGGCGTGTGCCGGACCGATCTTCACGTCGTCGATGGCGAGTTGCCAGACATCAAACTGCCGATTATTCCAGGCCATGAGATTGTCGGCCGCATAGACACGCTCGGCCCTGGCGTGGATGGCCGCGAGATCGGGGAAAGGGTCGGTATTCCTTGGCTTGGCGCGACCTGCGGCGTCTGCCCCTATTGCGTGAGCCATCGCGAAAACCTCTGCGACCGGCCGGTCTTCACCGGCTATACGCGCAATGGTGGTTACGCGACGCACACCGTCGCCGACGCGCGCTATGCGTTTCGATTGCCCGAGGAGGGCGATGCCGCCGCGCTCGCCCCTTTGCTTTGCGCTGGCCTCATCGGCTGGCGTTCCTTGAGCTTTACCGGGCAGGCGCAAACGGTCGGACTTTATGGCTTCGGCGCCGCGGCGCATATCATCGCGCAGGTCGCGCGCAAACAGGGGCGGCGGGTCTTTGCCTTTACAAGGCCTGGGGATGAGCGCTCGCAGGCTTTCGCCTTAAGCCTCGGCGCGGTTTGGGCGGGCAGCTCCGCCGAACCCTCGCCAGAGCCGCTCGACGCGGCGATCATTTACGCGCCGGTTGGCGAACTCGTTCCACTCGCCCTGGCCTCGGTGCGCAAGGGCGGCATCGTTGTCTGCGCCGGCATTCACATGAGTGACATCCCCTCCTTTCCCTATCGTTTGCTCTGGGAAGAGCGCGAAATCATTTCGGTCGCGAATCTCACCCGCAAGGACGGATATGATTTCCTCGGCTTTGCCGAGAAGGCTGGGATCCAAACTTCGACGAAGGTTTACCCGCTTGATCGGGCAAACGAGGCCTTGGCCGATCTTCGCCGTGGCCGGCTCGAAGGAGCGGCTGTGTTGATCCCGCTGTCGGCCTGACCCGCTTTCAACTTGAAGGGATTGAGGCCGTCGCCTTATTGCAATTCGCTTCGAGAGGCTTTGATGCGTCGAGCGAATGCCAACTGATCTTACCCGCGTCATGCTTGGCTTGAACCTCGACCACTGCGCGAGTGGCGTCTGATGCATCCGCCTGCCGTTCGTCAACGCGCTTGACGAGCAGATCGAGTGGCGCCGCGAGCCACAGGCCGGCAAAGCGTGCATACGCCTGCCTCGCGACCTCTTCTATGGCCGCGCGCTCTTCTTGGCGCAAATGCACCGCATCGACAATGACACTGTGGCCCGCGGCGAGAGCACCAGCAGCGAGCTCACGCAGGCGCCGATAGGTCCGCGCTGTCGCCTCTTGCCGGTAGGCTTCTTCGGGCAGCCGGTCAAACTCTTTCACATGAAAAAGGCGTTTGCGTTCGACATCGCTGCGCAAATGGATAGCGCCGGGCGCGCCGCCGATCGAGCCCGCGAGCAAGGCGGCGAGCGAACTCTTGCCGGTTCCCGAAAGTCCGCCAATAGCAATGAGCGCTGGGCGGTCGCTTTTGATAAAATCCGTTGCGGCATCAAAGTAGAGCCGCGCTTCCTTTGCGTGTTTTTGCGCCCCGCCCGGTTGCAAGACAGCGACTTTGGCGCGAATGGCGGCGCGAAGGCTCAAGAAAAGTGGCAGGAGTTGAAGCCCCTTTATTTGCTCCTCGACCTCGTCGCAAACCCAGAGATAGCGGTTGAATAGAAGATTGGCATGGCGACGCAGCCCGCGTGTCCAAAGATCCATCAGGAGAAAAGCAAGGTCATAAAAAATATCACAGATCGCAATTTTTTCATCGAACTCGATGGCATCGAAGAGGACCGGCTGACCTTCGATAAACGCGATATTCCGCAGGTGCAAATCGCCGTGGCAGCGGCGGACTTTTCCTTTCGCTTCACGCTGCTCAAGCAGCTTCCCCTTATGCGCGAATGCCTGCAGCATGGCCTGCCGAAGCGACATCACGGCCTCTCGCGCAAAGGCTTCGTCCCCCTTGAGCGCATCTAGCGTTTCCTCGGCGAGCCCCCGGAGGGCAGGAAAAGCATTGCCACTCGAAACAACTGGCGCGCGGCGGTGAGACTCAAAAACAGCAGCCGCAAGTTTCGCGATCAAATCGAGGTTGAGTTCGCCGCGCTCGGCAAGGTGATCGAATGTTTGGTTCTCATCGAAGCGGCGCATGTGTACCGCCCATTCGACGGTTTTTCCTCCCTCGCCTAGGTTGAGGGTCGAGTTGATTTGCGAGATCGGCACCGTGCCGAGGTAAAGGCACGGAGCATTTGCCGCGTTCACGGCAAGCTCGCGTTCGCAGGCCTCTCGCCGCTTGGCGAGCGTGGAAAAATCCATAAAAGCGAAGCGAACGGCTTTTTTGACCTTGTAGACATTCTTGCCGGCCAGAAAAACCGCGGCACCATGCGTGTCGATGCGTTTGACTGGCTCACACAGTCCGTGCGTTGCGGGATCGGCTAAAAAAGCAAATATATCGCTTTGATCCGGCAATTCGCAATCGTGCACAAAAGATCCTCTTCAAAGGTCACGCAAGAGTCCTATGATATGAGAACACACTTGCGCCGCAGCCGGTCGCGGAAGTGGAACTATTTTGGAGGTAAGCCGTGAGAATATCCGCGCGCAATGCTCTCGAAGGCACGATTAAAGAGATTAAAAAAGGCGCCACCACGGCGCATGTCGAACTCGAACTCAAGGGCGGTGAGATCATCACGGCTGCGATCACTAATGAAGCCGTTGAAGAACTTGGCCTTGTCAAGGGCACCCATGCCTATGCCGTAATAAAATCATCGGATGTCATGATCGCCATCAAATAGTTTTCACAGCCGGGCTCGCACTCAAGTTTTCGTCGGCGTGTGCCCGATGCGCAGCGTCTCCTCCGCGTTGCTCTTGAGAAAACCTTGAATTCGATTGGTCAGCCCGGCAAGTATCCAGGGAAGCTGCACTTCGATGCGCATTGTGTCGCTCATCACTGCGATCTGCGCGGCCACGGTCTGGCCAAAAACGACCACCCGTAGCTTGGCGGTGTCACCTTCCCAATTGGCCTCGCTGTAACCTATTTTGTCGATGTAATCGCGCCGCAATTCCTCCATGCGCTGGGTGATGCGCCGTTTTGCCTCCGCGACCCCGAGGTTGTGCGGCAGGGTAATGACGATTGCATTCGACATGGGAAGCCTCCAGGCCAGTAACTTAGCACACATGGTTATCTCAGCCGAATATGTTAGCGTTCTTGGAATTTGCCTGCTTTCGTTTCGCTGGCTCTCACGGGAGCTCGACGATACGGCCCTCGATCAGAGTGACACGCCGGTGCATCCGGCTCGCCAGCTCCATGTTATGGGTGGCGACGAGCGTCGCGAGCTTGGTCGACCTCACGATTGAGTCCAAGGTTTCGAAAACATGCTCCGCCGTCTTGGGATCGAGATTGCCGGTTGGCTCATCCGCCATGAGCAGGCGCGGCCCATTCGCAACCGCGCGCGCGATGGCGACGCGTTGCTGCTCCCCGCCGGAAAGCTCGGAAGGCCGGTGGCCTCCGCGTTTTGACAAACCGAGATAATTAAGGAGCTGCCAGGCGCGCTTTTTTGCGACGTCTCGCGCGAGGCCGGCGATCATCTGCGGCAGTATGATATTTTCCAGCGCCGAAAATTCGGGAAGCAGGTGGTGAAATTGGTAGACGAAGCCAATCTCTCCCCGCCGCAGAGCGGTCCGCGCCGAGTCATCCATGCGGCTCGTCGCTTCGCCCGCGATAAAAACGTCCCCGCCATCCGGCCGCTCAAGGAGGCCGGCGATATGCAAAAGCGTCGATTTGCCGGCGCCCGAGGGTGCGATGAGCGCCGCCGATTGCCCTGCCCAAAGGGAAAAATCGGCGCCACGCAATACTTCAAGCGGCGAGCCCGCCTGGTTGTAACGGCGTTCGACCGCTTGAAGTTGAAGAACCGGCGCCGCCATGATCACTCGTAACGCAGCGCATCGACAGGGTCGAGCTTTGCCGCACGCCAGGAAGGATAAACCGTTGCCAGAATAGACAAAGTAAGAGCCATGGCGGCGACGCTTATGACATCGCTCGGCTGAATCACGGATGGCAATCGTGAAAGGTAATAAAGTTCGGCTGGAAACAAATTAGCGTTGAGAAGCCGGTTGAGAAACTGGCGAAGCGATTCAACGTTGCTGGCGGCAATAACGCCGAGGATGCATCCCGCCAAAGTTCCGCTAACCCCAATCGAAGCGCCGCTAATGATAAAAATCCGCATGATGGCGCCACGGGTCGCGCCCATCGTGCGCAGGATCGCGACATCCCTCCCCTTATCCTTGACCAGCATAATGAGGCCAGAGACGACGTTGAGGGCGGCGACCAGCACGATCAAAGCCAAAATGACGAACATAACGTTGCGCTCGACTTTTAAGGCATCGAAAAAAGTCTTATTACGCTCACGCCAATCCGTCATGATCATCGGCCGCATCACGGCTTGGTCAATTTTCGTCCGGACGGCGTCGATATCCTCGGGCTTGTGCAAAAACACTTCAACGACACTTGCTTCATTGTCCTTGTTGAAAAACGCCTGGGCCTCCGGCAAGGGCATGTAGACAAAGACGTTGTCAAATTCCGCCATGCCTATTTGAAAAACCGCGATGATTGGGTAGACCTTGCTGCGCGGCGTAATGCCAAACGGCGTTTGCGCGCCATTGGCGATTAAAATCTTAACTCTATCGCCGATATGAAGCCCGAGATTTTCAGCAATCCTTTGACCCATGGCGACCCCGCCCGCCCCATCGAAACCATCGAGCGTGCCGGCGCGAATATTGCGGGCGACGCCAGGCAGGCGCTTGATATCCGCCTCGCGGATGCCGCGTACCAGAGAGAAGGCCATGGTCGTCGTCGAGGCAGCGGCGGGGCTCTCGATCATGGGCACGGCGAGTTCAACACCGGGAACGGCAGCGACCTCCTTGACCACCTCGTCGAAATCGTTGAATTGCACATCGGCGGCTTGTAGGAAAATATGGCCATTGATCCCAACGATCTTATCGACGAGCTCCTTATGGAAGCCGTTCATCACCGACATCACGACAATCAGCGTCGCGACACCAAGCGCAATCCCGAGGAACGAAAAGAAGGGGATAGCGGAGACGAGACTTGTTTGCCGCCGCGCGCGTAAATAACGCAGCGCGATCATCCATTCGAATGGCGCGAAGGGTCGGCTACTCCTTTTCGCCGTCATGGGCTCGCCAGGCGGGCGATCACTGCCGCCATGGGTAGCTCTTCGCGGGCGCCCGTTGCCCGCGTCTTGAGTTCCACCGTGCCCGAGGCGAGCCCTTTGGGGCCGACGATGACTTGAAAAGGCAAGCCGATGAGATCGAGCTTGGCGAATTTCGCGCCGGGGCGGTCCTCGCTGTCTTCGTAGAGGACTTCGACTCCCGCTTTCCCAAGCGCGTGATAAATGGCTTCGCAGGCCGCATCGGTTCCCGCATCGCCAATTTTGAGATTGGCGAGGCCGACTTTGAAAGGCGCCCCCGCCTCCGGCCAGATGATGCCGCTCTCATCATGGCCTGCTTCGATCAAGGCCCCGACAAGGCGAGAGACACCGACGCCATAGGAACCTCCCTGAAAGGGGCGCTCCACGCCATCAGGGCCCGCAACCAGCGCCTGCATGGGTTTGGAATATTTATCGCCAAAATAGAACACCTGGCCGACTTCTATCCCGCGGGTGTGGATACGCTTATCTTCTGCGACCTCTTGCTCGAAACGCGCTTTATCATGGACGTCGCCGGTCGCCGCGTAGAAACTCGTCCACTCCTTTATGATCCCCATCAAATCTGCGTTATAATCCGTCGTCTCGGGCGGGATCGCTAAATTCAAGACGCGGGCATCGCAGAATACCTCGGACTCGCCGGTCTCGGCGAGGATGATAAATTCGTGGCTGAGATTGCCGCCGATGGGACCCGTCTCGGCACGCATCGGAATAGCCTTTAATCCCAGGCGCGCGAAAATGCGCAAATAAGCGACGAACATTTTGTTATATGAAAGCCGCGCCGCCGCCTCGTCGATGTCGAACGAATAAGCATCTTTCATCAAAAATTCACGGCCGCGCATAACGCCAAACCGCGGCCTTTGCTCGTCGCGGAATTTCCATTGGATATGGTAGAGGATTTTCGGCAAATCACGGTAGCTTTTGAGATAAGCCCGGAATATCGCCGTGATCATGTCTTCATTGGTCGGACCATATAGCAGCTCGCGTTCATGGCGGTCCTTGATACGCAACATCTCTGGGCCATAGGCTTCATAACGGCCAGTCTCGCGCCATAGATCCGCCAGTTGAAGGGTCGGCATCAAAAGCTCGATCGCACCGGCGCGATCCATCTCCTCGCGTACGATCGCGGCAACCTTGTGCAAAACACGCAGACCCAGCGGCAGCCAGCTGTAGATGCCGGCGGCCTCTTGCCGGATCATGCCGGCGCGCAGCATCAAGCGGTGCGAAGCAATCTCCGCTTCTTTCGGGGTTTCACGCAGAATTGGTAAAAAATAACTGGAAAGACGCATGGGAGATAATTGCTAGGAGGCTTTTGCCTCGGACAGCGAAAGAGACGCGTTCAAGCCTTAAGCCAATCGGCCGCGCGGCGCTAGAGGGCGCGCCACATCTCGGCTTACTTAACAACTGGGAGCACGGCGGCGACGGCCTTGGGGGGCTCATCCGGAAAGGCGATCTGCCAGCCACCGCCCAATGCCTTATAGAGCTGCACGAGGTCCGTTGCTACTGATGTTGTGCTTTGGACGTACTGCAATTCTGCCTGCAGAAGTGTGCGCTCGGCGTCGAGAGTCGTGATGAATTGCTCTACGCCCACCGCATAGCGATCGCGGGCAAGAGCTAAGGCCTGACGGGAATGATTAACTTGCGCCTTGAGCCGTACCCGGCGCTGTTGCTCGCTGCGGTAGGCGACAAGCGCATTAACGACTTCGTGCCATGCCTGCAGCACGGTCTTGTGAAACGCGATCGCTGCCTCCTGCTGCTGCGCTTCGCGAAGCTCAAGCGTCGAAGTCAAGCGGCCGCCTTGAAAAATTGGCAGAGAAACCGTCGGGCCAATCTGATACTGCAGCGAGCTTGGTTTAAAAATGTTTTTAAGGTCGAGCGCGTTGTACTCGACATTGCCATTGAATGTCAGCTTTGGGTAGAAATCGCCGACCGCGACGCCGATCGTCGCCGTCGCGGCGTGCAGTTGCGCCTCGGCGGCGCGAATATCGGGGCGGCGGCGCGCCAGTTCCGAGGGGACTCCCAGCGGCACGCGCGGAGGAGTCAAAGGGACAGGCTTCGCCCGCGCCAGCTCCGAGCGCAGAGACCCAGGCGGCTCATCGATAAGAAGGCTCAATGCATTGATGCGCTCGGTTTCCTGATCGGTGAGCGAAGGAAGCGTAGCGCTTTCCGCTTCCACTTGAGCTGCTGCATTTTGCACATCGAGGCCCGTCGCGACGCCCTTTTCCGCTCGGATTTTGGTTAGCTCAAGAATTTCATTGGCGCTCTTTAGGTTTCCTTTCGTGACGGCAATTTGCCCCTGGATGCCACGCAGTTCGATGTAATCGCGCGCAAGCTCCGCCAGCGCCGAGACCAGTGTGTCCCGCCGTTGGAATTCCGAGGTCTCGATTTGCGCTTCGGCCATCTCGATCTGCCGCCGCACACGCCCCCAGATGTCGATTTCCCACGAAGCATCGAACCCGGTCTGCCAAATGCTGATGGGCGGCACGACAAAAGTTGTTCCTGCTGGCAGCAAGGGGTTAGCCAGGCTGACGATGCCGTTTTGGCTCAAGAGCTCGCGCTGATAGGAGGCATTGCCATTGATCGATGGAAACTCCGCCGCGGCGGTGACGTTGCGTTGAAACCGGCTTTCAGCAAGCCTTATGGTCGCGGAGCGCACATCGAGATTGGCGGACGCGAGCCGCTCGGCGAGCGACGTCAATTTGGCATCACGGAAAACTGTCCACCAGCGTGCGTCACCGCCGGAGAAATCGATCGGCGCTGATTTGGGCTCAGTGATGGCGGGCTCCGGCCTCCCGAAAAAAGAGGTGGCCGGCAGCATCGGGTCGGGAGGTACGAAGTCCGGCCCAACAGCGGCGCATCCGCAAAGCACGCCGCATACCAACACCGCAGGAATAGCCCTCCCCTTACTCAACTCGCGCATCCCCGCCTTAATGAGGCGCCGCACCAGCGCCGCCTTTCATCCTGGACAGGAAAAGACTCAATGGCACGGCCGCGAAGGCAATAAGAGTAACGTAATAGAAGATGTCATTATAGGCGAGCACTTCCGCTTGCCGCAAGTAAACCTGATAAACGCGCCCGATTGCGGCATCGCGCGCAGCGCTTACTGCATATCCCATGGCAATGAGGGCTCTCTGGTATTGAGCGATTAACGCCTCAAACGGCTGATAAAGTGGCGTTGTCCACTGTGCAAGATATGATTGATGAACCTGCGTGCGTTCGATAACCGCCGCGCTCGCCAGTGAGATACCAATCGATCCGAAAATATTGCGGAAGACAGTATAAAGCGCGGTCGCATCACCGTTTAACTCGCGCGGGATTGTCGAGAAGGTTATGGTACTAATCGGCACAAACAGAAAAGCTAGTCCCGCCGCTTGGAACGAACGCATGATGACGAGAGTGCCGAAGTTGATGTCTGGAGTCAAATTCGTCGAATAAAGAAAGGCCGAGCCCATGATGAAAAAACCAGCACCTATAATGTAGCGGCACTGCACGAACTTCATGAGGACATTTACAATTGGAATAAGGACAATCACGGCGATGCCGCCCGGCGATAGAACCATCCCGGCCCACAACGCAGTATAGCCGAGAACCGTCTGTGCAAATTGCGGAATAACAACCGCGCTCGCATAGAGCGTTCCGCCCACGATGCTTATGAAGACACAGCCCATGGTGAAATTCTTGTTCTTAAAAACATCGAGGTTCACAATAGGCTTTTCTGCAATGAGCAGCCATCCAATCGCTCCCAATATCCCAAGAACGGCTAGGAGAGCCGCGAGTTGAATAAACTTCGATCCAAACCAATCCTCGGTTTCGCCACGGTCCATCATGACCTGAAGACAGCCGATACCAATGGTAATCAATGCCAAGCCGATATAGTCGACACCCGCAAACCGCCGCTTCAGCCAGGGCGGATCCTCAACCAAAAACGAAACAAAAAAAACAGCCACAATACCAATGGGTATATTAATGTAAAACACCCACCGCCAGTTGTAAGTATCGGTGATAAAGCCGCCGAGCGTGGGCCCAAGCACTGGCGCGACGACGGTCGCAATGGCGGTGACACCAAATGCCGCAGCCCGCCGCTCAGGTGGAAACGTGTCGAGAATGATCGACTGTTGGCTTGGTTGGAGTCCACCTCCGAAAAATCCCTGACAAAGCCTGAACATAACAAGTTGTGATATGCTAGTCGCTGTCCCGCAAAAGAAAGAGGCAACGGTAAACATCGCCAGGCAGATCAAAAAATAGCGCTTGCGGCCAAAAACGGTGGCAAGCCACCCGGAGATCGTAATCACGATCCCGTTTGCGACAAGATAGGACGTGAGTGTCCATGTCGCTTCGTCATAACTCACGGACAATCCCCCCGCGATATGTGGCAAAGAGACGTTGACGATTGTCGTGTCGAGGATCTCCATGAAGGCGGCGAAAGTCACAACTACCGCAATAGCCCAGCGGTTGTGCGAGGGCTTCCACGGCTGTGCGCGCGGCTGGACATCGCTCATTTAACCGTCACCGTCGGCTCGACCGAGAGGCCGAGCGGCAGCGGCGTATTCGGATCAAGGCCGCTATCGATGACGATTTTGACTGGCACCCGCTGCACGATCTTGACGAAATTGCCGGTCGCGTTCTCGGGTGGAAAAGCGGTAAATTTGGAACCACTTCCCTTCTGGATACTGTCCACATGGCCTTTCAACTGAAGGTTTGGATAAGCATCGACGTGAATCTTCACGGGCTGCCCGGGTTTTATCTTGTAAAGCTCGGTCTCCTTGAAATTGGCTGTTACCCAGACTTCGGGGGCAACGATCGACATAATCTGCTGGCCCGCCGTCACATAATCGCCCATCTCAACATTGCGTCTCGTGACCCAGCCATCCTGTGGCGCTAAAACAGTGGTCCATTGCAAGTTTAGGTCCGCCTGATCGAGCCGTCCCTGAGCTTGGTCGATCTGACCCTTTTGCTGACTGACCTGCTCATCCGCCTGGCCGATCTGCTGCGGCACCGGTTCGGCTTCAAGCACCTGGGCCTCGGCTTGTTTCACGGCGGCCTGAGCTTGTTGGTAGTTGGCCGTTGCCGCATCGACATCCTGCTGGGTCGTTGCTTGCTTCGGCAGGCTGCGCTGGCGCTGGTAATCGGCCTGCGCGCGAATTTCTGTCGCTTGGGCCGAAGCGAGCTGCGCTTGTGCTTGCTTCAGGCGCGCCGGAAAATTCTTGCGTGCGATTTCGGCGCCATAGGAAAAGCCGCCGAGTTGGGCTTTTGCGGTGCCGAGAACGCCCTGCGCTGTCAATTGGTCGTTTGCATATTGCCTCGGGTCGATGTGGATGAGTGCTTGTCCCTTATGGACAAACTCATTATCCGTGACATCGAGCGAGACGACATTGCCAGCGACCTGTGGCGCGATTGTAATGGCGCGCCCATCCGTAAAAGCATCATCCGTCGAGACGACGCCGCGTGTGGACAACCAGTAATAAACGCCAGCGGCGCCAAGCAGTGCGAGGACGATAGCGCCGATTGTAAACACCCAAGGACGCCGGCGGCGCCGAGTCTCGGCCTCTTGCTTCTGCTTTGGGGCTTCGCCAGCTTCCTTTGGCTCGGCTCGCCCGACCTCTCGCGCTTGCGGTTGGTGGGCCTCCTCATAACTGGCTTGGCGAACGTCCGTCATCTCTGGCCCGCCCTTGAACTAGGCTTCCGAAAATATTTCGAGGCGAGACTTGTCGATTGGCAAATATTGTTTCAAGCTAAAACGAACTGATGAGTACGGCTATCAGGATGAGCATCTTATGTCAATGGCAGCTGAACATTGCGGAGAAAAAATAGTTCGTCGCGTGCCGCGCGGCGAAAAGCGAAAAGACCAAATCGCCGCGGTCGCCGAACGCATTTTTCTGCGCCGGGGTTTCACCGAAACCACCATGCAGATTATCGCCACCGAAGCCGGCGCCTCAAAGGAAACGCTCTATCGGCACTTCGGCAGCAAGGAGGAGTTGTTTTCCGAGGTGATAAGAAGTCGTTCGGCGCGGATCACAGGGAACGAAGGGGAACTGCCCTTCGAAGTGGAGCCACGCCAGCTTTTGCGGGATCTTGGCCTCCGTCTGGTTCGCTTTGTTGTGAATCGCGAATCCCTATCGCTTTACCGGGCAATCGTGTCGGAAGTCGGCCGCGAACCAGAGCTAGGCCAGATTTTTTATAAACAAGGTCCGGGAAGAGTTATTGGGCAGCTCGCGCGCTACCTAGCGGCGGTGCATGGTCGAGGCATACTTTGCTGCTCCGACCCCGAGCTTGCGGCTAGGCTTTTTCTCGGCGCAGTACTCTCCAACTATCAAATCCTCGGGCTCGTCGCGCCAGACGAAAGCGAATTCATCGATGAAAAAATACAAACTCACGTTGCCGGAGCGGTCGAATTATTCCTTGCTCGTTACGAAATGCGAGTGTCCCATGAAAGCCAGAATGTAACCGATACCGGCTCTTGCGATGAGCCCTAGCTGGTGGCGGACCGGCGCGATCTACCAGGTTTATCCACGCTCCTTCCAGGACTCCGATGGTGACGGTATCGGCGATCTCGAAGGTATCCGGCGGCGACTCGACTACTTAACTTGGCTCGGCATCGATGCCGTCTGGATCTCGCCCTTCTACCGCTCGCCGATGCATGATTTTGGCTATGATGTCGCCGACTATTGCGCAATCGATCCAATCTTTGGCACCCTCGAGACCTTCGACTGCCTCGTCGAAGACGCCCATACGCGGCGATTAAAAATTATTCTCGATTTCATTCCCAACCATAGTTCGATCGCCCATCCTTGGTTTGTAGCGAGCCGCTCCTCCCGCACGAGTCCCATGCGCGATTGGTATATTTGGCGCGATGGCAGGCCGGGCGATAACCCGCCCAATAATTGGCGCAGCCACTTTGGCGGCAGCGCCTGGGAATTCGATAATGCGCGCGGCCAATATTATTACCACGCTTACCTTGCCGAGCAGCCAGACCTCAATTGGCGCAACCCCGACGTCCGCGCCGCCATGTATGATGTCATGCGCTTTTGGCTACGCCGCGGCGCCGACGGCTTTCGCGTCGATGTCATCTGGCACCTCATCAAGGACGCGGCGTTTCGCGATAATCCGCTAAATCCAGCCTGGACGGCAAAAGACCCGGAAATCGACCGCTTGCTGCCTCTCTACTCGGCCGACCAGCCGGAGGTCTACGACGTCATCGAAGAGATGCGGGCCGTCATCGATGAGTTTGAGGATCGCGTCCTCATCGGCGAGATCTATCTCCCTCTCGAAAGGCTTGTCGCTTACTACGGCAAGGACCTCAAAGGCGTCCATCTGCCCTTTAATTTTCAGCTGCTTTCCTGCCAATGGACGGCGCCTTCGGTTGCTCGACTTATCGAGAGTTACGAGGCAGCACTCCCCGAAGGCGGCTGGCCCAATTGGGTGCTGAGCAACCACGACCGGCCACGCATCGCGGCGCGTGTTGGTGAGGCGCAAGCACGCGTTGCCGCCATGCTGCTGCTGACCCTGCGCGGCACCCCCACCCTCTACTATGGCGACGAACTCGGCATTGGCCATGTCGAGATTCCACCAGAACGTGTCCAAGACCCCTGGGCGTTGCGAGAACCCGGCATCAACATCGGCCGCGATCCCTCGCGCACGCCCATGCAATGGGATGCCACGCCTTTTGCCGGTTTTTCGGCAAGCGAACCTTGGCTTCCGGTGACTGAAGATTTTGTGGCGCGCAATGTCGCGGTCATGCGCGAAGACAAAACTTCGATTTTGAACTTGGTGCGGGGCCTCCTCCACTTACGGCGCGCGCATAAATCCTTGTCCTGCGGGGCGTGGCGGCTGCTTTCGGCGACGGGCGAGGTGCTGGCCTATGAGCGTCGCGCGGGAGAGGACAGGATCATTACTGTTTTGAATTTTTCCGGCCGGCTGTTGGAATGGATGGCACCGAGCCCGCTCAAGGGGCGGATCGCTCTCTCTACCGATGGCGATCGCCGTGGCGAAGGGGTCGCCTCTCCTTTGCGGCTGCAGGCGGATGAGGGGGTCGTGATTGAGATGGACGGGTGCTGAAAGCCCCTAGGATGTAAGATTTTCGCACGCGATCTTACAAAAAAGTTTCACGCGAAACATTTTTGTAAGAATCATGGCTGGAACCTTACATGGCTCATTACAAACCCCTATCGAACGAGTGTAAGGATAGCGCGATCGGCACCACGGAAGAAGCAGCGGCAAGCCGACACTCTAAAGGCCCGGATAATTGATGGGCACCCAGCCCGCCGAGGTCACAATCGGCAAATACATTTCCCCAATTGGATAATTCGGGACCTCCAAGCCGACAAAGCTCGATAACTCGGCACTCAACGCGACTGATCCAAACTGTGCGACCAACAAGGCAATACAGGCGGAGACCGCTTCGAAAGCGTGTCGGAGCGTACCGCGCCCAAACTCACCTTCCCGGTTGTGCTTGACCCCGTGGTAGGCGTCGTACCAACCGAGGCTTTTTGTGGGATCGGCCTTCGACCAACCGTTGAATGGCCGAAACAATTGAAGATCAGGAAAATCAAGAAACGTGATCGCGTAATTGTCAAGCCTAAGAGGGGCGGCCAGCTTAGCATACTCATTGCTATTGAACTTTGAGGCTTTTGAGCCGTTTGCGGTGAGAATCCCCCGGCAGTACATTTCGACTTCGGTTGCCCCCAGGATCAACAAATTGCGGATCTCGTGGCCATAGACATCCAACGTCTTTGTTGATGGTTGCACTATGTAGCAAATGGCCTCAAGCTTTCGCACCAGCAAGGTAAGCTGGCTTTTCGCATTTGCAACATAGGCCTTGTCCTCCAAACAGATGTGCGACCAGAGCCTTTCTTGGTCTGACAGAGCCAGTGGTCGCGCTATTCTAGGATAAAACTCTCCCGGACCGCGAGTCATCCGGTAGAACCGCCCTTCGGTCACACCAGGATCGAGCCAAGGGGTCTGGCGCCGGATGCACTCCCAGATGTTCTCGTTAAGCCAGCCTTGAAGTATGTCCCCATTCCGGTCTCGGGATTGGTCACGCCCATGTTTGTGGCTGTCTGGTCATCAATCAACCAGATCTGTTGGGGTTGCCCGGCGACGCAATCTCTGACGTACCAGCGTTTCTCCAAGCCTTGGGCCATACCTAAGTAATCCTAATACCGTAATCAGCGACATAACGCCGAGTATACCTGAAATTGATCAGGGTGGCATGCCTCGCCGCGGGGACCTTACCGACAGATGCGATTGGTGTTAATTCTCCCCCCCCCCCAGCGTAACTCTCGAATACTGCGCCACCCCATTGCCGAATGACCAATTCTCCTTCGGCACCTCCAAGAGATTAATCAGAATATTTTCGGGCCGGATGCCGGGGTTTTTCGACAAGATCTCGGCGATCTTTGCAAAGAACGCTTTTTTCTGCTCGATCCCGCGCGTGTTGTTGACAGTAATCTGGATGATGACGAGATCATCATCGCGCGCGACTCCAAGGTAATTTGCGTCATAATCGAAATTGCTTTTGTCATATTCTTCGATGAGCATGAAGCGGTCATTCTCGGGAACACCGAAAGTCTGGCGCATGGCTTGATAGAGGCCATCGAGGACGGCCTTGCGATATTCCGCTGATTTGCCTTTCAAGAGTGATACCCGCGTAAGCGGCATGGATGTTCCTTTCAGTCTACAAGACTTTGCCCGGATTGAGGATGCCATTTGGATCAAGCGTTTGCTTGATCGACCGCATGACGTCCATCGCGGCCTTATCCTTGAATTTGGGCAGCAGATCCCGTTTCAGCTGGCCGATCCCATGCTCGGCGGAAATCGACCCCCCATGCGCCACGGCGATGCCATGGACAATCTCGTTGACCTCGCCCCAGCGTTTCAAAAACGCCTTGGGATCGGCGCCTCTCGGCTGCGAGACATTGCAATGAATATTTCCATCGCCGACATGGCCGAAAGCAAAAAGGCGGGCGCCAGGCACGGCTTTTTCCACCGCCCGCGTTACCTCCTCTAAAAAATCGGGAATGGCGGCGATCGGCACGCTGATGTCGTGCTTGATCGATCCGCCCTCAAGGCGTTGCACTTCGGGCAGAAGTTCACGCAGCTTCCAAATATTTTGCCGTTCCGCAATCGAGCCGGCAACGGCAGCGTCTTCGATAATCTTTCGCCGGCTCGCCGCCTCGAGCAAACTGATCATACGCGAGGCAAGCCCTTCGCTGTGCACAGAGCTCAGCTCCAAAAGCACATACCACGCATGCCTGCCCCGCAAAACATCGCGCGCGGTTTTGATATGCGAGAGAATGAAGTCGAGGCCGATGCGAGGGATTAGCTCAAAGCTGGTGATCTCATTGCCCAGGCGCTCGCGGGCAAAGTTAAGTAAGTCAACCGCCGCCCGAGGCGAGGCAAGGCCGATGAAGGCGGTCTCGATGGCGGCAGGTTTTGGAAAAAGTTTTAGCACCGCCGCCGTGATGACCCCGAGCGTGCCCTCTGAGCCAATAAAGAGGTTCTTGAGATCATAGCCCGTATTGTTTTTTCGAAGTTTCGATAAATCCGACAAGACCCGGCCGTCGGCCAACACGACTTCGAGGCCGAGCACGAGATCACGTGCGTTGCCATAAGCGATGACCTGCGTGCCCCCGGCGTTGGTGGCGAGATTGCCGCCGATGGTGCATGAGCCTTCAGAACCGAGCGATAAGGGAAAAAGCAATCCTGCGCGGTCCGCCTCTTGCTGGGCATGGGCGAGAACCATGCCGGCCTCGACGGTCATCGTGCTCGAACTTTGATCGAGCTCGCGCAGACGCCGCATGCGCGTGAGCGACAAGATGACCGCGGTGCCGTCCGCGCCTGGAACCTGGCCGCCGGCAAGGCCCGTGTTGCCGCCTTGCGGGACGACCGGGGTCTCCGTGGCGTTACAAAGCTCGAGAATCGCCGCGACCTCGCGCGTTGCGTGAGGCCGCACGACGCAGAGCGCCTTGCCGTGAAAGAGATCGCGTGGCTCCTTGAGATACCCGGCCATGCCCACGGCATCGGCGACGACATGAGCTTCGCCGACAATTGTCTGAAGGCGTGAGAGGAACGCGGCCGAGGACGGCGTATGCATGACGTTATTCACTTCGGTCAGTGCCCTCCGGCGAGATCATGGCTGAGAATGTTCACCAAGCGGCCAAAGGGATCACGAACAAAAAATCGTCTAACACCCCACGGCTCATCGACTGGACCGTGCTCGACGGCAAACCCACCCGCCAATACTCGTTTATAAACTTCGTCAATGTTGTCTACTTCGATTGAAACATCCGGTACCACTGTCCCCGACCCTCCTTCTACCGCTACGCTGAGCTGAGGTGGCGCTAACGCATTTGTGGAGAATGTGATAATCCATCCAAGATCCATAACAATCTCCATTCCCAAGATATCGCAATAAAAACCTTTTGCAGCAGCCGTAGACACGGCCGGGACGTTTGGCACAATTCGCTTGACGGGCATGGATAAATCCTTCGGCTTTTGGTCATTGAAGGGGCAGGTTGTTATTGGAGCCGGGCAAAATTATGCCGCCAAATCCTCAAAAAAGAACTTGGTTGAGATTTACGGGCACGAAGGTAATATCGAGACATTACGCAGCGCAAATGCGGGGAGACTCTATGACGGCGCTTGATCCCGTGTTAGCAAAAATCGACGGCAACCTCGAAGCGGCCCTTGGCCGGCTCTTTGATTTTTTAAGATTCCGCTCGATTTCCACTGACCCCGCTTACAAAGATGAATGCGCCAAGGCGGCGGAATGGCTGGCGGCGGAACTTGCCAGCATTGGCTGCGGCGCATCGGTGCGGGCGACCGCGGGCCACCCCATGGTATTGGCGAATATCAAGGCCAAGCGGCCGGACGCCCCGCATCTTTTGTTCTACGGCCATTACGATGTGCAGCCGCCGGACCCCCTCGATCTTTGGGAAACGCCGCCCTTCGAGCCGCGCATCGCCGAGGCCAAGGGAGGCAAGCAGATTATCGCGCGCGGCGCGGCCGACGATAAGGGCCAGCTGATGACCTTTGTCGAGGCGGTTCGCGGATTCACCGAGACTGGCGGCGTGCCCTGCCATATCACGTTTTTCTTTGAGGGCGAGGAGGAAACCGGCTCGCCGTCGCTGCCCGCGTTCCTTGCCGACAACGCCGCCGAGCTTAGAGCGGACTTGGCGCTCGTCTGCGATACAGGCATGTGGGACAAGCAGACGCCGGCGATTACCATCATGCTGCGCGGCCTCGCCATTGAAGAAGTCGCCATCAAGGCGGCGAACCGCGACCTGCATTCGGGAATTTTTGGCGGCGCCGCCGTCAACCCGATCCATCTCTTGGCCAAGATCATCGCCGGGCTGCACGACTCAAAGGGCCGCATAACCTTGCCGGGCTTTTACGACGGCGTCAGCGAGCTGCCCGAGCAGATCGCTCAGCAGTGGCGCGGCCTTGCGCCACGGGGAAGCGAGTTTTTAAAGGAAGTTGGCCTTTCGGTGCCCGCGGGCGAAGAGGGGCGCGGAATTCTCGAAATGGTTTGGTCGCGGCCTAGCTGCGATGTCAACGGCATTTTTGGCGGCTACACCGGAAAAGGGTCCAAAACCGTGTTGCCGGCCGAGGCAAGCGCCAAAGTCTCATTTCGCCTTGTTGGCGCGCAAGACCCGGTGCAAATCGCGAAATCCCTAAGGGCTTTTGTCAAGGAACGGCTACCAGCGGATTGCCATGCCGAATTTAAGCCACTCGCCTCGTCGCCCGCGCTCGAGCTGCCCTTCACCTCGCCGGCTTTGACGCTGACACGGCAGGCTCTGCGGGACGAATGGGGGAAAGAGCCGGTCCTTATCGGATGCGGCGGCTCAATCCCGGTCGTCGGGGATTTCAAGCGTAGCCTCGGCATGGACAGTTTGCTGATCGGGTTTGGGCTGGAGGACGACCGCATGCATTCCCCGAACGAGAAATATGAATTCTCCTCGTTCCATAAGGGCGCGCGGAGTTGGGCGCGCATACTCAACGTGCTCGCTTCCTAGGCGGGAGTTTAGAGACCGAAACGCGCGAGGCGCACACCGCCGGCGCGCAAACCAAGAGCGAGCATGAGGATATAGACGGCCGCGCCGGAGGCGCCAAGCAATATCAATTCGGATATGCTCGCCAGGCGGCCCCATCCGGCCGTAAGGTGCCGCAAAGGCGGCGCCGCGAGAATCGCAAAAACCGATAAAACAAAAGACGCAATCGTCACCACCGTCGCGGTCTTCCAAAAAAATTCATCGATTTTCATCGCGCCTCTACTGATCGCGAGAGTGCATAGCACGGCAAGGTTGATCCAAGCGTAGGCCGCCGTCGCCGCCGCAAGTCCCGGGGCACCAAAGGGCCTGAACAACACGATTTTCAAGAGAACGTTGATGGCGACGGCGGCCAGCGCGACCAGCATCGGCGTTTTGGTATCGCCTTGCGCCTGAAAGCTGGCGACCGCCGAACGCAGAAGCACGATAGCGACAAGCCCGAAACCGTAGGCGCTCAACACCGCGGCGGCAGCCCGTGCGGCCTCCCCGGTAAAAGCGCCACGTTGGAAGATGCCTTGCATGATCTCATTGGGAATCATGATGAAGGCGATAAAAAAGGGTGCCGTAAGCGCGAGCGAAAGCGCCATGGTGCGGTTTTGCACGTGTAGAGCAGCGCCCCACTTCTGAGCGGCGAACAGCCGGCTCATCTCGGGCAAAAGCACGGTGCCCGCCGCAATTCCAATGACGGCGAGAGGCAATTGGTAGATGCGGTCTGCGTAATAGATCGAGGAGACACCGCCCGTGGGCAGCATCGAACCGATGATCGTATCGGCGAAAAGGGCGATCTGCGTGCCCGCCGAGCCGATGATGGCTGGACCCAGCGCTGAGAAAAACTGCTTAATGTGTTTGCTCATGGCGGGACGCGCGAAGCGTTCAAAGATACCGGCGCGATGGGCGGCAAGGGATGTCAAGGCGAGCTGCAACGCCCCCGAGACGGTGAGCCCGTAGCTCGCCGCGAAACCAGGGTTGGCGAAAAAGAATGCCAGCGCGACAAACGCGACTATGGTGACATTCATGATCACCGGTGTGAACGCCGCGGCGGCAAAATAGCCATGCGCGTTGAGGGTGCCAGATTGCAGCGTGACGAGCGTAATGAACAATAGATAGGGAAAAGTGATGCGCGTGAGCGTCACCGTCAGCGCGAATTTTTCGGGATCGGCACGAAATCCAGGGGCAAGGAGATCGATAAACCAGGGCATGAATGCCCATGCGGCAGCAAGTAAGACAAGCTGCGAAGCGAGAAGCGCGATGAAAATCTGCCCGGCAAAATGCCGGGCACTTTCAGGGCCTTCGGATTGGAGGACATGCGCATAGGTTGGCACATAAGCAGAATTGAAAGCTCCCTCGCCAAAAATCGCCCGGAAATGGTTGGGGAGGCGCTGCGCAACGACAAACGCATCGTTGAGCAATCCCGCTCCTAAGACGGCACTCATCACGACGTCACGGAGGAAGCCAGCGGCGCGTGAAACCATCGTCAGGCCGCCAACCGAGGCGAGGCTTTTGTACATGGCAGTGCGCTATGTGGGGCGCGGCGGCGCGTGCAGCTCTTCCGGCGGCGGCAGGCCGATGCGCTCTTCGATGAGATAAAGCGGCCGGCGTTTGACCTCGGCAAAGATGCGGCCGATGTACTCCCCTATGATACCCAGCGAAATCAGCTGAATACCGGCGAAGAATGTAATGGAAACAATCAATGACGCATAGCCTGGGACATCGACGCCGAAGATGAGCGTGCGGAACAGATAGAAACTTGCCAGCGCCAGCGCCAGGAGAGACGTGGCCGAGCCGATATAGCTCCATACCTTGAGCGGCAAGGTTGAAAAGGACATGAGCCCGTCAAGCGCCAGGTTGGTCAGCTTCCGGTAGCTGAATTTTGATTTGCCGTGCAGGCGGGCCTCGATCTCGAAGGGAACGCCAATTGACTTGAAGCCAATCCAAGCATAGAGCCCTTTGGAAAAGCGCGCGTGCTCCCGCATGACTCGCAAGGCCGCGACCGCTTGCCGGTCGAGCAGCCGGAAATCGCCCGCCCCTTCCGGCAGCCGCGTCTCGCCAAAGGTACCGAAGAGCCGGTAGAAACGCTGCGTCAGCAGCCGGCGCAGCGGGCTGTAGAGGCCGTGGTCAACGCGCTGCGCAAACACATTCTTATAACCTTCACGCCACCGGGCTATAAAGGCCTCGATCAGCTCGGGCGGGTGCTGCAGATCCGCATCCATGATGACCGTCGCGGAGCCACGCACGTGATCGATGCCCGCGGTGATGGCGATCTCCTTGCCAAAATTGCGGCTCAGCGAAACAGCGCGAATTCTCCCATCCGCGGCGTTGGCGGCGCGCAGGACAGCGAGAGTATCATCGTTCGACCCATCATCGATGAAAATAATCTCGTAAGAGTCAACGCAGCGCTGCAAAACAGGATCCAGCCGTTTCAACAATGTCACAATATTCTCGGACTCGTTATAGACTGGCGCGACGACGGAAAGCTCGACCCACGACGGCGGGCTTTGCTCGAAAGCGGGCCGTGCTGCGCTATGAAACTCCATGATATCGCCAGAAGCGCGGGGTTCGCTCATTGACTTGACAATTTGTTGGCCGTGACATGACATCGCTCGCGGCGCGCCGTGGTTCTAACGAGACTCGCGCGCCGCGACAAGCGCCGGGAGTTTTTCCCGACATCATCGAGACTGCCGTGTGGACAAGCTTTCAAGCTTATATCGGTCAAAATCCGAACGCATTCCAAATAGTGAGCACTTTTGTCATTGGCGTGGCAGCTTTTCTCATTTGGGAAATTCGCGTTCAACGCGCCATCGAAATGAGGCGCTTATTCCTTTGCCCCGGCTGCACTGACCCGGCTCGCCATAATGGATCAAATGCCACTTCCTGCCCCATTTTGTCTCTGCGCCGATGATTTCGCCCTCTCGCCTAGCGTCAGCCGAGGCATTATCGAGGCTCTGAGTGCCAAGCGCCTAAGCGCAACCGGCGTGATGACAACCCGGCCGGCGTGGCCGCAAGGCGCGCGCGAGCTTCAGCCTTTTCAATCAATCGCCGATATTGGGCTTCACTTGAACTTGACCCTCGGCCACCCGATCGGGCCTATGCCGACCCTCGCTCCACAGGGGGACTTGCCAGGGATCAGCAAGCTCGCTCGATCGGCGCTGAGCAAAAATCTGCCAGTGGACGAGATTTCTGGCGAGATTGCCCGCCAGCTCGACCGCTTCACAGAAGAACTCGGTGCACCTCCGGCGTTCATCGATGGCCATCACCATGTTCACGTGCTCCCGCAGGTCCGCTCCCTCCTTTTCGCCCGCCTCGAGGAGCGTGGTCTGCAAGCTAAAGTGTGGCTGCGAACGAGTACCGACCGCCTCTCACGCATCCTGCGCCGCGGTCGCCATGCCGGGAAGGCGCTTGCCGCCGTTTGGATCGCCTGGGGTTTTGCGGAAGAGGCATCGCGCCGGGGTTTTGCAATGAATGATGGCTTTTCCGGCTTCTCCGCCTTTGATCCAAAGAGCGATTACGCCGACGAATTTGAGCACTCCGTTATCGCTCCCGGCCCCCGGCATCTCGTCATGTGTCATCCGGGATATTGTGACGAGGAGCTCGCCGCAGCTGATCGAGTGACGGTGAGGCGCGAGCAGGAACTCAAGTTTTTGCTCTCTCCGGCCTTCGCCGAGCTTCTCGACCGCAAAGGCCTGCGCCTCGCACGCCTTTCGGATGTGATTGCTTCAGAGAAAATATGAGGAACGGCATGTATCGCGCGCAGCCTCGAGACGGAATCGCCTGGGTGACAGGCGCGAGTTCGGGCATCGGCCGCGCGGTCGCGATAGAACTTGCCCAGCGCGGCTATCAGGTAGCGGCGACGGCGCGCCGCGTGAAAGAACTTGAAGAGCTGGCGACGCTTTCCCCCAACATCCATGGCTACCCAGGCGATGTCACGGACAAGCTAGAGATGGCAGCGCTTGCCGCCGAGATAGAAAGCCGGATTGGAGCAGTCGCGCTGGCCTTCCTCAACGCGGGCGTCTATTTCATCAAGGAAAGAGAAAGTTTTGATGCCGATACCGTCTGGCGGACATTTGGAATCAATGTCAGTGGGACAGTGAATTGCCTTGCCCCGGTACTGGCTGCGATGCAGCGCCGAGGCAAGGGCCAGCTCGCCATCAACGCCTCCATTGCGGGCTATGGCGGCTTTAAAGGATCGGCCGCTTATGGTTCGACAAAAGCGGCCTTGATCTATATGGCGGAGTCTTTGAAGCTCGCTTATGACGAGGCTGGCATCTCTGTGCAAATTGTGAACCCGGGCTTTGTCGAAACCGAGATGACGGCGCAGAACGATTTTGAGATGCCATTTATTATGAAAGCCGATCGCGCCGCCCGAATTATCTGTGATGGTTTCGAGAAGGGCGGCTTCGAAATCACTTTCCCCTGGCGCCTGGCCTATCTCTTTAAAGCCGTATGCCTGCTGCCCTACCCGCTCTATTTCGCGCAAATGCGCCGCTCAACCCGGCGGGGGCGGCTGCCCCTCCGCCGTGATTGACCTGCCCGGGGGCCCTTGAGGCTTTTGCCCATTCATCTATATCTACCCCGAAAAATCCGCGGCGCGACGTTCGCGGAAAGGGAGGTAACGATGAATACGCCTACCATCGACAAGCCCGCGAAACGGAAGCGGAGCGGAATTCCCGTGGGCACACTGCTCATCTTTCTCGTTGTTTTCGGCGGCGTTGGTCTCATCGGTATGGGGATTTGGGGCTTATCTGGCTCCGGCTCGATCCAAATCAAAACCAATTTTCCTGTCGCCGGAGAATGGCAAGCTCAAGGCCGGGCTTGGCGCATCGACTTCCGCCCCGACAAAACAATCGTCAGCAAAACGGCGGCTTCCCCGACAACACCCGCGGACGCTTGGGTGTCGGAGGCAGGAAAGTACAAGATCGATTATTTCGGCAATTTGTGGGTGATGCTAAAAGACGGCAAGACGTATACGGCATCGCTCGTGCCGATACCCGGCGCTCCCGCCGACCTTGCACCGGTATCCCTCAATCGGCTGGATTTCGTCGATTCGGAGACTTCAGCGGTCGTTGTCTTTGAGCGCACCCAGCCAATCAAGGAAGTGCCCGCGCAACCAAACCCAGCGCAAAAGCCGGCTTCTTGATGCCAAGGCGCCAGTGCGGCGTATCTATTCGCCGACGGCCCTTTGCTCGCCGACGATTCTCGGTGCGAACGTCGTACGAATTGGAACGGCGAGAGTCTGCCGCTGCTCGGCGATGGCGTGACGGACCTGGTTGAGGGCGAGTGTCATCGCTCCCATGCGGTTGACACTCAAGACATGCACTGTAGCCGGGGCCAGCGCCGCTGCCAGAAGCTCATCGGCTTCCTCTTCGAACTCGTCAAGCTCATCCGTGTGCTTAGCGCCACGAGCCGCCTTGGTGATTTCGAGCAATCGCGCCAAAATCCTGTCGGCTCCAGCCGTATTGTGGCGTGTTAGTCTTGCCGCTGCCGCCGCGAGCATTGTGCCAAGGACGCTCAAACACATCGCGCCGATGTAAAAGACGTCGCTATATTTCTCAAAAAAACTCTGCTGTTCATCGTCGAGGAAATCGAGGGCGCCAGGATGCACTGGGAAGGCGGCGCCTTTGTCGGCGGCCGGAGCCTCGATCCGGTTGGCGATCGGAACAAGCGCCGCGATCGACGGGCGCGCCGCCAGCATAAGACGCATTAGTTCCCCGACGGTTTCATTGCTTAGAGTGTTGCGCGCGACGAGCCGCGTACTAACGCCAATCGTGTCGAAATCCTCGGCCGGTTTGGGTTGAGCGCCGCCAAAGGCCCCACGAACGACTTCCAGTCCTTCAAAGGCGGGCGAGCGCTGGGCTATAGCCTTGGCCTCCGCGACCGGCAAAAACACTGGTGGCCCATGCCCGCCGGCGGCAACCGCATTGACCGCGCTCGTAAGACCTTCCGATCCGAGGACGCCGACGGCGAACACGGCATCGACATCCTTGCGTTCGACAGCTTTCGCAAGGTCCGCCGCAGAGACGGAAAGGCGCTTCACGGACGAAGGCGGAACGTCATATTGCACCAATGCGGCATCAAGCAAGGCAAGGCTATCAGCTTTTCCCGCGGCCGCGGTTTGGAGGATGCCGAGCCTATGCCCGCGCAGATCGCCGATCGAATAAAGCGCGCCGTTTTGCCCCGGAACGATGAAGATGGCGGCGTTGCGGCGCATAATCAACACCGTCTGCCCACGCGGCGGCATCGCGATATCCGTGCGGACGATGGCAAGATCAACGTGACCTTGGTCGAGGGCGCGGGCCGCATCGGCGAAGCTCTCTTCAGGGACCAGTTTGAGGCGGAACGGCTGCTGGTCCTTGTTGAAATCAAGCGCCGCGGCAGCGATGATTGGCTGGTCTTCGCCATCGTTTGGCACGGCAATCTTTAAAATGCTGGGCCTTTCGTAATAATAATACCCCACGGCGGCAGCCCCCGCCAACGCGACTATTCCGATCAATGCCGCAAAGATTACGCGGCGCAGCGAACTGTGCTTTGTAAGGTTGGGGTGAATTAAGGCGGACCCTTTCATCGCGTGTCTCTCACAACCCCCCGCCTCGATTCGCGGGCGAAAACCACCAAAGTCTCTCTCGTGCGACGCCGCGACGAGCTTTCGCATATCAAGGTAATGCGGCTCTCTCGGGAGCGTCTCCAAGTCTTGTTCCAAGGCTCTCATCTATTCGCGGCAAAGACATGGCATTGGCAAAAACGGCACCGAGCAGAATTATGCAGGGACCGGATGGTTCCAGCCTTGCGGCTCGCCCGGGGAGATCGGCAATTGTGCCAGAAATGCGGCGTTCATTCCGGCAGGTCGCCCATTCAACGAGTATCGCGGGGGTTTTGGGATCCAAGCCGTTGGCGACGAGGAACTCGCTCAAAGGGGAAAGCATTTTGGCGCCCATATAAATCGCCGTTGATGCCCGCTCGTCGCAGAGCGCTCGCCAATCGACGTCCTCGGGCCTGCCGCCATGCGCGTGAGCGGTAACGAATTGCAGCCGCCGTGCCTTGTCGCGCTCCGTGAGGGAGACCTGCAAAGACGCCGCCGCTCCAAGCGCGGCCGTGACTCCGGGAATTACCTCCACAGGGATCCCCGCCGCCCGTAAGGCGCCAATCTCCTCGTTGGCCCGGCCGAATACCATGGGATCGCCACCCTTGAGACGAACAACCCGCTTGCCAGAGAGGGCGAGGGCGACAAGTTTTTCGATAATGTGGTCCTGCCGACATGAAGGACGGTAACCACGCTTGCCAACGCAGATTTTCTCGGCCTCCCGCCGCGCCATTGCGACAATTTCGGGCGACACGAGATCGTCGTAGAGGACGACTTCCGCGGATTGCAGGGCACGCAAGGCTTTCAGGGTCAAAAGCTCGGGATCGCCAGGGCCCGCTCCTACGAGCGCGACGCAACCCTTGGCCGGCGCCTCCGCGTTAGCCTCTGCGAGAAGCGCGTTGAGTTCGCCATCGTCTGGGGGAGAACTCGCCGTGAGCGCGCGGCTGCCGAAAAATTCCCAAAAGCCGCGTCGTGCCGGCTTCGGGACGAGGGAGGACGCCAATTTTTCGCGCCAAACCTTCGCCGCGCGTGCCCATGGCTGAATAGCTTCCGGCAATAGCGCTTCAATCCACCCACGCAGCGCTTGCGCAAGCTTGGGCGCCGCCCCTCCGGTCGAGATGCCGATCACCAGAGGCGAGCGGTTAACGATAGCGCCGAATTGGAAATCGGAGGCATTTGGCGCATCAATCACATTGAGAGGCACCCCTGCGGCACGCGCCGCGGTTTGAAGCCTTGCGATTTCTGGAGCGTCCTCCGCTCCCGTGATGGCAAGCGCCGCGCCGGCAAAATCCGCTGCCGCGATCGGGCGCAAGCGAAGGGAGACATTCGCGTTGTTGGCTGCCAAGCGGCAAAGCCCCTCGCAAGGGCGCTCACCAAAAACTTCTACCTTGGCACCCGTGGCACAGCAGAGTTCGGCTTTCCAGCGAACCGCATCCGTATCCCCGCTAAGAACAACGCGTTTGCCGCCAAGAGAGAAAAAAACCGGGAGGCAAGCGAGATTTTTGAAAGCGGGGTCCGCGGGCGCCTCGCCCAACGCCGAAAAAACCTCGTTCATCCGCGCCTTTTGCCCTATGCGGAGGTGAATTAATGAAAATGGCGCCTTCGCCGGGGTTAATAATTCAAGCACCCAGCAAAGTTTGTGCCAATGAGGATAACATATGATTTTGCTTCACGCCAACCGGGGGCCCAGCGATCAACGACCGTGTCCCGGCCGAAACGGCATGCGTCTCGCGCCAATGAAATTGCGCTACGCGGTTCTTCTTCTTGCGGCGCTGATAATCGCGCAACCCCCTTTGCGGGCGGATCCTTTCCTGCCAAGCTTTTGGGATCCGCGCAACCGCCCCGCCAAGCCCGATCTTTCCGCTCTCCGTAGCCTGCGCTTTTTGACCGAGGATGACTATCCGCCATTCCATTTCGCCTTGCCGGATGGCTCGCTTACAGGCTTTGATGTCGACCTTGCCCGTGCGATCTGCGACGAACTGAAAATCACATGCACAATTCAGGCGCGCCGCTTCAACACACTGATCGATGCTTTAAACCAAGATCAGGGCGATGCCGTCATGGCGGCCGTGCGCATGGACGCACGAAGCCGTGCGGTGCTCGATTTTACCGCGCCTTATTATACGACCCCGGCGCGCTTTGCGGCGCGCACCTCTGCCTCGGCCGAACCGGCGACACCAGAGCACCTGCGCGGTAAAACCATCGGGGTCGAGGCAAAAAGCGCCCACGAGGCCTACCTCAAGACATTTTTTCCGGAATCCATCCCCAAAACCTATGATTCGCAGGCAGCTCTTCGCCGGGCGTTAGCGCGGGGCGAAGTCGATACGATCTTCGCCGATGGCATATCGTTGAGCTTTTGGCTTGATTCCCCCGAGGGACGCGCCTGTTGCAGCTTCCGCGGCGGTCCCTTTCTCGAATCGAAGTACTTTGGCGAGGGAGTCGGCATAGCCGTGAAGAAAGGCAATGTGCAGTTGCGCGAGGAGCTTGATTACGCGCTCGCCGAACTCGCCATAAAGGGGATATATACGGATCTCTATCTCAAATACTTCCCGCTTGGGTTCTACTGAGCGGGTATTTTACAGATAGGCTTGGAGTTCGCGGACCGCCTGCTGCGGGGGCCGCTGCAGGTTAAACGCACTGACGAATTTTCCGCGCTTATCCATCAAATAGACGACCCCTGTGTGGTCGACGGTATAATCGCCCGGCTTTTGGCCTGGAACTTTCTTGGCGTAGACGCGAAAAGACTGGGCGACGGCTTCGATGGTCTGCGGGTCGCCAGTCAAGCCGATAATGCGCCCATCGAAATTCTCGAGATAAGTCTTCAAGACTTCGGGTTTATCCCGCTCCGGATCGAGCGTGACGAATAGCGCCGAGATTTTTTTATCGGCCCCCAGCTCTTTAAACACGGAGGAAATATCAAGGAGCGTCGTTGGGCAAAAATCGGGGCAGTGAGTGTAACCGAAGAATACGAGATAGGGGTGGCCAATTAAATCTTTGCTCGTGACCGTTTCGCCCTCTTGGTTGACAAGTGCGAAGGAGCCGCCGATTTGCGGAGATCGGCTAGGGGGAGGGAGAACCGCGTAGATCACCAGGGCAAGTGCCGCGAGGCCCACTGTAAAGCCGACGAGGACGAGGCGTAACTGGCGCGCCGCGCGGGGTCGCGGCCCACTTTTTTCGCTCACCTTTGCGGAGAGCCCTTGCTGGCGTAGCACGTTCTTTGACATCTGCTTGATGCCCGAAAATTACTCAGTTTTTGGCTGCCGTCCAGACGGCTACTTGAAAAAAATTCGCAACGGGCGATCTGCCTTAGCGCGTGCGGTCCCTGCCTCGGCTCGGTGATTTGCCAAGTTAGAGGCCGGTGTTTATAGAAACTAAAATTTGGTGGATGGCATTGCCGCTGCAAGAAGAAACATGCCTTTGAACCGTAACGGCCGGCGTTTGGATCGCTCCGGAGCGCCAATGTTCTCGTTATTGCGCCTCTCGGCACTGGCTCGCTGTGCTGGCGCTGTTATCGTGATCGCCGGCTTGTGGGGTGTGGTCTATTGGGCAATGAAATGACGGGCATCGGCTTTTCGTTCGGGTTCTGCATTGAGCGGCGCGGCGATTCGTTTTGATAATCTTACGCTCGGGTATGACAGGCACCCAGCCGTCCATCACCTCGACGGCGAGGTCGAGGCAGGTTCGCTTCTTGCGATCTGCGGCCCAAATGGCGCCGGCAAGTCCACGCTACTGAAAGGCATTACGGGAGCGCTCATTCCCCTCTCCGGGTCAATTACCCTCCCGGATATGAAGATCCGCGACGTCGCTTATCTTCCGCAAGCGGCAGACCTCGACAAGGATTTCCCGATCACGGTTTTCGATCTTGTCGCAATGGGTTGCTGGCGGCGCTGCGGCTTGTTCGGCGGCTTATCGAGATCTGATAGCCGCGTCATAAACGATGCTATCTCCGCCGTCGGCCTCCATGGCTTTGAAGCACGCATCATAGGCACGCTCTCCGGCGGCCAATTGCAGCGCATGCTATTCGCTCGCCTTCTCGTCCAAAACGCAAGCCTGATCCTGCTCGATGAGCCGTTCACAGCCATCGACTCGAAAACCGTAACTGATCTCCTTGGTGTTATTGCCCGTTGGCACAAGGAACAACGGACCGTGCTCGTTGTGCTTCATGATCTTGACCTTGTTCGCTCGTATTTCCCGCAAACTCTTTTGTTGGCAAGAGAAGTCATTGCCAAGGGAGAAACAACCAGCGTACTTTCTCCCGAGAACCTCCGCCGTGCACGTTCGATGATTGAAGCCTTCGACAGCGAGGCCCACGCTTGCGCGAGGACCGCGTAATTCGGAATACATGCCCTTTGCCCTAAGCGCGATCACCAGGCCGTTTTTGCCGTGAGTTATCAATGCAATTGCAGGAAATGCTGGTTGCCCCCTTTACCGAATTCGCTTTCATGCGCCGGGCACTCGCGGGATCGATCGCGCTCGCCATCGCTAGCCCTCCGCTCGGCGTCTTCTTGATCATGCGGCGCATGGCATTGACCGGCGACGCCGTTGGGCATGCCATTCTGCCGGGCGCCGCGCTTGGCTATCTCCTCGCTGGCCTCTCATTAGGTCCCATGACCATCGGCGGGCTTGTCGCGGGCCTTGCCGTCGCCATCGGATCCGGAGTCGTATCGCGCACGACCATTCTGCGGGAAGACACGTCCCTCGCGGCCTTCTACCTTATTTCCTTGTCGCTCGGCGTCACCATTGTCTCTGTCCACGGATCGAACATCGACCTTTTGCATGTGCTATTTGGCAGCGTCCTGGCGCTCGATGATACGACTTTATTCCTCCTCGCCACAATCGCAAGCCTCACGCTCCTCGCGCTCGCCTTGCTTTACCGGCCGCTTGTGCTCGAGACCGTCGATGCCGGATTTTTGGCCTCGGTCAGCCGCAGCGGCGGAGTCGTCCAAGTCGCGTTTCTGGCTCTCGTCGTCCTCAACCTCGTCGGTGGATTTCACGCGCTCGGTACCCTGCTTGCCGTGGGCATGATGATGCTTCCTGCGGCCGCCGCACGGCTAATGACCTTGGAAATGACGGCCATGCTCGTTATCGCCGTAGCGCTCGGCGCCGCCGCCGGCTATGCCGGGCTTATCATCTCTTTCTACGCCGGCCTGCCATCCGGGCCAGTAATCATCATGACGGCGGGATTGTTTTACTTGATTGCTCTCGTGTTTGGGCCGGCTGGCGGATTCCTGCGCCGTTTGCGGCCGCGGCGGCATCTTGAGGGATGATCAGCTGGAGCAGTGGCGATGGTGAAACTCGTGGGTTTGGCGATCTTTCTCGCGTGCGCATTGACGGCAAACGCGTCACAAGCGGCTGCGGACAATGCGGGAAAAATCCCGGTCGTCGCAACGTTTTCGATCCTCGCCGATTTTGTCAGCAACGTTGGCGGCGATGGCGTGACTGTCGCCGAATTAGTCGGCCCCAACGGTGACGCCCATGTTTACCAGCCAAAGCCCGCCGATGCGAAAGCGCTCCGTGAGGCCCGCATAATTTTGGTGAACGGTCTCGGCCTTGAGGGCTGGATCGACAGGCTGATTAAGGCCTCGGGCTCGAAAGCGCCGGTCATCATCGCATCCAAAGGAATCACGCCGCAGCAAATGGAGGAGAATGGCCACGTCGGCCTTGATCCCCACGCCTGGCAATCCATCACCAACGCCATCACCTATGTGACGAACATCCGCGATGGTTTGATCGCGGCTGACCTGGGCCGCCAAGACTACTATCGCGCGAACGCGGCGGCTTACATCGACAAACTCCACGCGCTCGAAAAACAGGTTTCTGACAAGATCACGCAGATTCCACCGGAGCGGCGCCGCATTATCACTACGCATGACGCTTTTGGCTACTTCGGCCGCGCCTATGGTTTTTCGTTCATAGCGCCGGTCGGGGTCTCGACAGAAGCGGAGGCAAGTGCCCGAGACGTTGCGAGGATCATTAATCAGATTAAGACAACCAAGGTGCCGGCCGTCTTCCTTGAAAACGTCACCGACCCGAGACTTCTAAAACGCATCGCGGACGAGTCTGGAGCGAAAATAGGCGGCACACTTTATTCCGACGCGCTTTCTCCGCCGGACGGCGAAGCTCCCACCTACATCGAAATGATGCGCCATAATATCGATGTGCTCACTGTAGCGCTTACGCAGTAGCTGGAAATGCCGAGGCAGCGGTTGCGCAATCCCGTGGGCGGCCAAAAATTTGCGTATTTTGGGAATAAGACTTGCCGTAGAACGAGCCAAGCAATTTCATTTCAGATGATCATACGAGGAATTCTGCATGGCCGAAAAAATCCCAGTGACGGTCCTCACGGGCTATCTCGGCGCCGGCAAGACAACGCTTCTCAACCGGATTCTGTCCGAAGATCACGGCCATAGATTCGCGGTGATCGTCAATGAATTTGGCGAAATCGGCATCGATAATGATCTCGTCGTCGGCGCCGACGAGGAAGTTTTCGAAATGAACAATGGATGCATCTGCTGCACGGTACGCGGCGACTTGATCCGCATCATCGAAGGCTTATTGAAGCGGCGCGGTAAGTTCGACGCGATCCTTTTGGAAACGACGGGGCTTGCCGACCCAGCGCCGGTGGCGCAGACCTTTTTCGTCGATGCCGAGGTTCGCGAGGCCGCACGGCTAGATGCTGTCGTTACCGTCGCCGATGCCAAATGGCTTGACCACCAATTGACATCCGCGCCCGAGGCAAAAAACCAAATTGCCTTCGCCGACGTCATAATTCTCAACAAGACCGACCTTGTTAGCGCGGGGGATTTGAGCGAAGTCGAGATCCGCATCCGCGCCATCAACCCTTATGCCAAGCTTCACAAAACAATCAATTGTGCCGTTCCTCTCGATGCTGTCCTTGGCCGCGATGCGTTTGACTTGCAGCGCATTCTCGAGATCGAACCCGAGTTTTTAAGTCCCTCGGACAACGTCCATGATGGACATATGAGTGATCATCATCATCCTAACAGTGACCATGATCACGCGGCCTCTCACCTTAAACACTATCATGATGAGGAAATGCAGTCAGTGGCCCTCACAATCGAGGGCGATGTTGATCCGCAAAAATTCGTCCCTTGGCTGCAAAGCTATGTGCAGAGGGAAGGCGCTTCGATCCTTCGCGCAAAGGGCATACTTTCTTTCAAAAACGAACCGAAGCGCTTTGTTTTCCAAGCCGTCCATATGCTTCTTGATGGCGACTTGCAACGCGAATGGAAGCCACAGGAGAGGCGCTCGAGCCGGCTCGTTTTTATCGGCCGCAACCTCAACCAAGACGAGATCACGCGCGGCTTTATGAGTTGCGCCGCTTAGGGTGCCGCCAATTTTGGCGGGCTGTTAATTAGACTATGCCTACCGCTCCGCTTACCGCTCGCGTCAAGCAGATTGAGGTAAATGCGCCCGTCGCGGCGGCCGCTTTCCTCGACGAAACTCCGGCCTTGGCGCTCGAAAACGGAACCGTCTTGCTGGCGGCAGCCGCCGCCGATCAGCGCCTTATCGCGAATCCGGGGGGTACCATTCTCGTTGCCGTACCCGCGGGAAAAAAGCTACTCACTGGGGGAGATGATGGCCGTGTCATGGCCATTTCAGCGGATGGGACGATGCAGGAAATCGCCGGTCGAAGCGGCGCGTGGATCGATGCGCTCGCGGCGCGAGAGGATGGCGCGGTCGCCTGGTCGAGCGGCAAGAAGGTTTGCGCGCGCGATCCTTCCGGCAATGTCAAAATTTTCGCAGCGCCATCCAGCGTGCGAGGCCTTGCCTTTATGCCGAAGGGCTACCGGGTGGCCATCGCTCACTACGGTGGCGCGACCTTATGGTTTCCCAATATCGCCGCGCCGCCGGATCAGTTCCATTGGAAGGGATCGCATCTTTCCATGACCGTTTCGCCCGACGGGTGCTTTATTGTAACAACCATGCAAGAAAATGCGCTGCATGCTTGGCGCGCGTCCGATAAGAAAGACATGCAGATGAGCGGCTATCCGGCAAAGACGCGCTCCCTGTCGTGGTCTTCTGATGGCCATTGGCTCGCCACATCCGGCGCCGACGCCGCGATCATTTGGCCGTTCAAGGATAAAGACGGACCCATCAGCAAAGCGCCGATCGAATGCGGTGCAGGCGCCGCGAGAGTCACCTGCGTCGCTTTCCATCCGAAATCCCTTGTTTTGGCGCAAGGCTATGAGGACGGCCTCGTGCTGCTCTGCCGGATCCTCGATAAGGCGGAGATCTTGGTGCGGCCGGCCCCGCCAGAAGGGCGGCAGGTCACGGCGCTGGCGTGGGATAGGCAAGGGCGAAAACTTTTGTTTGGCACCGCGGATGGCGTGGCGGGCTTCCTTGAATTGCCGGTTTGAAACCCGTTTTAAATCTGTCATCACAAGTTCGTATTCTTCCCCTTTGGCCTGGTTCTGGTCATTTGATGGAGCCTCGGATGAAAATTGCCGACGTGCGCGCGCGTGCTTTCGCCATGCCCCTCAATAATCCATCTTACCCGAAAGGGCCCTACCGCTTTCGCGATCGTGAATATTTTATCATCGAATACCTTAGCGATCCCGATGCATTGCGAGCCGTCGTGCCGGAGCCCCTCGAAATCACCGACCCCATCGTGAAATTCGAGTTTATTCGTCTTCCTGATACCACGGGTTTCGGCGATTTCACCGAATGCGGCCAAATGATCCCCGTGAGGTTTGGGGGTGAAAGGGGAACCTACGTTCATTCCATGTATCTCGACAATGAAGCCCCCATTGCGGGAGGACGCGAAATCTGGGGCTTTCCGCAAAAGCTTGCTTACACCAAACTCGCTCACGAAAGCGAAGTGCTGGTGGGAACGATGCACTTTGGATCGGTGCTCTGTGCCATGGGGAGCATGGGGTATAAGCACAAAGAGCTCGATCCTGCTCCCATTTTCCGGGCGCTGAAGGGAGCCAATTTTCTCCTCAAGATTATCCCCGATGCCGATTGCCGGCCGCGTGTCTGCGAACTTGTGCGGTATCATTGGCAAGACGTTGCGCTGAAGGGCGCGTGGGGAGGACCGGCCGCCCTTCAGCTCTTCGGCCATGCCATGGCGAAGGTTTCCAGATTGCCGGTGCTGGAAGTGCTCTCTGGAACTCACTTCACGGCCGATGTCACCCTCGGCCTCGGCGAGGTCGTGCACGACTATTTAGCGCACGTGCAAAACAACGCCGTCCAAGAGCCCTCCCTCGCGGCGGAGGCAGCGAGATGAATATCTACCGCCATCCAAACGACAAGCCTCGCCGGCATGATATTTCGGCGATCGCTGCCGGCTACGACCGAGTCGCGCTGGTTTTGCAGGGCGGCGGCGCGCTTGGAGCTTACCAAGCGGGCGTTTACCAAGCGCTCGCCGAAGCTGGCTGCGAGCCAAACTGGATTTCTGGTGTGTCGATTGGCGCAGTAAATTCGGCGATCATTGCCGGGAACCGTCCGGAAAAGCGGCTCCAAAATCTTGAACTCTTTTGGTCGACAGTGTCAGGACGTAAAATTTGGGCTTATACGCCCGAGGGAGACGTTTTCCGGGATCTGCGCAATCAAACCAGTTCTTTGATGACGATCCTCTTCGGTCAGCCGGGATTCTTCAAACCCCGTTTTCCCAACCCATGGTTACACCTCTCCGGCGCGGATGGTGCGACCAGCTACTATGATACAACTATTTTACGAGATACGCTCGACAGCCTCATCGATTTTGAACTCCTGAACGATGGCCGCAAGCGCCTTAGTGTTGGCGCCGTTAATGTGCGAACCGGAAACTTCATCTATTTCGATACGGAAAAGCAACGAATTGGCCCGGAGCACGTTATGGCGTCTGGCGCGCTCCCGCCAGCCCTTCCCGCCGTAAAGATCGAAGGAGAGTTCTACTGGGATGGAGGCATCGTCTCGAATACGCCGCTTCAGTATTTACTTGAGCAAGAGAAACATCAATCATCGCTGGTGTTTCAGGTCGATTTATTCAGCGCGCGCGGCACCCTGCCGCGCTCTATGTCCGATGTCATGACGCGTCACAAAGAGATCATGTATTCAAGCCGCACGCGTCAAAATACCGATGTTTTCAAGCGTGTTCACCAACTCAAAACACAGGTCGTCGATGCCCTTAAAAGAGTGCCAGCCGAGGCGCTGCGCCCGGGTGAGAAGGAAATAATCCTTGAGGGAGAAGCTGCCGCCGCGATCAACATCGTGCAGCTCATTTATCAGCATAAAAATTACGAAGGTCACGCCCGCGATTATGAATTCTCGGGTACGTCCATGCGTGAGCATTGGGATGCAGGCTATGAAGATACTTTACGCACGCTCCGTCACCCCGAGTGGCTGCAGCGCTCGGCCATTACGCGCGGCGTAACGGTTCACGATCTCCACCGCGAAGATCCGACTTAAATCTAGTTGGCTATAAGTTTCATATCTCCACCTGCCGGCCAATTTCGACTACATCATCGCGAGGCAGCTGGAAGTAATCGCTGACGCGCATTGCATTGCGCTCCATCGCGGCAAAGAGCGCCACCTGCCAGCGGGGCAGGCCTTCTCCATCCGAGCGGGCAATGACCTTCTCGCGAGCGACATAGTAGGTAGCCTCAAAAAGGTCTATGCTACAGCCCTGCCGGCTCGCTTCCTCGAGAAGTTTTGGGACATTAGGTGTTTCCAAAAAACCATAATGAGCCGTGGCGCGCCAAGCCCCTGGACCGACCTCGGTTATGGCGAGACGTTTTGATTCGGCAACCCAGGGTATGGATTCGACCACGACGCGTAACATAAATAAGTAGCGCTGGAGGGCTTTGTTATGCTTGACATGCCAAGCTACCACTGGCGGCGTATCCTCTACAGTTCGAGTGAGGAAAATAGCGGTACCCGGCACGCGTGGAATTGACCGCGCCTCAAGGGACTCCAGGAATTCATCGATAGGAATCGGACGTGCCCGGAAGGCCTCCGCGACCGCCGCCGCGCCACGGTGCCAAACATACATTGCTGTGTACACCATGCCTGCGAGGAGTAGGGGAACATAGCCGCCCTCCGCGACTTTCATAAGGTTGGCGGAGAAGAAACTCACGTCAACGCCAAGAAAGATCGACGCGATGGCACCGCTTAGAAAAATGTTCCAGCCCCAGACTTCGCGCATCGCAATGAACAAAAGCACCGAGGTCATAAGCATGGTCGCCGAGACGGCAATTCCATAGGCCGCCGCAAGATTATCGGATTTGCCAAAGGTTACCGTAAGGGCGATCGTAACGATCATGAGCAGCCAATTGACGATGCCCACATAAATCTGCCCATAACCTGTCTCGGAAGTCTGAATGATGCGCAGGCGTGGCAGCCAGCCAAGCTGGATCGCCTGTCTTGTCATCGAGAAAGCCCCGGTGATGATCGACTGGCTGGCAATGATTGTCGCAACCGTTGCCAAAATAATAAAGGGAATCAGGAGAGGCTCGGGGCAGAGGCGGTAGAAGATGTTCTCCACCGTCGGCGCGCCTGCAAGCACGATCGCGCTTTGGCCCGCGTAATTTAAGATGAGGCTCGGGAATACGATCAAAGACCATGCGAGCCTGATCGGGCGCGAGCCAAAATGGCCCATATCGGCATAGAGCGCCTCGGCGCCCGTCGCACAGAGGAACACGCCGCCAAGCACAAGAAAGCTCGCAAAGCCATGCGCAAAGAGATAATTCAAGCCATACCGCGGATCGAAGGCGGCGAACACCGCTGGATGACGCAGGATACCGAATCCGCCGAGAATCGTGATCGATAAAAACCACAACAGCATGATGGGGCCAAACCCCTTACCGATCCACGCCGTGCCGAGTGGTTGCAGCGCAAAGAGGGCTAGAAGGATCGCCGCCGCGAGCGGCAGGACATAGGTCTTGATATCGGGTGTCGCGATATTCAGTCCTTCGAGCGCGGAGAGGACGGAAATGGCCGGGGTAATGGCACCATCGCCGTAAATTAACGCGGCACCAAAGAGACCAATGGCGACGATCGCTGGCCTTTGATGTTTTTTGATGCCAATCAGCGCCATGAGGGCGAGGATGCCGCCTTCGCCGTCGTTATCGATGCTCATAGCGAAGGTCACGTATTTTACGGTGGTGATAATAATCAGCGTCCATAAAATCAGCGACAACACGCCGAGCACCACGCCTGGCTGAGGTTCGCTCCCGGTAAGGTTGAGAACGGTTTTCAGCGTGTAAAGCGGGCTCGTGCCGATGTCTCCAAAGACGACCCCGAGGGCGGAGACACCGGCGATCAACACGTTCTGCCGGGGCGCATGCGTCTGCATCTTCCGGGCGCTTCCTTGCATGCGTTGGCTCCTCCATGCCGATGAATCCCGTAAGGGATAAGCCGAAATCTAGCCTGCGCGAAGATGAAAAATATGACAGCGGGCGCGATCGCGGATTTGCCTATCGTGAGTCCGGCCTCAAAGGCCTCTCCGGTATTTTGCATGATATGCGCGAGCTCGGAGGGCCGGCGGCGGTGCTCGGAGGCGTCACCCCCGATAAGCCACGAGCAGCGCTCCGCAACTAATGAGGAGTATGCCCATCCAGTTGGCGAAGGAAAGCCGCTCGCCTAAGAAGATCGCGCCAAGGACCGCGACGAGAACGATCGACAATTTATCGATTGGCGCGACCCGTGCCGCCTGCCCAAGTTTCAAGGCCCGGAAATAGCAAAGCCAAGACGCGCCTGTCGCAAGCGCCGATAAGGCGAGGGATAAATAGGTGGACGGCGCGATTGAGGTGAGCGGGCGGTACTGATGAGTCAATGCCACAAGGCCGGCAAGGACAAAGACGATGGCAATCGTTCTAATCAGCGTTGCAAGATCGGATGGGATATCGGCGACGCCGATCTTCGCCAAGATCGCGGTAAGCCCCGCGAAGGCCGCCGAGAGCAGTGCCCAGAAGAGCCAAGAGCTGGTCCATCCGTTCACGCGAGGCCGCCTTCGGCATCGGCGAGGAGACTTGTTTGATGTTGTGTGATGAGGGCGTCGATCACCTCATCGAGCGCTTCGCCAGCCATCACTTTATCGAGCTTGTAGAGAGTCAAATGCACACGGTGGTCGGTCAGGCGGCCTTGCGGAAAGTTGTAAGTCCGGATCCGCTCGGACCGGTCACCGGATCCGACCTGAGCGCGCCGGTCGGCGGCACGCTCAGCATCGCGCTTCTCACGCTGCGCTTCGTAGATGCGCGAGCGCAGCAACATCATCGCACGGGCGCGATTCTTGTGCTGCGAACGCTCATCCTGCACAAAGACAATGGTTCCCGTCGGTAAATGCGTGATGCGAACCGCCGACTCGGTTTTATTCACATGCTGACCGCCCGCGCCTTGCGCCCGCATCGTATCGATTTTGAGGTCCGCTTCATTAATATCGACATCGACGTCTTCGGCTTCCGGAAGCACCGCGACCGTCGCAGCCGAGGTATGGACACGGCCCTGCGTTTCGGTTTCCGGAACGCGTTGAACGCGATGCGTGCCTGATTCAAACTTTAATCTGGCGAAGACGCCGCGTCCGGCGATCTCGGCGATGATTTCCTTATAACCTCCCGCAGTCCCTTCGCTGGCTGAAATAACCTCGACACGCCACCCTTTGAGCTCGGCGTAGCGCTGATACATGCGGAAGAGGTCACCCGCGAATAGCCCCGCTTCATCGCCGCCGGTGCCGGCGCGAATCTCGAGGATCGCGTTCTTTTCATCCGCCGCGTCTTTTGGCAAGAGAGCAATTTTGAGCTCCTGCTCAAGTTCAACGAGCCTCGCGCGCACGGCTTTTAGTTCTTCAGCCGCGAGCTCACGAAGCTCGGCCTCAGTTGCCGGATTGTTGAGCAACGCTTCAAGCCCGGCCGCTTCCTCAACTTGCCCGCGAAAATCCTGTATGGCTTTGACGACACCTTCAATCGCCGCGAGCTCGCGCGACAAATTCACGTAAACCGCGGGCTCTGGCGTCTCGGCGAGGCGCGCCAGGATTTCCGCATGCCGCCGAACAATGAGGTCGAGCTGATCCTGGGGGACTTGAAGGAACACGAAGCTCTCTTGATTACAGGCCGGAATAATACTTGGATTTATGAAAACAGCCGTTTCCCGCGTGCGGATATCGACGAACGATTTTCATTTAGGTAATATTCACTTATGCGACAAGCGCGCGGAGGCCTTGAGGTCCGCGCAAGCTTGGCAATCTGGCTCTTCAACGAATATTCTTAGAAGTCTCGGCGCCGGACGAATAATTAGGAATGAACCAGATCGTGCAAGTGATCAATAGAGGTATTTGATGTTGCTGCTATGGGTCGAGCCCGCACGCGGCGGCGGGAACGGCATTTGCGGCTTCCCGGGCGGCCTGCGGGCGAGTCTTCCTTAGTTGACCAAATACGCTAAAACTACCGGAGCCTTGCGAAAATCTTAATACCTGAATGCGAAAGCTTGCCCCTCTCGCGCCCTTGCCGCAAACAGTGACCGCTGCTCGCTGGAGAATCGCTTGCCCTCTTTAATACGGTTTTTAGTCATCATCGGGGTGCTCGCCGCGCTCATCTATATCGGCATGCTTGCGCTCGTTGCTTTCGTCGAGCCGCAGCCGCGCGAGATGACGCAGATCATTCCCCCCTCGCGATTGAATAAGTAAAGCTTTGGCCGCCCGGCAACGCCCACCTGCCCTGATCCAAGCGTTTCTCGACATGATCGTCGCGGAACGCGGCGCGGCCAAAAATACGCAAGAAGCCTACGCCCGCGACCTAATCGATTATGCCGGCTCTCTGGCGTGCAAGGGCCAATCGCCATTGACCGTCTCAACAGCCGATATAAGGGCCTACCTCTCCCTCCTGGTCGCCGAGGGCATAAAACCCGCCTCGCATTCCCGCAAATTGTCAGCCATCCGGCAGTTCCACCGTTTCCTGCGAACGGACGGCCGGCGCGGTGACGACCCGGCAGCGATTATCGAGACGCCGCAGCGAGGCCGAGGCCTGCCAAAAATCCTTTCCGTCGCCGAGGTCAGTCATCTGCTCGAGGTTTCGAAGGAGGGCCTTGGCGCCACCTCCCGGCCAGCGATCGAACGGTTACACGCGCTGCGGTTGGCATGTCTCCTTGAGCTTCTTTACGCAACCGGATTACGGGTCTCCGAACTTGTCGCGCTGCCAGCAAGCCTCGCGCGTGCAGACGATCCTTTCATCCACCTGAAGGGGAAAGGCGGGCGTGAAAGGCTTGTGCCACTCTCCAGAGCCGCGCGCGAGGCGATCGCCGCTTACTCCGGCTTCCTCCGTTCGACGCGTCTGATGCTTGCGTCTTCTGCTTGGCTGTTCCCGGCCGATAGCGCCAGCGGCCACTTGACCCGGCAGGCGTTTGCCCGCGATCTCAAAACCCTCGCCGCGGCGGCTGGGATCGCGCCCGCGCGCATCAGCCCGCACGTGCTAAGGCACGCTTTTGCGAGCCACCTCTTGCAGAACGGCGCCGATCTGCGCGTTGTTCAAGAGCTGCTTGGCCACGCCGATATTTCGACGACGCAGATTTATACCCATGTGCTCGATGAGCGGATGAAAGCCATGGTGCGCGATCTGCATCCCCTCAACGACTGAGCGAAGGCTCACTGCATCCATCGCTCACGAGCGGGCTCCGAAACGATGACCATCGCAACTGGAATCCGCATGCCGAGCCATGGGAGTTCGGTGATATTCCCGCGCGAGCGCAATGGCGCCACCATGACCTTCAAGGGAAGAGAATCCGCAGGGCGCCGAATCCATAAATCCTCAACCGGCCCCTGTGCCGATCGCCCACCCCGCGTGCAAGAATCGATTAACCTTTCGATGGCGCCCCGATCTTCTGGGCACTCCAAATAGCCAGCCTTGACCGTGAGGCCGCGCTTACGGTTGAGCAGCGTCCGCGCGGCCCGATTGGCGAAGAGCACCCGTGCCGCGTGATCGACGAGCATGATGCCGCGCGAAGCCGCATCGAGCCGGGCTGGAGCCGCTTCGTGATCAAGATCGGTGAGGCAAAGCTCGCGGTGCAGGCGAATGGCGCGCTCAATATGTTTGAAAACCGCCTTGAAAAAGCGCATCGTCTCGTCGGAAAACTCGTCGTTTCCAGGCGCATTGCCCAAGCAAAGCATCGTGGCGATCTGCCGTTCGATAGTAAGATTGGCGCCGATCACGGCGAATCCAAATCCAGCCGGGAGAAACCATTCATGGAAAAATGGGGTGGCGGCTAACTCTGATCGGGAGACGAGTCTCTCAAGCAAATATACTTCGCCCTTTGGCCTTTTGATGGCGCGCGGTAGTAGCGGATTGTGAAATGCCCAATAACTTTTGAAGAGGGCATCCAGGGCCGGATCTGTGCGCGGCGCAACGGAATCATAAGCTCCAGCCCGTTGATCGATCGAAAGCAAGCCGACTTGCGCCGAACCCATAGCATCAGCAAACCGAGAGAGCACAGATGGCCATAGATCGCCGTTAAAAGCCGCCTCGTAAATCATATCGATCAAGGCGTAGAAACCGCTTTCCGTAATCATGACTCAGCTCAATTGTTAGCGATTGACCGGATGTTTGCGGCATGCCCGCAAACATCCGGCAGCGATATGTTCCGCCGCACCGTCAATCACCCAAACTGCTTCCCAACCCACCATTAAGAAGCAGCCGAATGAGCTCTCCTTGCCGATGCGTTCCTGTTTTCGAAAAGATGCTGGCCAGATGGGTTTTCGCGGTTGAGTCGGAGATGCGGCAGCGCCGGGCGGCGGCGGCGCGGCCATCCCCTTTCAGAATCTCCGAAGCCAGCTCAGATTCCGCCACGGTTAGGCCGAAGCGGCCGCGCAAATCCTCCTCGCGCGTTTTCCGTTCACGATCGGGATCGGCCGCGATCACAATCGCGACGGGAGCCCCAACTTCAATCCAGGGCACCCCGGTGAGCTCCAGGCGCGACCTGAGTGGCGCGATGGTTACATGGATTTCACCGAGGCCAGGATTACGGCAGATCGTGAGCTCTCCTCCCGGGCCGCCAGGGACAGACTGCGCCCTGTCGCAGGAGGCGATTATCTTCCGTAGGGGCGTCTTGCCGCCAAGGGCGGCAAGACGCCCCTCATCAAAAAAGAGAGCATCCCCTTCATTGATGAGCGCGCTGCCGGCCGAATTTGCCATAACCACCCGCGCCTCGGCATCGACCAAGAAAGCTCCATGCGGCAAAGTCTCAAGCTGCTCCTCCGAGGCGATTTGCGTGATCTTCATATCCCACAGGCGGCGATTGATCCGAACGGCGCGCGTGAGATGTGGCACGAGCACCCCGAACGTCTGTTTTTGGACCTCCGAAAGAACATCTTTTCCCGGCGCATTTAAAAAAACGATCATCGAGGAGAACTGGTTATCAGCGTATAACCTTGCGCCCATGGCCGCGAGGCTGTACTGCGCTGGCCGCCAAAATTCATTATAGACGGGAGTCTTGATAAACTCTTCCCGCGGCATCAGGTCGTCGACAGTACAGACCTCGCCCAAAGGGTACTCTAGGGCGCGAGCCAACACCGGATCGTTGAACGCCCAATATGACTTCCACTTCGACACCAGTTCAGGATCCAAGCGCGGCGCGATCGTCGAGACAGTGTTCGTCTCGCGATCCATCGAAGGCATACCAACGTCCGCGGCGCCAAGGGCATCGGCGAGCCGAACGAGGAGGCTCGGCCAAAGGTCATTGTCGAGTGCTGCTTCGTAAATCGAATCCACGAGAGAAAGGAATTGTTCGGTGAGGCTCATGCGTCGCAAGCTCCGCGCTGATCCTGCCCAAGCGAGGGGGCATCTAGGCGATTACCAGCCTATATTGAATTTTAATATTCATCAATACCCGAGTTTTAATAGCTGTTATGCGGCTAAGCTTACGCATCTGGTGTTTGCATTACATGTTTACTGGCTGGCATCTTGCCAGCCTTGAAGAGGAAAGCAAAATAATGCTAGGGAGCGCTCATAACAAGATTGAAGGGAGGAGCGACAATGGCGAAGCCCCCGCCTCCTGCAAAAAGTCCCAAGCCGCCTGGGGGTCGGACCAGGATGCGGACGCTCGATATACTGATCGTCGTCATCGGCTTCCTCGGGATTATTGGCTACAACCGGCTGAGCATCGCGCGGCTGCAGCGATCGCTGCCAAATGCCAACAACCTCATTGTTGGCGAGTGGAAGTCTAAATATGGCAATGAGCATCTCATTTTCAGGCCTGACAAAACCGTCAGTCTGATTGTTGTTCAGGCCCCAGCGCCTGCCACAACCACGGATGGCCAGCAACCCGATGCGAAGGCGCCGGAAGCCGCCTCGAATGGGGGTGGGGAGACACCCTTGATGGCACCTCCGGTAGAAGGAAAATACCAGCTTACCGAGGGAGGAAAAATCTATATTCAGCTGACAAACGGCAAGAAATATTCGACCCTCATCCAGCCGGCCAACAAGAATCGCTTTGACCTCATTGATTCCTTCACGGAAGGGGTGACGACCTACGAGCGCCAGCCGACCGGGGCGCCGCCGCCCGAGCCGAAATCATCCAAGGGTTAGGCGCCGCTTTCGGACCCTGGGCATGGCTCGACAAGGTGACGGACCTCGTGTAAAGCGTCGGCCCTAACGTAAATCAAGCGTGCCGAACGCTCGCCCGGCAAGCCCAGGCGAAAGGGCGAGGTTGTTGTCTCATGAATATTATCGCCGAGCTCGAAGCCGAGCATGCCGCCAAGCTGTTGGCCGGCAAAACGATTCCGCCTTTTCAACCCGGTGACACGGTTATCGTCAATGTGAAGGTCAAAGAGGGCGATCGCACCCGTGTTCAAGCCTATGAGGGCGTTTGTATTGCCCGCCAGGGTGGAGGCTTGAATGAAAGCTTCACTGTTCGAAAGATTTCCTATGGGGAAGGCGTGGAGCGCGTTTTTCCGATTCATTCACCGAGCATCGATTCAATTAAGCTTGTGCGGCGAGGTAAGGTCCGCCGCGCGAAACTGTATTATTTGCGCGACCGCCGCGGCAAGTCGGCGCGCATCGCCGAAAAAATGGAAGCAACGCCCCCCAAGGCAGCGCGCCAGGGCAGCGGCAAAGAGACAAAACCGGCTGGCCGAGCCAAAAAAGCGGCAACGCCGGCGCAATGATCTTTCCTCTCAGGACAGAGGGGCGTTAAGGATCCAGCGATGCCCGAAAGGATCGCGGAAAGTCGCGACCCTCGTTCCCCAGAAAGAATTCATGGGCTTTGTCTCGCCTTTGGCGCCAAGCCCGGTGGCTTTCTCGAAAACCCCATCGACCATTGCCGCCTCGGAATATTCAAGGCTCACGGAAGCGGTCGTGAGCTCGCCAGGAACGGGCGCGCGAGTTTGACCAAATTCTGGAAAAGCATCCGCGAGCATCAGTGAGCCGCCATTGATCGACAGCTCGCAGTGCATGACCCGCAAACCATCGAATGAAGGCATCAGAGCCCGCTGCCGGGCGTCGAAAACCGTCGTGTAAAAGGCGATCGCCGCCATCGCGGGAGACACGGTCAAATAGGGCGCAACGGGCGGTCGCATGAGAATCCTCAAAAATCGAGATCAAGGAACAGGAGGTACTTTTCCAAGCACCCTTTCACGAGTAAGTAGTGGCATTGTCATTGGATGTTTCGCAAGCGCCGCCCGAGGCGGCAAGGGATCTTGAATGGGCGAGCCGCGCACCCTCTACGACAAAATCTGGGCAGATCATCTAATCCATACCGAGCCGGATGGCAGTAGTCTTATTTATATCGACCGACATCTGGTGCATGAGGTGACGAGCCCACAGGCCTTCGAGGGGCTACGGCTAGGCCGCCGGCCGGTGCGGGCGCCCAAGAAAACGCTTGCGGTCGTTGATCATAATGTGCCGACAACGGACCGCTCCAAGGGCATTAGCGACCCGGAAAGCCGCGTGCAAGTTGAGCAACTCGCCGCGAACGCCCGCGAATTTGATATCGAATATTACAATGAGCGCGATCTTCGCCAAGGCATCGTCCATATCATCGGCCCCGAACAGGGCTTCACCCTCCCCGGCACGACAGTTGTCTGCGGGGACAGCCATACCTCGACCCACGGCGCCTTTGGCGCTCTCGCCCATGGGATTGGCACCTCCGAGGTCGAGCATGTGCTGGCCACGCAGACCCTGATCCAGACCAAAGCCAAGAACATGCGCATCACCGTCGACGGCGGGCTCGGAGAGGGGATCAGCGCCAAGGACATCATTCTTGCCATCATCGGAGAAATCGGCACGGCTGGCGGCACCGGCCATGTCATCGAATATGCCGGCGAGGCGATCCGTGCGCTGTCCATGGAAGGACGGATGACCGTCTGCAACATGACCATTGAAGCTGGCGCTCGCGCCGGCATGATCGCGCCCGATCACAAAACCTTCGCTTACCTTAAGGGCCGTCCGCGCGCGCCACAGTCATCGGCATGGGACGAGGCGCTTCGCTACTGGGAAACCCTATCCTCGGACGAGGGGGCGTTTTTCGACCGGGAAATCCGGCTTGACGCGCAAAACCTGCCTCCGCTTGTCACCTGGGGAACCAGCCCGCAGGACGTGGTTTCTATCACGGGCACGGTGCCAACCCTAGATGAGGCAGCCAGCGAAACGCAAAGGGCGTCGAGGACGCGTGCCCTGAACTACATGGGCCTCAAGGGCGGCGAGAAAATCACCGATATCCGGATCGACCGGGTTTTCATCGGATCGTGCACCAATGGGCGCATCGAGGACCTCCGCGCGGCTGCCAAAATGGTCGCTGGTAAGCGCGTCGCGGAGAGTGTCAGCGCCATGGTCGTGCCCGGCTCGGGCCTCGTCAAGCAACAAGCCGAGGCCGAGGGTCTCGATGCAACATTCCTGGCCGCGGGTTTCGAATGGCGAGAGCCCGGCTGCTCCATGTGCCTTGCCATGAATCCCGACCGGCTGGCGCCGGGCGAGCGTTGCGCCTCGACGTCGAACCGCAATTTTGAAGGACGCCAAGGTTTTAAGGGCCGCACCCATCTCGTATCGCCCGCCATGGCGGCGGCGGCGGCGATCGCTGGGCATTTCGTCGACATCCGCGACTGGCGTTGATCGCCGTTCGCGCTCATGGCCGTTTAGTAAAAATGAAGTTTGCCGTACAAGGCAACAGAGCTTGCAGGAAAGGCACCCGCGCAAGGATCAGATAGTAAGCGGTCGCGGTGGCGCCACGCCCCTTGTAAGAAGGATAAAAGTCGAGTTCAAAGCCAAGCCCGAGGTCGCCGGCAATCGCGCGCAGCTTGGACGGCACGAGGACATCTTCTGGAACCTCCGGCCGCTTCCTGTTCACTCGCTTATAAGCCAGGGAATAAAGGTAGGAGGGAGACGTCGGCTCGAAAAAGTAGAATGTGGAAGCGCCCGGCTTCAGTACGCGCTTGAATTCCGCCAAGGTCCTTTTATGCGCCAAGAAATGGTGGGCGGCCGAATAACAAAATATGAGATCGAGAGATGCATCGTCCTCCTCGATTTCGTAGCTTTTGCACGCGTAAGCGTTCGCCAGTTTGACTTCGAGCATTTTCTCCCATTTCGGAGCCGATTGCACAGCAAACGGGCTGATGTCCGTACCGATGACCGAGCAGTTTGGAAAAACGCGCTTATAAACGCACGAAGCCCAGCATTGGCCGCCGCCGAGTTCGAGCACCCTGCCCTCCTCCGGCAGTCGATCACGATATTTTTCAACGCAATCGAGAAAAATACCCGCGTCCGAAAATTTACTCGTGAGATTTCGAATGGAATTAGATTGCGGCGATTCCGTTTTTGAATCGCGCCAAAAGTCGATTTCGATAGCCTGTTTCGTGGCGATGTTGGCCATAAAATATTCCTCCAAGGGGGCCGAGCCTCAGTGATTATAACAAATGTGCCGTGATATCAAAATTAATCAAAGGCCAGGAAAAAAATTACAGTCGTTTTAGGAGACCCGCTCAATGGAAGTCGGTTTTATCGGCCTCGGCCAGATGGGATCCTCCATCGCACGCAATCTTCTAAAAGCCGGCCATCGGCTGACCGTTTTCAACCGCACGCGCGCAAAAGCGGAGCTGCTCGCGGCGGAAGGGGCTAAGCTCGCACCAAATATTGCTGGGGCTTGCCATGGCGAAGCCGTCATAACCATGCTCGCCGATGACGCGGCCGTTGAGGAGGCCACATTGGGAGAAGGCGGGATTGCCGGGTCCCTCCGGCCGGGTTGCATTCACCTCTCGATGAGCACAATTAGTCCAAGCCTGTCGGAGCGGCTTTGCGATGGCCACTCGGCCAGAGGGCAATGCTTTGTCGCGGCACCGGTCTTCGGCCGGCCCGAGGCGGCGGCGGCCGCGAAGCTGTTTATCATCGCCGCCGGCGCGGCTTCCGATCTTGAGAGATGCAAACCGCTATTTGATGCGGCGGGGCAAAAGACTTTCTTGACAAGTGAACGGCCGCCCGCCGCCAATCTTATTAAGTTGGCCGGTAATTTTTTGATCGCGGCAACGATTGAGAGCTTGGGCGAGGCAATGGCGCTCGCTCGAAAGGGAGGCATCGATCCTCACCTTTTTCTCGAAGTTTTGGCAGGGACTTTGTTCTCGGCGCCCGTTTACAAGACCTATGGCGCAATCATCGCCGATGAGCGCTACGAGCCCGCCGGGTTCAAGATGGCGCTTGGCCTCAAGGATATCCGTCTCGCCCTTGAGGCGGCGGAGAGCCTGCAGGTGCCGTTGCCGATTGCAAGCCTCGTGCGCGATCACTTGCTCGGCGGCTTAGCGCGCGGCAAAGGCGATAGTGACTGGGCAGCTCTTGCCAAGATTTACGCGGACAATTCGGGGCTTTGACGTTGAAGCCAAGTCCACGCTTCGCCATTATTTTCACATGGCTAAGGACCGGTGCTAAGGCCGGCGACCCAAAAGCTTCGCCATTTCCGCCTCCAGCGTATCAACTTCCGCTACCGCATCGTTAGCTGCTTCTTGAGCGGAAACCTTGGAAAGGAGCGGCGATGAGTGGATGAGGGGCTCCATGGCCGCAACATTTTCCTTCGCCGGCTGGGGTGCCTCGATTTCAGGCGCTAGTCCCTCGGAAGCCGGCTGCGGCCAGGCGTCGCCCTTCGACACAGGTGCTCGGCGCCGCACTGCCGAGCGAAAGAAAGGTGCCGCGGCGGGAGTACGTCCGAATTTCTTCACCGCTATTTCAGCCGGAGCAATATCCGGCGCCGCCTCTTCAATTCGCTCTCGCGCCTCGCGTGGTCCTGGTCTTTCTTGCGGAGACGGCAAGGCGGGAGACGGCTGCGCCCGGCGCGGCGATGGTTGGAAAAACGAATGTTTCGCACTCGCGGGCTCGGGCCTCACTTTAACTTCTTTCACCGGTTCCTCAAGGAGGCCGCCACCATTAAGGTCCCTATCGTGTCCGGCATTATATCCGGCGGTCCTAGCTGAAGCTGAAGCGTTAATCTGCTCCGGCCTCTCGGCCGCGACCGGCTCAACCGGCAATGGCAACCCTTGCGCCATGGACGGCGCATCTCTTGGTTCCTCCCGCCACTCCTTTTCGCGCAAACGCGCTTCACGGCTTTCGCGCCCCTCCGTTCGGATGATGTGGGATTCAACAACAAGGTCATTGGGACCGCCGATCATCAGCAGGTGCTCGATGTTATCGCGCCGGACGATGACAAGCTGGCGATGCCCGTCAAGGTCGAAGGCATCAATGATTCCGAGCCTTGGAACGCGCGGTCTCGCCTGTCGCGGCAGCCCTATCTTCCGCCCGAGGAAAAGACGGACGATCACGTAGAGCAAAAATGCGGCGGCAAGGACAGCGAGTGCCGCAGCGGCAAACATGAAGCCTCGAGTGGTGAAAACACTTTCGCTGATGCCCAGCATGCTCTAGCCCGTCCGAACGATTAAGGTGTAAAGAGTCGCAAAACCGGAATTGACATGATAATAAAAATGACAATTTTTAAAAAAACTTAATCAACACTAAGGGGCATTCAAGGGCTCTAACGGGACGGAGAAGAAAAATTGCCTGGTCCCTCCGGGTGGAAAGGACTTGCCCCAAGACCCAAGCGGCCGCGCGTTCCGGAATAATCATAGCGGAATCGATCCCATTCATCGAGCGAATGGCCTTGTGCGAACCAATTTGCTGGCGGAACTGGCGGCAAGGGCTCACTGCCCGTAAAAGACTGGGCCACGGCCGGGGCTGCGAGCAAGACAAAAATGACTGCCAGAGGGAGTTTTTCAACGGATTGTTTTATTCGCTGCTTCATCTTCAGGCGCATGCAAGATATCTCTCAGATTAGTTCTTGTGAATTTCAGACAAAGAGAAGCTTCGACATTGGCAAAATAACTCACACATTCCGGTGAATCTTAATGGGCGAGCCGCGGACTTCCGCCATGGAAAGCGGGATCAGCCAGACCATCAATAGCATCCTGCTTGTTGGCAGTCTTGGAGGTTTGGCGGCCGCCGCTACAGTTTTTCTCCTCTTGCCCAGCGGCGGTGAAAGCCCGCCCGGAGCTTGGCTCGCAAACGCGTTTCTCATAGCGGCGCTGACCAGCGCGTGCTTTGCACTTCTCGCAAGGAAATCAATATTTTCTTGGCCCCCCTGGGGAGCTTCCTTTGCCGAGCTCATCAGCGACTCCGCGAAAGAGGGGATTATCGTCGTTGGAAGGCAAGGAAAAGTCTTTTACGCAAATAAAGCTTATTTGGCCATGGCGGGCTCTCGCAGCCTCGCTGCCGTGCGCCCCGTCGAACACCTTTTTTCTCGTTCGCAGGAAGTTGCCGGAAAAATCTATCGTCTTACGCAGGCGGCTCGCGGCGGCGCGGGAGCAACCGAGGAGCTGCGGCTATCACCGCCACTCAACCGGGAGGGCGAAGCAGGCTGGTACAAAATCAAGGTGAGCCCTCTCGCGGGCGCTGGGAAGCACCTTTGCTTATGGTCGGTAACCGATGTCACGGGGGAGCGGCAGCAGCAAGAAGCAACGTTTCAGGAGCGGCGCCGAGCCGCCGATTTTCTCGACCATGCTCCGGTAGGCTTTTTTTCCTGCCAGGGAAACGGCGAAATTTCTTACATCAATGCGACACTTCGCGATTGGTTAGGCGAGGATCCGGCACGCGCTCGCGGCCTCAAGCTCTGCGACCTTGTGCCTGATACAAGCGCGCTCTCGGAAGACCCCTCCCGCCATGCCGGCCAAGTTGTGACGCGGGAAATCGACGTTGAACTTAAGCGCCGCGATGGTGAGGCGATTCCGGCGCGGCTCATTCACAGCACTCAATTCGATGAGAGCGGTTTACCCGGCCCATCGCGTACGTTGGTGCTAAAGCGTGTCCCTGTTAACGAACCTGCCAAGGCGCCGCTGGCCCGCGAGATGAGTTTCGCGCCGGCTTTCGAGACCACGCCGATGGCGATTGCGGTCGCTGGAGGGAGAGGCCAAATCATCCGCTCTAACGCCGCCTTCGCGCGGCTGATGCCGCGAGCCGTGAAGCCCCGCGAAGGCGGAGAGCCGACCATTCTTGCGGCCGTTCTCGATCGCGATCATGCCGGCCTTCAAGCCGCCATTGGCACGGCTATCCATTCAGCGGCGCAGATTCCGCCTGTCGATGTCGGTCTCATAGGCGAAGGCGAGCGCTCGGCGAGGCTTTTTGTTTCGGCCGCCAACCGTGATGGCGATGCCGCCGCCATCTACGCTGTCGACACCACGGAGCAACGGACGTTACAAAGTTCCCTTGCTCAATCGCAAAAAATGCAAGCGATTGGCCAGCTTGCGGGTGGGATCGCGCATGATTTCAATAACGTCCTGACGGCGATCATCGGCTACTCGGATCTGCTGCTAGCCAATCACCGGCCAACCGACCCTTCCTTCCGCGACATCAACCAAATTAAGCAGAATGCCAACCGCGCGGCCTCGCTCGTGCGTCAATTGCTCGCCTTCTCGCGCCGCCAAACCTTGCGTCCGCAAGTCCTTCAAATAGGTGATGTCCTTTCCGATCTGCAGATGCTGATGCGGCGGCTCGTTGGCGAGAAAGTCGATCTTGAGTTGCGGCACGGCCGTGATCTTTGGCTTGTCGAGGCCGACGTCCATCAGTTCGAGCATGTGCTCGTCAATCTCATTGTCAACGCCCGTGATGCCATGCCGAACGGCGGCAAAATTATTCTGCAAACGCGCAACGTGCCGGCGTCGGAATGCGGGGGTTTTAATGAAGCTTCGCTCGTTCCAGCTGAATATGTGGCGATCGCGGTCGAGGATTTCGGCCACGGCATTCCCCCCGAGATAAAAGACAAGATTTTCGAGCCTTTCTTTACCACCAAGGAGGTGGGCAAGGGCACCGGCCTTGGCCTCGCCATGGTTTATGGCATCGTCAAGCAAACAGGCGGATATGTCTTCTGTACGAGTACTGCTGGCAAGGGCACCACCTTCACCATTCTATTGCCGCGCTATGTTCCGGGAGAAGCCGCCACAAGCCGGGCCCCGGAGGCAACGTCAACGCCCGCCGCCGACCTTACAGGACGCGGCACGATCCTCCTCGTCGAGGACGAGGAAGCGGTCCGCGCCTTTGCGTCCCGGGCTCTGACCTCACGCGGTTACGTGGTCATCCAAGCCTCCTCGGGGAGCGAGGCCCTGCGGATAGTCGAAGGGAATTGTGGCGATATCGATCTTGTTGTATCGGACGTCGTGATGCCCGAGATGGACGGGCCGACCATGCTTGGCGAATTGCGCAAGCGAGGCATTAAGGCGAAAGTGATCTTCGTCTCGGGTTACGCCGAGGATGCCTTCGCCAAAAATCTCCCGGAAGGGGAAGATTTTGGGTTCCTGCCAAAGCCCTTCAGCCTCAAGCAGCTGATCGAAGCGGTCAAAGGCAAGCAATAGAAGCGCTGCAAAGTCGGGCGGGGGCATTGCTCCCGATCCTTTAGGATGCTGTCCCTCAGCGGCGGCTTTTTGGCAGGCCAAAAGCCTTGTTGGCTTTGCCCAAAATACTGTGGTCGCGGCCATAGAAAAAATAAATCGCAAGGCCGATGACGAACCACACCACAACGCTCAGCCAAGTTTCCACGGGAAGACTCAGCATCAAAAAAACTGACGAAACAACGCCAAGGGGAGCGACGACAAACACGGCCGGCGTCCTAAATGGGCGATGGATCTCGGGATGAGTAATGCGTAAAAAGAGCACGCCGAGGCAAACAATGGCGAACGCGAAGAGCGTGCCAAGACTTACGAGTTTGCCAACGAGGTCGATGGGAAACAGACCCGCCAAGACGGCGACAACGAGGCCCGTGATCACGGTCGTGACATAAGGGGTACGGAAACGCGAATGAATCGCCGCCGCGAAGGGCGGCAGCAGACCATCGCGCGCCATTGAATAGAAGATCCGCGGCTGGCCTAAAAGCAATACCAAAATAACGGAGCTCAGCCCGAGGATGGCACCGAATTTGATGATCGCCGCGAGCCAGCCAAGGCCGATCGCATCCGCGCCGAGCGCGATGGGCTCGGCCACATTGAGCCTATCGAAAGGAACGATGCCGGTGATGACGATACTCACAAGCACATAAAGCACGGTGCAGATCGCGAGCGAACCAAGCATGCCGAGAGGCATGTCCCTTTGCGGGTTTTTGGCCTCCTGCGCGGCCGTCGAGACGGCGTCAAAGCCGATATAGGCGAAGAATACAACGGCGGCGCCGCTGACGATACCGCTCCAGCCATAATGGCCTGGGCCAGCATTCGGCGGAATGAAAGCTCCCGTTGGATTGACGGACGTGATCCAATTGGCGCTCGTCACGAACCAGGCTCCGACAAGAATAAACAGCACAACTATCGATAGCTTCACGGCGACGATTGCATTATTGACATGCGCTGATTCCCGGATGCCGATGACGAGCAAACCCGTTGCGATCAGAATGATCGCCATTGCTGGCATGTTGATGATGGTGCCAGTCCAGCCAAGGGTTCCCGCGACGGAATCATAATCAAGCGGCGCCTTGGCAAAGCGGTCCGGAATCGCCAACCCAATATCGCGCAAAAAACTTGTCACATATCCGGACCAGCCAATGGCGACGGTCGTCGAGCCGAATGCATATTCTAAGATGAGATCCCAGCCGATGATCCAGGCGACGATCTCGCCCATCGTCGCATAGGCGTAAGTATAAGCGCTGCCGGCAACAGGCACGGTCGCCGCCATTTCGGCATAGCAGAGCCCGGCGAAAGCGCAGACGATTCCCGCCAAAACAAAAGAGAGACTAATAGCTGGTCCGGCGTGTTCGGCCGCGGCGTGGCCGGTCAGGACAAAAATACCTGCCCCAATGATGGCTCCAATCCCCAGCGATACGAGACTGCCGAGTGATAAGGTCCGGTGCAACCGCGCTTCGGTTGGTTTGGAGCCCAACTGATCTTCCATTGCCTCGGCTTGCAGAACCGCAATCGGTTTTTTCACCCAGAGATTTGCCATTAAGTCTTTCCCATCGTTGGTGGAGCCGCCTTCAAAACCGTCTCACAAGCTCGGCAAGCGCGGGCCGGAGACGATCCTCGCGCCCCTCGGGCGCTCGCCCAATATGAATAAATCCAGCCACTCGTTCATTCGCCCCGAGACCGAGCTCATCGAGAACATCACGGTCATAGGCTATCCAGCCGGTCAGCCAGATCGAGGCAAATCCCATGGCGTTCGCCGCGACGATCAAATTCATGCAAACGGCGCCAGCGGAAAGGATCTGCTCGAACTCCGGAATTTTCGAGTCCGCTGTCGCGCATGAGATGACGCCGATGATGAGCGGCGCGAGAGAAAACCGCTTTCGTTCAGTCTCGATGCGCGATGCATCTTCGCCTTTGTGTTTTTTTTCGTATATCCGTGCAAAAACCTCGCCAGCCCGCGCGCGGCTATCCCTTTCGAAGAGAAGAAAACGCCAGGGTGCAAGCTTGCCATGATCTGGCACCCGCGTGGCAAGGGCCAGCAAAGTCTCGACCTCTTCCGGCGACGGGCCGGGTCCGGACATCGCCGCCGGGGGCGCGGAACGTCTCGATCGCAGGAGCTGAATAGTCTCGTTCATGGTGGGTTCATGCTTATAGACTTAAAATGTCGAATACGAGTAAAAATCAAACTATTGCCACGGCGACGGATAAAACTTCAATAACCAAGGCCTGTGAGTGAGAAATCTGCCATTTGTCATGAAAACGTCCCGTTTAGAAGCTCTTCATAAGTTTGGTTATGGGTCCTACTGGCGAAGAGTTCGCCTTGGCGCGGGCGGAGTTGCGAGCTTTTTGAATAACCAATGGCTCTCTGATGACTCCTCCGCCCATTGATCGCCGAGGCCGGCAAACGCCTTTATCAGAACTGCACACCGCAAGTTCGGCCAAACTGAGAAGCTGCCACCCTTAAGCTTAAGAACTCGCCGTCACACAAGCAGAACTGACGTTCATGCCGCTCTTTGATCAATTCGCATTTGGATTACCAAGCCGCGGCGCTTCCCCGGAGCCCCAGGCTTGCCTGTCGGAACAACAATCGAGCGCAGCGCAAGCCTGGCCGCGGCGCGGCTACCCCCTAGCGCTCGCGAGCATTTTCCTCTTTTACGCCCTCGCGCTGGCATCCTGGTTCTTTACCAATACGGTCGTGCCATGGGACTCGAAAAATCATTTTTATGCGATGTTCCGTTTCCTTGGCGATGCCATCTCGAATGGAGGCGTACCGCTTTGGAACCCCTATCACTTTTCTGGCCATCCCGCGATCGCCGATCCGCAATCATTGATTTTCACGCCAACCATGCTGTTATTCGCTTGGATCGCGCCGAAAGCGTCCATGCAACTCTTCGATGCGGTCATTCTCACTCATCTGTTAGTTGGCGGATGTTTCATCTTGGCCCTCGCCCGGCGTTGGCGGTGGGAGCCGGCGAGCGGCGTGCTCGCGGCAATTGTGTTTATGCTAGGCGGCGCCGCTTCATCCCGCCTGCAGCACACTGGTATCATCATTTCCTATTCATTCTTCCCGCTTGCATGGTGGTGTCTCGTCATCGCCCTCGAACGCCGCTCATACGCCTTCGGCATGGCGTTCGGATCCGCGGCCTCGCTGATGGCCCTCGGGCGCGATCAAGTCGCATTTCTTCTCTGCCTCGTCCTAACGGGCTACGTCATCTTCTCTGCGCTGCATTCAAAGCGCCCGCTGGATTATTTGAAATCGAGGGCCGGCGTGCTCGCCCTGAGCGCCGCTCTTATTCTCGCGATTTTGAGCGTGCCGGCGCTTTTGACATTGCAATTCCTAGCCGACTCCAACCGGCCGGGCTTCGCATTCGGGGTGGCGGCCGTCGGGTCGCTCGCCCCTGTTAATTTGATCACGCTATTCATCCCAAATTTTTTTGGGTCCCTTGACCGCCTCTACGATTACTGGGGACCCGATTATGATACCATGACGAGGGTGGATTGGACCGATCGCGCTGTCGATTATCTTTTCATCGGCACCTTGCCCTTCTTGCTGATTGCCTGGCATGGTTTCGCGGGCGGGCGCCTGTTCGCGAAAGGCGCGCGCTTCCTTCTCGTGGTACTCGCGCTTTCCACCGCCTATGCACTCGGCCGCTACACCCCATTCTTTACTTTTGCGTTCGATTTGATCCCGGGAGTTTCCCTTTACCGCAGACCCGCCGACGCAACATTCACCATGAATATCGCGCTCGCTTTGGTCGCTGGGTTCTTATTACATAGCTACATTGAGGGCGGCTTGCCCAAGGCGCGCCGGATGCTGCCATCTTGGCGCGCAGGATTGCTCGGCGGCGGAACGCTTGTTGCGCTTCTGGCTTTGATCGGCACCGGTATCGCATTTTCCTTGCGAGAGGGGCATCTCCTCCCTTCGCTCGGCGCGACCGCTGCCGCTTTCGTCCTTACCGCAGCTGGCGCCAGCATATTGCTCTGGCCAAAGAGCCCCAGACAGCGCGCTATTGCGGCCGCCCTCTTCGTATTCGTGAGCGGTGGCGAAATTCTATGGCGCAACGCCGCGTCATCCTTGAATGCCGAGCCCGCCGAACGCTACCGCGTCTATGCAGCAATGAAACCGTCCGATGCCGCAGGAATCGAAATTTTGCGGCGCGATATAGCGGCGCGAATGCGCGAGGGAGCGCGGCCCCGCGTTGAAATGCTGGGCCTCAAGGGTCCTTGGCAAAACGCTTCGATGGTTCTCAAGATCGAGAATACCCTCGGCTACAACCCGCTCCGTATCGATGACTACGAGCGCGCCGTTGGCCCCGGCCAGGACGCCGAAGATTTTGCGCTTCGCCACTACCCGGGCACGTTCCGCGGTTATAATAGCCACCTCGCGTCGCTGCTCGGGCTCGAATATCTCGTTCTTGACCGTCCCTTGGCCGATCTGCCGCGGGAAATCCCGCGGCCGAAGGCGGAGGAGCTTTTCGCGAGCGGGGGTTTATATATTTACAAACTCGGAAAGGCGGCGCCGCGGGTTTATTTCTCTTCCAAGATAAAACCGGTCGATAACGAAAATATCCTTGATGAGCATGTATTTCCCGATTTTGATCCGGCGAGCGAAGTGATGATCGATCAATCGAGTCTCGCGGATCTCCATGGCGGCCCCTATCCGAAATTTGGCGAGCAAAAGCGTGTGCAGACGGTGAGCCTGAGCAGGCAGGATTCCTTTTCGCTCGCGGCCGCCGCCAGCGCGGCTGCGCGCACGGAAATCGCCAGTTATTCGAATAATGCGGTAGAGATTGATGTGGATGCTCCGCGGCCTGGCATCGTCGTGCTCCATGACCTCTTTTACCCCGGTTGGGAAGCGGCCGTGGATGGCCATCTTCAGCCCGTCCTTCGCGCCAATATCCTCTTTCGCGGCGTCGAAGTCCCGGCTGGCCACCATCACATAGTCTTTGCCTTCCGGCCACTCTCGCTCAACAATCTGGCGGCAGCGGCAGCCTCGCTTTTGCGCCGCGACGAGGAATAGGCGTGCCTCGGCGGCTGATGAGCGGCCCCCAGAAAACCCGCTTATTTTGGGGAGCGGGCTCGTGGCGTGTGGCCCGGTTGACGGCCGCCGCTTTGGCTTTTCAGTGGGGAACCGCAGCGGCGCAAACGGCAACTTCCGGCGCCTCGGCATCGCCCCCACTCCTGCCAACGCCCATGGCACCTTCGCCGAACGAGGCACCCCGAGGGATCTTAAGGCTCGCCGCCTTTTTCTCGACAACCGACAGCAAACCCATCCGGGAAGGACTACACTGGCGCGTCTTTGAGGTCACGCCCGGGCCAGATGGCAACCACAAACTTGTTGCCGAATCCAGTGATCCGAGCCCCACCCTGCCCTTGCCCGATGGCGTTTTCATCGTCCATGCTGCCTTAGGCCTTGCCGGCGCGACCAAGCGGATCACCATTAACGGCTCGCTCCTCAACGAGGCGCTCGTGCTTAATGCCGGCGGCTTGCGAATCGGCGGGCTTCTCGGAGATACTCCCATTAGCGCCACCAAACTGGCGATTTCAATCTTCGTCCCTGACCGGGACAATCCGGAAGCAAAACTCGTCGTACCGAACGCCAAGGCTGGCGATATCATCGGTTTGCCGGAGGGCAATTACCATATCGTCTCGAAGTTATTGGATCCGGCCACGAATGGCTCGGTCAATCCGACGAATTCCGTCATCAGCGCCGATTTTCGCGTCCAAGCCGGCAAGCTGACCGATGCGACGCTGCGGCATCGCGCAGCAACCGCGACGCTGAAGCTTGTCGGTAATCCGGGCGGCGAAGCGCTTGCAAACACCGCTTTCACCATTCTCACTCCTGGCGGTGATGTCATTCGCGAGATGATCGGCGCTTTTCCTTCCGCAACGCTTGCCGAGGGCGAATATGTCGCGATCGCCCGCCATGAGGGCAAGACCTACCAGACAACGTTCAAGGTCGTCTCCGCGCTCGATCGCGACGTCGAGGTTTTGGCGAAAGATGGGCCGCCGCGCGCGGCCGAGTAATGGCTTGCGCGCGCAATAAGGGCCGCGTTGCTCGCCGTCCTTCGGGGAGTTATATTGGCAAAGCAAACGGGCTTGCGCCGCGTTCTCGGGGGCTAGGCGAACGCTGGGGACGCGAGCGGGCCCTTGACCTGCGCGAGACTTGGGCAAAGCATCGCTCTGAGCAAGTCAATAACAATAAGAAGTGGTAGGAGGAATTATGGACCGGGTTATGATGGTCGGCGGAGCAATGCTTCTCGTGGGCCTGGGACTCGCCGTGGTGTTTGTCGTACTCACCAACTACGCGAGCTCTTTCGAGATGTTTCAAGATAACATCACGCGTTTCGTCGAAAGAATCTTCTAGCGCCGTTTCTCGCCGGGGTGCGGAAGGCCATGCAACGCGAGGGAGATAGGCGATGTCTCATTTCCATCTTCAGCGGCCACCGCGGAAAATCCCTTGGTGGCAACGTCTTTGGGACCGCTTCCGCGCCAATTTTCCTGGCCGCTCAAGCGAGGATGCGCGATCCTTTCTCATCACTTTGATCACCTTTGCCGTGTTATTACTTTTGACACGGCTCTATTTTTCCCGCCACGGCATTCCAGTTTAGCCTCACCCCAAGCGACACTACATGCTGTGCTGCGCCGTCCGATAAAGTTCGCGCCCTCAGAGCCAATTGCACTTGATGACATTCAGAGGTTGAATTAATTGCTCAAAATTTATTATAGCGCAGCCGGCGCGAGAAGCGGGATAATTATTCGGGGCAATTATTGAAGGCGTCATAAAATCGTAAGCCAAGCTGGCTAGCGCTCCTCCGGTCACAATCGTGGAGGAGGACGCGTTGACTCAAAAATCAAAATCTTTCCGCATGCCGGTCTTTTGCACCGCCGCCAGCGTTCTTGCGTTAACACTTGCCTCGGCAAGCTTTGGTCCGGCCAGGGCCGACGATGATCGTCACATTAAGCATGTACTGCTGATCAGCATCGATGGCATGCATGCGCTCGATTTTGCAAATTGCGCTCAGGGCGTTGCCAGCATCAATGGAGGCAAGCCCTATTGCCCTCATCTGGCGGGACTGAGCAGGTATGGCGTGACCTACACACAGACATCAACCTCGCGGCCGTCGGATTCCTTTCCTGGCTTGACGGCTCTCGTTACCGGCGGCTCGCCGCGCTCAACCGGCGCCTTTTACGACGTAAGTTATGACCGCGCCCTGTCGCCGCCCGCGGCCACAACCCCCTACGGGATCGTTGGCGGCCCCTCGCTCTGCCCCAGCGTGGTCGGAACACAAATTGGTTTCGACGAGGAGATCGACATAGACCTTACGAAGCTCGATGCGGGCGGCGGAATCAATCCCGACTACCTGCCGCGCGACCCTAAAAATGGCTGCGCGCCGGTTTATCCGCACGAATTCATCCGCGTGAACACCATCTTCGAGGTGGTGAAGGCGGCCGGCGGCTATACGGCATGGTCCGATAAGCATCAATCCTACGAGCTGACCAATGGCCGGAGCGGCAAGGGCGTCGATGATTTTTATGCGCCGGAGATCAACTCGATTCCCGTCGCGCTGCCGCAGGTCAACATTCTGAACTTGAAATGCAATCCGCTGCCAGACTCATCGGCGGTTTCGCCAAGCAACGCATGGACGGACAGTTTTGCCAATATCCAATGCTACGACGCATTGAAAGTGCAGGCAATTTTGAACGAAATCGACGGCCTGAGCCATGACGGCAGTGCAACTCGCCGCGTGCCCAATGTGTTCGGCATGAATTTTCAAGTCGTGAGCGTCGGCGAAAAGCTTGTCGAAAAGAGCCTTCCAACGCCTGTTACGGGCGGCTATCTCGATGCCATCGGCTCGCCATCAGCGGCATTGCTTAACGAAATCGAGTTCGCCGATGCGGCCATTGGCCTGATCGTTGAGGAGCTGAAGAAGCGCGGGCTCTATGAAAGTACCGCGATTATCATCAGCGCCAAGCATGGGCAGTCGCCAATCGATCCGAAAATGGTGTTGCGCATTCCAGCGGATAACGCCAATGACCAGCCGCCCTCGATGATCCTGAGCCCAAGCGGTAACGTCGGCCCAGGCTATCCTGTCGTTCAGGCGCTCGAGGACGATATCTCGCTTCTGTGGCTGTCAACCAATGACGCGAGCGACACGGCGAAAGCGGTCGCGCAGCTTGAGGCCAATGCGGCGATCATCGGAGCTGATGGCGGCCAGTTTTTCTCCGGGCCCTACCTCGACCTCTTCTATGCGGATCCCACCACGAAGGAAGGCTCGCGCACGCCGAACATCATCATGGCCCCGAAAGTCGGTGTGGTCTACACCGGGGGTACCAAGAAAATCGCCGAACATGGCGGCTTTGCCAAGGATGATACTAACGTTCTGTTGCTGATTGCCAACCCCGGGCTGGACCACAAGACGATCTATACACCTGTTTCAACCGCGCAAATTGCACCGACGATCTTGAAGCTCTTGGGACTCAATCCTTACAGTCTCATCGCCGTGCAAAAAGAGGGAACGGAAATCTTGCCGGGCCCCTGGTTCGATCGAGAGTAAGCTCTTTCAAAAGAGGCGCAAAGCGAAGAAGGCGGCCGGAGAAAATTTCCTGGCCGCCTTTTTCATGAAAATGCCTACCGCTTTTTCCCCCACTCAGTCCCCTGCCGCGTCAATCGCGCGGGCTCGCGCAAAAGCGGGGCGCTCGAGGCAGCGGTCGACATAGGCGCGCAAGGCGGGGCGCGACGGAATCAGTTTGAAAATATCCATGCCGAAATAAATATCGGAGCCAATAAGAACATCGGCCGCCGAAAAGCCCTCGCCGAGCAACCAAGGACCTTTAGCGATTGCGGCTTCGATAACGTCGAATACCCGGTCGAAATCGCCAAAACTCGCCGACTCGGGACGCAGCTGAAGATTGCCGAATTTCGCCAAAAAAGCCTGCTCGATGCAGCCCGCCGAAAAGAACAACCATTGCAGATAGCGGCCGCGCAAGGGATCGCCGATAGGCGGGGCCAATCCGGCGTTGGGATAGGTGTCAGCGATATAGGCGCAGATCGCGCCGGATTCGGCGACGCTGACTTCGCCATCGGTAAGGGCCGGCACCTTCGCCATCGGATTGATCGTGCGGTATTCGGGTGTCTTTTGCTCTCCCGCCGCCAAATCAAGGCGCACGCGCTCATAAGCGACACCCGCTTCCTCGAGAAGCCATAGCGCGCGCAAGGAGCGTGTGTGGGGCGCCCAGTAAAGCTTAATCATGCGTTTATCCTCTTAATCACACGTGTTCGACGGCCACGATCCCCGGGATCGCGCGCAGCGCCCCCGCGATTTGTGGAGAAACCGGATATTTGCCGGGCAGTTTTATTTCAACCTCGCCTGCGCTTGTCGCCAAAACCAAACATACCTCGCCATCGCCCTGCCCGCGCAACCGCCGGGTGATCTCGGATAGTGGCTCGTCGTCGCGCAGCCGCAGCCGCAGCCCCTTGCCCAGGCGAGCCGCCGCGGCGTCGAGCGGCTCCACCGCGGCGATGCGGGCACGGACTTCCTCCCCTTCGAGGGTTGCTTGCAGCGTGACAAGCACGCTGGCGCCTTTTTCAAAAAAATCGCGATATTGGTTGAGGCCTTCCTGGAAGAGGATCGCTTCATATTGGCCTGACTGATCGGAGAGTTGCACGATCCCCATCTTCGCCCCTACCTTAGTGCGGCGTTCATAGCGATCAAGGACCGTCGCGGCGAGGCGCCCAGCAGTGGCGCCTTGTTTGACCGCGCGGGTAAATTCCCGCCAACGTTGGACACGGAGCCGCTCCAATACAGCGCCATAGGCATCGAGCGGATGGCCCGATAGGAAAAAACCAACCGCATCAAACTCGCGCCGCAGCTTTTCGTCGAAAGGCCATGGCTCGGCTTTTGGCAGCGTGGTCACGCCGCCGCCCGCCTCAGCACCGCCGAATAACGTCGATTGGCCGGCAAGCTTCTCCGCTTCACTCCGCTGCGCCAGGGCAAGGATTGCCTCCGCCGAAGCGTGCACACGCGCGCGATTTTGCTCCAGCTCGTCAAAAGCACCGGCCGCCGCAAGGCTTTCGAGCGTGCGTTTATTCATCTCGCGCGGATTGAGCCTTGCGGCAAATTCACTGAGGTTACGAAAGGCGGCGGCGCCTTTCGCTTGATTGGCGGCGAGCGCGTTCGCGTGCGTTTCGCCAACCCCCTTGATCGCGGAGAGCGCGTAGCGGACCGCAGGCTCGCCGTGAGATTCGCCAGGCGTAAAATCCGCGCCCGAGTTCACCACGGACGGCGGCAGGACCTTAATGCCGAGGCGCCGCGCTTCATTGCAGAACTCGGCGAGTTTATCGGTATTCGATTTATCGAGCGTCATCGAGGATGCGAGGAACTCGACTGGATAATTCGCCTTGAGATAGGCGGTTTGATAAGCAATGAGCGCGTAGGCCGCCGCGTGGCTTTTATTGAAACCGTAGTCGGCGAATTTCGCCAAAAGGTCGAAGATCTCATTGGCTTGCCCCTTGGCGAGGCCACGTCCGACCGCGCCGCTCACGAAGCGATCGCGCTGGGCAGCCATTTCCGCCTTGATTTTCTTGCCCATGGCGCGGCGGAGAAGGTCGGCCTCCCCGAGCGAATAGCCCGCAAGGACTTGGGCAATTTGCATTACCTGCTCTTGATAAAGGATGACCCCGAACGTTTCCGTGAGGACGGGCTCGATATCGGGATGGATGTAGTTGGCAGCCTCCTCGCCCCGCTTGGCGGCGCAGTAAGCGGGGATATTTGCCATCGGACCTGGCCGGTAGAGGGCGACGAGCGCGATGATATCCTCAAAACGCTCGGCCCGCATATCCATGAGCGCCTTGCGCATGCCAGGGCTTTCCACCTGGAACACGCCGACCGTCTCGCCACGATCGAGCATGGCGTAGGTTTTTGCGTCATCAAGTGGAATGGCGGAAACATCCAATTGAATGCCGCGCTCTTTCAAGAGCTTGACGCAATTGGCGATGACCGTGAGAGTCTTGAGGCCAAGGAAATCGAATTTCACGAGCCCCGCCTGCTCGACCCATTTCATATTGAATTGGGTTGCCGGCATGTCGGACTTCGGATCGCGGTAGAGCGGAACGAGCTCTTCGAGAGGGCGATCCCCAATGACGATGCCTGCCGCATGCGTTGAGGCATTCGAATAAAGCCCTTCGAGCTTTTGCGCGATCTGCAGCATCTTAGCAACGCGCGGGTCTGCCTCGGCGGCGCTCGCCAGGCGTGGCTCGGCTTCGATCGCTTGCTTGAGACTAATGGGAGCGGCCGGGTTTTGAGGAACGAGCTTGGCGAGCTTGTCGACCTGGCCAAGCGGCATGCCAAGAACCCGGCCAACATTACGCATAACGCCGCGCGCAAGAAAACTTCCAAAAGTAATGATCTGGGCGACCCTATCCGCGCCATAGCGGTCGCGGACATAGGCGATCACTTCTTCGCGGCGCTCCTGGCAAAAATCGATGTCGAAATCAGGCATCGACACGCGATCAGGGTTGAGAAAGCGCTCGAACAATAAACCGAAGCGGATCGGATCGAGATCGGTGATCGTCAACGCATAGGCGACAAGGGAGCCAGCGCCCGAGCCACGCCCTGGGCCAACGGGGATGTTTTGGGTTTTGGCGTATTTGATGAAATCCGCTACGATCAGAAAATATCCTGGAAAATTCATTTTGATGATGACGTCGAGCTCGAAAGCGAGCCGCGCGTGGTAATCGGCTTCACCAAAGCCTTTTGCTGGACCATGGGCGGCGAGCCTTTTCGCAAGACCCGTTTCAGCCTCCGCGCGCAATTGCCCCGCCTCATCGCCAGCCTCCATCGCGGCGAAGCGCGGCAGGATCGGCTTACGGCTCACCGGCCGGAAGGCACAACGCAGAGCAATCTCGACCGTGTTGCGGGTCGCCTCCGGCAGGTCGGCGAAAAGAGCAACCATCTCGGCGCGCGTCTTGAAGCGATGGTGCGCGGTCAGCTGGCGGCGCCCGCCATCACTGACGACCGTCCCTTCGGCGATGCAGATCAACGCATCATGCGCTTCATAATCCGAGGCCTCGGCGAAGAAGACCTCATTGGTGGCGGCAATTGGTAATGAGGAGCGGTAGGCGAGATCGAGCAGCTGCGGCTCAATTGCTTTTTCTTGCGCAAGATCGTGACGCTGGATTTCTACATAGAGCCGGTCGCGGAAAAGAGCTTTCAAAAAGGCGGCGCGCTTGAAGGCGAGTTCGGCCCGGTTTGAGGCGAAAGCCAAATCAATGGATCCGCCCGGCCCGCCGGTGAGAGCGATGAGCCCCTCCGTCCGGCCGGCCAAAGCCTCGGCGTCAATATGCGGCGGCTCGCCCGGCGCGGGACTAAGCCAAGCACGCGATGCAAGATACATCAGATGCCCATAACCCGCGGCGTTCTGCGCGAGAAGGATGATGGAGGCGCGGCCGGCCCCCTCCTCGGTACGCGGCACTGCGCTATCATGGAAATCGAGGGCGATTTTTATGCCGCTAATGGGCTGCACGCCCTCCTTGGCGAGCTTTTCAGAAAATTCCAAAACACCAAAGAGATTATTGCTATCCGTGAGAGCCAGCGCCGGCATGGCATCGGCGGCCGCGAGCTTCGCCAGTTTTCCGACGCTTATCGCGCCTTCCCGCAGCGAGTAGGAACTGTGGACATGAAGGTGCACAAAGCTTGGGCTTTTATCGAGCCGATCTATGTCGTTTTCGCGATCTCGACCAAGCTCCACGGGCACGGGCCATCAATGCGTTGCGGGAGCCGCGAGAGTAGCACCCGAAAGATCCCGACCGGAAATTTCTTTTGAATTTTCAACAGGAGGGCCGCGCTCTCCCGGCCGTCACTGTGCTGGTGACGCTTGCGCTATGCCCTCTTTCGCACGCTCGACAATGGATTTGAAGGTCTCCGGCTCGCGGATGGCCAGGTCGGAGAGGACCTTGCGGTCGATTCCTATCCCCGCCTTAACGAGGCCGTTGATGAAAGCCGAGTAGGTAAGGCCGTGTTGGCGCACCGCCGCGTTGAGCCGCTGGATCCAGAGCGCGCGGAACACGCGCTTGCGGGCCCGGCGGTCTCTCGTCGCATATTGCATCGAGCGGTCGACGGCGGCTTTGGCCGCGCGTATCGTGTTCTTACGGCGCCCATAGAATCCCTTGGCGGCAGCGAGAGTTTTCTTATGTTTGGCGTGAGAAGTTACGCCGCGTTTGACGCGAGCCATGGTTGAACTCCAAAATATTTAAGTTGAAACTGGAGCTGGCTTATCGTCAGCCGTTTGGCAGATAGAATCTGATGACGTTGTCGCCGTCGCTCTTGAACAGCACATTGGTGCCGCGCAGATTGCGGATCTGCTTTGGCGTGCGTTTGATCATGCCGTGGCGCTTGCCGCGCTGCGCATAAATCACCTTGCCGGTCGCGGTAATTTTGAAGCGCTTTTTGGCGCCCGATTTGGTTTTCAGTTTGGGCATTTCGCTGTCTCTCCTTTGCGGCGTCCCGCCTCGGCCTCGCCGAGGTGGACCATTTCGCCGCTTAAAGCATCAAAAACCGCCACGGCAGCCCTTTAGCCGGGCGGTTCGGAAGCGGGCCTTATACGAGAAGAGCATGAAAAAGCAAGGGCTGGGGATTCTTGCTTTATTCTGGCTTGGCACTCCTTGCGCGAAGACAGCTCTTACGTTATATGCTTTTTAGCGTTCATGCTTCTCATAACGGTTGTTCAATAGGCAATCGCTTGATTGAGAGTGGGCCCCTGGGACCCGCTCTTTTTTATTGCCTTTTGGCACTTTTGCCTTTTGGCGGCCCAAGCCAAGCGTGTGTCGAAACTTAGCGTCGCCCGAACGGCGATGGTTACGTTAACTGGTAATGCAAATTTGCGTTGCCAAGGCAAGCCCGAGCCAATGGCTAGCATTGAATATGAATTGGACGAACCTCGCTTGATAGAAGAGACAGGAACGGCCCGGCGCGTCGCAAATATCGCGGGGCCCGTTCTGGCTGGCCTCGGCTTCAGACTCGTTCGGGTTAAGCTTTCCGCCCCGGCTGGCATGACGGTGCAAGTCATGGCCGAACGCCCAGACGGATCCATGAGCGTCAATGATTGTGAGTTGGCAAGCGCGGCCCTCTCGCCCGTCCTTGATGTCGAGGATGTCGTCAAAACGGCATACCGGCTTGAAATCTCTTCGCCCGGGATCGATCGCCCGCTCGTTCGCGTCTCCGATTTTTGCCGGAGTATTGGCGCGGAGGCGCGCATTGAGATGGGCGACGTCATCGCCGGGCGCAAGCGCTTTCGCGGCGTCATTGAGAACGTCTCTGGTATCGGCAAGGCTGCCCTCGTCCATCTCGCCCGCACGGATGCAAGGCCCGGCGAAGAAGCCGAGGTGGATCTGCCTCTCTCTGAGATAGCCGACGCGCGGCTTCTACTGACGGAGGCCCTGATCCGTCAGACGTTGAGGGCGGCGAAGTCCGCGGCGGAAGATCACGCTGGGCGTGGACATGGCGCCCCCGACGGAGCGGGAAGAGGCAAGGCGCGGCGCGGGCCTGGCCGCTTCGCCCGCGGCAAGGAACCAAGGACGAAGAAACAAACTGGGCGGAGAGAAATTTCAGGCCAATCCGAGGTGGAGCTTTCTCCATCCGGCGCGCCTTCGCATCATTTGGGAGATAAAAATGGCAGTCAGTGCCAATAGATTAGAGCTTTTGCAAATCGCCGATGCTGTCGCGCGGGAAAAATCGATAGATCGCCAAATCGTTCTTGCCTCGATGGAGGAGGCCATTCAAAAGGCGGCGCGGTCCCGTTACGGCCAGGAGACCGAGGTGCGCGCCGAGATCAACCCGAAAACGGGTGAAATCCGCTTCTCCCGCCTCCTCCTCGTCGTTGACCAGGTGGAGAATGATGCCACACAGATAAGCCTCTTTGATGCCCGCAAAAGGAATCCCGCCGCGCAGGTGGGGGATTGGATCGCCGAGACTTTACCGCCCTTTGATTTCGGCCGCATTGCCGCGCAGTCGGCAAAGCAGGTCATCGTGCAGAAAGTCCGCGATGCCGAGCGTAATCGGCAATATCAGGAATACAAGGACCGCATTGGCGATATCGTCAACGGCGTCGTGAAAAGAGTTGAGTATGGCAATGTCATTCTCGACCTTGGGCGAGGCGAGGCCACGATCCGGCGCGACGAATTGATTCCCCGCGAAGTGTTCCGGGCTGGCGACCGCGCCCGCGCTTATGTCTATGATGTCCGGCGCGAACAGCGCGGGCCGCAGATTTTTCTCTCGCGCACGCATCCGCAGTTCATGGCCAAGCTCTTTCGCCAGGAAGTGCCGGAAATTTATGACGGCGTCATCGAGGTGAAAGCCGTCGCCCGCGATCCGGGCTCGCGCGCCAAAATCGCCGTTATATCAAGGGACGCGTCTATCGATCCCGTCGGCGCCTGTGTCGGCATGCGGGGGTCGCGTGTTCAAGCGGTTGTAACGGAGCTGCAAGGGGAAAAAATCGACATTATCCCCTGGTCTCCGGATGCCGCGACGTTTATCGTCAATGCGCTTCAGCCCGCCGAGGTTGTCAAAGTCGTCCTCGATGAAGATTCCTCTCGTATCGAGGTCGTGGTGCCGGATGATCAGCTTTCGTTGGCGATCGGGCGGCGCGGTCAAAACGTCCGCTTGGCGTCACAACTAACCGGCTGGGATATCGATATTCTGACGGAAGCGGAGGAGTCCGAGCGCCGGCAAAAAGAGTTTTCCGAGCGTACGAACCTCTTTATGAACGCGCTAAATGTCGATGAGGTGGTCGGCCAGCTCCTCGCCTCGGAAGGTTTCCGGTCAGCTGAGGAGCTAGCTTTCGTCGAACTGTCCGAACTCGCCACAATAGAAGGGTTTGATGAAGATACCGCCGCCGAAATTCAATCCCGCGCGCACGACTATCTAGCTGGGGTCGAAGCGGAGCAGGATCACCGAAGGCGCGAGCTTGGCGTTTCGGATGAGCTCAAGGAAGTTGCTGGGGTCACAACGGCCATGCTCGTGAAGTTCGGGGAAAATGGCATTAAAACCGTCGAGGATCTCGCGGGCTGCGCCACCGATGATCTCGTCGGCTGGAGCGAGCGCAAGGATGGGGAAGTGACGAAACACCCCGGCATTCTCGACGGTTTTGAAATTTCCCGCGAGGAGGCGGAAACGCTGGTCATGACGGCGCGAGTGAAGGCTGGATGGATCGACTCTATGCCCACCAAAACGGTAGAGGAGCTCTTTGCCGATGAAGCCAGCCATTGAAAGCGCGCCAAGTCCCCGTGCGCTTTCAGAGCCGGGGAGGGAGCGCTTGGCGGATCCCGAGCGGACGTGCATCGTCACCCGGGCGAAGCGCTCGCCTGACGAGATGATCCGCTTTGTGGTCGGACCAGGCCAGATGATTGTTCCAGACATCGCGCGCAAGCTTCCAGGCCGCGGCGTCTGGGTCACGGCCGAGGCGGAATGCATCGCGCGGGCGGTTAAACGGCAAGCGTTTTCGAGAAGTTTCAAAACCGAGATCAGCGCGCAGCCAAGCTTAGTCGAAGAGGTTGAGTCTTTGCTAGAAACCGACTGCCTGCAAGCGCTGTCGATGGCAAACAAGGCGGGCCTCGTCGTGACTGGGTTCACAAAGGTGGAACAGGCGATCGCTTCGAGCGATATCGCCGGGCTCATCCACGCCTCGGATGGCGGCGCGGATGGCATGCGCAAGCTTTGGCTGAGTGCGGGCCGCCATCACGGCTCCTTGCCGCGCATCACCCAATTTTCCTCTCGTCAATTGGATTTGGCATTGGGGCGCTCAAATGTGATACATGCGGTCCTGATTAAGGGGGTTGCCAGCGAGGGTTTATTGCGGCGCTGCCGTAAACTCGCGCTCTACAGCCTCGCGCCCTCTAACAGCGAAAATTTTGTGGGCACCGCGAATGAAAAATTGGGTGAATTAGGATCCAAGTCTACATGCCCGCCAGGCATGGCACGGTGACAGCATACGGGTGGGCCAGGAATATCGAATACATGAGTGATACAAAAAATCCGACTGAAACGACGCTGAGCGTCGCTCCGGCAAAACGCTTGAGTTTGAAGCGGCCGGTCGAGGCGGGCATTGTCCGGCAGAATTTCCCGCACGGCCGCTCCAAGGCGGTCGTGGTTGAAAAGGTGAAACGGCGGGGGCTGGCCTCGGCCGGCGAGGCCCTGCCGGCGCCGCGCGAACCTGCCGCACCGCCGCCGCCAGTCACTGCGCCTATTCTCAATAAAAAACCACGTCCCCAGGTGGGAAGCACCAGCGCGCAATCGGCATCGCAGCGCGGCGCGCCTGGCGTGATTCTCCGCTCCCTTACGGATGAAGAGCGCGACGCCCGCTCGCGCGCCTTGTCCGATGCCCGGGAGCGCGAAATCGAAGAGCGCAAGCGCGCCGAGGTTGAAGCCAAGGTGCGCGAGGAGCGCGAGGAGCGCGAGCGGGAAGAGCGCGCCGCGGCGGAAGTCCGTAAACGCGAAGAGGAAGCACGCCGCGCGCATGAGGCGGAAACCAAGCGGCGCTCCGAGACGGAGGCTAAGCGGCGGCTCGCGGGCGGCGAGCCAGCACCTGCTCCAGCAGCCCCGGCAACACGCCGGGCCCCGTCGGCTGCCCCGACAACCCCCGCAAGCCCGGCCACACCCCAGCCGGCCACCCTGCCCTTGGCGGCAAGAGGTGCTCTTCTCGAGGATGATGAGGCACCGGCACTGGCGCGCCGACCGGGCACGCCTGCCAAAGCCGCGATACCGCGCCCCCCGCGTGGCGGCGAGCCGAGAAGCCGCGGCCGCCTGACGGTCGCGAGCGTCACGGCGGATGAGGAAGAACGAACGAGATCCGTCGCCGCGTTCCGCCGCCGCGTGCAAAGGCTCAAAGGCCATACCGATGAAGTTAAGGAGAAACTCAGCCGCGAGGTGGTCCTGCCCGAGACGATCACGATACAAGAGCTTGCCGGCCGCATGTCTGAGCGGGGCGTTGATGTCATCAAACTGCTCATGAAACAGGGCCAGATGGCCAAAATCACAGACGTCATCGATGCCGATACGGCGCAGCTGATCGCCGAGGAACTTGGCCATACGGTCAAGCGCGTCGCGGAGGCTGATGTCGAGGAGGGACTTTTCGATAACCCGGACCAGGATGAAAATCTGCTGGCCCGGCCGCCCGTCGTGACGATCATGGGCCATGTCGACCATGGCAAGACCTCGCTTCTCGATGCCATTCGCCACGCCAATGTTGTCTCCGGCGAGGCAGGAGGGATTACTCAGCATATTGGAGCCTACCAAATCACCGCGCCGAATGGCGGCAAGATTACCTTCATCGATACTCCAGGCCATGCCGCCTTCACGGCCATGCGTGCGCGCGGCGCGAAAGTAACGGATATCGTCGTGCTTGTTGTCGCCGCCGATGATGGTGTCATGCCTCAAACAGCGGAGGCCATCGCTCATGCGCGCGCCGCCAACGTTCCGATCATCGTCGCCATCAACAAAATCGATAAGCCAGACGCCAAACCCGAGCGGGTCCGCAGCGAACTGCTGCAGTATGAGGTGCAAGTCGAGAGCCTCGGCGGCGAGACTTTGGAGGTCGAAGTTTCGGCAACCAAGCGACAAAACCTCGATAAGCTCCTCGAACTCGTCTCGCTGCAGGCCGAGGTGCTCGATCTCAAGGCCAACCCGGCGCGGTCGGCGGAAGGCACGGTGATCGAGGCGCGCCTTGATCGCGGGCGCGGGCCCGTAGCGACCGTGCTCGTTCAGCGCGGCACGCTGAAGGTCGGCGACATCATCATCGGTGGCTCTCAATGGGGGCGCGTGCGCGCGCTTCTTGGCGACAATGGCGAAGCAAGGACGGAGGCTGGCCCATCGACGCCGGTCGAGGTTTTGGGATTCTCCGGCTCGCCCGAAGCCGGCGATCGAGTGGCTGTCGTCGAAACAGAAAACCGGGCGCGGGAGATCACCGAATATCGCGAACGGCAAAAGCGCGACAAGGCTGCCGCGCGCGGCAATATCGCCCGCGGTTCATTGTCCGATATGATGAGCCAGCTTAAGGCGGTTGGGCGGAAGGAATTCCCCTTGGTGATCAAGGGTGACGTGCAGGGCTCGGTTGAGGCCATTGTGGCAACCCTCGAAAAACTCAACACGGAGGAGGTCGCCGCGCGCGTAATTCATGCTGGCGCGGGCGGTATTACCGCATCCGACATCACGCTGGCGGAAGCCTCGCAGGCGGCTGTCATTGGTTTTAATGTGCGCGCCCACAAGGAAGCCCGTCTGCTTGCCGAACAAGCCGGCATAGAAATCCGCTACTACAACATCATCTATAATCTCGTCGACGACGTGAAAGCGGCGATGTCGGGGCTGCTCGCGCCGACGCTCCGCGAGCAGATGCTTGGTAACGCCGAAATCCTCGAAGTCTTTACGATTTCAAAGGTCGGCAAAGTGGCCGGCTGCCGCGTTACCGACGGCACAGTGCAACGCGGCGCCAATGTCCGCCTCATCCGCGACAATGTCGTCGTGCATGAAGGAAAGCTCTCGACCCTCAAGCGGTTTAAAGACGAGGTCAAGGAAGTCAGCGCCGGCCAGGAGTGCGGCATGGCTTTCGAGAATTATCAGGATATGCGCGTCGGCGATATTATCGAATGCTATACCGTGCAAGAGGTCAAGCGGACACTGTAGAGCGGCGGCAATGAATGCGGAGATTTTGATGGTTACGCGAGATCAGCAGAGCCTCGAGGAAAAAGACACTCGTAAACTGATAATCGAGGCGGCCGAACGCTTATTCCGGCAAATCGGATTTCAGAAGACGACGGTCGCTGACATTGCGCGCGAATTGAGCATGTCATCGGCAAATGTGTATCGTTTCTTCACGGCGAAATCCGAGATCAACGAAGCTGTGTGCATGAATCTCCTCGGTAAGATCGAAGCGGAGGCCGAGAAGATCGCCACCTCGCGCCAGACCGCGGCCCAAAAGATCCGCGATCTCATCGGCTCGGTGGAAAAGGCTTACCACAGGCACTATATCGCTGATCGCAAGCTGCATGATTTAATCGAGGCGGCGATCACGGAAAACTGGGCGATCATGCGCCGGCATTCCGAGCGCATGGCCGCGATCTTGGAGCGGATCATTTCCGCTGGCATGGCGGGGAGAGAGTTTGCGCCGAAAGATGCAACCCTGGCCTCCCGGCTTATCAACACGGCCTGCATCAGGTTTTGCCATCCCCGCCTGATCGTCGAGTATGAGCAAGAGCCCGAGCCGACTCTCGATCAGATGGTATCCTTCTGCCTGGCCGCGCTCGCCAAGCCTGGCGGGGCAGCGGAGCTTGCCGAAGACAAGACGGACTCCGGCCGAGGGGCATGGCAAATGCTATCGGAAGACATCGAAACGGAGGTCATCCGTCTCGAACGCCTCGCCGATGAATTGGACCTCCTGACCGAGGAGAATGCGGCTGGCTTGGCCAAAATCGAGGCGCAAGGTGAGAAGATTGACCGGCTGAATGCACAAAACCAAACCATCCTCGAACGCCTTCTTAGCGGGGCTTGGCAGTGATGAATACAACCCCCCCGGAAGAGCGGGAAGAATTCCAGCTTCCTGGCCTAAGGCAATTTATCGAAGGCCTCGCCAATGTTTATCGCATTGGGGAGTTGGTCAGGGGTCTGAAACAAGAAAATAAAAAGTTGCAACAAGAGTTATCTCGACTCGAAGCCCGAGTTGAGTTTCAGGCTGGGCAGTTGAAGCAATTGGGCGACTTCATCACCATGTCTCTCCGTAATCAAATTGAGCCTCGCGTCGAGAGAGCCACTGAACGAGCACTCGAACCGCCGGCGGCGAGAAAAGAAAAGCCAAAAGACCAGCGCTAGAGAGGCGCAAATTCCCATGTCACGACAACACCACCAACAAGGCGGCGCGCCGTCGCAAAGAATGCTGCGCGTTGGCGAACTCATCCGGCATGAAATTTCGGCGCTGTTGCTGCGCGCCACGCCGAGCGACCCGGTCCTCGAGGGCCATGCGGTGACCATCCCGGAAGTACGCATGAGCCCGGATCTGAAACTTGCGACGATCTACGTCATGCCTCTTGGCGGCGAGGACATCGCAACTGTGCTCTCCGCGCTCGATAAGCACCGCAAATTCTTGCGCGGCGAGATTGCCCGCCGCGTCAACATGCGCTTTGCGCCCGATCTCCGCTTCAAGCCGGATGAAACTTTCGAGTGTGGAGCAAAGATCGACCAGCTCCTCTCTTCGCCGCAAGTCCAGCGCGATCTTGACGAAACACGGGACAAGCCGACGTGATCAGCCGAAGCCCCTCCCGGCGGGATATCAGCGGCTGGATTGTCTTTGATAAACCTGCCGGCATGACATCGACTCGGGCCGTCTCTTGCCTCAAGGGAATCCTCAACGCGAAGAAGGCCGGGCATGCGGGAACGCTCGATCCCTTGGCCACGGGGCTCTTGCCGGTTGCCTTTGGCGATGCGACGAAAACGGTTCCCTTCGTCCAGGAGGGCGAAAAAGCCTACCGGTTCACCGTGCGCTGGGGCGCGGAGACCGATACCGACGACGCCGATGGCGAGGTCACCGAACAATCCGGCAATCGCCCCACGGAGACGGACATACGCGCGCTTCTGCCCGCCTTTACAGGATCGATCCTCCAGCTGCCGCCAACCTACTCAGCGGTCAAGCTCAATGGCGAGCGCGCGTATTATCTCGCCCGCCAAGGCGAGATGCCCATCCTGTCGCCCCGGCAGGTGACGATCCATGCGCTCGACTTAATCAGCCGCATGCCGGACGAGGCCGTCTTCGAAGCGCGCTGCGGCAAGGGAACCTATGTGCGCGCCCTCGCCCGCGATCTCGGGCGGAGCCTTAAATGTTTCGGCCATGTGGCGGCGCTGCGGCGCACTCGCGTCGGGCCATTTTACGAGGAGGACGCGGTCTCTCTCGAGGTTTTGGAGGAAGCCGCCGCCGCAGGCAAAGCCCCCCTCCGCGGCATCGAGGCGGGCCTCGCCGAATTTCCGCGCATTAACGTCGATCCGCGCGGCGCGGCGCGGCTCAGGCGCGGGCAATCACTTCTTCTGCGCGGGCCGGATACGCCGCCATCGGGCTGCGCCTATGCGGCCTGCGGCGGCCTTGTCGCCATTGGCAAGGTCGAGAACGGCGAGCTCATCCCCGACCGCGTCTTCCGGGCGCCGGATCGTTGGATGCCGCCCGGCTAGCGCGAGCCGACACCCCCCGGGTGAGTAGGCGCATGATAGTGGAATTTTGATAGCTCGGAAACGTTGAGCGCGCCGCTGTGGTCGACATCGAGGCGGTCGAACTCGGCTTCCATGAACCGCATGAATTCCTGTTTCGACACTTCGCCGTTTTGATCAGTATCCATGAGCCGCAACAATGCCCGTGTCTCTCTCTCGCCCTGCGCCACGCCGCGGCCGCTGACAGAGAATGCTGGGGTTGTGGAAGCGCCAATGAGGAGCGCTACAATTGCAGCCCCAAGCATTCGATAGTTCGACATGGTCTTTCCTCCCTGGATGTCGTAAGAGCCAACATGATTTGATTTATCGGCAGTGCCTCGCATTCTAGATTTGCAAAACGGCGAAGTCTACAAGCAGTCCGCCTCATACTGCTCCTCCACCGCTTGCCGCGAGCGCGATGAATGTAAAATTTCCCCCGTTGCAAAAGCGCTATCTAACGAAGGACGCATCTGCCGGGTAATTCAAAGCAATTCACTGACCAGGGGCGGATTGGCAATTTCACTGTCGGGAAGCGCTATTGCGACCTCATGGCGCGCATGTAGGGGTCCACAAGTAGGTCTCGGTGCTCCACGACGGCATGGCTGGGTCTTCCCCGACCTGGCTATTTCGAGCGACATCCTGACCGCAAACAAGCCGAGAAATTAGCCGCATCGCACACGCCGCCCGTCAGCGGTTGGTCCGAGAGCTTGTAAGAAACGGCGGCGCGATCTTACCAAATGGTTTCACGAGAAACATTTTTGTAAGATTTTGAGGACAAATCGGACAAAATGATTGGCGGATACCTCAATAAATTCAAATGATAAAATCCGCTCCCGCCATTTGCTGGGGCGGCTTTTCCAGATTTTCGGCTTGCCGGCAGATGTCATCCACGGTAATGGCATCGAGCTTCTCGAGGAAGACCTTCCACGCCTCCTCGACAAGGGGGGTGATGACCTGGTTGACGAGGGCGCAACCGGGGGGACCGCCAGTCTCGTCGGCCGCGCCGTTTGAAATCGCCCGCAAGATTGCCGCCGCGGTGATCCTGCGGCGCTCGCGCGCAAGTTCATAGCCGCCGCGTGGCCCCCGCACCCCTTTCAAAATGTTGGCATGAACGAGCTCTTGAAGGAGGGGTTCAAGCCGCCTTGGCGGAAGATCGAGACGGGAGGCAAGCGCCTTCGCGGCAACCGGAAGCGGCCGCGCATGGATCGCGATATCGGTAACCGCGGCAAGCGCCAGCTGGCCGCGGCGCGAAAGAAGGCTCACAGGCATTCTCCACATCCGGCCGCGTGGCCGGTGGACCCAAAACCGTTCTCTTGGCGGGCGCTCGCGGCGAGTTGATCGGCCTCCGCCATCGCGACCCTTACAAAAGGCGCGACGACGAGCTGCGCGATACGCGCGCCGCGCGTGATCTCAAATGCCTCATCCCCAAGGTTGATCAGCAAAACCTTGATCTCGCCGCGGTAATCCGAGTCAATCGTCCCCGGGGTGTTGAGCACCGTTACGCCAAAGTTCAGCGCGTGCCCGGACCGTGGCCGTACCTGGCCCTCGAAGCCTGGCGGTATTTCGAGTCTTATGCCGGTTGGGATGAGGTGCCTTCCGCCAGGCTCGAGAATGATCCTTGCATCCTTTGGCAAGGCGGCAACAAGGTCGAGCCCCGCGGCGCCATCCGAGTGGTAAGAAGGCAAGGGGAGACCTTGGCCATGGGGGAGGCGCTCGACCAGGACTTGCAGCCGTTTCGCAACCATCAAAGGCTCCCAAGCGTGGCGGCGATCTTGCGGATAAGCCGCTCCGCGACCTCGCGCTTACTCATCGGCGGCCAGCGCTCACCGCCCTTCGGCGTGAGAAGCAGAACTTTATTCATCTCGCCGCCAAACACGCCCGTGCCCTTACCGATTTCGTTGGCAACAATCATGTCGCAATTCTTGGCTCTAAGTTTTCCGCGTGCGTGCTTTTCGGCATTCTCGCTCTCGGCCGCAAAGCCAATGACGAGGACGGGCCGATCTTTATCGCGGCGTCCGACGGCGGCCAAAATATCGGAATTTTCAACAAGGTCGAGAGCTGGCGCCGACTTTCCGTTCTTTTTGATCTTGCCCGCCACGGCCATGGCGGGTCGCCAATCGGCCACCGCCGCCACAGCGATGAAAATATCGGCGGGAAGCGCCGCCTCGACTTGATCTAGCATTTCCCGCGCCGTTTCGACGTGAACCGTTCTTACCCCCGAGGGGTCGGGGAGCGCCACGGGACCGGTCACCAACGCGACATCCGCGCCCGCCGCCGCCGCCGCTGCGGCAATCGCATGGCCTTGCTTGCCCGACGACCGGTTGGAGATAAACCGCACCTCGTCGAGCGGCTCGATCGTCGGACCCGATGTGACGACCACGCGCCGTCCCTTGAGTGGCAGCAGGCGTCCCGGCAAGGGAAGTTTTGTGTCCCCCTGCAACAGCTGCTTGATCGCGGTAAGAATGGCGGGAGGTTCAGACATCCGGCCAGGTCCAAATTCGCCGCAAGCCATTTCGCCCGCCTCGGGGCCAACGAACGCCACGCCATCGTCGCGCAAGAGATTCAGATTGCGCTGCGTCGCCGGATGCAGCCACATGCGGATATTCATCGCCGGCGCGGCGAGGATTTTTTTGTCCGTGGCGAGCATGAGAGTCGAGGCGAGATCATTGGCAAGGCCCTGCGCCATTTTGGCGAGGAGATCGGCCGTGGCCGGGGCAATAACGGCGAGATCAGCATCGCGCGAAAGCTCGATATGTCCCATGCCCGAATCGTCCGTCGGGGCGAAAAGATCGTCGTGGACGCGGTTTTGGGTGAGGCTCTCCACCGACAGCTTGGTAATGAAGCGTTGCGCCGCCGCGGTCATCACCGCGCGAACAAAAATGTCCTCTTCGCGCAGGCGGCGGATGAGTTCGAGCGATTTATAAGCCGCGATGCCGCCGCCGATGATGAGAAGCACGCGTTTTTGCGGAATTGGCATTTAAGTTTGCTAGCGCTCGCCTGCTTTTTTGGAAAGAGCTTTGCGGCATTTTCGGCCCTGGCTTGCTAGGAGCTGTTGATAGCTGTCCACATTGACAGCTCGGCGGACTCTTAGCGCTCACCATTGCACGCGCAGACCCGCTTTGCCGCCAGCGCCGATCAAATGCGCGCCCCCATAGACATCACCTTGGATGAAGGAGCTAACGCCGTTCCCATAGTCGAAGTTTAGGGCAAGGATACCAAGCCCGCGCACGAAACCCTGGTCGGACTGCGCCAGTATGTTGTTTGGACCAAAAGCCCCTCCGGCGATAAAGCCACCGGAGACCGAGACATCATCGTAGAGGAGTCCCGTCAGGGCAGTCGTCATGAGAATGTGGTTATAAAGCAAGGTTGTGGTGCCGAGCCGCGCGCCGCCTTGTACCCTGACGAAATTGCCGGTTGCCAGGCCAAGCTGCGCCGCACCTCCGCCATTACTGGTGTTGGTATATAATGCTCCAACCGTCGGTTCGACCCAATAACTCGGATAAAGATCGAAGCGGTAATTGAGGTTACCGGCGACAGTGGCATTCGCAACGCTAACGGAATTATTACCGGCGACAAGGGACACTGGATTTGCGGTGTCTGTGGTAAATTCAAAATCATTGAACGACTGATTGAGGGATAAGGGATCGACTCTAACGAGGAGATCGCCTGAGAAGCCGCCATTGAAATAGGTCGCGTAGGCGCCTGTTGTTGGTCCCGAGACATTCGCATGTAGCTTCGCCCGCCGTTGCCCGCAGGGTGAGGCTGGGTCGATAGCAAAGTCTCGTTCAAGTCGAGATTAGAAGAGACATATCCAACTGTAATGCCGCTAATCAACCCGTCATCGCCGAAGACGAGGCCGCGAGTTGTGAGATCAGCGCCGGCCAGGAACCCGGCGGTGCCGGTCCGGCTTTGAACATTGACAACGAGCGGCACCGGAGGAGTGACACCCCCAAGGCCGATTCCCTGCGGACCAATACGCCAAGCTCGACGATCGGCGGCTTTGGGGTCAGACCATCGTGATCCCCGGAGCACGTGTCGCGCTCGTTGGGATTTTCGCGAGATAAGGTGGCTCCGAAGGGGCTTCGAAAAACCGCAACCGGCGCTTGGAAGCCAATTGTACACCCATGCCTTCACGCCGCGCCATTAGCGTGCTAATTCGATGCTTTCGTTTCCCCTGGCGGGCCCCGCGCGAGAGACTGAACAGACCTGTGCAGTCGCGCCCCCGCCGCAATTGCAGGAACTTCAGCATGAGCCAAACCGCCAGCAGCCGCAATGCCACGAACCCGTTTTTTGCCGCTGGAGTTGCTGAAGCCGATCCCGAGATTGCCAAGGCGATCGAGCTTGAGCTAGGCAGGCAGCGCCATGAAATCGAATTGATCGCCTCGGAAAACATCGTCTCCAAAGCGGTGCTCGAGGCACAAGGCTCCGTGCTCACCAACAAATATGCCGAGGGGTATCCCGGCCGGCGCTACTATGGCGGCTGCCAATTCGTTGACATGGCGGAAAACTTGGCGATCGAGCGAGTCACCCGCCTGTTTGACTGTAAATTCGCAAACGTTCAGCCAAATTCCGGCAGCCAGGCAAACCAGGCGGTGTTTTTGGCGCTCATGCAGCCGGGCGATACCTTTATGGGCCTTGATCTCGCGGCGGGCGGCCATTTGACACATGGCTCGCCGGTCAATCTCTCCGGCCGCTGGTTCAAGCCCATCCCCTATGGCGTTCGCCGGGATGATCATCGCATCGATATGGACATGGTGGCGAGGCTCGCCGCTGAACACAAGCCGAAGATTATCATCGCTGGCGGCTCGGGCTATCCCCGCTATTGGGACTTCGCCAAGTTCCGGGAGATCGCCGATTCCGTCGGCGCTTATTTCTTCGTCGACATGGCGCATTTCGCGGGCCTCGTGGCGGGCGGCGTCCACCCATCGCCGTTCCCGCATGCGCATGTGGTGACGTCCACAACCCACAAGACTTTGCGTGGCCCACGCGGCGGACTCGTCCTGACTAACGATGAAGCGATCGCGAAAAAGATCAATTCCGCCGTATTCCCGGGTCTACAAGGCGGCCCGCTGATGCATGTGATCGCCGGGAAAGCGATCGCTTTTGGCGAAGCGCTGAAGCCCGAGTTTAAGCTCTATGCGCGCCAGGTCGCGGATAATGCCAAGGCCCTTGCCGCAACCCTGCAGGAACGCGGCTTTGCGCTCGCCTCGGGCGGTACCGACAACCATCTGATGCTCGTCGATCTGCGGCCTAAGCAATTGACGGGCAAGGCAGCCGAGGCATCGCTTGGCCGTGGCGGTATCACCTGCAACAAGAATGGCGTGCCTTTCGATACGGCAAGCCCCATGGTGACGTCCGGAATTCGCCTGGGAACTCCGGCGGCAACTTCGCGTGGTTTCGGGATCGCTGAATTCAAAAGAGTTGGCGAGTTGATTGCCGAAACGCTCGACGGCTTGGCCAAAAATGGCGACGCCGGAAATGCCGAGGTCGAGGCCAAAACTAAGGCGGCGACAAGCGAGCTGACACAGCGTTTCCCCGTCTATTCCTGATGCCTCGCTGATCCTTATTTTCAGAATAGAGGGGGCGGTGGTGGTGAGCTAGTATCCACGCCATCGCCCCCGCTATTCGTGAAGGCCCTTCCGCCATGCGGTGCCCCTACTGCGGCAGTTTTGAGTCACAAGTGAAAGACTCCCGCCCAACGGGCGAGGGTTCGGCCATTCGCCGTCGCCGCATCTGCCCCGAATGCGGAGGGCGTTTCACCACCTTCGAGCGGGTTCAGCTCCGCGAGTTGACGGTATTAAAAAAATCTGGGCGCCGTGTGCCGTTTGACCGTGATAAGCTCCTGCGCTCGATTGAGATCGCGCTGCGCAAGCGGCCGGTTGGCCCAGAGCGCGTCGAGCGAATGGTCAACGGCATCGTCCGCCAGCTCGAAAATCAAGGCGAGAGCGAAGTCTCGAGCGGCCAGATCGGCGAACTCGTGATGGAGAATTTGCGCGAATTAGATAGCGTCGCCTATGTCCGCTTCGCTTCAGTCTACAGAAATTTTCGCGAGGCAAGCGATTTTAACACGCTCGTCGATCAACTTACCCACGAGGCGGGCGGTGACCCCGACTCGAACCACACTTCATCAGCGAACCTGCAATCACCGAGCCGGGCATGAGCGGGGTAGAGACGCATGAGCGCTTCATGGCGGCGGCTCTTGCACTTGGCAGCCGCGGCCTCGGACTATGCGCGCCCAATCCATCGGTTGGAGCATTGATCGTCCAAGATGGCGTGATTGTCGCGCGGGGGTGGACAAGAGCCGGAGGGAGGCCGCATGCGGAGACGGAGGCCTTGCGAGAGGCCGGCCCGCAGGCGCAAGGCGCAACTCTCTACGTGAGTTTGGAGCCTTGCGCGCACCACGGCCAGACGCCGCCCTGCATCGATGCCATTCGAGCCGCGAAAGTGCGGCGGGTCGTCTACGCAATGGATGATCCCGACCCGCGCACCGGCGGGCGCGCGAAGGAGATTCTCGCGGAGGCGGGAATCGAGGTACTGGCCGACGTTCTGGCGAAGGAGGCACAGCGGCAGCACCTCGGTCATCGCCTTCGTGTCACTTTGGGGCGGCCGATGGTCACCTTGAAGCTTGCCCTGACAGCGGATGGCTACGCGGCTCGGCTGCCTCACGAGCCGCGCCTCACGATCACGGGGCGCGAAGCCACTACGCGCGTCCACATGATGCGCGGCATGCATGACGCCATAATGGTCGGCATCGGCACGGCCTTGGCTGACGATCCTTTGCTGACCGTTCGGCTTCCGGGGCTAGAATTGCGCAAGCCGTTGCGCATCATTCTCGACAGCAATCTTCGTCTGCCGCTTGTGTCACGGCTTGCCGCGACGGCGGCGGAGCATCCAACTCTAATTATCGCCGGGCTCGGAGCGAGTGAGGCAAACGCGGCGCGTTTGCAAAAATCCCATATCGACGTCGCCTTTGTAAGCCGCGACGCAGCCGGGCATATCGATCTCAAAAAAGCATTGCGGCTGCTCGGACGCCTTGGCCTCACACGTGTCTTCTGCGAGGGAGGACCGCGTCTTGCAGCTTTGTTGGTCACGCAACGGTTTGCCGACGAGGTCATCATCCTCAGCGGGCCAGAAAAACTTGAGCAACCCGGCATCTCCGGGCTTTCCGATGAGGCCGCCCGGCATCTTGCCGACCCAAGCTTGTACCGCCTCGCCGAGTCCCGTGCCGTTGGCAACTGCCGCCTGCTGCGTCACGAAAGGGTTCTTTGATGTTCACCGGGATCATCAGCGATGTCGGCGACGTGCAATGTATCCAGGAAGAGAAAAATTTGCGCCGCTTGCGCATCGGCTGCTCCTATCCCGCCGAATCGATCGCCGTGGGGGCATCCATCGCCTGCGGCGGCCCTTGCTTGACCGTCACAGCCTCTGGCTTAAGCGGCCCGCGCAGTTATTTTGAAGTCGATGTGGGGGCGGAAACGCTGGCGCGGACGACCGCCCGTCATTGGCAAGTTGGAACGAGATTGAATCTTGAGCGGCCGCTCAGAATCGGGGACGAATTGGGCGGACATATTGTCACCGGCCACATCGATGCCGTCGGCAAGATCGCGGCGATCGCCGATTTCGACGGAATGCGGCGGGTCGAAGTCATCGCGCCCGCCGACATTTCCCGGCTCATCGCCGAAAAGGGGTCGATCTCGCTTGACGGCACTTCTCTGACCGTGAACTCGGTGGAAGCGGATTTTTTCGAGGTCCTTCTCGTGCCACATACATTGAAGGCCACGACATGGAGCGACCGCCACGCCGGCGATGATGTCAACCTCGAAATCGATCTCATGGCGCGCTACGCGGCCCGCTTGCTCAACCGGCAGCCTGGCTGAGGACGCCAAGCCCAGCACTCTCGGTGTGACCCGCGCGGCCCTGAAAATCAGATGCTGCGTTGACACTACCCGCTCGCGGTACCTGACTTCAGCGGGCGCTCAACGCCCGCTGAATACATGGTGCGGCTCACTCGGCGCTGGAGACTTCGTCCCGATGCAAGCGCGTTCGGATCATGATTGTGCCGCTGTCATCACCGATTGTCAGCGTCACTGGCACCGGGCTCTTTACACCGGAGAGATCAACATCTTCCGCTGCGGCGTGCATCTCATACCGTTTGGTGCCATTCGGCTCTAAGGTGATTTCCACCTCACTGCCATTGATTTTTCCCTCAAAGTGGAACGGCCCATAGCCTTCGCCCATAAACGATCCCGCCGGAATCGTCGCGGTATAGGGACCGACCGCCAGCGTCACATCTTCCTTCGGCGGATTGATGCCATTGCTGTCCGCCCCGAGCGTAAATTCGGAATGAAGCTCGAAGGCATCGCGCTCCGGCTTTTCGCCAAACACGATCTTGAGATGACCCTTGAAAGCGGCGAAGGGCGTCTCCGTGACGAAGCCGGCGCCGGTGATTTCGAAAACTTCGCCGGCGTTGTTGGCTCCTCCGAAGGAGGTCGTTCCGTAAAGATTGCCCTTGCCATCGGCCACAAGACCTGATGAACCTAGACCATTGCTATTCGTGGATGAAGCTGGACCATCGCTATCCGTGAACGTATAGAGGATCGCCTCAGCCCAGGCACCGCCAGTCGTCGCAGGCCGCGTCAGCTTGAACACCGTGCCACATCCTGCGCCTATGCCGCAGTTTGGGGTGCCGCCCTGGGAAGTCGTGCCATAGAGATTTCCTGCAGCATCGAGGATGAGGCTGGCTTGCGGATAGTACCCATCGGTGCCGCCTTTGAAGGAGTAAAGCTGGGAGTAAGTCCAGTCACCCCCGGAAGTCGTTGGAGGCGACAGTTCGAAGACGACGCCCAGGCTTGAAGAATAGTAGTATGAGGCGCTTGTAAAGCCCGAGCTTGTAACGCCGTAGAGATTGCCTTGTTTGTCGGCGACCAAGGTGGCGAAGGGATAACCATCGACTCCCGTGAAGGAATAGATAGTCGCGTATGTCCACGCGCCTTCCGGTGTTGAAGGCGGCGAAAGTTGGAATATCGAGCCGCAAGGATTAGGTTGTCCCCCCAACGGGTTGGGGCATTGGACGAGCGCGCCTCCTTGGAGTGTTGTCCCGTACAGATTTCCTTTGTAGCCGAAGACCACCCCGCCTATATTTCCGCCAGGGATATTGGCGAGGGTCGATACCTGACCCGAAGCCGACACTTCAAATACGGTCCCTGGACCGTAGACAAACCCAACTATGGGAAAGCCGTATTCACCCGTTGTTGCCCCGTAAACATTGCCCTGAGCGTCGGCCGCGAAGGGTCCTTGCCAAGATGTGTATAAAGCACTCGTTGGAAAGTCGATGAGTTTCGATTCTGTCCAAGTTCCACCATCAGTTGCTGGCGGCACGAGCTCGAACACAGCGTCAGCAAATGAATTTGCAACGTTTAAGGCTTCCACTCCACCCCAAAGATTGCCTGTGCTATCGAACGTTACATTAGGTGCTCGCACGTAGCCCCCGTCCGGGCAGAGACCTGCCACAGGAGCAGAGCAAAAGTTGTAGATCGTTTTTTTGTTCCAGCCGCCGCTTGCCGCTGGTGACAATGTGAAAGCCGTCCCGAGCCCCCCAGTGCCCCCGCTCGTCGTCGTGCCGTAGAGATTGCCATCCTTGCCGAAAATCACACCATCGGCGGATGCGCCATCGGCACCTCCAGTAAAGGTATAAATTACCTCTTCCGCCGGCGCGGCTTGAATGTCACGGGTCGCTAAACCAAAGAGTCCCGCGCCAAGAATCGATCCGGTGATGACGTGGGTAAAAAACCGGTTCCTCATGTTCTGGATCCTCCGTGAAATTGGTGTCGCCTATGCTTGGATCTTAAGGTCACGAGAGGCTGCGGCTCCCCGCAACCTGCTCGCCTCAAAACACACTTAGTCTTAAGCTTAGCGGGTTTCGCTCAGCCCAAAATAATGTTCTTCTACGGACTTCCATTCATTACTCGACGTGATTTTAATTAGCACCTGGTCGATGGGCCTTTTGAGCGGGCTATTTTCCGGTAATGCGATTGCCATGTAGGCCGGCGCGAGAAGGATAGGCGGGACGCGAACTACGTTAGCAAAGCGCGTAGAAACGAAATATTGCAGCGTACCGACACTGTTGATGACTGCATTTGTCCGGCCTGCCGCTAAAGAGGAGAGAGCTTCACCCAAATTGTCGTATTTCTCGTAGCGCAGGTGAAGACTCTCGAGATATTCCGCCCCGGAAGAGTAGGCAACCGCCGCCAGTTGTTTCCCCTTGAGATCCTCTTCCGAGCGGAAGGAGGTGTTTTGGATCTTGTCGGCGGTCATCCGCGACACCAAGCTAGCGGAGACGAATGACACAATCGCGACGCTGCTTAGCATCCATAGGGCGGCGACGAGTCGGCCGAAGGGAGTCTTCGGCGTCTTATCGCCATAGCCGACGGTTGTCATGGTGACGACGGCCCAGTAAATACCATCGCGCAAGGTAGCGACACTATCCTCAGCCGCCGGTTTCCCGGCGAACCGCGGACGCTCGATGAGCCAGATGACGATGCCAAGCAAGAGCAGCAAAGCAAGTATCCCCGCAAGCACAAGTCCGAGTTCCGCGGCGGCCGTTGCGTAGGAGGCGAGAGCGGAAAGTGGGCCAGTTTCCTTTCGCAATGCGACCGCGACTCCAGAGCGATGCGTGGGATAGGAAAAATCGATCCGCGCCTCCCGCTCTGGCGTGATCGTGATGGCGCCGATTGCGGCGTCGAAACGGCCCTCTTCGAGGCCGTTCAAAATCGACTCCATTTGGGAAACGGGCGATAATTTATAATCCCATCCCAGGGCCTCGGCGCAGCGGCGCCAAAGGTCGACGCTGATGCCAGAAAACGTTCCGTCCGGTGCCATGCTGCCAAAAGGCGGAAGATCGTAGACCGCGACACGCAAAGGCGCCCGCGGGTGTCGCTCGGCCTCCGCAGCGCACGCAAATAATCCCCCAAAGCATAAAAAGAACGGCGCCAAAACAAAGAGGAGCTGCAGTAAAGGTGCGCAGCCGCGCAAGATCCTGCGTTCCAATCGGCGCGCCGTTAAAGAGTTTTCGTGCACGGAGATCGGATGAGACAACCCCATATCCGACGTGATTAAGAGATGAAGTATGAAGGGATCATCTCGTCCGAGACCTGGCGCACGCCGGGCGTACTTTCCGCAATAGCGAGCAATGCCTTATGCTCCTCGGGAGATTCGACAAGGCCCCAGAGGTGAACCACGCCATCGGAGACGACGACATTACGCTCGCCGAAACCGGTCCAGGATTGGTCGGCGAGCCGTGCCAAAATGGCGGCACGAACGCCACGGTCCGCCACTGGATCTTTGGCAGAAATCGGGGGTGTCGAAGCCAGCGCCTGAATGAGGTTGGCGCGGCTGACAATTCCAACCAGTTTGCCGTCCTTTAGGATCGGAACGCGTTTGATGCGATTTTTCTCCAAGATGCTCGCCACCTCGGACAATGGCGTATCCTCGCTCGCTGAAATAACGTACTCGGACATGACTTCGGCTACTCTTTGACCGTGTGATTTGGCATAGTCGAGGGCCAGCGTGCGTGCTGGCGTTATTGCCTCGACCCACCAGGGCCTGCGCTTCAAAGTGCCATCCTCTTCACGATGCAATAGGTCGGCCTCGCTGAGAATACCAACAACTTTCCCTTCGTCATCGACTACGGGCAAAGCGCTGATGTCGTGGTCTGTGAGCAGACGCACCGCAGTTGCGATATCGGCTTGCGGCTCTATGGTGACGACATTTCGAACCATCACATCACTGGCATTCATATTTCATCCTCTTTCAGTGTCTGAAAAATGATGTGATGCCTTGGCCCTGGCATCGGCTCGCTCAGGGAAATGTGGCTGCCAAATATGACACTCTTATTTCAGCCGAGATGGCACGGCCGTGCTTCGTGCGGCAAAAGGTCGAAGCAGCTGCAAGGCAATGGCTTTTTTTGCAGACGCCGCCGGCGAGTACCCGATCGGCGGCAAAAAAAAATGTCTGCGTAATACGATTCGCACATTCACGAAATTCGAACGGCCAGCCCTCCCGAGTCCGGGGAGGGTGCCAGCGAACATAATAAGGAGGCGCTACCCAAGCCGGTCTACTTGATCCCCAGGCGCCGTAATCGCAAGTGGCTCATCATGGTCGGGCGGCGGCGCGCGAAAGAGCAGCCACGCGCTGAGAAGGATGAGCGCAGCGCAGCCCGCAATAATAAATGTATTGCGCACATTGTTGATGATGTTGATCATCTCGATCCGCGACTCCTGCCGACGGGAGCTCGTGATGAAAGTGAGTAGACCCGCGAGGCCGATGACAGCCGGCAGAGTTTTCAGGAAAAAAATTCCATCGGGATGCATGTTCATGAGCAAATGGCCTTGCCACATTTTTTGACGTTTTCAACCTCGGCGCTGAGTGCATCAAAACCGACCGCGCCGACGACAACTTCGCCGCCAACCACATAGGAGGGCGTGCCGGTGATCTGCAGCGATTTAGCGAGATTCTCCGACTCCTCGATGCCAGCTGTCGCGGAAGGAGAGGCCGCGTCCCTTTCTAACTTCTCCATGTCGGCACCAAGCTCCTTGGCGGCGGCGAGCGCCTCGGCCTTGCCGGCAGGCGAATGCGAGCCAAGAAGTTTTTGGTGAAACTCCCAGAATTTCTCGCCTTGGAATTGCAGGCGCGCGGCGTTGGCGACCTTCGCTGCCTCAACCGAGCCCGGTGAGAGGATCGGAAAGTCGCGCAACACAACTCTGAGATCCGGGTTTTCTTTCATCAGTCTCGCGAGATCCGGGAGCGCCCGTTTGCAATAGCCGCAATTATAATCAAAAAATTCGACGAGCGTAATCTTGCCGTTGGGATTGCCGATGACCGCCTGATTGGCGCCGCTATAGATGAGGCCTGAAGAATCATTGATGACAGCTTCGCGCGCCTTCGCCTCGGCGGCCTTCTCACGCGCTTCAAGCACGCCAATGGCCTCGCGCAGAACTTCAGGCTTCTGCACGAGATAACCCTTGATGATCGCCTCGATTTCGGATTTTTGGGCCGGCGTAAATTCCGTGGCGCCCGCTGGCGGAACAAGGGACGCTTGGGCCCCCACCGCAAGCATTGCGACGAGCACCGAATAGCCAAGCTTGGCTTGGCGCCGCCCGCGGCTGATTTCCTCGGCGATCGCCGGAAGACATTGCAAAAACATGAAGCATTCTCCCTGAATTCCGCGCTACCCTATAAAGCAGCCTCGCGGCAAAGGAAACGGGACGCAGGACTGGAACAAGGATCGCGTGGTAATTCTTAGGCGGACGAAGGCACCCGCGTTTGCTGCGATTACGGCTAAAGCCTAGCTAAAGCGCGGCGCCTCTAGGATATTAGACCCAAAGTGAAGAACCGGGTTTGGGACAAATCCAATGCTCCCTTTAGAAAGCCTGGCAGGTAGTGAATGACAATCACATGGCTGAAGTCAACATGACAAAAGTCTCTTTTGCGTCCGATCCGCCCGCATCACGCCTGACCCTCGCCCGCCGCTCCGCGATCGCCCCTTTTCTTGCCCTCGATGTCCTTATTCGCGCGACCGAGCTCGAGCGCGAGGGTAAAAACATCGTTCATCTTGAAATCGGCGAGCCAGGCGCGCCACCGCCAAGTTTAGTGCGCCAGGCGGCGATCGCCGCTCTTGACGGGCGCAAGGTCGGCTACACCGAAGCGCTTGGGCGCCCGCAACTCCGCGCGCGCATCGCCCGCCATTATCGCGATTGTTATGGCGTCACCGTGGCGCCCGAGCAGATCGCGGTCACGACGGGGTCCTCGGCGGGCTTCGCCCTGGCGTTTCTGACCCTTTTCGACGTTGGCGCGAGGGTCGCCATTACCGCGCCGGGTTATCCGGCTTACCGCAATCTTTTGGAAGCTTTTGGCATCGAGGCGGTGACGCTCGAAACATCGCGCGCGGAAAAATTTGCCGTTAGCCCGGCGATGATCGAGGCGGCGCACGCCAAGCAAAAGCTCGATGGGATTTTGCTGATGAGCCCGGCCAATCCGACGGGAATGATGATGAGCCGCCGGACGCTGCGCGAGGTCTGCGAGACTTGCGAGCGGCTTGGCATCACTTTCATTTCCGACGAGGTGTATCACGGGCTGACCTATGGCGAGGCGGCGGCGACGGCCGCCGAGTTCTCGCGCGGCGCCATCGTCGTCAATTCGTTTTCAAAATATTTTTGCATGACGGGCTGGCGGATCGGCTGGCTTGTCGTCCCCGAACATGTCATCCGCCCCATCGAGCGCTTGCAACAGTCCTTGGCGATTTCCGTGCCCTACCTCAGCCAGATCGGCGCCGAGGTGGTTTTCGAGGCGGGAGCGGAACTCGAGGCCGTGCGCGCCGGCTATCAGCGCAACCGCGATATTCTTTTAAATGAGCTGCCGGCGCTCGGACTCGATGCGCTGCCCGCGGATGGCGCTTTCTATCTCTATGCCGATATCGCGCGCCATGGCGAGGACGCGCTCGATTTTTGCGCGCGCATGCTCGACGCCACCGGCGTCGCGATGACCCCCGGCATCGATTTCGACCGCCTGCGCGGCCACACTTGTGTCAGGCTTTCCTTTGCCGGGCCGGAGGCGGATATTATTGAGGCGGTGCGGCGGTTGAAGGACTGGTTGGGGTGAGGGGGCTGCTCGCCATTCCGGGCGCACTATGGGCTTCAGCTGACTTAGCGCACAAACTTGTTACCAGTGTCATGCAGGTTGTTGCCGAGGCAAAATCAGCAGAGGAGGAAACTCGCAGACTTGCGCCGATTGCGGCGCCAAAAGCGCTATCGCCCCCGCGCATTGAAAAACCAACCGCTGTGAGTCCCCTCGAAACCGTAGATGACGACATTCCATTCTAACGAGTCACGTCCGCTAGAGGTGAAATCCAAAACTGCAGTCAATCGCACAAGGCGGCATCAATGCTTCAAATCCGGCCCCTCGAGAGCCTCGGTCTCATCATCCTCGGGCGTATCGTCGTCGAAATCATCCTCGTCCTCGGCGCCCTCTTCCCTGAGACGGCGTGATTTCGCCCGGCGCACCTCGGGTTCCGGCCGCACGCGTTTTTTATTCGCCTCGACAATGTCACGTTCCGGACGCGGCAAGACGGGGCCCTCGGGGAAGACGAAGCCGAGCTTCTTCACGCCGTCCTCATCCGATGTGACGACGACGCGCACCGTGCCACCGTTTTTCAGGCGGCCGAACAACACCTCATCGGCGAGCGGCGTTTTGATCGCTTGCTGAATGACACGCGACAGCGGCCTTGCGCCCATTTGCTCATCATAGCCATGCTCGACGAGCCAGCTGCGCGCCTCGTCGGTAAGTTCGATGGCGACGTTGCGGTCGGCGAGTTGCGCCTCAAGCTGCATGATGAACTTATCGACAACCTTGACGATGACTTCGGGCGGCAGGTGTTTGAAAGTCACAATGGCGTCGAGCCGGTTGCGGAATTCCGGTGCAAACATCCGGCTGATCGCCTCGATGTCTTCGCCCTCCCGCTTCGAGCGGGTGAAGCCATAGGCGTGGCGCGCCATGTCGGAGGCACCAGCATTGGTCGTCATAATCAAGATCACGTTACGGAAATCGACGGCCTTGCCACTATGGTCGGTGAGTTTGCCGTGATCCATGACCTGCAGCAAAATGTTGTAGAGGTCCGGATGCGCCTTTTCGATTTCATCGAGAAGCAGGACGCTATGCGGATGCTGATCGATGGCGTCGGTGAGGAGACCGCCTTGGTCAAAACCCACATAGCCGGGCGGGGCGCCGATCAGCCGCGAAACGGTGTGGCGTTCCATATACTCTGACATGTCGAAGCGGATGAGCTCCACGCCGAGGCTGATCGCCAATTGCCGCGCCACCTCGGTCTTGCCAACACCGGTCGGCCCGGAGAAGAGATAGCAGCCGATTGGTTTTTCACCGTCGCGCAGGCCGGCGCGGGCGAGTTTGATCGCCGCCGTCAGCGCCACGATCGCATCGTTTTGCCCGTAGACGACACGTTCAAGCGTCTCGGTGAGATGCTCGAGGACCTCGGCGTCATCTTTCGAAACCGTCTTCGGCGGAATGCGCGCCATCGTCGCGATCGTCGCCTCGACTTCCTTAATCCCAATCGTCTTCTTCCGCTTGGGCTCCGGCAGCAGCATCTGGCTGGCGCCAGTCTCATCGATAACATCAATGGCCTTATCGGGCAGTTTGCGGTCATTGATGTAGCGGGCCGAAAGCTCGACGGCCGCCTTCACCGCTTCATTGGTGTAGCGGATGCGATGGAACTCCTCAAAATAAGGCTTCAAGCCTTTCATGATCTCGATGGCGTCGGGAATCGATGGCTCGTTGATATCGATTTTCTGGAAGCGGCGAACAAGCGCCCGATCCTTCTCGAAATACTGGCGATATTCCTTGTAGGTCGTCGAGCCGATGCAGCGCAGCGTCCCTTGAGCCAAAGCCGGCTTCAACAGATTGGACGCGTCCATGGCGCCGCCGGATGTCGCCCCCGCGCCGATCACCGTGTGAATCTCATCGATGAACAAAATCGCTTTCTTGTGATTCTCGATTTCCTTCATGACTTGTTTCAAGCGCTCCTCGAAATCGCCGCGGTACCGCGTTCCGGCGAGAAGCGTGCCCATGTCGAGCGCGAAGACCGTTGCCTCGGCGAGTACTTCCGGAACCTCGCTCTTAACGATTTTGCGGGCAAGGCCCTCGGCGATCGCCGTCTTGCCAACGCCCGGATCGCCCACAAGAAGCGGGTTGTTTTTGTGGCGCCGGCACAGCACCTGGATGGTGCGCTGGACTTCCGCTTCGCGGCCGATCAAAGGATCGATGCGGCCTTCGCGCGCCTTCTTGTTGAGATTGACGCAATACGCCTCGAGCGCCCCCTCTTTTTTCTTCGAATCACTTGCGTCCTTGGAATCTCGCGTCTCACGCCCTTCGGCTTCTTCCTCGGCACCGCGCGGCGTGCGGGCCGTGTCCGCGAGCCCTGGCCGTTTGGCAATTCCATGGCTGATATAATTGACCGCGTCATAGCGGGTCATGTCCTGCTCTTGCAGGAAATACGCGGCATGGCTTTCCCGCTCCGCGAAAATTGCGACAAGAACATTTGCCCCGGTCACTTCCTCGCGGCCGGAGGATTGTACATGGATAACGGCGCGTTGGATGACACGCTGAAAGCCGGCCGTCGGCTTGGCGTCATCACGATCTTCGCTGACAAGATTCTCCAGTTCGGAGTCGATGTATTCGCGGAGGTTCTTACGTAGAAGGTCAAGATCGACCGAACAAGCCCGGAGAACAGCGGCGGCGTCTCCGTCTTCAGTCAGGCTGAATAACAGATGCTCAAGGGTCGCGTATTCGTGATGCCGCTCATTGGCGATGGCAAGAGCCCGGTGAAGCGATTGTTCGAGATTGCGGGAGAACGAAGGCATTAGCTCCTACCTCTCATTTTTTTTCCATTATGCATTGCAGGGGATGTTGATGCTTGCGCGCGTAATCCATGACCTGCGTAACTTTTGTTTCGGCGATTTCGTAGGTGTACACTCCGCATTCGCCGACGCCGTGCTGGTGAACATGCAACATAATCCTGGTCGCTTCATCTAACCCTTTATTGAAATATTTTTTGAGAACGGACACAACAAAATCCATCGGGGTGTAATCATCATTCAGCAGTAAAACACGATACATGTTGGGGTGGCGAACCTGCAGCTTGGGCCTGACAATGACGGCCGTGCCTGATCCCGGCCCCCCTTCGCCTCCCTGGCGAGGCTCCTTGGCCGCCCTTGCCTTGCCAGCCTCCCCCTCCTGGTCCCCAAGGCTCAAGGCACCGCCCAGAAGCCCCCACCGAGCGCCTAATTGCCGCATCTTTTAGCCCTTCAACACCGAACCTGCCCTTAACACCGCCTGACTCCCGCCACGCAGCGCCTTTTTGGAGTCAACCGGCGAGCGCTCTGATAGATAATGAACCGGTTTGCGCGGCGGTATGTTCCCCGCTCTGTTGATCTTATCGCGGGTTTGCTGTTTCGGCCACACGTGTTTTTTCTGAAAACGTCGCAAGTGGGACTTGATTGGCCGTCCGAAGGCAAGGGCGGAAACCAAATAGCTCCGCCGAGGCGCGCAGGCAGCCGGCGGACGCATGAATTCAGCGCAATCTCAAGCGGCGTAATTTAAAAAAATTTTCGTAATCGCGGCAACCGCCAGAGCTAGCCGGAGCCTTCGCCTATGTCGCGGCGCTATTGGTTTGAGGATCACAAGCGTCGCTCATCAGTTTTAGAAGGAGCGCGCTCATGTTCATGGCATGCGCCACAAAACGCGCCGCTTCCGATCGGGCGTAGCTCATCTGGATCTGGACGGCGCTCCCCCACGATGGCGTAGCGAGCAAGACCTTGGAGAAAGCTGCTCTTCTTTCGAGCGAACACTTGGCGAAAGCCATCGCTTCAGAGGTGAGATGTTGAAAATTATCCAAAGCGGAAGCGTTAACCGTCTCCGCGGATTTCAACGTCTCTTCGCAAAGTTCGGTAAAGACTTCAAACTCGTCGGCAATAGCCGCCTCGAAAACGCCGACGGCAGGTTCAACTAAGGGTTCTGTCGCTCGGTCAAAGGCGAGAACCTCTTCGGCGGGCTCGGAAAAACCGCTCCCCGCGAAACCGTTGGCCAAATCAGCCCCGCTGATTTCCGCCTCAAGACGAGGAGGGCCAGTAAAACCTGCCTCCGCAGGCTCGCTTCCCTCGGCCACCTCCTGATCATCGCTCATGACATGATTTCCCCACCCAAGTCACGCGCCCCGGGCGAAAGAAGATCGCGGCCACAGATTCAAGCAAATTAACCGGGGTCAGCGGGCTTGTCCACGGGTCCTTGCCTGCGGACTTTACCACTGCCCCTCTTTATAACTGAAAGCTCTTGATCCAACAAGCAAGAGCCGTCACCGCAAATTAGTTCTTGGCGCTTGGAATTTTGGAAAAAGCGCTTTCGATCGGCTTGAACGCCTCTTTGGCCAAGTTAGAGTAGAGCTCGCTCAGTTTCGTCGCCTCGGCAATGAAGCTTGCGTAAGAGTTTTTCCAATACTCGGTCTGCAATTGAATGGCGCTCTCCAACGACTTCACGCCAAGCAATTTCTCGAGGAAAGCCGTGTTGGCCTCGAAAGACTTTTTGGAAAAGTCAGCGGTTTCGGTAGCGATTGCCTGAAGCGTCTTGGTGAATGATGTCGTCGCCGCCGCAGCCGCGTCAAACTGCTCTTTGCCATATTTCTGGACGTCTTCAAATTCCGTCGCCATAACGTGTCGCTTTCTCTCTTGAGCCAAAACACCGCTTGCCTCGCGTTTGAGGCGAGCGCAGCTGACAAATAATTCCATTTGCCCGCTAACACTCTTCCTTAGTGCATTGCACAATTCTCGTCAAGATCATATTGCAGTGCAGCATCGGAAGATGCCGCTAGCTAAATCAGGCCCGTTCGTAAAGATTTAACCAAGAAGTAACCGCAGCCAGTTAATTTTTCCAAAGGGATAGATAATGCGCGAGCATCGAGCTCTTAAGAAATAAGGAAAAATTGTTGCATGACGAAACCGAGCGCGGCTTTTTGCCGCAGAATCTTAATCGCTTTCGGAACCGCCGCGGCTTTGTCTTTGATAGCCGTGACACTGCCTGCAGAAGCTCGCCACCGGCACATTATTTGGACCCATGGCCGACATGAGCATTGGCATCATCATTCTCGTCATTTTGCACGCTACGCGTTCCACTACCGCCACTTCCGTTCAAGTGAGGCAATCTCGCATATCTCGGCGATTGTCGTTGACGCAAATACCGGCCGGACGCTTTACGCCCGCGATGAACACGCACCGCATTATCCCGCCTCATTAACCAAGGTCATGACCCTTTATCTGCTGTTTGAACAGCTTGAAGAGGGGCATTTGCGGCTCGATAGCGATATTCCCATTTCGATCCATGCAGCACGGCAAAAACCGACCAAACTTGGCCTTTACCCGGGCGATACGATTTCGGTCGAGGATGCCATCAAAGCAATCGTTACCCGCTCGGCTAACGATGTTGCTGTCGCTATCGCTGAAGCCATTGCTGGCGATGAAGAGCGCTTTGCTCAGCTTATGACCGCTAAGGCGCATGCCCTCGGCATGGATGATACACAGTTCGCCAACGCCTCTGGCCTTCCCAACGACGATCAAACGACGACCGCGCACGACCTTGCCATTCTGGGGCAGGCCGTCCAGGACCGTTTCCCGCGCTATTTCCATTACTTCTCGACCCATGTTTTCCGCTACAATGGCCGCGCCATTGCAAACCACAACCACCTTCTTGACCGCGTGGAAGGCATGGATGGGATTAAAACCGGCTACACGCGCGCCGCCGGCTTCAATCTTCTATCTTCGGTGAGGCGTAATGGGCACCATATCGTTGCCGTCGTCCTCGGCGGCCCGAGCGCCGCGGCCCGCGACCGGATGATGGCCGCGCTGATCGAGGATAAGATCGGCCTTTCCGCGACCACCCGCACCGCAGAGTCCTTAGGCGCGGTAAGAGGCAATGGTTCCGGTTCAGGCGACGCGGAATCGGCTTCGCTCGATTCGGACAATGCCGAGGACAGGCGCCGCTTGGCGCGTCATTCTAGCCCGCCCCAACCGGCCGCGGAACATTCGCGCGGCAACGACAAAATTGCCGAGGTCATCACCCATTCGCCTTACGGCAGCCTCGTGGCAATGCCCGAATCGAGAAGCGCGGCACACGGCAATTGGATTATTCAAATCGGCGCGACGGCGGACGCGACCAAGGCGGCGAGCCTTCTTGCCCGCGCGAAGTTCCAAAACGCCGAAATGTTAACTGAAGCGCAGGCCATCACCGAAAAAGTACAGAAAGGCACGCTCACCCTCTACCGGGCGCGCTTCACGGGACTTGAAGCAGATAGCGCCGAGCGTGCCTGCAAAACCCTCAAAAATTCGGGTTTTTCCTGTTTTGCAATGAGAAATTGAACGTTTTGGCGCGAACCTCCAGGGTACGCAACGATTCCCTTCGGGCTCATGAATGACGCCTCATCAAAACATCTTTAGCTTCATTGACTCGCGCCGCGAGGTCCGTCGAGCCCCCATGATCGGGATGCAATTTCTTCATCAAAGACCGGTGCGAGCGGACAACTTCCTCCTCCGACGCGCCTTTTTGAAGTCCCAGCACCTCGTAAGCCTCGTCCTCGGTCATCGCGCTCCGGCGGCGGCGCGCGGTTCCACCCCCCGCGTTACGGTGTCCCTGCGCTGCCGAACGCCATCCGGCAAAACGGCGGTCGAGATAGGCTTCGAGAAGGCGCGCCCCCTCAGGATCGTCTTGGCGGCAGAGGTCATAGAGCGCCTCGCACTGCGGCCGCGTCATCAGGTCTAAAGACCGGCCTTCGTCCGGCCCGGCGAGGACGGCGCCGCGCATGCGTCCCGTGTCGAGATCAAGTTCCATCTCGATCATCGCGGAACGCACGCAGGAGGTGTTCCGCCGCTTCACGCGCTTGGCTTGCTTCCAGATCCGCAAAAGCGAGCTCGAGCGGAGCCCCGCGATCCATGCGCCTAGCCCGCCAAGGCCCATTGCCATACCGACCTGCCCCCTTAGCAACATTAGCAGCGCGGCGAGCACGATGGCACCGCCGCCGATGCGCCGAATGGTAAGAGCCAGCGCCGCTGGGTCTGCTTCAGCAAAGGCCCGCAACCCCCGCGAAATCAGGAGGACAGCAAAAAGCCCCGCGAGTAAATAGATGATCATCCTTTGCCGCCCGCCTGGCGCATCTGCGCTAAAAGATGACCGGCCGCCGCCGCCCCGCGCGACCGAGCCTCATATTCGAGCGCTGGGCAGCCCCCCGCGGCATAAGCGGCGGCCGCCGACAGCAGCGCGAGAAGCCGCTCCGGAGCACCGCGATCGAAAGCCGCATAAGCGCCGCCGGTGAGCTGAGCAATCTTGCGGAAAGCTACCTCCGCCGCGCGGTCGCGTCCCTCTTGGAACAAAAAAGCCTTAACGCCCAAAAGCCCAAGCTCTCCCGCGAGTCCGGCCAAAACATCAAGACGCTCTTCCATCGCGTCGCCAACGAAAACCAAGGCGCTCACCGGAATTTTTCGCGTCTCCTCGAGAGTATGAGCAAGCACGCGTCCGATCTGAGTCTCGCCAGCGCCGACCCGGATTTGGCTCATCAAGGACGCAAGATGCTCTCCGCCGGCCACAAAACGCGATGCTTTGCACTCCGACAGGCCGCGATAGTAAACCAGTTGCACGTCGAGCCCGCCATGTGCCGCTGCCGTCGTAAACATGCGCCCCTGCAAGCTTTGCGCAATATCCCATGTGGGCTGGCGGCTCATCGTCGCATCGAGCGCGAAGATAAGGCGGCCCCGCCCCCCTCCTGGCGCCACGGCAGGCAACTTCGCCGCGGCCTCCAAAAACCCATCGATTTCCGACTTGCGGCTGGACTTTGGCACAACCGCGCCTTTGTCCCGAGACTGGCCCACTTCGTTCCTCGCGGCTCCTTTCACGAAAGACTTTTCACCCCAATAGATCGTGGTTATTAGCCGCGACGGCAAGCAGTTTTCGGCGGTCAAAAGCCACCACCCCTACTCCACGCCATTAGGGCACTTCGTATTTATCGATGAACCAGGGTTCGGCCTCCGCCAGCGCCTGCCATTCCCGGAAGGCGGGCAATGCCGCAACGGCATCCATGTAGGCCCGCGTGGCGGGAGCCACCGCCACGTCATAGACGTGCAGACGGTTGATCACTGGAGCGAACATCGCGTCGGCCGCGCAGAATTCGCCAAAGAGGAAAGGCCCTGCCTGGCCAAAGGTGGCGCGGGCATGCTGGAAGGCCTCTTCCAAACGCAGAACATCCGCCGTGGCTTCCGGCGTCAGCGCGCGCTGCTTAATCTTACGGCGCATATTCATCGGCAAATGACCACGCAAGGCCGCGAACCCCGAATGCATCTCAGCGGCGAGCGAGCGCGCTTGCGCGCGCGCCGGCCGGTCGGATGGCCAAAGTGGCACTGTCGGTACGGCTTCGGCGACATATTCGATGATCGCCAGCGAATCCCATACGGTGACACCGCCATCGCGCAGCGCCGGAATTTTTCCCGACGCGGAAATTTTCAGGATTTCCGCCCGGGTCGCTTCTTGAGCTAATGGGATGACGATTTCATCGAAAGTCATGCCGAAGTGCCGCATCAAGATCCACGGCCGGAACGACCAAGAAGAATAAGCTCTGTTGGCGATGATTAAAGTCAAGCCCAAGGTATGTTTCTCCTAAAGCTGTTAAAAAAAGTCCTTCAAGAATTTTTTATTCCGTTGCAACCGGTTGCTTCCGAGTTTGCGATCTTGTTCCCTCAGGGTCAAAACCCCACCCGGTGGATCAAAAATGGACCTATCGAGCGTTTTGATGGTGAACGCGAATAAAACGACAACTCTTAGCGACTTCGAGGGCGGATCTGGCCCTCCGGATGCTAATAGAGGAGATTCCGCTCCACCGGGGCGTTTCCAAGAACTATTCCTATCGCCTGTCCAGCGATGGACACTCGCCATTTCGCTGTTCGGCGTATGTTTCGCCGCGCTCGCTCCGCCGGCCGCGGCAAAACCAAAGCGTCCACTCGTCTGCGATCACTATTCCGACTGCCTGAAAAACCTTGCGCCCTATTGCCGCAAAGATTCGGCGAGCGAGACGAAAGAGCATCGCGCTGAAGCCTACAAGGCCTGCGCCGAGCGCTACCGCGCAACTTGCCGGGAGGTTCACTGCGATTGAGGCCTCCGGCGCGGCATCGGATTTTGCCCATTTGGCCGAAGTGCGGATATACTCCGAACAAACCAATCCGCACTGAAGATGGCGGCCTGTGAAGGCTTGGTGCGGGCAAGCGCCTGAAACCTGGGAGCAACTCCCATGCGCGAGATTTTGGAGCTTGAAAGCGCAAAAGAGTGCATTTTGCGAGTCGAGGATTTCGCCAATGCGCAGGCCGCGCGGCAAGCTGGAATTTGCCTCTTGCGAAAGATGATGGCATCGCGACTGCGAGACGGTAATGCCATACCTTCGGAGTGGACCGTCCGTTTCATCGATCGCCGAGGTAAAGTTGTTGACGTCCTCACCTCGGCGAGGGTGGCGCTCGACGGCGGCCTGAGCCGCCACCGCTACCAGCGGCTTTATACGGCTGCCCCTCACCCCTATCTGGTGCTTGCTCCCAACCTCACCATCCTGGAGGCAAATTCCGCCTACCTCACCGCGACAATGACCGGCCTTTCGGCGATCCGCGATCGGCATGTCTTTGAAGTTTTTCCCGATAACCCGGGCGACGTCTTCGCGACCGGCAGACGCAATCTCGACGCCTCCCTTAGCTTCGTTCTTGAACAAAGGGAGCCGCACTCCATGGCCCGCCAGCGATATGATATCCAGCGCGCCGACGGCACATGGGAGGAGCGCTGGTGGGACCCGGTCAACTTTCCTCTCCTCGACGAGAACGGCAAGGTCGAATTTATCGTCCATCACGTCAGAGACGTAACCGGCCAGGCCATCGCCGGGCGCGGGCGCGGTGATATGCCAATCGGGTATTGTGAAGGCAAAGCGCGTGATTGCGAGCTAAAGGCAAAGCGGGGTTCAAACCCGCGCCTCTCACGGCAATTGATTGACCTTGCGGCGCAATGGCGGGAGCTGGCCGCCATGGAAAAGCGCTAGCCGGGCGAAAAAATCGAAGGCGCTTACGCTTAACCAACGCCAGCCTTGCGCCGCCTCACGACTTTGACACTGGACAGGCTGCAAAGCGATAGCGCAGCCTGCCGGCGGTAAATCCAGTTAGATGCTCTGCCGTGCAGTTGGGTGCCTGGTGGTAATACGCACGGCAGTTATTTTTCGGCAAGCCGGTAGTCGCGCACGATCCTAGCCCCCGACTGTGCCCCCTGAAGAAGCGGGCCCGCGATCGCGCCCAAAGTTTGGCCGCGTTCTTCGCTCTTCGGTCCAATGCTCAGCCAGACTCTATTTTACGATGGAGTGCTGTTTGTAAAAGTCGTCGAGAATTGATTTATAATTATCTGCAGCCTCGACCTCAAGTGTCGTATATCCTGATTTAAGCTTTGGGCTCACTTTTGGGCCATTATGAGTAGAAGGGTTCTCATACGTCGCAACAACATTTCCCTTCTCATCTCTCACGATATTTACTTTCATAACTATACTCCATTGCTTTCGAAGTTTCCGGTTATGGTGGCGGTTGAGTGATTTAGGAATTGATCTACTGCCGATAGATCAATCCCGTAACTTGTGGCGTTAGCAACAAAGTTCGTATTCCGAAAAACAGATACATTGGAAATAAGTGCGCCTACGTTAGGTGGCGCGTTTTGCAACGTAAATGCAAAGACCTCATGGTTAGTAATATTGCCCCCCGAATTGATCCACAATTGCGGTCCGCCACCGCTCTGTGTAATCGTTGGAAACGTTGCCATTATTGATTTCCTTTCATGTTTTCGAAATCAGTTGACTATTCTAACACTGCAGGCTCAGGCTCCTTCTACAAGAACCGAAGGCAGCATAGTTGGATAAGGCGTTTGAAGCATCCTTCAAAAGTATGAGTAGCTGTACCTTCAGACGAAATTTTTTTCTAAGGCCAGCGGGATGCGTTGATCCGCCCACTCATGGGTGCGGCTTTCGCCTTCGAGCGCTTTTCTTGCCGCCAGCGTTTCCTGCCGTGAGGTTTTGGCGAGCCCATGCTCGGTCTTATGCCAATGGAAAGGCCGCAGGATGAGATCGTAAAGAGCCATCCAGGCCGCCACCGAAGTTAAAATGTAATAAGGAATGAGCAGGAGTAAAAACGGCCAAAGACCGAGAATCTTGCGCCGGCGCATGCCGAGTAGAGAGAGCCAGAGGATCGATATGAAGCCAAAGAAAAATGTCGATGTCCAGGTGACAGCCGAAACCAGCTGTAATGCCGTCGCAGGGTGTGGCAGCCCTCCCCAAACATCGTGGAAGAAAAGAAGGGCGAAAGCCGGCCAGAGCGGCGGGGCAATGACGAGGCCGGTCATCAAGAGGACTACCGCGAGGTTATCCTTGGCGCCAAGCTCGGCGGCGAGGCGGCGGGGATCGCGCGTCAGTGTGATAAACGTCTGCATCCAGCCCTTCGACCACCGCCGCCGTTGGGTTAGCCAGGCTGTGAGGCGCGCCGGCGCCTCCTCCTGCGTGCTTGAAGGCAGCATGCCGATGCGAAAGCCGAAGCGGGCGAGGCGCAGGCCAAGGTCGGCGTCCTCGGTGACATTCCAGGCATCCCAGCCGCAAACTTCCCGCAGCACAGCCGTCTTGAAGTGATTGGATGAGCCGCCGAGCGGCATTGGCAGGCCGAGTTCGGCAAGGCCGGGGTTCAAAACGTCGAACAGCACCGCGTATTCTATGGCAAAGAGGCGTGTCAGCCAGGAATCCTCGATGTTATCGATCGCCAGGCGCGCCTGCAGGCAAGCGAGCTCGGCAGGGCCATGCCGGAACCGTTCGACCGCATCGCGCAGCTGACGAGGCTCTGGCTCATCTTCCGCATCGAACACGACAAGGAACTCGCCCCGGGCCAATGGTAATGCGATATTGAGGGCCCGCGGTTTTGTTTTGGGCCAGCCCGCGGGCGCGACAATAATTTCGTAGATTGCCGGAAGGTGTAAGGAGTCGAGCGCTGTTCGCGTGGCAACGTCGTCCTGCTCAATGACAAGCTTAATGTCGAGCTTGCCGCGCGGATAGTCGAGCGCGTTTAGCGCCGCGACGAGCTGGCGGACAACGCGAGCCTCCCGGTGAAGCGCGACGACGATAGAGTAGACCGGCAGCCCCCGATCTAAAGTCCGGGTCTGGGGCACCATGCGGCCAGCGGGCCGGCTCGCCGCGCCAGCGAACAGGCGCAGCCAGATTGACGCCAGAAAAAAAAACGTCATGACGAGAGTGATCGAAGCAATCGAGGATGCCGGTGAAAGTCCGATGGCGAAGCTTGTTGCCGCAGCTGCCACTAGAGCGCAGCCGCATTGGGCCGGAGTCGCGCCAAATTCGGCCGAAAGATAAGGATCAAGGGCGGCGAGGCCAAAACTTGCGTCCCAGGCAAGCCGTTGCGCCGTGCAATTGCGCAAAAGCTCTGACAAGTGCGAGGGCGTGGTAATCACAACGCCTGCCGCAAGGGGTTCGCCTCGCGCGGCCTCAATTAGCAGCTGTCTGAGCGTCTCGCCACGCGGCGCGAAAAGGAGGTGAGTATCCGAATTTGCTTTGATCGGCACTCTGTCGCGGTGAAGATAGCAAGGGCGGCGGGCGTTGACAGCGACCTGAACATTGCTAACGGTAAAAGCAGAACCGAGGTAATCTGCGAGGCACTCATAAAAAAACGCCTCGGTGATCGAGCCTCTCGCGAGCAGAACGGTTTCTGGGTGCACGGCCTGACGGCCGGCTTCTCTTGCGGACGCAAATAAAATCTTGGCGTCAATGCCGTAGAGTGTCAGAAAGGCGAGAGTTACCGGCAATGCTGCCTGGGCCGGCTGGCAAGCAGCGCTCGGGAGGGAGAGACGCAACGCCGATAGCCGACGCTCACCCTCCTCAGCCGCGGCGCGCGGCTTGGCAGCGCCAGGAAAAAAATTCATTGCCAAAATCGTTAAAGAATAATTTATTCAACTAACATATATTATTTTTGGCTTATAGTCAAAAACTGTTCGAAGAACGGCCGCACACCGACCTTGCCAGACTTCAGAGAACGTTCCGATTGCGTACGATAACCGGATTTTGCGGACGCGATCTAGCTTTGGCAAAGCGCGACCGCATCGCCGGGACCAGGGCAGCAAATAGGCTCAAGACATAGCCCACCTGCAGCCCCATTGCGCAGACGCCACACTCAGCGACCGTATAGCCAAAGCTGTGGCCAAGTATCGACGATTGCGCGAAGAAAATGGCGAAAAGCATGAGCGTGAGCGGCACCAACGACCAGACCTTCGCAAAACGGCTGCAAAGGTAGCCGAGAAAAAAACTAAAGATTAATATACTTAACACTTGATAACTCCTTGTCATTGCATTGCACAATACGCTATTGCAACGCAATATAACTCAAGGCATCCAAAGATTAAAACTGAATTAGGACTTTATCAGTCTTTGTGTAAAGGTCTTTCAACCCATCGTGACTTGAAAAACTGTTGACGTGGCTTTTGAGAACCATAGGTCGCGGCCGTAAATCTCCGGTATGATGTCCCGCTCGAATTTTACGGGATGCCTAGTTTCTCACAAATGTGAGATAGGCTGGCCGACGTCCCTGGCGCAGGGCTTTCGCTTCATAACGGGTCCCGCCCCAGCCGGCCCATGGCCGCCGCCAATCTTCGGGCGATTCCGCCCGCCACGTGAAATGCGGCGAGTTGAGGATTTGCAGGAGCGTCCAGCCTGCATTGTCATCAATATCGGTGGCAAAACGCAGCTCGGCGCTGCTTTTCATCACCCGCGCGAGCCGCGCCAACATCTCAAGGGATAGAAAGCGCCGCCGCCAATGGCGGCGCTTTGGCCACGGGTCCGGATAGAGCAGATACACACCATCGAGAGACGCGGCAGGCAGCGACCCGATGAAATGTCTCGCATCGCCCTTGTAGAAGCGGATATTTTTGATCCCTTGCTCCTCGATACGCGACAATGCCTGGGCGATACCGTTGAGGAAAACCTCGCAGCCGATGAAGCCTTTGGCGGGAAAGGCGCGAGCCTCGGCGGCGAGGTGTTCGCCACCACCAAAACCAATTTCAAGCCAAACTTCGCTCACCGGTTTGGGGAATATGCTGCTGAGACCATCGATTGGCTGCGCGATGTCGATTGATAAACGGGGCAAGGTTTCGCTTAAAAGCAGAAGCTGCCGAGGCCGCAGCTTCTTACCTCGCTTTCGGCCACTCAGCCGCGGCTCAAAAAGTAAATCGTCCCGCTCTATATTTCCCCCTTGCTGAATTGGGAAAAAGGGCCGCGGAATTTCTCCCCCTCTCCCCCACGGCCAACTCCTTAGGAGCAGATCAGAAGAAATGATTTTTCAATTTCTCGGCGAGGTCGGTTTTTTCCCAAGAAAAACCGCCGTCGGGGTCCGGGGTCCGACCGAAATGGCCATAAGCGGCAGTCCGGGCATAGATCGGGTGATTAAGCTTCAAATGCTCGCGAATTCCCCTTGGCGATAGGCGCATCACCTCGAAAAGCACGCTCTCGAGCTTGGCTTCGTCCACTTGCCCCGTCCCATGCGTGTCGACGTAAATCGAAAGCGGTTCGGCAACGCCAATGGCGTAGGAGAGCTGAATGGTGCAACGATCCGCAAGCCCGGCCGCGACGATATTCTTGGCAAGATAACGCGCCGCATAGGCAGCGGAGCGGTCAACCTTCGTTGGATCCTTTCCGGAAAACGCCCCGCCGCCATGGGGAGCTGATCCCCCATAGGTGTCGACAATGATCTTGCGGCCGGTGAGACCACAATCGCCATCGGGCCCGCCGATCACAAACTTGCCCGTCGGGTTAACATGCCAGACGGTCTCTGGCATCACCCAACCGGCTGGCAGCGCTGCGCGAATATAAGGTTCGACGATCGCTTTGACGTCAGGAGAGCTCAAATTCTCATCCAGATGCTGTGTCGACAAAACGATTTGGGTGACGCCAACCGGTTTCCCGTGCATATATCGAACTGTCACTTGACTCTTGGCGTCGGGCCCAAGCTTGGCGGCATCCCCAGATCCCGCCTTTCGCGCGGTGGCGAGATCTTCAAGGATTTTATGCGCGTAGTAAATTGGCGCTGGCATCAGCGCGGGGGTTTCCCGGCAAGCGTAGCCGAACATTATGCCCTGATCGCCGGCCCCTTCGTCCTTGTTGCCGGCCGCGTCGACGCCCTGAGCGATATCGGCTGACTGCGAGTGCAGCAGGACTTCGACCTTGGCGTGGCGCCAATGGAACCCTGCCTGCTCGTAACCGATGTTTTTGATCGCGCCGCGGGCCGCTGCTTCTATGGTCTCATGAGCAATCGGCGCGCCGCGGACTTCACCAGCGATGATGACACGATTGGTTGTCGCCAAAGTCTCGCAGGCGACACGCGTCGCATAGGGGTCGACGCCCGCCCGCGCGCCGTCACGAAAGAACAAATCGACGATTTCATCAGATATCCGATCACAGACTTTATCGGGGTGGCCTTCGGAAACAGATTCACTCGTAAAAAGATAGTTTTCGCGAGCCAAGGCACTCTCCCCAATGGTTGAAACATCGCGGAATGCTTTTGTTACGCGGGCCGCTTTGTCAAGCTAATCCCTCGGTCACTACGGTAAAACCAAGCAGCGTCTATTCACCCGATTTTTCGGCACTTCCGCCTGGGTCGTTCTCATCCTCGGTTCCACCGGCGAGGGTTGAGACGAGTTCGACAACCAGCTTGCGGACTTTTGGATCGTGAATTTTGGCGAACGCGAGGTTTAAATGGAGACCTTCCGGGGTCGATAAAAAATCAGCGACATAACTCGGCTGCGCATCTTCGGCAAACCCCGTGTTCTCTGGCGGCGGGCCTGCCCTTAGCTCGAAAGACGGCGCGCCTTCGAAGAAAAAGGAAGGCGGAACCTCGAGGGTCCGGGAGATCTGCTGGAGCCTGCTGGCGCTGATGCGGTTTGTGCCCTTTTCATACTTTTGGACCTGCTGGAAGGTCAATCCCAAGGCGTCACCAAGCTTTTCTTGGCTTATGCCGAGCATAACCCGCCGCATGCGAACGCGGCTGCCCACATGCCGGTCGATTGGATTCGGAGGTTTTTTTGCCAATTCCATCCCGGCTGTCCGCCCTCGAGGATCTCCTACCGCGGAAGCGAAAAGGATAAGGGTCTAACCCGCTTAACTTATATGGTGCAATCCGGCCAACCGTTAATGCGGCCGGAATTCTCCACTCCCCGACAATCCGTGACCAAGCCTGCGCGGCCGGCTATCAGCGCCAGCTGCGCAGGCTTGCCGGAAAGAAGAACCACGCCCGGCACGAGCGCGGCGGCTTTATTCAAGCATGCAACAACGACGGGACTCGCGCCTGTTCCGCGAGGACCCGCTTTGTGTCACCTCGCATATCTCGAAGCCGCATCAGCGTGCGCTCATCGAAGCTCGCGGTGATGGCGATAATATCTTCACCACTAATCTTTTTTGGCAAGCCCAATGGCAGCGGCCGGAAATGGAGCTGAACCATTCTTAACAGCCAGGTTGCGTTTGTTTGAATAATAAATTGCGTGATCCCGCTTTCGAGCCCCCATTCCACCGCAGCGGTGAGAAGCATATTAGTGAGCGGGCAGACCGCGCGGCCCTGAACGCGGTGGCCGCGCTCAACGCAAAATCGCGTCCACTCCCAGATGTGGGTACCAACCGGCCGCGGAACCTCGCAGAGCTCTGGCATTACGTCGGAAAGCAGGTGCGGGCGCGTCGAGGGCAAGAAACGCTGATACCCTAGAACCTCGCCACGCTCGACGTAGAGCATATGAACTGCATGTTTGTTGTCGAATTGATCTATTTCTCGTCCATCCGGTTTAGCAAGATCATGCCATCCCATTTCTTTTACAAATACTTGGTGCCGCAAGCGGTAGGCTTGCTCCATTTCATTGCGAAAAAGGTGCTCGTTATCGGGGGAAACGATGTGAATCATCCAACATTCTCCAGGTCATGTCTTCCGGAATGCCACCCTTGCGGTGCGCCGCTTTGGTTTCCGGCTGAACAATGACCAGAAAATGCTCTTGCAAATATGATCGCGGTAGTACGGAAAAGCGTACCTTTTATGCGATATAAACAGCCATTGTGTATATTAGCATATAATGTCAATTAATATATATATGTGTGTCACTCACTATTCATTGAACTTTCTTCGGAATAAAACCGGATGATAGCGCTCTCGCTAATTTCCGTCGAGCTTCCGATAGGATATTCAAGAAAAGGTGATCGTAGTGAGTAAGTTACGCGATTAAGCCACGGCGGATTGCCTCCGCGACGGCCTGGGTCCGGTTGATGACCCCGAGCTTGGCACGAACCGAACGCAGGTGTTTTTCGGCGCCATGCTCGCTAATGTTCATGACCTCGCCGATCTCCCAGTCGTTTTTCCCCTCGGCAGCCCATTGCAGAGCTTCACGTTCGCGGGCAGACAACCGGATCTCTCGGTTTTCGTGAAAGGATCCTTGCTGGAGTGCGATTGCTCGCCCGATGGCGTAGCTGGCAATCAGCGTTAAAACGCCGCGCATATCGGAACTGCCGGTAAAGTGCCGCCCCGCGACGGAAAATCCGACGGTTTGTCCCTCAAGCGTGACGAGGGAGGTAGAAAATCCCTGATTGAGGCCGAATTCCTTTGCTTCGCCCATGATTTTATCACCCTCGGGATCCCTATACCGTTCTCCTTCGATTTCGTCCCAGAAAAACGGTGTCGCGAGCGACATCATGCGATGGATGATGGGGTCCTTGAACGCATAGTTCCGCCTTGCGTAGGTGCTCGCCCATTCAGAGGGGATCTCCTGAAAAAGGACGCTGCTGAGCTGCTGGCGGCAGCTCGCCCCAACCTTGGGCATTGGCGTTGCGATGACGCTCTCGGCGCCGATACTCGCAAGGTGACGCAAAATGTTTTTGCTGATGTCCGTTAGATTGCGGGCGCGATCGAGGTCATGGACGAATCTGATAGTGTGGTCTAACGAAAGGCGGAAATCCTGTCCCATGGCCCCACGCTGTCCTCGCCCTCGCAGCAGCTTGCTCTGGAATAATGATAAATAAAGTTACTTATTATATCTAGGTTCTATGAAGTTTTGTTCATTTAGGGCCAACTGTCAAGCCATAACGCGCAGCCAAGGCTAAAGCGAGGGCGCCGCTCCAAACCAGAAAAGGGGCAAACAGCGGGAAGCGCGCGAATAGAGGCGGCGCCAGCCCTTCCGGAAGGCTGCCATCGATAATCCCCGCCTCGTCGAGCTTGAGTGATGCCATCACCCTCCCGTAGGGGTCCACGATCGCGGAAATCCCGGTATTCGCGGCGCGCACCAAGGGCAAACCTTCCTCGATGGCGCGAAGGCGCGCCTGGGCAAAGTGCTGGTAGGGGCCAGCACTGCCAAACCAGCCGTCATCCGTCACATTAAGAAGGAATCCTGGCCGTTGCTGAGGCGGCACCTTAGGCACCGCCGCCCCGGGAAAAATCGCCTCGTAGCAAATTAGCGGGGCGGCGGGCGGCAATCCCGGGATGAGTAGAACCCGCCGCCCCTCGCCTGCTTCAAAACCACCCGGCACATGAACGAATTGGTGAAGACCCAGGCGCTCGAACAGGCTCCGGAAAGGCAGGTATTCGCCAAACGGCACTAGGTGAACCTTATCGTAGGTCTCGACGATATGGCCGCCGCTCGTCACGACTTGAATAGCATTGAAGAATTGCGGGCGGGTTCGGGGTTCTTGAAGAGCGGCAGCGCGGGCGGCACCGGTCACGAGAACTGTGTTTTCGGGCAGCAAGCCGCCAATTGCCGCAAGCGCTTGAGGCTCGCGCGCGAGAAGAAAAGGAAATGCCGACTCCGGCCAGATCAGCGCCGTAATATCGCGAAGATCGAGATGACCGCCATCAACTCCCCGTGCCGAAAGCGCTAAGTAATGCGCGAGGATCTGCCGTTTGTTTTCGGGACGGAACGTCTTCAAATCAACATTGGGCTGCATAATCCGCAGCTTTACTCCCTCAACAAGTTGGGGAAGCGGCTGCGCGAGGCGATAGAATCCGAAACCGCAAACCGCGCAGAAGATCGCCAGCGCGGCCACTGCGGCCCAGGGCAGCCGCAGCGGCGATTTGCAAAGACCGCTGTCCGCCAGCACCGCCGGCACGGAGAAGATAAGAATGGCGATGACGGTGAGGCCATAAAGGCCAATGAGCGAGGCAAATTGAGCGGTGATGAGATTGCCGCCAAGCGCCATGCCAAAGGCGTTCCAAGGAAATCCCGAAAAGAGATGGCCGCGAAGCCATTCCGCCAGCCCCAACCCCGCCCCAAGCGCGAAGATGCGGGCGCTTCCCCGCACCCAAATCATCCGGGCAAAGAGAAAACCCGCCGCGGGAAAGACCGCGAGCATCGCCGGAAGCCCGGCAACGCCGAGCGGCAAGGCCCAGGCAAATTCATCGGCGTCGATGAGGAAGGCATAACCTAGCCACCAAAGGCCGGCGATAAAAAAACCAAAGCCCCACCACCAGCCGGCCGCCCATGCCCGCCATGCGGCATTTCGCCAAGAAAGGCGGGCCCAGGGCCTCTTCGCGTCTGCTTTGCCGCAACCGTCGATCAACCAAACGGCGGCCGACATTGGGATTATGAGCGCGAGGTAGAAATCAAAAGGCGCCATTGCAAGGGCACCGGCCGCGCCGCTCGTAAAAGCGATCGACCGGCGGCGCCAACCTGAGGCATGCATTACGCCCGTGGCGATCGCTTGCGGCGTCAGCAGCACGCGCCAAGTCAAGCAGGTCCCCGGTGCGCCACGAAACGGCCGCCAGAAATAAAGTAGCTAATCGAGAAACCCGATCCCCTGGGCATGATGAATCACCGCGGTCCGGGTTGATCCGGCGTGTCGCTCATTTCCTCCTCCACATGCGTTTTTTGCGCGGGCGCTTCGGCGAGCCGGATTTTGACCCTTTTGACACGCCGCGGATCGGCATCGGTGACTTCAAATTCGAAGTCATTGCCAACGATAATCTCGCCGCGCACAGGCACATGCCCGGCAAGAGCCGTAATGAGCCCGCCGAGGGTATCGACATCTTCGGCATCGCTCATTGCCTCGAGGTCGGCTCCGATGACTTCCGATACATCCCCAAGGTCGGCCCGCGCATCAATGAGGAAGCCCCCCGGCACAGATTCGATTTTCGGACTCTCCTCCTTATCATGCTCATCTTCGATATCGCCGACGATCACTTCGACGATATCTTCAATCGACGCCAATCCCTCGGTCCCCCCATATTCATCGATGACGAGAGCCATATGCGTTCTCGTTGCCTGCATCTTCACCAAAAGGTCGAGGGCTGGCATGGACCCAGGGACGAAGAGGACCGGGCGCAGAATATCGGCATGCGAGAGAGCCAAATCCATGCCCCCTCGCGCGGCGCGGCAGGCTGTCGAGGGCCCGCTGGTTTCATCTTCCGACGAGACCGGTACTTCGGCGGCGAGATAACTCACAAAATCGCGAATATGGACCATGCCGCGAGGGTCATCGAGCGTCTCTCCATGCACGGGCAGGCGGGAGTGGCCGGCATCCCGGAAGATCGCAAGCACTTCCGCGAGTTTTGCTTGCAGCGAGACGGCGACGATATCGGCGCGCGGAATCATGACATCACGGACATGGACCTCGTGCAGCGAGAGCACGTTTTTTAAAAGGGCCCGCTCCTGTGGCGTGACATCGCTGCCCGGCGACGAATCGGCGAGAACCTCTTCAATATCGTCGCGAATAGAGGCTCCGCCAATACCGAACAAAGCACGCAGGCGATCAACGAGGCTTAATTTCCCCTCGGACGCGGATCGACTGCCGCCGTTCTCCCCGGGCAATGGGTCGTCAGGATCGCTCATTGGCGGCGGCCGCTTCCTCTATCGGCAGTTGGTACGGATCGGCGATACCAAGCTTGGCAAGAGTGGCACGCTCCTTGGCTTCCATGAGTTCAGCCGCATCCTCATCCTCATGGTCGAAGCCAATGAGATGCAAAAAACCATGAACCAATAGATGGGAGGTGTGATCGCGCAGGGTCTTCTTGGCGGCGGCGGCTTCGCGCGCGGTCGTCTCAAAGGCAATCACGATATCGCCAAGGAGAGGTGGCGCCGAGGCCGGAGCGGGAAAGGCAAGGACATTCGTTGCCTCATCGCGATGACGCCATTTTCGGTTCAGCTCGCGAATGGTGGCATCGTCACAAAGCAGGACACTCACCTCGGCGCCGCTTTTGAGTATAATTCTGCTCGTCGCGATCGCGGCATCGATCGCGTCCTTGGCAAGTTTCGCGGGGGCTTCAAGGGCATCCCAACCATCGTAGCCGATAGCGACATCGACCACGATCTTCGCTGAATTAGGCATTTTATTACGTGTTCTTTAATTGGTAGCCGTGTTGCGACTCATAGGCACCGACAATGCGCCGGACGAGATCGTGGCGCACGACATCCGATTGCCGGAAGATGACATGGCCTATCCCCTCAAGACCGGCTAGGAGGTGAATTGCCTCGCTCAGCCCCGATTTTTGTCCCGGTGGAAGATCGGTTTGCGAAGGATCCCCTGTCACGATCATCCGCGATCCCTCGCCAAGGCGAGTCAAAAACATTTTCATTTGCATCGAAGTTGCATTTTGCGCCTCGTCAAGTAGCACACAAGCGTTGGTCAAAGTGCGCCCGCGCATAAAAGCCAATGGAGCAACTTCGATCATTCCTGTCTGCATGCCGCGTTCGAGCACGCGAGCGTCCATGAAATCGGCAAGTGCATCATAGATCGGCCGCAGATATGGATCGACCTTATCACGCATATCACCGGGGAGGAAACCAAGCCTCTCTCCCGCTTCCAAAGCCGGCCGGGAAAGAATGATTCGCTCGACTTCGCCCTGCTCGAGCAGCAGAATCGCGAAGCCAACGGCGAGCCATGTCTTGCCGGTTCCCGCCGGCCCCTCGGCGAAGACGAGCTCATACCGTTTAAGCGCGCGCAGATAAGCGTCTTGCGCCTGGTTACGGGCGCGCACGGTACCCCGCCGGCGTGTGCCAAACTGCTCGAAAACCAAGCGCCCCGTATCGTTTTCCTTCGGAAAAAGCGTGCCTTGCAAAACGCTCTCTTCAATCGCGCCATCGACGTCACCAAGTCCGACTGCCTGGCCAAGCTCGACCCTTGCGTAGAGATTTTCGAGAGCGAGGCGCGCCTGCTCGCAGGCTTCCACGGTGCCCTTGATCGTCACATGGTTGCCATTGGCGCTCGCCGTGACGCCAAGCCGGCGTTCGAGCTTAGCCAGATTTTGGTCGTACTGGCCAAAAACGAGCGAAGCATGCCGGTTGTCGTCGAACGCCAAGGTAAATTCAGCGGAGCCGGAAACTCCTGGTGAAGCCTTGATATCTTGCCGCATATGCTGCGCCGGACGATCTGGTGTCTTCAACGAAACTCCTCGTAAGCCGTCTGGCGCACCGTGCGGCGGCCAAACAGCGAATTGCCGGAAGCGGCAAAAATCTCCGCCCGCACTATGCCGCCGATCTCGGCCTCTTCACCGGCGAGCTGCACGGGTTGAAAATAAGGAGATTTTCCCGTGATTTGGCCGGGATGACGGCCGGGTTTTTCGATGAGGACATCGAGGGCCTTTCCGATCATCTTGCGGTTGAAAGCCTGGCGCTGCACTTCGAGCAGAGCTTGCAAGCGCAAAAGCCTTGCCGATTTCACGGCGTCCGGAACTTGATTCGCAAGCTCCGCCGCCGGGGTACCCGGGCGGGGCGAATATTTGAACGAGAACGCACTGGCAAATTCGATGTCCTCGACGAGAGCCAAGGTTTTCTCGAAATCTTCGTCCGTCTCCCCAGGGAAACCGATGATGAAATCGGAAGACAAAGCGATATCGGGGCGCGCCGCGCGGATTTTTTCGATGAGCGCAAGATAAGTTTTGCTGGTATGTCGGCGGTTCATCGCGGCGAGAATCCTGTCGGACCCGGATTGCACCGGCAAATGCAGAAAGGGCATCAAGGCAGGCTCGTTCCGGTGCGCCTCGATCAGCCCCTCATCCATATCCGCTGGATGGCTTGTCGTGTAGCGGATGCGGGCAATGCCACGCACTTCGGCAACGCGGGCCATCAACAAAGCCAGCGAAGCCATTTTTTTGGCGTCAGCCTCGCCGTGGTAGGCGTTGACATTTTGGCCGATGAGCGTCACTTCGCGCACGCCCGACGCGGCGAGGTTCTCAACCTCCGCCAGAACATCCTTAACCGGCCGGGAAACCTCGGCGCCGCGCGTGTACGGAACAACGCAGAAAGTGCAAAATTTATCGCATCCCTCTTGCACGGTGACAAAGGCGGACACACCGCGCCCGCGGATCACGGCAGGGGCTGGACGCGCGAGAGAATCGAATTTACTTTCGATGGGAAAATCGGTGTCTGATACCACCCGGGTGGTTTCCGCCTGATGCAACAGCTCCGGCAGCCGGTGATAGCTTTGCGGGCCAACGATGACATCGACCGCCCTCTGGCGGCGAACGATCTCTTCCCCTTCGGCCTGCGCCACACAGCCAGCGACGACAATCTTGGTTTCCCGCCCGCTGGCCGCTCGCAGGGCCTTTAGCGCACGCATTTTTCCCAATTCGGAGAAAACTTTTTCGGTCGCCTTTTCCCTGATGTGGCACGTATTCAAAATGATGACATCCGCGTCTTGCGGATCGGAGGTCTCGGTATAACCCTGGGGTGCCAGGGCGTCGGCCATCCTTTGCGCGTCATAGGCATTCATTTGGCAGCCATATGACTTAATAAATACGCGCCTGGTGGGCCGCGCCAAGCTCCCCTCGGGCCCTTCGGGGCCTGGCAAAGCGCCGGCAACGTCAAACTGTTTTGGCATTGGCTTTTAGTTTTCCACCGCCAGCATTGCACTGTTTTAAAGCGCAAGCGGCCGATCCGCCCGGTTCTAGCATATCAGATCACGGCGCATGATGAGGGCCGCCGTCAATTCATTATTGGCGGCCCGGTAATAAGCTTTTCGTTCACCTACCTGCTCGAACCCCAACTTCTTGTAAAGCGCCAAAGCCGCAACATTTTCGGCGCTGACCTCGAGGAAAAGACGGGTCACTCGGGCTTCCACAAGCCCCTGCAAATGCGGTTTCAGAAGACTCGTGGCAACCCCTAGCCTTCGCCATTCGGGCGCCACCGCAAGAGTCAGGATCTCAGCCTCACCGCCCGCGACGCGTGACAAGATGAATCCGGCGAGCTGTTGCTGTTTGGCTTCGATCGCGCCGTCGGCAAAAATCCCAGGCGTTGTGAAAAGCTGCTCGAAATCCGCCTCCTGCCAAGGGTGGGAGAAGCTCATGGCATGAATTGCCGCGCATTCCCCACTTCTTTCGGCGCTGATTGGCCGAATGGCAGGTAAAGCTTTGGCCGGCCAATTGATCATGGATCACGGGGGCGCTGGTGGCGACGCGACCTGCGCCGTGGAGGCGGATGGCGCCTTGAGGTACAGCGGCCGCGGCGGCGCATGGTCAGGGTCGGCGAGAAGCCCAAGCTTTGCCACCCAAAGGACGTCAAGCCCAGGGTACGGGCGGATAACCTCGACCTCTGTCCCGGTGGCCGCGGCCTCCGCGGCGACGATTGCGGCGCCGGATCCGACGATCCGCACGGGACCGCTTCCGAGCGAACGCAGGGCTTCTTTTGCTGGCAAGGCGCGGGGGGCCGAAACGCACCGTCCATCCGGCGCGAATGCCGCGAAATACACCTCGCCATTTCGGGCGTCGATCGCGACGGCGACAAGGCCGGGCTTTTGCTCGATGATCACGGGTGCCGCCAGCGCAGTCAGCGTGGAAACGCCGGTGACCGGCACCTTGCAAGCCACGCCGAGCGCCCGCGCCGCGGCAATACCAACGCGCAGCCCGGTGAACGAGCCAGGGCCGATGGTGACGGCGATTCGATCGAGCGCCGCAAAGCCGCCTCCGGCATGGGCGATGACACGGTCGATGAGCGGCATGAGCGCCTCCGCGTGGCCGCGTTCCATCGCCATGGTATCGGCCGAAAGAGGGCTTTCCGCGCCTTCCTCATAAACGCAAGCGGAGGCCGCGGACAAAGCGGTATCAATGGCAAGAATTCTCATTTACCCACTCGCATCATTGCCGCCGAGCATTTCCGAGACGGCCTCGCCTTCATGGGATTTGCTCGATCGCGCGCACGGCCGGGACAAAGTGCTTGAGGAGATTTTCGATGCCATGCCGGAGCGTCGCCGTGGAAGATGGGCATCCAGAGCATGATCCTTTCATTGCCAGATAGACGGTACCGTCTTGAAAGCCGCGAAAGGTGATATCCCCGCCATCATTGGCGACAGCCGGGCGGACGTGAGTCTCGAGCAGTTTTTTGATCGAGGCAACCGTCTCGGCATCGCCCTCCGCATAAAACTCCTCGCCGCCAGCATCCCCATGCCCTGCGGATGCCGATTCGTTTAAGAGAGGCTCGCCCGAAAGGTAATGCTCCATGATCGCGCCGAGGACGACAGGTTTGAGCTGCTGCCACTCGCCCTCCGACTTGGAGACAGAGATAAAATCCGAGCCAAAGAAAACCCCCGATACGCCATCAATTTCAAAGAGCGCTTCGGCAAGGGGCGATTGATGCGCATCCTCTCGCGATTTGATTTCTAGAGTCCCAATGGACATGACGAGACGTCCGGGCAGGAATTTTAAGGTCGCGGGGTTGGGCGTTGATTCGGTTTCGATAAACATGAAAACTCCAAAACGTCCAGTTCAAGGCTGGAGCTGGGAGAGAGATTCTAGAACAATTGTAGAATATGATGAGCCGCCCGCAAAGGGGCAAGCTCGACGCTCGCCCGATTCCTGTGGAGCCGCGCCCATAGCGTGCTAGAGGCAGAGAAGGGCTTGGGACCGAGGTTTCGCCATGCCACTTGAATATCAGCGGCCGTCCGTCGAACTCGGGCTAGAGCTTGAAGAAGTCGCCGCCAAGGCCCTCGCCCTCCGCGACTATTTAAAGGCACCCAACATTCCTCTCGATGGTTTTCCTTCAGAGCGGTTGACGGAGCTTTGCGGCGCGCTGGCCTCGCTGCCGCGGGGAACGGCGGAAGGTTGCCGCGCGCCTTTAACTTACGCCCGCATCGAACTTCCAAGGATACGCCGGAAATATATAAGCCGTGCTCCTGCACCCAAGCCGGATGGCGAGACACCACCTTCAGTCGAGCGTGAGGACAGGCTTGATCTCCTGCTCAAGGACCTCTTCGCGTCTGTCTCGACGGCGCTTGCGCAATATCAGGTTGAGGCGGCCGTCGAACTGCCCGATGGCTTAGAGCCGGAGCCGACGTTTGACGCCACTAAACTCGACGCGGCAGCGATTGCGTTACAGCGATCGAAGAGTGTGGACGACGCAATTCAAGAGGCACGTCCGCCCGTCGAAGAATTGCGGAGGGCGGATTTCCCTCACGCCGAAAATCTCAGCCGCCAGTTGAATGACGTTGAAACCAATCAAGGCGCGGTGCGGGCGGAGCTGAAATCCGAGGAAGCTCAAATCAGTCAATTGGAGATGCTCAGCGCCGCGGTTAGACGTTTGGCAGATGTGCTTGAAAACACAGGTGTCGCAATTGAGCGAGCCGCGCAATTCGCCCGTGCCGCCGATAAAATATCGAAGCCCTTGCGCGATCTAGCGCGGAAAACACGAAAAGAAATTTCAGATTTTCTGATCATTAAAGTGGAGGAATTCGGCAAAGCTATCCAAGAAACCGCACATGTTTTGAGACAATGGGCACCTGGCAAACCCGCCAAACGGCCTGACGACTTCGATTACGATAAAATCAAAGAAATGATCCTGGCGGGCCGTGCGCCCCCCGCCAAATGGCGGCCGTGGATCAACGATCTCGTCTTTACAGGTGAAACTTCTTTAAAGACCCTCGCGCCGCTCGCCGGCCTCACCGCTTTGCAGTCGCTCTCTCTGGAAGGCACGGAGGTCAGCGACCTCGCGCCGCTCGCGAACCTCTCCGCTTTGCAGGGGCTCTATCTGCAAGGGACGCAGGTCAGCGACCTCAAGCCGCTCGCCGGCCTCTCCGCTTTGCAGACGCTCGATCTGGGTGGGACGCAGGTCAGCGACCTCAAGCCGCTCGCCGGCCTCTCCGCTTTGCAGACGCTCGATCTGCAAGGGACGCAGGTCAGCGACCTCGCGCCGCTCGCCGGCCTCTCCGCTTTGCAAGAGCTCTATCTGCATGGCACGCAGGTCAGCGACCTCGCGCCGCTCGCGGGCCTCGCCGCCCTGCAGCGGCTCGATCTGCAAGGGACGCAGGTCAGCGACCTCAAGCCGCTCGCCGGCCTTGCCGAGTTAAAGGTCGTTCGGGTTGAAAATGAGTTTCGGAGGACCGCGCTTGCAAGAACGCTCGGACGGCGCGGCAGCATCGTTCAAATTTCGGCAATAACGCCTTGGCAAGAATCAAGCCGTTAGGCCCCGCTACACTTCATCGCCCACGCCAAAAAACGGCAATCCCACCTTCTGTTAAGGAAGACTCGTCTCCTCCCTTGTAAGATTCTCAGCCCCGATCGTACCAAAATGTTTCACGTGAAACATTTTCGTAAGATCACAAGCGTCAGCTATGCCGTAATGCCACCCCAGCGTGATCTCAACAATGAAAGATGAGGTTTGACAATCAAGCCCTGGAACCCGCGGCGCCGAGCAATCGTTTAAGTGTTCACGAAGGGGAGAAAAAAGCCGACGGCGTCTTTTTCGATCCTTTTCTGAAAGCTTTTCTTTTTTCCTTTGAGTCGCCGCGGCAGCGCCGACGGAACACGGCGGCTGAAATGATTGGAAAAGGCAAGTCGCGGAATCATGGCGCAGTTAGCTGACGTGAGCCGGCCTCTTCTCGCCGCGGCGATGGCCGCGCCCTATCTCGACCGTGGCGAAGAGCTGGCGCTCGCTCTGCGTTGGAAGAAAGAGGCCGATGTCAAGGCGCTGCATGAGCTGGCCCACGCCCATATGCGCCTTGTTATCGCGCTGGCAGTGCGTTTTCGCCACTACGGCCTCTCGCTCGCGGATCTCATTCAAGAGGGCCATATCGGCCTTCTCGAGGCCGCCGCGCGGTTCGAGCCGGAACGCGAGGTCCGCTTTTCGACCTACGCGACGTGGTGGATACGCGCCGCGATGCAAAATTACGTTCTCCACAACTGGTCGATTGTGCGAGGCGGCACGAGCTCGGCGCAGAAAGCGCTTTTTTTCAACTTGCGCAGAATACGAGCCAAGCTCTTGCAAGGTGGAGACATAGGCGCGAGCGCCGAAGTATTCGGCCATATCGCCGACATGCTCGGCGTGCCGCGGGCCGATGTCGAATCTATGGAGGCCCGGCTCTCGGGACCAGACCTTTCTCTCAACGCGCCAGTCGGGGATAGCGATTCGCCCGGCGCCGAGCGAATCGCATTGCTTGTGGACGAGCAGCCGCGGCCCGACGAGACCGTTAGTTTGTCTCTTGATGGCGACCGGCGGGCGGCTTGGCTCAACGAGGCCTTGGCGGTTCTTTCTGACAGAGAGCGGCGGATCGTGCGAGAGCGCCGCCTCGCCGATGAAGCCGCCACGCTGGAGGCCCTTGGTGACCGTCTCGGCATCTCGAAAGAGCGCGTGCGGCAGATCGAGAGCCGTGCTCTCGAGAAACTGCGGGTGGCGCTTACCAGTCGTCACACCGAAAATGCGGCCGAAGTGCTCATCTGACCTGCCCCGGACGCCCGGCAACGCGGCTGGTGCCCCAGAGGCGCCCAAGAGTGAGCGCGGCGCTTTTTCCCCAGCACTTTCGATAGTTTTGCTGTTTTACTCGCGGAGAATCGGCGATAAGCGAAATTGCCGATGAGGTAAGGCGAATAATGACAAGGCGAGAAAGTCCAAGCTTGACTGCGAGCCAGGCACGAATGACGCTTCTCTCGGCAAAGCGGAAAACCGTACCGCTGAGCCGCCAGCAGCTTGACGGGGTGCTTTGGTTGGGGTTCCGTGTAATAATTGGCTTGGACTAGCGAGAAAACCCGAGAAGGCCAGCTCGTGCTGACGAGACGCAATAGTTCTAATTTAAGCTTGTGGAGACAAACCGAATGACAACAGGGAAAAAAACGGCAGCCACGCCCGCCAAAGCCGCTTCCGCTCCCAAGAAAGCGAAGCCGGCAGCGAGCGCGTTTGCAAAGCCGCTGCAGCCTTCGAAGGAGCTTGCCGCGGTGGTCGGATCCGATCCTCTGCCTCGCACCGAAGTTGTGAGCAAGGTTTGGAGTTATATCAAGAAACATAAGCTGCAAAACGAAGCAAATAAGCGGGAAATTCTTGCGGATGAAAAACTCGCGGCGGTCTTCGGCAAGAGCAAAGTAACCATGTTCGAGATGAACAAGTTTCTTGCTCAGCACCTCAAATAAGCAGCTTCGAGGAGGCATTAAGCATCGAGCTACTCGCCGCGCCGGACTGTATCCATTTGCTTGGCGAATTTTTAACGGCGAAGAACGCCGCCACCGGCTTTGCCTTCAGATGCGCGCGCGAACGAAGCAAGGGGTAGGTTTGCTTCAGAGCTATATCGCAAACATGAAGCGGATCTTGGCCTTTCCTGGGTAGGCGGGAGCGGTAACGTTTTGCCGGGGCAAGGCATTAACTTCTTTTTCGAAAATTCCGAAGTGCCGCTCGCCACGCCAAGACTAGTCGTGGCCGCCCGCAATCAAAAAACCAAGCGGGGATCCTGTTGGCCGCTCGTGGCTTACTGCCGCTTGCAAGCCTCGCGGATCGGCGGGCAAGGCTTGCTGGATCGACCAAATTTGCTTTATTTGCCGCATTGCCGGTTGCCCGATTTAGGCGTGGCCGTTTCCTTGGTATTAAAGTCCAATCTCTTCAACGAGTAGAATATTTTCTCCATGGCGCTTCAGGTCACGCCGATTACACGACCATTTGTGCCCGATGGGGTGCGAATTTATGCGGTTGGCGATATCCACGGCCGCGCGGACCTGCTCAAGCCGATGTTTGTGCGCATCGATGCTGATATCGCCGCCCATCCGGTAGGACGGCCGATCCAAGTTTTTCTTGGCGATTATATCGATCGCGGACAGGACTCGGCCGCCGTTTTGGATTTACTGATCGAGCGCGGTCAAAGCCAGGAGGTCATCTGCCTGCGCGGCAATCATGAACTTTATCTCGTGGAATTTCTCCAAAACCCGCGCATATTCAATATCTGGGCCCGCTATGGAGGGCTGCCGACGCTCGCGTCCTATGGCTTAGGATCCGTTCTTTCCGCTGCCCCCGAGGAACAGGCAGCGCTCGCTGGCGATCTGGCAAAGGCCATGCCGCAAAGTCACGGCGATTTTCTCGCCAGCCTCGATTTGAGCTTCAGTTGCGGGGATTTTTTCTTCGTGCATGCCGGGATCCGGCCAAACATCTCGCTTGATCGTCAAACCGATGAAGACCTGTTATGGATACGGGATGAATTTCTGATGCACGAAGAACCGTTCGAAAAAATCATCGTTCATGGCCATACCCCCGTCCGGGAACCTGATGTCCGGAAAAACCGGATCAATATTGACACGGGCGCCTATGCGACAGGTCGGCTGACTTGCCTAAGGCTGGAGCGCGACGAAATTTCGTTTGTTTAGTTCATGCGATCCCGCCGCCGCATATTCTAGCCCGGAACGGTCCGATCCATCGCTCGCCGGCATTCGCGGATAAGGATTCGAGCGGGAAATTCAGTCGTTCAAATGACATAAGAAGTCTGCTAGTCCTCCACCGCCGCGCGCCCGCAAAATCAGTTCCGCTCATCCTGCTCTAGCCGAAAAGAAAACCGATGACGAAGATTAAAGTTGAAAGGCCAGTAGTTGAGCTCGACGGCGATGAAATGACCCGCATCATCTGGCACTATATCAAGCAGAAATTTATTCATCCTTACATTGATATCAACCTCGACTACTATGATCTCTCGATCCAAAACCGCGACGCCACCAACGATCAAGTCACTGTCGACGCCGCCCATGCGATCAAGAGGCACGGCGTTGGCGTTAAATGCGCGACGATTACACCGGATGAGGCGCGGGTCGAGGAATTCAAGCTGAAGCAAATGTGGAGATCGCCCAATGGCACGATACGCAATATTCTCGGCGGGGTGATTTTTCGCGAACCGATTATTTGCCACAATGTGCCCCGCCTAGTGCCCGGGTGGACACGGCCAATCGTTATCGGCCGCCATGCCTTCGGCGACCAATATAGCGCGACGGACTTCAAGGTGCCCGGCAAGGGCCGGATGACCATTCGCTTCGAGGGTGAGGATGGCACGATTTTGGAGCGCAAAGTTTATGATTATCCGGGCCCCGGGGTTTCCTTGTCGATGTATAATCTCGATGACTCAATTCGCGATTTCGCAAGAGCCTCGATGAATTATGGGCTCGCTCGCAATTATTCCGTTTATCTTTCAACGAAAAATACGATTTTGAAATCTTACGACGGCCGCTTCAAGGATCTGTTTCAAGAGGTTTTTAATACTGAATTCAAAACCGCGTTTGCCGATGCCGGTCTTACCTATGAACATCGGTTGATCGATGACATGGTGGCCTCTTCTTTAAAATGGTCGGGCGGCTATGTATGGGCTTGCAAGAATTACGATGGCGACGTGCAGTCCGATACTGTCGCGCAAGGGTTTGGCTCACTCGGCCTGATGACCTCTGTGCTCATGAGTCCGGATGGTAATACGGTTGAAGCAGAAGCCGCCCACGGCACGGTGACCCGGCATTACCGCGAGCACCAGAAAGGCAAGGAAACATCCACGAACTCCATCGCCTCCATCTTCGCCTGGACGCGAGGGCTTGCCCACCGCGCCAAGCTCGACGATAACGCGGAACTCGCTCAATTTGCCACAACGCTAGAGACGGCGTGCGTCGCAACCGTCGAGGCAGGCTATATGACCAAGGATTTGGCATTACTCGTCGGGGCAGACCAACGTTGGTTGTCAACAAGCGGTTTCCTTGACAAAGTCGATGAAAATCTGCGCGCCCGCGTCAGCGGAGGCTAGCGCCTGCGGCAGGGTTGCCAGCCCGCGCCGACATGAGGGAGCCGTGCCACAGGGATCGCGCTGCTTGCCGCTGTTAAGAGTTCTCTTGATTTGGTTATCCGCTTCGGTCGTCCTCACGGGCGCTGGAGGCTGCCAAGCATTCGGGCAAACGAAAATCGTCCATATTCTTGGCTGGAGCGATTACATCGATCCCAGAGTCTTTGAGAGCTTTTGGACTGAGACAGGAATTAAAGCCACTTATGACTCGTTTAGTTCCGAAGACGCCTTGGAAAAGGAGCTGAGCGCCGTAAATGAGTTTGATGTGGCCATCGTGCCAGCCAGGCTTTTGCAGAGCGAGATCGTAGCAGGGCGGCTGCAAAAATTTGACAAAGGCAGACTTTCCAACAGCGCCAACCTATGGCCGGAAATCGTGGCGCTCGCCGCCGCCTATGATCCCGGAAATCAGTACGCGATCCCTTATATGTGGTTTACGGCGGGCTTTGCCTACAATGCCGCTGACGTAAGGGAGATTTCCGGCAACGCGCCGGCCGGAGCAACTTCGGATGCTTCCGCCGCGCCCGGCGCCCCTTCCCCATTCGACTCCTGGGCGATGCTGTTCCGACCCGAGAATTTGAAAAAATTTTCGAGCTGCGGCGTCGAGGTTTTCGATAGCCCAAATGATTTATTTCCAATCGCCCTGCGGTATCTCGGGCTTAATCCCACCTCAGTGCGGCCATCCGATATCAAGCACGCCGCCGATCTTCTGAGCAGCATCCGGCGAAGCATCAAAAAATTTGAGCCAGCGGGATATGCCGACGCGCTCGTCGACGGCGATATTTGCGTCGCCATCGGCTCTTCTCTCGAAGGCCTGCAAGCGCGCGAAAGGGCGCGGGCAGCGGCGAATGGGATTGACATTGGCTACGCCATTCCTAAGGAAGGCGCGCCTGCTTTCCTCGATACCCTCGTTATCCCGAAGAACGCCCAGCATCCTGATGAAGCCTATGCCTTGATCGATTTCCTATTGCGGCCACGCGTTGCGGCGGCGAATTCTAACTACGCGCATCTTGCCAATTCCGTACTGGCATCAAAGCCTCTGATCGACAAAAACATTTCGTCCAACCCTTCGGTTTATCCCGATGCCACCGTCATGCAGCGCCTATTTGCTCCCCGCAATTACGATGGACCAACCCAAAAGATCATCGATCGCGAGTGGGAACGTGTAAAATCAGGCAAGTAGCCCGCGTATTCGCCAGCCCGAGGCGGCAGCGACGGGCGCGCCCGGGCGAGCGGGCAGGCTTGGCCAAGTCCCGCGCGCCAAAGGGCACGATCACCGCGCGCTATCTTGCAAGCGGCGAGTTTACAACTTCCCTTTCATAGTGGAAATGCATGCTTCGGGCTAAAGGTGGGCGGACGGGACAATGAAGATCCTAGCGGGTAACTCGAATAGGGCACTAACGGAGGCGATCGCGGCTTATCTCGGCGTTCCATTGACCAAATGCCAAGTCCGCCGTTTTGCCGATCTCGAGATATTCGTCGAAATTCAGGAGAATGTGCGCGGCCAGGATGCGTTCGTTGTTCAATCGACGTCTTATCCAGCCAATGATCATTTGATGGAAATGCTGATCATGACGGACGCGCTGCGGCGCGCGTCGGCAAGGCGTATCACGGCCGTGATCCCCTATTTCGGCTACGCGCGGCAGGACCGCAAGCCGGGGCCGCGCACGCCTATTTCGGCCAAGCTCGTTGCCAATCTCATCACCCGCGCCGGGGCTGACCGCGTGCTTACGGTCGATCTCCATGCCGGCCAAATCCAAGGCTTTTTCGATATCCCGACTGATAATCTTTATGCCGCGCCGGTTCTCGTACGGGACATCAAAGAAAGGCTCGAACTGACGAATGTCACGGTGGTATCGCCAGACGTCGGCGGTGTTGTGCGCGCTCGCGCGCTGGCGAAACGCATCGACGCGCCGCTGGCGATCGTCGACAAGAGGCGGGAGCGCGCCGGCGACTCGGAGGTCATGAACATCATTGGCGATATCGCGGGCAGAATTTGCATTCTGGTGGATGACATCGTTGATTCGGGAGGCACTTTGTGCAACGCCGCCGATGCTCTTTTGGACGCAGGCGCGCAGGCGGTCTACGCCTACATCACGCATGGCGTGCTCTCGGGCGGGGCCGTTGCCCGCATAGCCGCCTCGCGGCTCAACGAGCTCGTCTTGACCGACACTATTCAGGCGACGGAGGCCATTCGCGTTTCAAACAATATCCGCATCGTCTCCATCGCGCCGCTCATTGGGGAGGCGATCGCGCGAACCGCCAAGGAAGAAAGCGTCTCGAGCCTTTTCGATTGAAGCCTGCGAGTCACCCTCGCATTGGCATGCGGCGTGCATTTCTCTGGCTCGACAAAGCCAATTTTTGGCGGGAGGAATGCGTCAGATGCCTGATGCATATGTGATCGAAGTTGGCGGTCTTACTGCCGGAATCGTCGCCCGAGACTCGCAGAGCCGCTCGTTTAATTTTTTTTCCGCCGATCGGGCTTTTATCGCCATGGAAGGGCAGCGCTTCACCGACCCGCTCGCCGCTGAACGGACGGCTCGAATGCTAGCTAAACACGGGCGTTTGCCGCCCCGCAGATCCAGGTCAGCGCCTGCCGATGGAGCGCGCCATTGGCGGCGCTTCGGCTGATTCGTCATGCCAAAGTTGAGGCCGCCGCTTTACCATCGAAGGCAGCTTGACTTTATCTTGCCCTAATAAGGGGGTATTTGCCTTCCGATTGCTCGCGGTGTCGGCAAGGCGTGCCGCGCTTTTCGCCATCATTGTAGGATTTGGAGCGGAAATCATTGTTCCGGTTTGCAACGCTCAAGCAGCGGCAACAGGCTTGGGCATGTATTTCGGTTACACTCCTTGTGCTCTGTTTCTCAGGCTGTACGGTCGGACCAGATTATATCCGCCCCCCCGCCCCCGAGTCCGCGAAGTACAAAGAGCAAAAGGGGTGGAAGAGGGCAGCACCACTCGACGACCGTGATCGCGGCTTTTGGTGGACGGTTTTCAAGGACGGAACGCTCAACACCTTTGAGCCTCAGGTAGAACTCTCCAACCAGACGGTCGCCGCCGCCCAGGCGGCGTACCAACAATCGCTCGCCATAATAAAAGAGGCGCAGGCAGGCCTCTTTCCTACCGTAAACGTCAATTACACTGCCACCGGCTCGAACAGCGTAGCCCTAAAGACACTCGCGGCGAACGGGAGTTGGGACCTCGATCTCTGGGGAAAAATCCGCCGCATGGTTGAGGCTGACGTCGCAGGAGCGCAGGTTTCTGCAGGCGACCTCGCCAATGCCAAGCTTTCCGAGCAAGCGCTTCTCGCCACTGCATATTTCAACCTCCGAGCCGCCGACGCGCTTCAAGCTCTTTTGGACGATACGGTTGTAGCCTACAAAAAGACGCTCACCATTACCGAGAACCAGTACCAAGCCGGCACGGTGTCGCTTGCCGATGTGGCGACGGCACGGGCACAAGTTCTCACAACTGAGTCTTCGGCGATCAATGTTGGCGTAAGCCGTGCCCAATTCGAACATGCGATTGCCGTATTGATGGGCAAACCGCCGGCCGAACTGGCGATCAAGTCACATTCGCTCGGCTACTATATCCCGGCCATTCCGGCGGGCGTGCCCTCCGAACTCCTTGAGCGCCGGCCAGACATTGCGGCCGCCGAGCGTAATGTTCAGCAGGAAAACGCCCTGATCGGCGCCGAGATCGCGCTTTACTATCCGGATGTGAGTCTCTCCGGCTCAATCGGCTTCACGGGCTCGCCGGTGTTTACACTTGCTAACGCAATTTGGACGCTAGCCGGAAGCGTCGCCCAACCCGCCTTCGATGCCGGGCTCAGGAATGCACAGGTCGAGGCGGCAACGGCCGCCTACTACCAAAGCGTTGCAAACTACCGCCAGACCGTGCTCACCGCCTTCCAGCAGGTCGAAGATCAACTGGCCGCCGTACGAATCTTGAACCGCCAGCAGAAGGTTGCGGACGAGGCTGTTAAGGCTGCGCAACAGGAAATGGACATTATTCTCAACCAGTACCAAGCTGGCACTGTTGCATTCACGGCTGTCGTCGTCGCCCAGGCAACTTTGCTCGGCGACCAAGAAGCGGCGCTTATGGTCCGGCAAAGCCGCTTTTTGGCGACAGTTTCCCTGATCGAAGATTTGGGTGGAGGATGGGACGCTGGGCTGCTCCCAAGCGGCGTTGCGCTTGACCATATCAACCCGCTGATTCCGCGGCTTTAGGCGTACCCGCCCTTGCAACTTAAGAGAGTGAGACGCAGTTCCAAAAGCTCAAGTTCAAGGCGCAAATCACAAGCGCAACATTACGAAACTTTCATCCGCCGGAACGGTCATCGTAACGAACGCGTGAGAATGGTGTCTTATGTCTTTAGAACCTCAGGTTTCTTATGTTTTTAGAACTTCAAGCTTCAAAGTGTTAGTATCAAGGTCCCAAACGGAAGCTCAACATGGATGACAGATCGCGCGGGCCGGCTGCCACTCCTGCCGATGAATCCTTTCGGCCTGGTAGGATTGGTTTTCCGGACAATGGCAAGACAATCAGCTTTCGCGACGATGCCAAGAAACTTCCGGGTGACAAGGCAAGGCGCCGATTGGGGTTGCGCCCGCTCGTCCTTCTTTGCCTCGTCATTTTACTGGGGTTTGGCATCTACCGCGTGACGACGGCCGTCCTTACACCCAAGGAGCCGGCAACCGAAAAGCGGGCAGCGGCGCCGCAGCCCGTTGGCATCGCCACCATTGGAACTGGCGATATTAAGATTGTTGTCACTGCGCTTGGCACGGTGACGCCGCTCGCCACGGTGACGGTGAAGACTCAGGTCAATGGGCAGCTTCTTGATGTCGGCTTTAAGGAAGGCCAGTGGGTCAAGAAGGGTGATTTCCTCGCGCAGATCGATCCCCGCCCTTTCGAATTAGCGCAAGCACAATACGAAGGCCAACTCATTCACGACCAAGGCCTGCTTGATCAGGCGCGCATGGATCTCGCCCGCTACCAGACACTGGTGAAGCAAAATTCGATCGCGCGTCAGCAGGCCGAGGATCAAGTTTTCCTCGTCAAACAGTATGAGGGTTCGGTCAAGCTCGATCAGGCGCAAATCGATAATCAGAAACTCAACCTAATTTACGCCCATATTGTATCGCCCGTCGATGGGCGGATCGGCATCCGCCTGGTTGATCCGGGCAATTATGTCCAGACAACCGATCCTGGCCTCGTGGTGGTTGCCCAAATGCATCCGATATCGGTGATCTTCATCGTTCCCGAGGACGACATTCCCGAGATTATGGCGGCGATCCACGACGGAAAACCGCTAGAAGTTCAGGCCTATGATCGCGCCAACGTCACCTACCTTTCCACAGGTCAGGTATCAGCGCTCGACAGCGAGATCGACACGACGACCGGCACCGTGAAACTGCGCGCCATGTTCGAAAATCTCGAGGACAAGCTCTTTCCCAACCAATTCGTCAATGCCCGGCTCCTGCTCGAGACTCTCCATGACGTCATTACAGTGCCGACGACCGCCATTCAGCGTGGCGCCCCCGGCACCTTTGTCTATCTCCTTGGTCAAGATGATACCGTCTCCGTCAAGCCCGTCGGGCTTGGTCCGTTGGACGGTGACAAATATGCGGTGAATTCGGGGTTATCCCCCGGAGATCGAGTCGTCGTCGATGGCGCCGACCGCCTGCGCGACGGCGCGAAAGTGCTCGTGACAACCGGCGGGGCATCTTCTCAGAAGCCGCCGGCCAGCGGCCAGCAAGGCGAGTCCAAGCATGGCCGCCGTCAGCCCCCCTCCGGCCAATGAGGAGCAAGGCTTTGAAACAGTCGGCGTAAGGCGTTCTTAAGTGAATCCATCCCGCCTCTTTATTCTGCGCCCCGTGGCGACAACGCTCTTGATGGCGGCGATCCTCCTTGCGGGCGGCCTTGCCTATCAATTCCTGCCACTGTCGGCGCTTCCTGTCGTCGATTACCCGACGATTCAAGTCCAGACCTTTCTGCCCGGTGCAAGTCCCGAGGTCATGACATCCTCGGTCACGGCGCCGCTCGAGCGGCAGCTCGGGCAAATGCCTGGCCTTAACCAGATGGCGTCGTCAAGTTCCGCCGGCGCCTCGATCATCACTTTGCAATTCAGCCTGAACATTAGCCTCGACGTGGCCGAGCAAGAAGTGCAGGCTGCCATTAACGCGGCCAATAATCTTTTGCCGAGCGGCCTGCCGACACCTCCGACCTACGCCAAGGTGAACCCCGCCGATGCTCCCGTCATAACGCTATCCATCACATCCAAGACGCTACCGCTGACGGAACTCGAAGACATCACGGAAACACGCCTCTTACAAAAACTTTCCCAGCAGCCGGGCGTCGGCTTGGTGAGTATTGGCGGCGGCGAGCGGCCCGCCGTCCGCATCAAATTCAACCCCGCCGCGCTCGCCGCCTATGGCCTCAATATCGATGATCTGCGCACCACCATAGGCAACGCCAATGTCAACCTGCCAAAGGGAAGTTTCGACGGCCCTGCGCGGGCCTCGACGATCAATGCGGATGATCAAATCAATAGCGCAGCTGGATACGGATCGATCGTCGTCGCCTATCGCAACGGGGGCCCCGTGTTCCTATCCGACGTCGCGACCGTGGCGGATGGAGCGGAGAACACGAAACTCGGCGCTCTCGATAACGAGACCCCGGCCATCATCCTCTCCATCCGGCGTCAGCCTGGAGCGAACGTCATCGAGGTCGTCGAAACCATCAAAAAAATATTGCCCAAGATCGTCGAGACGCTCCCAGCAGCAATGAACGTCAAGGTCCTCAGCGACCGGACGATAACAATCCGCGCGTCCGTCGCGGATGTTGAATTCGAGCTCGCGCTTGCCGTCGGTCTCGTCGTCCTCGTTATATTTCTCTTCTTACGGACCCTGCCGGCAACGATTATTCCGAGCCTCTCCGTGCCATTATCGCTGGTCGGCACGCTGGCGGCGATGTACCTCCTCGGCTTCAGCCTCGATAATCTTTCGCTTATGGCACTGACTATATCGACAGGTTTCGTCGTCGACGACGCGATCGTTATGATCGAGAACATCGCGCGCTATGTTGAGGCCGGCGACCCACCCTTGCACGCTGCATTAAAGGGCTCCAAGCAGATCGGCTTTACGATCATCTCTCTGACTGTATCGCTCATCGCCGTCCTTATCCCGCTCTTGTTCATGGGCGATGTGGTTGGCCGTCTCTTTCATGAGTTTGCCATCACCCTTGCGGTCACTATCGTGATCTCGGCGATTGTATCGCTAACGCTCGTGCCGATGCTCTGCGCAAGATTGATCCGCCATCGGCCTGAGGCACTGCGCGGCCGCTTCGATCTCATCGCCGAGCGCGCTTTCAATGTTCTTGTCCGCGATTATGGCCGAGCTCTCAATGTCGTCCTAAGACATCAGCCTCTCACCCTCTTTGTTGCGATCGCAACCCTCGTATTGACGGTTATCCTCTACGTTGTAATCCCCAAAGGATTCTTTCCGGTACAAGATACAGGGATGATCCAGGCTATCTCGGAAGCATCGCAAAGCATTTCGTACAATGCCATGGCCACTTTCCAACGCCAGCTCGCGAGCGCCATCCTGCGCGATTTGGCGGTCGACAACGTCAGCTCGTTTATCGGCATCGATGGCGAGAACCCGACGCTCAATAGCGGCCGCTTCTTGATCACGCTTAAACCCCGCGATCAGCGCGAACTCTCCGCCGCCGATGTCGTGCGCCGCCTGCAAAAAGAGGTTTCCGGGATCGCCGGGGTGTCGCTCTATATGCAGCCTGTTCAAGATCTCACCGTCGATTCGAGCGTCAGCCGGGCGCAGTATCATTTTATCTTGCAAAATCCCGATATCGACTCTTTCAAAACTTGGGTCCCTCGGCTTGTCGAAAGACTGCAAAAGGCCCCAGAACTGAGCGACGTTGCGAGCGATATGCAGGCCCAAGGGCTCGCCGTCGATCTCACTATCGACCGGGCAACAGCGGCGCGTTTTGGCATTACGCCGGCCAGTGTCGACAATGCGCTCTATGACGCATTTGGTCAGCGCATCATTTCGACAATCTACACGCAATCGAACCAATACCGGGTGATTTTGGAGGCCGATCCAGCGTTACAGCGCACACTTTCGAGCCTTTCATCATTTTACCTGCCGTCTTCGTCTTCCTCCGCTAATGGGCAGGTGCCATTATCGGCGATTGTTCATATAAGCGAGCGGCCCGGCCCATTGCTGATTACGCATCTTGCGCAATTTCCTGCCACCAATATCTCTTTCAATGTGGCTCCTGGCTCCTCGCTTGGCGCGGCCGTCGAGGCAATCGAGGCTGCCGGACGGGATATCGGCCTGCCGGACAGTTTCACTCTATCATTCCAAGGCGCTGCCGCAGCTTTTCAAGCCTCCGCGACGAATGAAGTATTTTTGATCATCGCCGCCGTGGTCACGATGTATATTGTTCTAGGAGTCCTCTACGAGAGTTTTATTCACCCGATAACGATCCTTTCGACATTGCCATCCGCTGGCGTTGGCGCGTTGCTAGCCCTCATGGCGACCGGCCATGAGCTCGACATCATCGCGATTATCGGCATCATTCTCTTGATCGGTATTGTCAAGAAGAACGCGATCATGATGATCGATTTTGCTTTGGACGCCGAGCGGGAGGGAGGGCTTGCGCCGCGCGAAGCGATCTATCAAGCTTGCCTTCTGCGTTTCCGGCCCATCTTGATGACGACATTCGCCGCCATTCTTGGCGCCCTGCCCTTAATGCTTGGCAGCGGCACCGGCTCCGAACTACGAATTCCGCTGGGAATTTCCATCGTCGGCGGCCTCATCTTTAGTCAGGTTTTGACCCTTTTCACGACGCCGGTGATTTACCTTTATTTCGACCGGCTGGCGCGCCGCCTTAGTGGCGAGAGCCGCCGTGGGCCTCCTCTCGCATTCGAAGAGCCGCAGGGATGAATCTTTCCGCGACCTTCATCGCGCGGCCCGTGGCGACGACGCTTCTGACGGTCGGTATTGCGCTCGCCGGCGCCCTTGCCTTCCTCAAATTGCCCGTTTCGCCCCTCCCGCAGGTCGATTTTCCAACAATTTTTGTCCAGGCGCAGTTGCCAGGCGCCAACCCGGAAACAGTGGCGGCGAGCCTCGCAGAGCCCCTCGAACGGCACCTCGGTCAGATTGCCCATGTCACCGAGATGACGTCTTCGAGCACGCTCGGGCAGACGCGGATTGTTCTGCAATTTGATATCGATCGCGACATCGACGGCGCAGCCCGCGATGTGCAAGCCGCGATCAACGCCGCCGCCGCCGACTTGCCAACGAATTTACCGATCAATCCGACCTACCGGAAGATCAACCCCGCCGATGCGCCAATTCTTCTCCTGTCGTTGACGTCGAAGACGAAAACGCCTGGTCAAATGTATAAATACGCGACAAATATCCTTCAGCAGAGGCTATCTCAGCTTGACGGCATCGGCCAGGTGGTGATCGGCGGCAGCGCCTTGCCGGGAGTACGCGTCGAGCTTAATCCCCATGCCCTATCGAAGTATGGCGTTGGCCTTGAGGATGTCCGCGCGGCTTTGGCCTCGGCGAACGCCAATAGCGCCAAGGGCGCCATCGAAGATGATGCTAGGCACCTGCAGATTTATACGAATGATCAAGCGACCAAGGCCGCCGATTACGCGCCACTCATCATCGCCTATCGCAACAGCGCTCCCGTGCATCTCACCGATGTCGGCGAGGTTCTCGATTCCGTCGAGGATGTACGCAATCTCGGACTAGCGGAGAACCGGCCAGCCGTCTTCGCCATCATATTCCGTCAGCCCGGGGCGAACATCATCGACGCGGTCGAGCGCGTCAAGGCGGAATTGCCGCATTTGCAAGCGGCGCTGCCGAACGACATCGAGATATCAAACACCTCAGATCGCAGTAACACCATTCGAGCTTCGCTGCACGACACAGAGCGGACTCTTATCATCGCTGTTTTGCTCGTAACGCTGATCGTCTTTTTATTTCTTCGCAACGCTCGCGCCTCAATCATTCCGGCTATCGCAGTTCCGATCTCAATCATCGGCACATTTGGCGCGATGTATCTTTTGAACTATAGCCTCAATAATCTATCTCTAATGGCCTTGACGATCGCCACGGGCTTTGTCGTCGATGACGCCATTGTCGTTTTGGAGAATATTTCCCGCCACCTCGATGATGGGCGCGGGCGCGTTGAAGCGGCTTTGATTGGCGCAAAGGAAGTGGGGTTCACCGTGTTGTCGATCAGCGTCTCACTGATCGCGGTGTTTATTCCCATCCTCTTGATGGGCGGCATACTTGGCCGCCTCTTCCGCGAATTTGCGATGACGCTTTCGCTGGCGATTGTGATTTCACTTGCACTGTCGCTCACCACGACGCCAATGTTATGCGCGTTTTTCTTGAGGCGCCGCCCGCTTCATGCGCATCGGCAAGGATTTGATCCTTTCGATAGGCTTCTCGCCGGGTATCGGCGCTCCCTCGATTGGGCGTTGCGCCACGGTGTGGTGGTGATGCTGGCACTGTTCGCGACCATGGGTCTCAACGTCTTTTTATTCAAGATCGTGCCGAAAGGTTTTTTTCCCCAGCAAGACACGAGCCGCATCATCGGCACGATTCAAGCCGATCAAGCCATCTCGTTCCAAGCGATGGCCCGCAAACTCGCGGAGATCCAGGCCATTCTTCAGACGGATCCAGCAATCGCCACCGCCAGAGGTTATACGGGGTCGGGAGCGGGCCAGACGAACTCTGGTGCTTTTTATATCGACTTGAAGCCTCTCAACGAGCGCCACGCGGGAATCGACGAGGTCATTGCCCGCCTGCGCCGAAAACTGAACCAGGTCGCCGGCGCCCGTCTTTATCTGCAAGCGGTCCAAGACATTCGCATGGGAGGACGGCAAAGCAATGCCCTTTACCAATACACTTTGCAAGGTGAAAGCACGAACGAGCTTTACAACTTCGTGCCTCGTCTCGTTGACGCCTTGCAGAATAACCCGGTGCTGGCCGATGTGAATTCTGACCAGCAGCAAACAGGTCTGGAGACGGATGTCGTTGTCGATCGCACCACGGCTTATCGTCTGGGCCTCGTTATGAGCCAGATCGACAACACGCTTTATGACGCGTTTGGGCAGCGCCAAGTATCGACCATCTATAGTGCAATTAACCAATACCATGTAGTGATGGAAGTCGACCCACGCTATTGGCAGGATCCGGCCATTCTTAATGACCTTTACGTCAGCACCGCCGGCGCCACCCCAAGTGGCACCGCGACCACGAACGCCTTGCCGGGAAATGTCACGCGGCAATCACCCCTAGCCGCGCCAGGCGCGAGCGCCACAGCGGCGCAGGCGACGAATACGGCAGGCCTTGAAGCGCGGAATGCGCAGACCAATGCACTCGCCAATACTGGGAGGCAGGGAACGTCGTCGGGTGCCGCCGTCAGTACGGCGCAAGAAACCATGATCCCGCTTGCCGCCTTCAGCCATATCGAGACCGGGCACACACCCCTGGCGGTCAATCATCAGGGGCTTTTTGTTGCGAGTACAATCTCCTTCAATCTTCAACCTGGCGCTTCGCTGAGCGATGCCGAGCCTGAAATCCAGAAAGCCATGGCAAAGCTCGATCCGCCAAAAACGATACGCGGCTCCTTTCAGGGAACCGCAAAGCTATTTGGCGATTCCCTCGCCAATGAGCGCTTTCTCGTTATCGCCGCATTGGCGGCAATTTATATTGTTTTAGGCGTGCTCTATGAGAGCTTCGTTCATCCCATTACGATCCTTTCAACTTTGCCTTCGGCGGGAGTCGGCGCCGTCCTCGCGCTTTTGATTTTTCATACCGAGTTCAGCATCATCGCTCTGATCGCCGTTATTTTGCTGATCGGCATTGTCAAGAAGAACGCAATCCTCATGATCGACTTTGCGCTTGAAGCGGAGCGCTCCGGCGGACTCCCGCCCCGTGAAGCGATTTTTAACGCCTGCGTCCTGCGTTTCCGCCCGATCATGATGACGACATTCGCCGCGATCTTTGGCGCGATACCACTCGCGTTGAGTTTTGGTGATGGCGGCGAAATCCGCCGCCCTCTCGGCATCGCCATCGTAGGGGGCCTGATTGTGAGCCAAGTCTTGACGCTTTACACGACCCCGGTTCTTTACCTCTATCTCGACCGCTTCCGCTATTGGGCAAAGGAGCGCTGGCGCAGGCTCTTTCCGCAAGCAGGGGAAGCCGCGCCAGAACCCTCGGAATAGCGGCTTTCAAGTCTGCCGCCGGGGTCAACTCATATTAAGCGCGGACATATAAAGTTCGAGGATGGCCTCCATCTCCTTGCGTTCGGAATGATCCTGCTTTCTCATCCTAATGATTTGGCGGACCGCCCGCGTGTCGAAACCGCGTCCTTTCATCTCGGCATAAACATCGCGGATGTCGTCGGTAATCCCTTTCTTTTCTTCTTCCAGACGTTCCACCCGCTCAACAAACTGCGTGAGTTCTTGCGCGGCGATACCTGTTTGGGCGATGTCAAGCATTCTTTGCGTTCCATGAAATGAGCCAAACGCCATTAAAGATTGGTTTCCTGTCCGAGCGTCAAGGCGAACGCCGGAAAATCCCCGCAATCCTGCAGGCCGCCGTGGCCTAAAGGTAGCGGTGGATACGGCTTTCGAAAAACGCCTTGCGATGGAGCTCGGGCCGCTCCAGAATCGGGGCGATGATTTCCGCGACGTGTTCAGCCAAGGCTTCTGCTTTTGGCTCAGTTTGAACGAGGTCTTGCCTGAGTTCGAGAAGAACACCAGCCAGCCCGAGACACGTGACTTGCTCATCTAAGGTATCGCCGGCAAGTGCCCCGTCGTAGGGCTCGTTATCCCCAACACAAAAGCCCGCGCCCGCCAAGGCTTCGATTAAGGGTTTTGCCAAGCGCGGATCATTATCCCAAAGGATACCGATTTCCCAAGGCCTTGGTTTCGATTTCCAGCATGGCGTAAAACTATGAACCGACACGATCGCGGGGGGCACGCCATGAGCGAGCATGACGCCGATTTTTCTTGAGATTGCCGCTCGGTACGGCCGCCAATAATGGACGAGGCGATGTTCGATCTCGCTCTTGCCGATCCTTGCGTTGCCAGGAACGATGACGCGATCGGAAAGCCGCATCACGAGGGTTGGATCATCGGCGCCGCGATTTGGGTCGATGAGAAGCCGGGAGAAGCGCGACAATATTGCCGGGGCGCTGAAATAAGACGCGAGATGACGAGTGACCCAAGCGGCGCCAATATCAAAGGCAATATGGCGATTGAGATCGGCGGGCGGCAATCCGAGTGTCCCATAGGCTTGCGGCAGCGCATTGGATGCGTGATCACAAAGAAAGAGCGCGTCTGACGCAGGGTCTCCGTCGATCTCTTCGACGGGGTCTTCCATCTCCGGGTGCACAGAAAACTCCCGCTCATCACTCGCTGTATGACTTATATATACCCATCTTGTTATCGGTTATTTTTTGTTCGAGGGGCAGCTTCTCAGCCGGTATGCTTGGCTGAAGAGCGGGGAAATCGTCCGCGGTTATCGCCTCTTTCTTGAGCAAGAGCTCCGCCCCTTGGTCCAGATCGGAACGCCGCCCCGTGAGAATGGCGCTCGCTTGATCAAAAGCTCTCGCAACGATGTCGGTGACGCAAAGATCGATCTCGCGTTGCGTGACCTCCGAGGCGATCGGGCGGTCGGCGATTTGCCCTTGCAGAAAGCTTTGTTGCGCGCGCCTGTATGTGCGCTGGCCGAGGTTCGATGCCATTCCATACAGCGTGACCATCTCAGTGGCGATTTCGGTGGCCCGCTGGAGATCGTCGGCGGCTCCGGTCGAGGCGTCCCCTTCGAACAAAAGCACCTCGGCGGCGCGGCCGCCCATCAGCACCGCGATCCGGTTGCGCAATTCGCTCTCGGCGAGAAGAAAACGGTCTTCCGTTGGGTTCTGGATCGTATAGCCAAGGGCGCCAATGCCGCGCGGGATGATCGAGACCTTGAGCACGGGATCGACACCCGGCAGGCTCGCGGCGACGAGCGCGTGCCCCATCTCATGGTAGGCAACGCGGCGGCGCTCTGGCGCCGTCAGGATCCGGCTCTTCTTTTCCAAGCCCGCGATGATGCGCTCGAGCGCGGCGATCACATCGGCAAAGGTCACCTCTGTACTGTCGCGCCGCGTCGCGACGACGGCGGCCTCATTGACGAGATTGGCAATGTCGGCTCCTGTAAAGCCTGTCGTCATGGCGGCGATGCGATCCAAGTCCACGCCTGGCGCAAGCAAGATTTTTTTGGCGTGCACTTTGAGGATGGCGAGCCGCCCTTGCCGATCGGGCCGGTCGACAAGGACCTGGCGGTCGAAGCGGCCGGCGCGAAGGAGGGCGGGATCCAGGATCTCCGGCCGGTTTGTCGCGGCAAGCAAGATTACACCGGTCGAAGGATCGAAACCGTCAAGCTCGGCAAGAAGCTGATTTAAGGTCTGTTCCTTTTCGTCCATGCCGCCGATGCCCCCCGCTTGGCGCGAACGGCCGAGGGCATCGAGCTCGTCGATGAATATGATGCAGGGTGCCGATTTGCGGGCCTGCTCGAAGAGGTCGCGGACCCTAGCCGCACCGACTCCAACGAACATCTCCACGAATTCGGAGCCGGAGATCGAATAGAAAGGAACGCCAGCTTCGCCGGCAACGGCGCGGGCAAGCAAGGTTTTACCCGTGCCTGGCGGCCCCACAAGAAGAATCCCTTTTGGCGCGCGGGCGCCGAGGCGGCCGTAGGTTTTGGGGTTTTTTAGAAAAGCAACGATTTCCTGAAGCTCGAATTTGGCTTCATCGACGCCGGCAACATCCTTGAAGGTAACTTTCGTATCTGTCTCGGCGTAGACTTTTGCCCGCGATTTGCCGACGGTCATGAGCCCACCGAGGCCCTGCCCGGCGAACCGGCGGGCGAGAAAAGCCCAAACGAGATAAAAAATAACCGCTGGGGCAACCCAAGCTAAAAGCGTACCAATGAATCCCGTCGGCGGCGCGCCTGATACCTTGACACCATCTTCCATGAGCTTGCCGGTGATCGCGGGATCGACGCGGACCGTCACAAACTTGCTTTTCCCATCGGGCCCCGGCGCTTTCAACGTCCCTTCGATGGTATCTGTGCCAACGATAACATCGGCGACTTTTTTATCCGCGACGAGCTGTTCGAACTCGCTGTAGGGAATGGCATCAATTTGCCGGGACGCATACCATAATTGCTGGAGGAAGAGGGCACCGAGAATGAAAAATGCGAGATACCAGAAATTCCAGGTTCTCTGGTTGCCAGAATCGGTTGGCGGTCTTTTTTGGGATTTCATGCGGCGACGCTTCCGGCGTGGTTAACTCCAGCCGGTATCCTGCCATTTTGTGAAAAATTTGAAAAGCGTGGCGAGGCTACGCCGCAAGGTTCGTAATTTGTCACGAGGGCTGAGGTTCAACCTTCGGGCGCACTGTTACACCGCCCTCTAATAACCAGCCTCCTTATGCCCGTGCGGACAATTCAATAGGCTTTATCGCTAACGAGCTCCACGGCCGTACGAAACAATATGGCCAGATCCATGGCGAGGGACCAGTGGCGCGCATACCACAGGTCGTACTTTATACGTTTTGCCATTTGTTCGATAGATGGCGTTTCGCCCCGCAGGCCGTTGACCTGTGCCCATCCCGTGATGCCGGGCTTGACGAGGTAGCGCTTGGTATAGTCCTCGATCTGGACCATGCATGCGTCATCATGCGCCAGCGCGTGAGGCCTTGGCCCTACAAGCGACATGTCGCCCTTGATGACATTGACGAGCTGCGGCAGCTCATCGATGCTTGTGCGCCGGAGGAATTTTCCAACGCGTGTCACCCGCTGATCATCGCGCCGCGCCTGTTTGATGACGGGCCCATCTTCAAGCACGGTCATCGAGCGAAACTTGAAGATGACGAACTCCTTACCATGGAGGCCTCTCCGGCGTTGCCGGAAGATGGTCGCGCCCGGGCTGTCGAGTTTGATCGCGATTGCCGCACAAACGAAAATCGGTGACAAAATTGCGATCCCGGCAATGGAAAACGCAACATCAAGCACGCGTTTGATCAGCCGCCGGAGGGCCGCGGCAGGTTGATTTTGCAGGGCGTAAGGTGAATAGGTCAGCCGGATAGGGGTCATTTTGCTTTTGAATAGAATTTAAAGTTTAAGGGAAGCTTTAGCGGCGTCGAAAAAAACGCTCCACTTGGGAGTTTTTTAACAAGTTTGTTTTTTTCCAATAACCCCCATTTGAGTAAAAGTCTGCTTTCCTGGTTAATTTGAAATTACTTCATTTGTCATCCGCGTATGTGCGTCAACGCACATGCAGCACGAGCTCAGTCGATAGACGCGGGTTTCAGGCGCAGCCCGCGCGGGACAAAGTAGCGCTCGGCAAGCTCAAATACTCCCTGGACGAGGAGCGCAAGCGCGGCGGCGGGGACCGCACCTTCGAGGATAAGCCCAAAGTTATCAAGCCGGATACCGGTGAGTATTGGCTGGCCATACCCGCCCGCCCCCACTAAAGCGCCAAGTGTCGCGGTGCCAACATTGATCACGGCGGCTGTTTTGAGCCCAGCCAGGATCGATGGCGACGCCATCGGCAGCTCCACGAGTAAGAGGCGCCGCATGGGCCTTAGGCCCAGCGCGGCCGCGGAGTTGCGGATCGCGAGCGGTATGGCCGCAAGACCCGATGCCGTGTTACGAACGATCGGTAATAGACTATAAAGGAATAGTGCCGCGATCGCTGGCGGAGCTCCAATACCGAGTATTGGGATGAACAGCACGAGGAGGGCGAGGGACGGTATTGTTTGAACGATGCTGACGCCGGCCAGGATGATCTGGCCAAACGCCGGCCATCGCGCCGCCATGATCCCGAGCGGGAGCGCGATCGCGACGGCGCCGCTCAGTGAGATGAGTGTCAACTCGATATGCTCGGCTGTCCGCCGCAGAAACCTTTCCAGGAAGCCTTCTTCAGGTTCGGAGCCAGCGATACCAAAAGTTGCAACGGCGAAGCGAGTCGCGACACCGGCCTCGGTTTCGCCGTTATACTTGACCTCTGTATTCATTTTAGTCATTTCGGATTCACGCACTTGGCCTTCGAGCCGCAGAATTTCCGCTAGCGCCGCCGGGGCCCGCTGCCGCAAATCTAGCCGATATAAAAATACCGCTTCGTTATCGAAGAAAAAATGGCGGTCGTCGTCTAGGATACGAAGACCATAATGCCCGATCTCCGGATCCGTTGTATAAACATCGATAACATCGATTGCGCCGGCGATCAGGCCTTTGTAGGCAAGATCATGATCCATGCTTTTTAAACTTTCCACGTTTAAATTGTAGGTATTGCGCAAGGCCGGCCAACCGTCGGTTCGGTTGAGGAATTCATCGCTGACGCCGAAGTTGAGGGATGGCGCCTGCCGGGCGAGATCGGAGACGTCAGTGATATTCAGGCTCCGCGCTTTTTGCGGCATCATGCCGAGGGCATAGCTATCTTTGAAACCCAACGAGCGGCTTACCCCTATGCCATGCCGCGCGAGCGCGCGCTCAAGCTCAGCCTCCCCTCGGATATGCTCATTCGCCAAAATTTCCTGTTCGAGCGTGCCGATATATTCAGGATAAAGATCGATTTCGCCGGCGAGCAGCGCGTGCCATAGAAGCTGACTGCCGCCGAGCTGGTGGCGAAGAACGACTGTCGCGCCGGCGGATGAGGCAAGATTGGCGGCAATATCCGCGAGAATGACGGACTCAGTGAATTTTTTCGAGCCGATTTTGATCTGTTCGGTGGCCGCGCCCGTGGCAGGCAGCACCAGCAAACAAAGGGTTACGAGGGCCGCCGAAAACCTCCCGCGGCTGCCCATCACATTCGCCTTGCCGTGAAGTTTACCGCACAATTGCCGAAAATAGCGCCCCTCCGGAAGTGAGCTTCAACAAAGCGAGTGGTAAAGGGCTCGGCCGGTCGATCAACGAGGTCGCGGAACTTTCCTTGCTGTACAATACGGCCCTTCCTCAAGAGGATGATGGTATCACCAAAGAACGCGGCTTCCCCGAGATCGTGCGTGACAAGGACGACCGTCTTCCCAAGTTGCGTGAATATGCTTTTTAGGTCGTCCTGGAGGTCCGCTTTGATGATTGGATCGAGAGCTCCCAAAGGTTCATCCATCAAAATGATATCGGGATCGAGCATGAGCGCGCGCATCAAGGATATGCGCTGGCGCTGACCGCCCGATAATTCGGCCGGATAACGATCAAGAGCATCGGAGGGAAAGCGCGTTAAGGTACAAAGCTCGGAGAGTCTCTGTGTCCTTTGTTGCGGCGGCCAGCGGGCCTCGTTCGCCATCAAACATACATTTTCGCGTGCCGTGAGATGGGGGAAAAGCCCGCCATCTTGAATAACATAGCCCATGCGCCGGCGCAGGTTTAGCACGGAGCTTTGCAAGAGCGGCTGCGAGTCGATGGTAATTTGCCCTTGGTCGGGGCGCTCGAGGCCAATCATCAAGGAGAGAAGCGTCGATTTTCCGGAACCCGAGGGCCCAATGAGCGAAGTCGTCTTTCCTTGATCGATAGTCAAACTCACATCGTCAACGGCCAAAGATCCGTTATAAGTCTTTGTGACGTTCTCCAGCCGGATCATGTCGGCGTCTCGATACACTCTCGCCGGCAAGACCGCGATGGTGTCTCGCCCTTGGTCTATAAGCTGGCAGTTTGGCAAACGCTGTGTCAAGCTCGGGGAAAATAACGAGGCCGTGGCGCCGCGCGTTGCCGCGACAAAGTCGCGTACGCGCTGCTCTGGGTCGGCATTCATGATAACGTCGGTCACGACCGCCGCGCTGTCGGCTCCGGCCGCGAGCACGCCCTTGATGCGCTCCAAGGTAATCCCGCCAATCGCAACAAGCGGGATAGCGCCGATTTTTCTCTTCCATTCGCCAATGCGGGCAAGACCTTGCGGCTCAAAGGGCATGGCTTTCAGGATCGTCCGGTAGATGGGTCCAAGCGCGAGGTAATCAGGCTTCGCCTCAAGGGCGCGAGAAAGCTCTTTGTCGCTATGGGTCGAAATGCCAACGCGTATCACGGCCTTGCGAAGGGCGCCAAGATCGGCCGTTTCAAGATCGCCTTGGCCGAGATGAACAAAATCGCATCCCGCCTCCATGGCTTCCCGCCAATAGTCATTGATGACGAGCTGCGCGCCATAGCTTCGGCAAAGCGCCTTCGATTCTTCGATCTCGGCCTGGATCGTCTGGCGAGGCTTATCCTTAATGCGCAATTGCACGAGTTTTACGCCGCAAGGCAAAAGCCGCGCGATCCAGGCCGCGCTATCCACGATCAAATAAAAAGGGTCAAGCACGGGCAAGATCACTGAAGGGGCGGCCGATGACTGGCGTCGAAGGAGCCGCCATGTCACGCGCTTCCATGAGCCCTGCGAGATAGGCGTTTCTGCCAGCCTCCACCGCGCAAGCGAAGGCGCTCGCCATCAAAACCGGGTCGCCCGCCTTGGCGATCGCCGTGTTCAACAACACCGCATCAAAACCCATCTCCATCGCCAGCGCGGCATGCGAAGGCGCGCCAATACCGGCGTCAACAATCAGCGGAACGTTTGGAAAATGCGCCCGCAGCGAGCGCAAGGCATAAGGATTGTTGAGGCCGCGGCCAGAACCGATGGGCGATCCCCATGGCATGAGGACTTCGCAACCGGCATGAAGAAGCCTTTCCGCCACGACAAGATCCTCGGTTGTGTAAGGAAAGACCGCGAAACCCTCGCGGGTCAGAATTGTTGCCGCCTCGACGAGACCAAAGACATCGGGCTGCAGGCTATCTTGTTCGCCGATGACTTCGAGTTTGATCCAAGGCGTATCGAAAACTTCACGCGCCATCTGCGCCGTTGTCACCGCTTCCTTGACGCTGACGCAACCGGCCGTGTTGGGCAAGACTCTGATGCCGAGTTCGCGGATCAAGGCCCAGAACCGCTCACCGGCGCGGCCGCCTCCGGCTTCGCGCCGCAGTGATACCGTGATGATCTCGGCCTTGGCGGCCGAAATCGCCCGCGACATGATGGCGGGCGAAGGATATTGCGCGGTGCCCACCAGCAGCCTCGATGCGCATGTAAAACCATAGAGGGTGAGAGGATCGCCGCAAATATCCGCCGTCACGTCAGCCTCCTTGGCGGGGCGTCAAAATCTCCACCGCATCTCCTTCCTTAAGGGAAATTTTGCCGCGCTCGCCGCGGCGGACGAAAGCCTGGTTGAGCGCCGTCGCGACCGCCGCGCCCTCATAGTCGAGCTCCCGCAGCAAGGCATCGAGCGTCGCCGCCACAACGTCAAGCGATTTGCCGTTGACCGTGATCCGCATCCATGACCTCCGGAAAATACGCATCCTCACAAATGATTTTGACGGCCCGTTGGGCAAGAGCGGGCGCGGCCAAAAAACCGTGGCGATAGAGTCCGTTGATGAAAATTCTGCGCCCGGCGCGGCGGATTTTCGGCAAATTGTCTGGAAAAGCCGGACGAAGGGCGGCGCCCGTTTCAAGGATTTCCGCCTCGGCGAAGGCCGGGTGAAGGGCATAGGCGGCGCCAAGCAATTCGAGCATCGCCCGCGCCGTGATACGTCCCACTTCCTCGTTTTCGATAACGGTCGCGCCGATCATGTATCGGCCATCGCCGCGTGGCACGATATAGACGGATTGGCGAGGGTGCAGAAAGCGGACGGGCCGCGATAAGGTTACTTCGCGCGTCGAAAGGATAAGCATTTCGCCTTTGACGCCGCGCAGATCGGGCAAAGCATCGCGTGCCGCAAGCCCCCGGCAGTCGATGACCCAATCGGCCGAGCCCGGAAGCGAGGCGCCATTGGCGCCAAAGTGGAGAGAAACATTCTCAAATAGGCGCAGCCGCCCGGCAAGCGCGGCAAGCGCGGCGCGCGGATCGAGATGGGCTTCCCGCGGAAAATAAAGAGCTGCTTGAAAACGCCCCGCAAGATCGGGTTCGAGCTCGGCGATCTCCGCCGGGCCGATGCGCCGGAAGGCCAACGCGCGGCGAGCAAACTGCTGTAAGTCCGGCTGGTCTCGGGCCGCCGCCACGACGAGCGTTCCGGCTTGCTCGGCAACCGCGAGGGTTTTCGTCCAAAAGGCGAGCGACTCGATGCCAAGTTCAAGGAGAGGCGGTTCGGCGCTTTCGCTTTCGCACCAGGGGCCAAGCATGCCCCCGGCGAAATGCGAGCAACCAAGGCCCGGCCCCTCGCGCTGCTCGACGAGCTCGACCTCAAGGCCCGCGCGGGCGCATTCGTAGGCGGCGGTGAGCCCGGCCACGCCAGCGCCGATGATGCGCACACGCATCGCCCTGCCCCTATCCTTGGGGAGGCTTTGGTTGTCACCCGTTTCTGGGAGGTTTTCCATCACCGACCATCCCTACGCCAGTACGAGCTGGATCAGGTTCAAAGGGTCGCTGGGCCGCTCAAGCGCCGCCAGCCTCTCAGCCCCCTGCCGGGGATCCCCTAGGTTTTGTGACAATTTAGTTAGGCCCGAAGGCGAACGGCGTCAAGAAAGGATGGATCCCGCAGCGCGGCGGCAGAGCCATCCACTTTCCCCACGTTAATCCATTTTTCGCCATATTATTGTCCCTTTACAGTCTTCAAAAAAGACAGCATCGGCTGTGCCTTGAGATTTTTCCGCACGATCCGAAAACCGCGCGAGCGAGTAGACCCGATGATCACTGCACTATCAGGATTGGAGGGGGCCGGCCCATGGCTCCTTTAAGGATTTTTGTTTGGGGCGTGGCGCTGGCTTTAGGCCTCTGCCAGCCAGCCTTCGCCCAATCCTGGCTTGATTCCATCAACCCCATGAATTTGTTCAAGGGGGAAAAATACGAGACCAAAATCACGCCGGACGTGCCGGCGGACCAGCTCTACGACCAAGGCCTCGCCCGCCTGCAGAATAAGGACTATGACGGCGCCGCCAAAAAATTCACCGAGCTTGAAAAGCAATATCCCTATTCGCAATGGCAGAGGAAGGCGATTTTGATGGCGGCCTTCAGCCAGTACCAAAACGCCAGTTATGACGATGCCATTGCCACGGCCAAGCGCTATGTGACGCTGTTTCCGACCTCGCCGGATTTGCCTTACGCCTATTATCTTCAGGCGATGTCGAACTATAATCAGATCCCGGACATCAGCCGCGACCAGGGGCGCGCCGCCAAGGCAGCCGAGATCTTTTCCCTGATCGGCGAAAAATACCCGAACTCCGAATATGCCCAGGATGCCCGCTACAAGCTGCAGGTCGCTCGCGATCAGCTGGCGGGCAAGGAGATGCAGGTCGGGCGCTACTACCTCAATCTTCACAATTACGCCGCCGCCATCAACCGCTTCCGCGAGGTTCTGTTTAAATATCAAACGACGCGCCACACCGAGGAAGCGCTGATGCGCTTGACCGAGGCCTATCTTGCCCTCGGTATTCCGAGCGAAGCACAGACTGCCGCCGCCGTGCTCGGCCACAATTTCCCGGAGTCGAGCTGGTACAAGGATGCCTACGCCTTGCTCAAGCAGACGGGCCTCGAGCCGCATGAGGAGGAAAGCTCTTGGATCTCCAAGGCTTTCCATAAGATGGGGTTTGGCTGATAGCAAAATTAGAGTGGGAGGAGAGCCAGGCGACTTAGAAAAGAGCGGCAGCACCGGCAGCGCGCTCGAGAGGATGAATCCAACGCGAGGATTCAAAAACCTGCCTACCACTTCGGCGACGATCAAAGGCTTCAAGGTAATGCGCATGATCCGCAAGCGGCAATGCCTCACGTTTGAATCCGGTGCGGCGGGAGAGGTGCGTTTTGTGAAACGGCCCTTCCGCCTCGTCGCTTGATAAGCCCAGATGGAAGGGGCAAATTGCACCTCATGGTCGCCAATGCAACAGACCAATCCTCAGCCCGTGAAGGTGATCGCCGCCTCATCAGTGCCGACGATTGTCGACGTCAGAGTGACCGTCCCAGCGGCGTTGGTGATATATAGGGTGTCGCCGGACGCCGGGTTGGCTGAGGTGTTGTTCGCCCCGCATGCCAACGCCGAAGTGAAGACCACGGGCGAGAACCGCGGCAGCGAGGAGACTGGCTCGCCCCCATCTGGCGCCTCCATGATCCACTCGATGGACTGGCCGCTGAACGACGCGCCCGGCGGGGGAGCGAGCGTGATGGAGAAGTGCTGCCCCGTATCGCTGTTGCCGAAGGAGATGTATCCGGCCGTATTGTTGTTTGTGTATTGAACGGAGCAATACACCTCCTGGCCGGGGCTGACCGGGAAGTTCGTGATGTTCGTCTGCCAAATGTAGCCGGGCGAATTCGGTTGCGGCGGTGCGAACCACTCGTACCAGGCGACGTAGGCGGCCTGACCCTGAGCGTTCACCCGTTGCTCGACTCCGGCTTGCAGAACGTCGTTGGAATCGATGAAGCCGTCGATGCCGATCCAGCTCGATGAGTTCCAGCCGCCCTCAGTACCTTGCGCCTCGGACGGCTTGCTGACGGTCGGGATGAACCAGTAGCCAATTACCGTGGTCCATTTGCCGCCCCTGGTGCCCGCGCCGGCCCAGACGGTGCTGGAATACGTGCCCTCAGCCCGTTTTACCGGTGGCGCGCGCAGGTGGTGCGTCTTGCCGGTCTGCACCGCGAATTGCGGCACGATACGGTCTTCGGGCCGCCAGGTGCGCGACATCACCCGGTCCCACGCAGTGCGAAAGGCGGGGGGCGACGCGGCGTCCGGGCGCTTCCACAACAGCCCTGCGCGGACGAGGTCGCCCGCGCTTGCTTTATTGGGATCGAAGCTGCGGGCGGGCGCTGGCGTCGTGAAGACACCCGGAAGATGGGTGGGTTCGAGAATGTAGGGCGTGGCTGCTCGGAATTTTTCTTCGTCAAAGGTGAAGGTGGGCGATTCCGTTGTCTGTGTCATTGCGTCCTCCTAATCTAAGATTTCCAAGATGAGCTGACAGTTGTGAGCTTTCCTCCGCCGAGACCCAACCACAACTCTTACGACTGACCGTCGCAAATTGGCGCACGCCCTTCGCTTGAGCTTCGCGGCGCTGAGAAATCAGACAAAGTCGCGGAGTCCAGACGGAGGAAATTTGCTGGATTTTTCCGCTTTGCGCATCGGACAAATGTGGGAAGCGCGAGCGATATCGGCTTTGGCGTTTTGTCTTTTTCGCGAAATGCGGTGAGCGCCGCGAAAAAATCTTGTAAGAAATTCAGGCTCAACCGGACAAAAATGTTTCACGTGAAACCTTTTTGTCCGAGTCTGAGGTCAAGTCGGACAAAGGACGCGGAAAGCGGGCGCCCCGGAGCCCGCGACCTTTATGCTCGTTTCGCTCGCCATTCGCGATATTGTTTTTATCGATCAGCTCGACCTTGAATTTTCTCCTCGCTCGCGGCAGGTCGCTCGTCATCTTGAATAATAGTCTTGAAGGGCGGTCCGCGATTTGGGTCCGGCCCCTATTTTGCATAAGCCGAAGCGCGGCCTAACTTACAGAGTGGATGAGCAACGCGGCAGGCTTCCATGAGATGGTTCTCGGGCTCCCGGGCAAAAAACTTAATCTATGGCGTCATCCTGCTTTTGGTCATCAGCGTCGCCGCCATTCTAGCCTATATGTTCCACGGTTGGAGTTTCAGCGACGCTCTTTTTATGACCGTCGTAACGGTCTTCACCGTTGGCTATGACGAAGTCCGTCCGCTTGATACGGTCACGCTGCGCGCGACGACGATTACTTTGATCGTGCTCGGCTGCACGACGATGATTTACCTCACAGGAGCGCTCGTCCAGTTCATTACGTTCAACGAAATCCAGCATATTTTCGGGAATACCCGTATGAACAAACAGATCGAACTTCTCAAAAACCACACGATCATCTGCGGATTTGGCCGCATCGGGGCTATCCTCGCCAGGGAATTGCACGCCGGGAAGTCGGAATTCGTCATAATCGAGTCGAATAAGGATCGATTTGCCGAGGCGAAGGCGCTGGATTATTTGTGCATGCTTGCGGACGCCAATGAAGAAACTTCCCTAAAGCAAGCGGGCATTGACCGCGCGCGGGCGCTCGCAGCTGTCGTCTCTTCCGATCCTGTGAATGTGTTCGTCACGCTGACGGCGAGGAGCCTCAACGATTCGATTTTTATCGTCGCGCGAGGCGAAGAGCCCTCGACCGAGAAAAAACTGTACCAGGCTGGCGCCAATGCCGTCGTTCTCCCCGCCCATATTGGCGCCGAGCAAGTTGCCTCGATGATTCTTGCCCCGACAATCGCAAGCGCCATCCAATATTCCGACCGCCGCCGCCAGATGGAGCTCGATTTGCGCACCTTGGGGCTTGAATTGGTAAGCGCGGTTGCGGCGGAAGGAAGCGCCTTTGCAGGTCTTACGGTGGAGGAAATCGAGCGGCAGGCCGGCGGTAGTTTCCTTATCGCCGCCATTGAACACGCCGGCACGCGATTGGCAGACCGGCCGCTGCCATCGACCTGTATCAAGGCGGGCGATGGCGTAACAATCCTTTGCCGCATTGGACAGCCGCATCTTCTCGACAAATTCAGTGTGTCCCAGAGCGAGGCATGAAGCAGGTTCCAGCGCTATGCCTGCGGCCGTACTGCGCCAGGATGAGGATTCTTTCCAATTACAACCCGGATGATGCCGCATTGCCTAAAATTCAGCATGCAGCCTAATTTTTAGTCATTCTCCATTTCTTGATGGAGGACGAAGTGCTCGGCGCAATTCTAGAGAATCGTGGTTGGATTCACATCTTTCGCGACGCCGGAGAGCAGACTCAATCCGATTTTCAAACCTAATTCCGGAGTCTTCATCATGAAACTCGTCATCGCCGTTATCAAACAATTCAAGCTTGAAGAAGTGCAGGATGCGCTGACAAAACTTGGCGTCTACCGTTACACTGTCACCGAGTGCAAGCGCTTTGGGCCCCAGAGGGGGCATACAGTCATTCATCGCGGCAGCGAATTTGCTGTCACCTTTGTTCCGATGGTCACAGTGGCAATTACCGTGCAAGCGAGTTTCGTCGACAAAATCGTCGATACGATTGTTAAGTCGGCTCGCACCGGCGATAGCACCGATGGTGAAATTATTGTCACCGATATCGAGCGCACGACGCACATCGGCACGGGGATGACGGAGGTATAACGGGATATTGCGGTAGGGTTAAGCCGGGTTACGGATCAAACGCTGAGAGACGATCATGTTTTTTAAACCCAAGAATAGAATCTTCGCGATTTCTGTCTACTACGTCTTGTTTCTTGGGTTGGTGATGCTGCTTGTCGTCAGTCCATCCCTAGCGCAAGAGACTTATCCGGTGCCGCCCCCTTGCGACGCCAAGACGTTGACGGCTTGCGCCCCCAACTCCGGCGATACCGCCTGGATGATGACCTCGGTCGCGCTCGTTTTGATGATGACCATTCCGGGCCTTGGGCTCTTTTATGGCGGAATGGTCCGCAAAAAGAACGTCGCGGACACCGTCATGACGAGTTTTGCCATTACCTGTCTTATAACAGTGCTCTATGCCGCCGCCACTTACAGCCTGGCTTTCCGCGCCGGCACGCCTTTCATCGGCGGGCTCGATCGCCTCTTTTTGCAAGGAATTTTGAGCGATATCGAGGTGGGCGTCGGCAATCCCAATCCCCTCGCGCCGACGATTCCAGAGACAGTCTATCTTTGTTTTCAAATGACATTTGCGATTATTACGCCCGCGCTCATCGCGGGGGCCTTCGCCGAACGCATGAAATTCTCGGCGATGCTCTGGTTCATCGGGCTATGGGCGGTCGCCGTCTATACACCCGTCGCACATTGGGTCTGGGGACCGGACGGATTCCTGAATAGCTCGAATAACGAGGCCCGTTTCAAGGTCCTCGACTTCGCCGGAGGAACCGTCGTCCATGTCAACGCAGGTGTCGCAGGCCTCATCTGCGCCCTGCTGCTCGGAAAGCGCAGGAACACCGGCCCGGCGCACAATATCGTTCTTACATTTATCGGTGCCTCACTTTTATGGGTTGGCTGGTTTGGCTTCAACGCCGGATCGGCGTTAAGCGCGGGAATGCAGGCGGGCATGGCAATGACGGTGACGCAAATCGCCACTGCCGTGGCGGCACTCACCTGGATGTTCGTCGAATGGGCGCATCGGCGCAAGCCAACCCTGGTCGGCATTTGTACGGGCGCGGTGGCAGGTCTCGTTGCCATCACTCCGGCGTCTGGCTTCGTTGGGCCGGCGGGGTCGATGGTGATCGGCGTGGCGGCGGGCGTGCTATGCTATGCTGCAGTCACATGGCTCAAAACCCTGTTCCGTTACGACGACGCGCTCGATTGCTTTGGCGTCCACGCGGTCGGCGGCGCGACCGGCGCCATCTTGACCGGAGTCTTCGCCGTCAAGGACTACGGCGGCACGGCGGGGCTCATGGAAGGCAATGGCCATCAAGTCATCAACCAATTGATCGGTGTCGGCATCGTCGCGGCGTACGATGCGATTGTTTCTTTCGTCATCCTCAAACTCATCGACAGCACTCTGGGACTGCGGGTTGAAAGTGACGTTGAGATCGAAGGTTTGGACATTACGCTGCATGGAGAAGCCGTACAGTGAGCCGCGATGTTGGATTTTGGCCGAGTATGAAGCATAAGCCGCACTCATCTCGGCCTTTGCCTGACCAAGCTAGCTCAAAGTGCTTGGTAGGGCCTGGAGCAGCATGAAGAGGAAAGCTCCTGTATCTCTATAGCCTTCGCTGCGCCCGGTGATCGAGTCCCCGACTCCTGCCGCTAGCCAGAGGTCACGGTGACCCCTTCTTCCGGTTGAGCAACGTCGCTGATCGCTGTCGGAGCCCGCGTCCTTGCACCTAAAGGATCCCAACAAGGCAATCTCAGTTCTTAATCGGGATTCGAATCACGATTCCCCCCATCACATCGCTCAATTTAAAGTTGTTGCGCGGGCTATCCTTGTGGTTATTATGGCAGGTTACGCATGCTTGTGTGATAGCTTTATCAGCATACACTGCGGTAAAGTATTTTACGCCCCCCAGCTCTTCATTTGCGTAATACGCCTCTTTCGGATGATCGACTACTTGTTGGAGGCCTTTCTTTTCAACGTCGGTGGTTGGCCCATTTTGCTTATTGATCGGCCAAAGGGAGAGCAGGGCATAGCTAAAATTGTCTGTCTTATCGGCGACGGCCTCGGCGCCCATTCGGAAAAACTGAGCCGGCAGGGGGAGCGCTTTATCGTCCTTCCAATGTTCGGTCGCCCTGATTACCTTCTCCTGATCCTGCAACCTGTTCACCACCTCTTTGGCGTACACGGTGCGATCTGCCTCCATCACGGCATGCAATGCATCCGCCATGTCCTTGGCACCGACCACACCGCCTGATTTGTCGCCCCCTGCACCTGTCAGGGCTAAAACGACCAATATGCCGAATCCAGTCATCGATATTGCTCTCATCCACCTCATCTTCGGTCCTCCTCCAAATGTGTTGTTTTGTTATCACCGCAGGCTGGTTCAGTGGTGGTAGAAGCTGTGTTCTCCTTGAGACATTGTTTAAGTCTTTGTTCAACCCAGTCCAAGCTCTTTACGTGCTGTGTGGGGGTACCGTTGAAGTTGTTTTCAATTAACCTTTGGTCCGCGAGGGCGTCAATGGAAAACCCGAGGCCGTGACAATCCATGCAAACGCTTCGGATCATTTTCTCGTTCGGCCGCAAATTGGCATTCTGATTATGTTGGACTTGTATTGCCTCGATGTCTAAGTCTTCTTGCTTGTGCACCTCGCGCGGCAAATGACAGGTCGCACAGGATACGCCGGTACCCTCCGGTGCCCGCCCGGAAATTTCTTCCTCCCATAGTCGAAAGTGCTTTGTCAATTTATAGGCACGGCTGTGCGCGTCATCGTGGCAAGTGAGACAAGTCTGCACCGCGGCTTGGCGCGTGTCGAAACGATGTGCCTTATGGCAGGTGTTGCAGGTAAGCGGGTCTTCGGCGTTGTTTTTCATTGGAAGCCGAGCCATGGACGGCTGCATAGGATCAAGTCCTTGGGCGAGGCGCATGCCATGTTTGCCCGCCAAAAAGCCTTGTACTGTCTCCTCGTGACAATCCTTACACACACTGTAGTCGACGCGGTCGCGCCAAACGGGTGCCTCACTGTCGGCTTGCATGACACTGTGGCAAGCTAGACAATTCACATCGGCACGGGCGTGAGCTGAACTTTCCCAATCTTCTATTGTCCCAAGGTAGGATTGCATATCCTTAAAATAAGGTCGCGCATCCGCATCAAGGGATGTCAAAGGAACGATAGGATTTTGGGCCCTCGCGCCGAACACTTCACCTGAGTTGCGTAACGGCACATGCGGATTTTCCTTCAAATTCGGTTCGTTCAAATGCTTGGTTAAAAAATCCTCGTACAGAGCGCGGTTATCGTGATAGTTGTGGCAGCCGCTAGAGGCGCAGGTATTGAAATCGAGACCGGCGTGACTCGGGCGATCCTCTGCGATCTTGCTATGGCAGAGAAAGCAAAAATCATTTGGTTGCGTCACTCCCATTGCGTGCGTGTCGTCCGGCCGGTGTTCGCGATGACAGGTGATGCAGAGGCGGGCATCGAGGAGTTCTACACGGCTGGCGTTGCGCGGGTTGGTGAACTTACGCCTGGGATGAGAATCCTCGGATGCCTTCAATGCGTCGCCGTGACAGGAAAGGCATGCCTCCTGTTTGATGCCATTCATAGGGTCATGACAAACGTCGCAGGCGATTTCGATCTGGTGATGTCCCGAAGTGGTTCCGGCGGGAAGAAAAATAGCCTTGGTCAGCAAGGACTGGTTGTGTCCAAGCAGTGCGTATGCGAGGCAGGAACTCAAAAAAAGTGTCAATAGACTCCAATAAATCCATAAAGCATGTTTGCGTGCGGCTAAAAATAGACGCATGATACCCATCATTCTTTTTTTATTACTCTACATTCTTATTTTTATAGACGTCCCAACACTTCTGAACGCGTGCCTTCTAGACCTTGGATAGCGGCGGCGATGTCTTCTTCCGCCACGCGAAGGTCCCGCAGCACGTTCTCTAGGTGGGCGAGGACCCAGTCGAAATGCTGGTCACTCAGGCCAAATTTCAAAAGAGGGGTGTGGCATTTGCCCAAATCGATATCCGGATTTTTGGGGCCTCCGAGGGCCATCCTGACAAACATTTTTTGCTTGTGGCGCAACCGGTCCAGATCGGTATCTTCGAAGAAGCGGCTGATGCGGTTATCAGCCAAGATTTTTCTGTACAGAGCATCGACGGCAGCATCCACGGCGTCGGGACCCAATCGATCATAAAGAGAGGTTTTTGGTTTTTGTAAAAGCCGTCCCAAGTATTTCAGCACGCGCGCCTCTCAAAAGTAGTAAGAGGAAAGGATATGAAACGTGAGTAGAACTGGCAGCGGCCAAAAGAGGAATGCGTGATACCTTGTCCAATTGGATAGCATTCGACCTTGCATGACCAAACTCGTCCCCGCTATTGCGCCGGACAAGCAGATGCCCAAGAAGAAAAACATCAAAGCAACATTGAGGGGGCTTCGTCCCAAATGCAGCCCGGTGTGGACGCCCAATAGAATGAGCGCGGCGATGCCAATTAGAGTGTGCATTCGCCGCCACTTGCCAAATCTGACAAAGTTAATCCAGCGCTTGCGCAATGACAGGGTCACCGCCAAAAAACTCAAAGATAGCAGACCGTAGCCGCTCGCTTGTCTCCAGGAGCGATCCTGCCATAGGATTTCGGGATGCCATTGCCCGCGAACCGAACCGGCGGCGGGCCAATGTGGCAGCCCGACGATCAAGAAGACGAGGAGAAGAGCCACAGCGCAAGCAACGGCAAAGCTTTTCCTTTCGATCGCTGCTCCGGCCGCGCCTACGCCGAGCAGCGCGGCGAGAAGAGGCTTGCACTTGCCGCATCCGGTCCCGGCTCCGGTCTTGCCGCTCAAGTTCTCGATTGTTGTCTGGCCCTCCTGGAGGACACGGCTCAGGGCTCCCCGGCTGATGCCTCTGCAGTTGCACACAGTCGTTCCCGCTGGCCACTCCGCCACGGGCAGCGGGCGTTGGGCTAGCCACGGGTTTCCGGACTCCCGGAAACGCCGCTGTTGCCAGGGCCACAGCCGCCGGCCCCGTTGGGCAGCTTCCTCGATCTGCCATAACTCTGGCCACTCACCAACGGCGATCGCGCCCTGCACACGTCCTCTGTGCAACAAAAGCTTGCGGTATCGCAGAGATTGTGGGTGGTCGTATTCAAGTTCGTCATATTGGGGAGGGTCGACTTCCAGCCGGCTAACAGTGACCGCAGGAAGCTCGACACCCTTGAGACGCGTCACAATCACCCGTTGCTTGAAGCGAGACTTGCCTCCAAGAATGTGCTTTGCGGCGACCGCGGCGTGATCGAAACCGGTACCGAGCAGCCCGTAGACGCGCCCGCGATGTTCGGCGCAATCCCCCACTGCATAGATCATCGGGTCGGAGGTCTGCATGTGGTCGTTGACCTTGATGCCGCGCCCGATGCGAAGCCCGGCCGTCAGTGCCAAATCCGTCACTGGTTGAACGCCGGTCGCGACCACGATCGTGTCACATTCCACGACCTGACCGCCAAACATGCGAATCCCGTTCACCGCTTCCTCGCCCAGGATCTCTTCAGTGCGGTCGAGGACCACCTCGATGCCCAGGGCCCGCATATGCGCCAGGACCATGACGCTGCCCTTGGCATCCATTTGGCGGGCGAGCAAGCGCTGAGTTTGAACAATGCAGACCTCGGCACCCATCTTGCGCAAGCCGCAGGCTACTTCCACCCCGAGAACGCCTCCACCCATGACGGCTATTCGGTGGCTTTCCTGGCGCCGGATCGTCAACGCCTCGACATCCGCTTTGTGGCGAAACGTCAATACATTCTTGAGATTTATTCCGGGGATGTCCGGCAAGAAGGCGCGCGCGCCCGTCGCGATCGTTAAAAAGGAATAAGGTTGCTGCCTTCCACCGAGATCGGTAACCGTGCGCTCCGCTCGGTCAATGGCGCTAATCGCGCTGTGGTGGCGGATGTATTCACTTCCTGTCCTGCCCGGTACGGCGTTCTCGATATCGACCCAATCTAATTCTCCGGTCAAAACCTTTACGAGGTTGATCCGGTCGTAAGGCGTCGACTGCTCCCCCTCGAACACGACGATCGGGATTTTGGGGGCGCGGCGCAAAAGCTCTCGCGCCAGACGGTCCCCCACCGGGCCGCTGCCGATGATCACGATGGGAAGCTCGTGATTGACAGGCAAAGGACGACGACTTTTCTTCATCCGCACCCCGCAGAGAGGGATTTGGTGTACAGCTTTTTTCTTGGAGGAGTTTTTTCGGGATCTCGCGGATGGGGGTCGCTGTTAATGCACGGTCCAATCGTGGCTAACGGCTCTTTCGTAGCGTCTGCCCTTACCCCGTTTCGCAGTCGCGAGAAAAAGCTTTTCAATTGCTTTCCTCCTCCTTTGCCCCAAGCTTCTAGCTGGCTGGTGGCGAGAGCCAACATATCCTGGACGGCTAGGGAAGTCATTAACTTCGTCATTGCCATCTTTCGGAACGAAGCCCGCGCCGGACAGTCTGACTTCCACCATGCTGAGTGGAGCTAATCTTTCGAATGTTCGTTAGTCTGACATTTAAGCGGTATCGGCTGTGACAAAACGCGCGGCGCGACCGGTGCCATCTTGACCGGAGTCTCGCCGTCAAGGACTACGGCGGCACGGCGGGGCTCATGGAAGGCAATGGCCATCAAGTCATCAACCAATTGATCGGTGTCGGCATCGTCGCGGCGTACGATGCGATTGTTCTTTCGTCATTCTCAAACTCATCGACAGCAATCTCGGGCTGTTGCAGGCGACGTTGAGAGCGAGCGTTGGGACATCACGCTGCATGGGGAAGCCGTGCAGCGAGAGGCGCGGTATCCGAGTGCGCCGCACCCTTGTAACTTGCTGTTGTTGTAGAGTTCAATTGCGGGATAGTTTCAGAACTTCTGCGACAGTCCGGCGAAAAACCCCCGCCGCAGCCCGTATTGCGGCGCGAACACGCCAATGCCGCTTCCGCTCCTGATCTGGTACAGGGTGTCGAAGACATTCACCACGTCGAGGCGCATGGTGAAAGGCTGCAGGTTCCACCCTTTGAACTCATGCGTCATTCCAACATTGAACTGCGCATAAGGCTGTTCTTGGCCGATGTTGGCGTCGCCGGTACGCAAGCCACTGCCGTAGAACATGTCGGCGCTGAATCGTGTGCCCTCCCACAGATAGGATAGACCTGCGGAGCCGGTGAGAAACTGGCAGTGGTCCGTGTAGATGAAGTGGCTTTGGACGTACTGGAACACCGTCAGGCCGCCGAGATCGGCGAGCGGCGTTGAGTTATCGAAGAGATATTGGTTGGACACAACATCGTTTGCTCTCTGCTGGGCGGCGGCAAAATTAGCATAAGCCTGGAAATTGCCGCTGGTGAATTTCCCCTTGAGCTCGACGCCTTCATTATAGCCCTTCGCGTAGTTGAAGGCGCTCAAGACCAGCGCTTGGCCGAAATTTCCATTGTCGATGAGGTCGTTTGCAATCTTGTAATAGGCGTCAAGCCCGACCTCGAGAGTGCCGCAGTCGCGCTCCCCGGCGGGAGGCTCTGCCAACATCAGCGGCGCCAAAGTACTGCATCCCATTGGAATCTTCTGGGACACGCCCGCATCGAAATAATGGGACCGCTCCGGCTGTACAGGATCCGCGAGAAACTGCGAGGGCGCGCCGGTCGTGTTGCGAAACAATGTAATATTGGCCGGCGCCGCCTCGACGAGCACCGGCGGGGTGAAATTGCGCGCGTAGCCGGCATGCCAAATCGTATTCTCGGACGGCTTGTAGGTAAAGCTGAGGCGCGGGCTCAACTGGTCGGCATCGACATATTGATACATCTGGTCGAAGCGCAGGCCGGCATTCATTATGAGTTGATCGGTGATTTTCCACTCGTCCTGAGTGTACACGCCCAAAAGCCAGCCAACCTTGGAGGTGAAATCGCGGATTCCCTCAGGCGGCCCATTATCGGTGCCGTTGCAAAGAGTACAGGGTTCGACGATAGAGAAATTGTTCACCGCGGCCTGTTCAGCGCTGACGGTGAAGCCGGCACGAACAGTATTGGCGGAGTTGAGCTTGTACGATCCGTCGCCCTGGAGGCCGTTGGTGTAGGACTGGCGGGTAATGTTCGACGCAATGCCGTTCAACAGCAGGTCGCCGATGACATCTGGTGTGAATTGGAGGTTGTTGTAGCGGGTGAAATAGGCGAGCTGCCCATCAAAGCCGTTGATTGATTTCTGCAGCGCCAGCACTCCGTAATGGGTGACCTCGACCTGATTCTCATTGAGCAATGCCGAATTGAAATTAGAAACTCCATAGGCGGTGGTGACCGGCGGATTGCCCATCTGCCCGACCGGCTGGCCGGGGACGTCTGGGATCTGATATGCATTGATTGCGGTTCCCATGAGGAGGGTCAGGCGGGTGCTGTTGTCGAGGAAGGCCGACATATAGCCGAAGCCTTTTTCCTGCTGTGAGAAATCATGGATGGGGGTGACGCTCGGAGCAGCGTTTTCGATCCCTTCCAAATTCTGCACATAGCGCCCGGTGAAATAGTATTGGACACCCAGGAAGCAGTCCGCAGGGGGCGTTGCGGGAGCGGACACGGGGGTATCGCAAGTGCTTCCGGACGTGCCACCATATTCCAGGAGCGGCGTGAAGGTTCCGCGACTGCCGCCATAGGGGCTGATGCTACCGCTGTCGTTGAAGACGTTTTGGCGAGTCGTGATATCGACGAGACCGACCGTGCGTAGCCCGAACTCGGCTGGCAGCGCGCCGGTGACGAGGGAGATGCTGCCGATCAGATTGGTTTCCAAAATACTCCCAAAGCCGGTGACGCCATCGGGCAGCATGACGCCATTGATCCGGTATTGCACATTGGCGTGATCGTTGCGAACGTGGAGCAGGCCGCTCGCCGCGGAATCCTGCGAAACACCAGGCGCCTCCAGCAGTACTTTCTCGACCGGCTGATTGACGCCTTGGGGTAGCGACTGGATGTCGTCGTGGCTGATCGAGTAGGAGGTGGTGCCAACGGTCGTGAAGAGATCGCTGCGCAAGGCATCGAAGATCTTGGCTTTTTCCGTCAACTCACAGGCGGCGCCCGCTTCCGGCGTCTCGCTTTCCGGTTGGGCAGCCGCCAAACCCGGTTGCGCTGTCGCCTGGTTCTTGGGGGCGACCACGTCCACGGTCGGCAAGGCAATAGGCGTTGACCCAGGATCGCTCGAGGCCAGATCGTGCGGCTCAGGCGCGGGACTTTGCGCCAAGGCGGGAGCGGCTGCAAGGGCAATGATGCAACCGTAAAATTTCCCTCTCAAGGCCAACAAAACTAATCCCCGTTCTCAGGTATTTTATTCCCGGTCGTTTGAAGCCTATTTTTGCGATGGACGTAAATGTTGCGTACGCCGCTTATAGAACTTCGATGAGTCCGTGGTTGTCGCAGTGACCGCCGTGGGGATGGTGCAGCGTTCCGTCGACCAAATAATCGATATGATCGCCGTGCGGGACCGCTAGATGACCACAGCCGGGACCATGCACGTGGTGCGCTTCATGGCCCTCGTGCCAGAACTCCTGCGTGCAGCAATTGGGGTTCTTGGCGCTGACCTCGATCACATGCTCCTCGACGACATCGCCATTCTGATAGTGCAAGTGACCGTCGTGAAGATAATCGACGTGATCGCGATGACGGATTGCGGTGTGGCCGCAACCAGGACCGTGCCGATGCGGATGATTGAGAAGGCTCTCTGTCATGATCGCTTCCTCTCTTTCCTTGTAACTCTTTGGGTAGGCGACTTTTTCGCAGGCGTACTCGATGGCATTGTCGATGATGTTCAGAATGTGGGTATCAGCGAGGGAATAGACGGCCGTCTGCCCGACCCGCCGTCGGTTCAGCAAGCCAGCTGTCAGCAAGACTTTCAGGCGGGCCGACGTCGTCGTGATCTTTTCTTTTTCAAGCTCGGTGAGGAGGCTGACACTCATCTCGGCATGAGCAAGGCGCAGCATCATTCTTAATCGATGGGGATCGGCGAGCGCCTTCAGGACCCTGGCAGCCAATTCGAGCTGGCGACTGGAGGAGGCAGAGGTCATGGAGGAGCCTATAACAGTATTCCATTGATTTATGGAATAATGGATAGTCTGTCAAGAGAGCGCCTCCGAGAAACTCAAGACCTTCGGGAATCGCAGGAAAGCGGCCAATGGCGTTACTTGCGATTTTTCACCCCTAGGGCCCATGCCCTTCGGATGATTCACCGTTCCTTATTTTTCTGGTAGAATTTTTTTACTCAACTCGAACACATCATCCGCGCGGCGAGCCGAATTTCGGATGACACGGAGATTGTCGTTATCGGCAGTCCGTCCGTTCACGCGCAGGACATGAACCTTCGTAGTCCCAAAAAAATTGCCATCGCGGCCGACGGTGAGCCCACTATCGGGACATACCCCATCGCTCGGGTAAGCTGGAAAAGCATATGGGGTTAGAATTACATTGAAACGTGAAGGTAAAGGTGGTCGATATTTCCCCGCCCTTTGACGAAACTTGGTGCCGCCTAGCCGCAGGGGTTGTGACCGGCCTCATCCTCGGCAGCTTTGTAACGATGCTAAGTTACCGTGTGCCGCGCCGCCTCTCGATCGTCTGGCCTGGCTCGCATTGTCCTGCCTGTAAGACGAGGCTCAAGCCGCGCGATCTGGTGCCGGTGGTGTCATGGGCCGTGCAGCGGGGCAAGTGCCGTTATTGCGGCACCTTCATCGGCTGGCGTTATGTCCTGATCGAAATTGTTCTCGCGCTGGCGGCAGCGGTGGCCTTCGTCTTCTTCGGCTTCACGCTTTTGCTGCTCATCTTGCTGGCTCTGATCGTGACATCGGTCACGGCACTCGTCATCTGGCTGGAGGGCCAAAGTATCGGAGTTTCCAAAGTTGGCCGTTAAGCGCGGCCTTGTTGCAATCCTTGGGATACTGCCCACCGCGCGCTGAAGCGTCTGAGCGATCTGGCGCGAGACTCAAAACGCTGCCCACGGCCTCGGTGACCATCAAGGGCTCCGAGATCATGCGCATGATCCGCAAGCGGCAATGCCGCGTGCTTGAATCCGGTGGGAGAAGTGCGTTTTGTGAACCGGCTCTTCAGCTTTGCCGCTTGATAAACGGCACTGTTGCGTTAGCGAGAAACCCCTCAAGTCGAGGCAAAAATTCCTAGCAAAAACAATGGGCGATTTTGTAGATTTTCGGCCAAAGCGGCTTAATGCAACAGAGCCATCTGCAATGAATGGAACAATACGTTCTCTGTCGGGCGGTTTCGTTGCTGCTCAAACTATGGTACACAGCATGATGTTGATCGGAGAGCGAACATCATGGGTCTGAACTCGACCTTGTTCCGCGGGGATCAAGCGCTGGAAGCCTGTCTTGTTCATGATAACGCGCACCTTACTAGGGGCGCCGTCGGCGACCATGTCACGAAAATACATAGTGCGCTGGTCGCCCTCGACAACGCTACGATTGACGTCGCCGAGGTACAGGAAAAGCGCTACGGACCCTCGACGGCCGCGGCGGTTCTTGCCTTTAAGCGCAAGCGGCGGATCATTAATTTCAGTTACGAGACCCGAGCGGACGATATCGTCGGCAAAATGACGATCGCAGCGATGGACCGTGAGATGCTGACGAACCAGATTCTTTCGGTGGTGAACACGACCTAAGTACGAGCGGCGGCAGCGGCGAGACCAAAGCCGCGCTCAACTTCGCAAGCCACATGGGGAGGCGGCGTCGACGCCTTTCCTTCGCTTTTCAACTGCGGCGCAGCGCTGACGAGGCGACAGACCGGCTGACGACGAGCGGCAAGAAGCCAGCCTCTGCTATATTATCGTGCTTTGCGCCATCGCGGCAAAGAAGGTCATTCGCCCGATCTTTTGATGAGTGTCCGGCGCGAAGTTGACGAATTTGAATTGAACTTCCGGCAGATAGAGCCATCCAGGCGTCCGACCGTGGGGTGGCGGGATCTGTGAGACCACACGGCCGACTCCCTTTGGCGGCGTTGTCAGCGTTTTCAAACTTCCGATAATGAACGGACTGTCGAAGTCGGTCGCTTCGACGACCAGGCGCGACGAACCGAAAGTTCGAATAAACAGTCGCATCCCTTCGATCCCGCGAGAGAAGCTCGAGACGCCGATGCGCCCGACATGGCCGTCGGCGGTCTTGCCTGTGACGACCGTGCGGACCGCGGCAATTATCGCTGATAGCGTTTCCATGGGCTTCGTGGCGAACATATACTCGGGCGACGAGCCCCGGTAAGCGGCGTCCCTCATAAAGGGAACGATTAAGGGCGTCGCGGGACGAACCCCTGCAAGCTGCCCGCCGTTGATGCCGACCCAATCATATTTTCCGATCCATCCCCCGGTAAATGCGGAATAATCCTCATCCCGCGCCCACACCTTGCCTTGGTTTGTGGGGGGCGGATGGAAGTATATCTGTACGTTGTCAAAACCCTTTATACCATCAGCAATCGAGACACCGATCCAATATATCTGTCCGTCTTTTGTCATCTCAAATAGGAATCTACGTATCACTGTAGTAAGGGGCTGCTGATGGAGGTATGTATTTACAAGAGATACCGAGACAATCTGATTCTTAAACCGGTGCGGCTTCGGACTTGCTGGAGGAGCGTCAACTTGTCGTATTTTGATAGTCATGGAACTCTCTAGATGCGACAGCGCTTGTCCGAGACGCGGCGATGCGCGACTCTCGACCGGTGGGCAAACCCTCGACGCCCAAGTTGCGGCCTTAAGGGCCGTCGGAGCGCAGCCCGTCGTTCGCGAACGGCCAGCGAGGCAAAGACCGACCCGAATTGGCGGCGCGCCCCTCGCTTAAGCTTCGCGGCAAAAAAACAAATCGGACAAACTCGCGGCGGCCGAACGGAGCAAATTTGCTGCTTTTTTCCAGCTTCCGCATCAGACGCATGTAGGAAGCGCGGACAATATCGCGTCGGCGCTTTGTCTTTTTCGCGGGTGCGATGTCCAAACCTAACAACGGTTGAATTGAAGCTCTCGTGCAAGACGGAACCGGGCGCAGTCCGTCAACCACGCCCGGAAGATTCGAAATGTAATAATTAAACGCGGTGCGCGGAGCACAGGCGTGATATTCACGCAATATCACTGGACGAAGACCGCCTCCGTCGTGTCGTACCGTTGGTGTTTCCAATCGAGACCGTCACAGTCACTCGGTCGCGCTCACGACGCATTTCGGCCGTGGGCAATGCATGCCTGATAGAGCAAGAAATGCATGACCATCCGCGTTTTCGTCGATGCTGAAGATACCGCCGCCCGCCGTGTAGCCCCCAAACCGCCCGGTTCCACCCACGATGTCATAGAGACCATTCGTGGTAGACGCGCCAGACGGCTGCAAGCAGCGGTAATCAACGAGGTTGTACACCAGGGTACTGCCGTCGGACGCCACGATCTGGGCCCGGCGGTACTCGGTGTTACAGTTGGCGCCACCAAAACCAAATTGTGGGACGCTGGGGACCGTGGCGAACGTGCTGCCAGAGACTGGCGAGCTTAATGGCTGCCAGACCCCGCTCCCGAACGGTTCCCCCTCTATGTAGAAGGGCGCCGTGAAGCTGGCACGTACGCCAATGACGTTGCTAATCCCGACGTTCTTAAGCTCGGTAGATTGTGCTTGAACGGGGGTGACCGAAACGGCGACGGCACTTACAACGGCGAGCAGCGCAGTTGGTAGCGCGGCTAGCCACCGCGATTTCAGAATCGTGCTTCTTTCCATATACATACTCCTTTCTCTGACCTGGGCATGTTGCATTGAGCTTAGCCGTGCCAATCGAACAAACTCGTGGCGGCAGGACGGAGCAAAGATTGTTTTATTTTTCCGCTTTGCGCATCGGACAAATGTGGGAAGCGCGAGCGATCCCAGCTTTGACACTTTGTCTTTTGCGCGGCTCTAATGAGCCCGACTAAAAAATCTTGTAAGAAATTCAGGCCTAATCGGACAAAAATGTTTCACGTGAAACCTTTTTGTCCGATTCTCAAGCCATATCGGACAAAGGGCGCCTTAAGCGGGCGCCCCGGAGCTCCCGGCTAAATGCTCGTTTCGCTCGCCATTCGCGATATCGTTCTTATCGATCAGCTCGATCTTGAATTTTCTTCCGGCCTCACGATCCTCACGGGCGAGACGGGCGCGGGCAAATCGATTTTGCTCGACGCTTTTGCCTTGGCGCTCGGCGCGCGCGGCGATGGCGGCCTCGTCCGCCACGGTGAGCCACAAGGACAGGTGACGGCGGCTTTCGAACTCGCCACGGATCACCCGGCGCTCGTTCAAGCGAAAGCGCAGGAGATCGAAACAGACGGCAGCTTGATCCTGCGCCGGATCCAGCTCGCCGATGGCCGCAGCCGCGCCTTCATCAATGATCAGCGGGTGACGACGCAGGCCTTGCGCGCCATCGCCCAGGAACTCGTTGAAATTCATGGCCAGCATGATGATCGCGCGCTGGTCGATTGCGGCACGCACCGCGGATTGCTCGACGCGTTCGGCGGCCTCGCCGCGGAGACAGAAAAGGTGCGGGCGGCATTCGCGCGGCGGCGGGACCTCAAGGCCGAGTACCAGCGCGAGCTTCAGCGGGTGGAGAAGGCGCGCACCGAAGCTGATTATTTGCGTCACGCCGCCTCCGAACTTGAAGGACTTGCCGCTCAGCCGGACGAAGAGCAGGCGCTCGCTGAGCGCCGCATCCTGATGATGCAGGCGGAGAAGGTATCGGGCGAGCTTCGTGATGCGCAGGCTTCGGTCACCGGCGATGGCTCAGCCCTGCCCGTGCTCGCCGCCGCGCTGCGCCGGCTCGAGCGGCGGCAGGCGCAAGCGCCACATCTCATCGCGCCCGTCGCCGAGGCCCTCGATGCGGCGCTGACGGCGCTTGACGGCGCCGGGCGCGCCCTGGACCAGGCCTTGCGGGAGGCCGAGTTCGACCCCAAGGAATTGGAGCGCGCGGAAGAGCGGCTCTTTGCCTTGCGGGCGGCGGGGCGCAAATATTCGGTCTCCGTCGATCAACTGCCGGTGACGCTCGCAAGCTTTGTTGAAGAGCTGGCTTGCCTTGATGCGGACGAGGTCCGGGTGAAAGAGTTGGCGAAAGAAGTGGAGGGGGCGGAAAGGACCTATCGAGCGGCGGCCGCCGCGCTTTCAGAGGCGCGCCAGCATGCCGCCCGCAAGCTTGATGCCGCCGTCAACGCCGAGCTTCGTCCGTTAAAACTCGAAGGCGCGGTTTTTTCGGCGCAAGTTCAAGCGGGAATGGAAGGGGCCGAGGGCCGCGACGAGGTGGAGTTTTGGGTCCAGACAAATCCGGGCACCAAACCGGGGCCTCTCATGAAGATCGCCTCGGGCGGCGAGCTCGCCCGCTTCATGCTCGCTTTAAAAGTTGTGTTGGCGGGACGCGGCTCGGCGCCAACACTCGTTTTTGACGAAATCGACACGGGCGCGGGCGGCGCGGTGGCGGACGCCATTGGCCAGCGCCTCGCCAGGCTCGCATCGCGCGTGCAAGTCCTCGCCGTCACGCACGCGCCGCAGGTGGCCGCCCGCGCCGGGAGTCACTTTCGTATTGCGAAGGGCGCCGCCGACAAGGGCCGCCGCATGGCGACCGCCGTCGCCAAACTCGAGGATCCGGCGCGGCGCGAGGAAATCGCCCGGATGCTCGCCGGGGCGACGATCACCGAGGAAGCGCGCGCCGCTGCGGCAAGCCTTCTCGCCGGCGGTTTTGAGCCCCGGCCTCCACAAGGATCAGAAAAGCCGGCAAGGCCGAAGGCGGCGCGATCATCAAAGGTTGGTTCTTAAACGGGCGAGGCTAGCCTAGAGCGATACGCCGCCAAGAAGGTAGGAACGATAGACACGGTCTCTTTTTGCTTATCGCGTTGGACACACCGCTGCAGTCCGTAAGGCTCGGATAAGCCGGCTCGCATCGAGGTCCGAGGCCTCAAAACGACGTTGGTGCTTGATAGTCGGATGCGATGACCCTCGACAGCTGTTGCCTGATGGCCGGCGCACGTTACGTCTGGCCCATGACCCATCCAGCCGGAGCGCTGGAACTAGGCCCATGATGCTGAGTCTGGCCAATGTCTGCGAAGATTGGCATGATACGCCCCATGCAACAGCGACCTTCCTCGCCCGGCAAAAGCCGACGCCCTGGCCTGGCCGTTCTGGCAGCGATTGCCGCGCTCGCTCTCGCGGGCTGCGGCTCCAAAAACGCCTACGTGCCTCCGCCGCCTCCGAAAGTCGTCGTCGCGCAGCCCGTGCAGGAGCCGGTGACGCTGTATGCCTTTTTGACCGGCAACACCCAGCCGTTCAACTCCGTGAATCTGGTCGCGCGCGTCCAGGGCTATTTGGAATCGATTGATTACAAGGATGGCGCCGCGGTCACGAGGGGAACGCAACTCTTCGGCATAGAGCGCGACGTCTATCAGGCGCAACTTGATCAGGCCAAAGCGCAATTGGCTCACGACGAGGCGGTGCTCGCACAAGCACAAGCCAATCTGATCCGCTACCAAACGCTGCTAAAGCAGAATTCAATTGCACGGCAACAGGCGGAGGACCAAGCCTTCGCCGTGCAGCAGAACAAGGCCACTGTCGAACTTGATAAGGCCAACGTCGACACTGCAACCATCAACCTTGGATATACCAGGGTCCTGGCGCCCTTCGACGGCATCGCCACCAACCATCAAGTCGATGTTGGCGCGCTCGTCGGTGTGTCCGGACCGACTACGCTCGCAACCATCGTCCAGACCGACCCGCTCTACGTCTATTTCACGGTGAGCGAGCCGCAAGTTTTGGCGTTCCGGAGAAGCAACGCCGAGGCGGGGCACCCGATCAGCTCGACGGACCTGGCGCGCCTTTCGAGCATGCCGGTCGAGATCGGCCTGCAGGGTGAGGAGGGTTATCCTCACAAAGGACATCTGGACTACGTTTCGCCGCAGGTCGACGCGGCGACTGGCACGCTGACGCTGCGCGCCCTGTTCGAAAACAAGGACCACGCGCTGCTGCCGGGCCTCTTCGTACGCGTCCGCGTGCCGATCGGGCAGCAGGAGAAGGCGCTGCTGACGCTCAACAGCGCGATTGGGACAAGCCAGGAGGGCAGCTATCTACTCGTGGTCGGCCCGGACAATGTCGTTCAGCGAAAAATCGTCACAACCGGACAAAAGCAGGGTCAGCTCCGGATCATCGAATCCGGACTCGATCCCGGCGACTGGATCGTGACCGAAGGCGTTCAGCGGGCCTTTCCCGGTGCCAAGGTCGAGCCGCGACGATCCGAGCTGGCGTCGGTCGCGGCCGATTCATCGGACACCGCTAAGACGAACGTCTCCGACCCGGCGCCGAAATGAAACATCGGGAGGGACCGGCATGATCTCGCGCTTCTTTATCGATCGGCCGGTGCTCGCCAACGTACTGGCGCTGGTCTTCGTCCTGATCGGCCTCGTCTCGCTCATTCAATTGCCGACCTCCCAATATCCGAATGTCGTCCCGCCGACCATACAGGTGACGACGACGTACCCCGGCGCGAGCGCGAGGACCCTGGTCGACACCGTCGCCCTGCCGATCGAGCAGCAGGTCAACGGCGTCGAGAACATGCTCTACATGCAGTCGACGAGCGCAAGCGACGGCACCTATAACCTGACCGTTACCTTCGCCATCGGCACCGATCCCAACGAAGCGCAGATCCTGGTCCAGAACCAGGTGGCCTCCGCCCTTTCGTCGCTGCCGCCGCAAGTCCAGGCCCAAGGCGTGACGACGACCAAGAAGTCGACCTCGATTCTCGAATTCGTCGCGCTGGTTTCGCCTGACAGCCGCTTCGACAACCTATTCCTGTCGAACTACGCCGTCATCAGCGTGCAGAACGAACTGGCGCGCCTCAAGGGCGTCGGCGCGGTGACGATCTTAGGCGCCGGCGAATACGCCATGCGCATTTGGATGAACCCGGACCTGCTTCAGGCGCGCAGCCTGACGCCCCTGGACGTGATCAACGCCATCCAGCAACAGAGCCAGGAAGTCGCCGCCGGTCAAGTTGGCGCGCCGCCTGCGCCGAAGGGCCAGGATTTCCAATATACGCTCGACCTCCAAGGGCGCCTGGACGAGGCTGCCGAATTCGAGAACCTCATCGTCAAGGTTAATTCGGCAAATGGCGGACAAATCACGCGAATCCGAGACATCGGCCGCGTCGAGCTCGGCGCCCAGACCTACAGCACAACGTTCAATCTCGACGGCCGGCCGGCCGCCGGGATCGCCATCTCGCTGCTGCCGAACGCCAACGCAATTGCGGTCGCCAACGAAGTCAAGTCCAAAATGGACGAGCTCGCCAAGAGCTTCCCTCAGGGCGTTAGCTATTTGATCCCCTATGACACCACGAAATTCGTGAGGGCTGCGATCAACGAGGTCTATCTGACGCTGATCGAGGCCGGCATTCTGGTGCTCATCGTCATTCTCGTCTTCCTGCAGGATTGGCGGGCGATGCTCGTCCCGGCGACGACCGTTCCGGTGACGATCATCGGCGCCTTCGCCGCCATGGCGGCGCTTGGGTTCTCCGCCAATCTCCCAACGCTGTTCGCCATCGTGCTCGCGATCGGCATCGTCGTCGACGACGCGATCGTCATCGTCGAGGGCGTCTCGCGCTATATCGAGCAGGGCGTCCCCGGCCGCGAGGCGGCGGGCCGGGCGATGGACGAGCTGATGGGTCCGGTCATCGGCATCACGCTGGTTTTGATGTCGGTGTTTATTCCCGCCGCTTTCCTGCCGGGACTGACCGGCCAGCTCTATCGGCAATTCGCGCTTGTCATTGCCGCCACCGCCTTCATCAGTGCCATCAACGCGGTGACCTTGAAGCCCACGCAGAGCGCGTTGTGGCTGCGAGCGCCGGCCCCTCTCGAAAAGCGCAATTTCTTTTACCGGGGCTTCAACGCGGTCTATGGGCTGGCTGAGCGCGCCTATGTAAGGCTGATCGGCGCGATGATACACCGCAGCGGCGCGATGGCAGTCCTCGCGCTCACTCTGGCCAGCTTCGCAATCTGGGGGCTGACGCGCGTGCCGACCGCGTTCCTGCCGGATGAAGACCAAGGCTACCTGATCGTCAGCGCGCAACTGCCCGACGGCGCCTCGAAAGAGCGCACCGACGCGGTCATGCAGCAGATCTCAAAGATCGCGAAGGCCATCCCAGGCGTCGATCATGCCGTCACCGTCAGCGGCGTTTCCATACTCGACAACTTGGCAAGCCTCGCCAATGCAGGCGTCGCCTTTGTGGTCCTCAATGACTGGAATGAGCGCCTCAAGCAGAAGGGACAGGATTTGCGCTCCATCTACCAGAATCTGAATCGCTCCCTGCAAGGCGTGACGCAGGCCTTCGCGTTCGCGCTCCTCCCGCCCCCGATTCAGGGGATTGGCAACGTCAGCGGTTTCACCATGCAGGTCGAGATCAAGAACGGCGATTTCGACTATGCGCTGTTGCAGAACCTGGCCAGCACCGTTGTCAGCGATGGCAATGCGCAATCCGCTCTCCAAAGGCTGAGCACAACCTTCCGGGCCGGCGCCCCCCAGCTCAACGTCATCGTCAACCGCATCAAGGCCGAGACGCTCGGCATCACGGTCGGCAATGTCTTTTCCGCCCTGTCGGCCTACGTCGGATCCTACTACGCGGCCCAGTTCAACAAGTTCGGCCACGTGTTCCAGGTCTATACGCAGGCGCTGCCCGACTACCGCGCGAGTGTCGCCAACATCGAGAACCTCAAGGTGGCGGCGGGCAACGGAACCATGACGCCGATCGGAACGGTGGTCGATGTCAAAGAGGTCGTGGGCCCGCCGCTGATCAGCCTCTACAATCTCTATCCTTCGGCGACCATCGTCGGCGCCGCGGCCCCCGGCTTCAGCTCGGGCCAGGCACTCGATATCATGGATCAGATCGGTGCGCAGGCGCTGCCGGTCGGAACGGGCTACGAATGGACCGCGATGTCCTACCAGGAGAAGGCGGTCGGCTCGCAGATCTATTTCATCTTCGGCCTCGCGCTGTTGCTCGTCTATTTCGTGCTGGCGGGCCAGTACGAGAGCTGGATCCAGCCGCTTTCCGTGATCCTCGGCGTGCCCCTCGCCTTGCTCGGGACGGTCGGCGCGCTGACCGCTCTCGGCGCCGCCAACAATCTCTACACGCAGATCGGCCTCATCCTTCTGATCGCGCTCGCCAGCAAGAATGCGATTCTGATCGTCGAATATGCGCGCCAGAAGCGAGCCGAGGGGATGGAGATCATCGCGGCGGCGGTCGAGGGGGCGCGGCTCAGGTTCCGGCCCATTCTCATGACCTCCTTCGCCTTCATTCTGGGCGTCTTCCCGCTTGTCATTGCGACTGGCGCGGGCGCCGGGGCGCGCCGGTCGATCGGCATCGCGGTCTTCAGCGGCATGATCGCCTCGACGTGCCTCGCCGTCGTGTTCGTTCCGACCTTCTATGTGGTGCTGCAGCGCTTTGAGGAGCGAAGACAGCGCGGCGTCGCGGCGCCGAAAGGCGTCCGCAGGCCTTGATGGCGGCGGGATCGCCGATGCGAAGATCAAAAATCGGTTAGCAGCGTTCGCGCACCTAGGCGGCCGAGACCAACCTCTACGCTTTTGCCGGCTGCTTGCAGGGGATGTTGTTGGCAGTCAAGTGGGCGGCAAGCTCACCCGACTGAAACATCTCGCGCGCGATATCGCAGCCGCCAATGAATTCGCCTTTGATATAAAGCTGCGGAATGGTCGGCCAATTGGAAAATTCCTTGATGCCTTGACGCATCTCATCGCTGGCGAGGCAATTTACCGCCTCATATTTTACACCAAGATAATTCAGGATTTGCACGACCTGCCCAGAAAAACCGCACTGAGGGAAATCGGGCGTGCCCTTCATGAAGAGCACAATATCATTATTATTTATCGTGCTTTGAATTTCGTCTTTGGCTGACATCGGGGGTCCTTTCAATTTGGCAAAGGGAGTTACCTTGGCGCTAAGGTTCGCAGCTGAAGCGCATGCAGTGCCCCACCCACGGCGTCGCCGAGCGCCTTATAAACCAATTGGTGCTGCTGCAGTTTCGATTTCCCTTGAAACTCCGCGGAAATGACAGTCGCGGCCCAATGGTCGTTGTCATCGGCAAGGGGGATGATCTCAATCCGAGCATCAGGAATTCCTTGCTTGATGAGGCGCTCGATTTCGGCGGCAGGCATCGCCATGTTCAGCTTTCCTTCACCTTCAGGTACATCGTTTGCCGCAATGCCCCCTTCGGCTTTCGATCCGCTCAGGAGGGCGATTGCGCCATGTAGTTCGGTAGCCAGTTCTCGCTGGCAGCAAAAATTTCTGTTATCAATATGGCGGGTGCCGATCCCAGGGTCAATGTTTGCCCGCCCGTCTTGCCGATAATTCGGCAAACGATGCCCGCCCGCGCTGCCGCATCAAGGAGGGATCGGGCGCGCCCCTGCTCAGCCGTTAGCACATAGCGGCTCTGATCCTCGCCAAAGAAAAATCCGTGTTCCGGCACCGACCGCGGCGCCTCGATCGCCGCGCCGAGTCCGCCGGCAATCGCCATCTCCCCCACCGCCGCCGCCAAGCCGCCATCCGAGACGTCATGCACCGCGGTTACGGCGCCGTTAAGAATCATCTCGCGGACAAAATCCCCGTTGCGTTTCTCGGCGGCAAGATCGACGGGCGGCGGGGCCCCATCCTCGCGCCCGCAAATCTGTCGCAGATATACCGATTGGCCGAGCCAGCCACGCGTTTCGCCGATCAGTAAGATCACTTCGTTCGGCTCTTTAAACGGAAGTGTTGCTGTCCTTGCCACATCCTCGATGAGGCCGACGCCACCAATGGCTGGGGTTGGTGCAATCGCGCGCCCGCTGCTTTCGTTGTAAAGCGATACGTTTCCTGAGACGACTGGGAAATCCAGCGCACGGCAGGCTTCCGCGATTCCTTCAACACAGCCTATCAGCTCGGCCATGATTTCCGGTTTTTCTGGATTGCCGAAATTAAGATTGTCAGTGATAGCTCGGGGTAGAGCGCCGGCGGCGGTGAGATTGCGCCAAGCCTCGGCGACCGCCTGTTTGCCGCCCTCGTAAGGATCTGCTCGGCAATAGCGCTCGGTCACGTCTGTTGTCAGCGCCAAGCCCTTCGGCCCGTCGCCGAGGCGAATGACGGCGGCGTCGCCGCCAGGCGGCTGTGCCGTGTTCCCGAGAATGAGATGATCATATTGTTCATAGATCCAGCGCTTCGAACAAAGATCAGGCGACGCCATAAGGCGCAACAGCGCCTCGGAATGCGCCAGAGGCGGGCGGACGGTCGAGGGATCGATGGGCGGCTTTTTCGGCAATACCGTGCGCGGCCGGTCGTAAAGCGGCGCCGCATCGCCGAGCTCCTTGATGGGCAGATCAGCTTTAATTTCGCCATGATGAGTCACGATGAAGCGCAGCGTATCGGTCGTTTGGCCAATGACGGCAAAATCGAGCCCCCATTTACGGAACACGGCGGCGGCCTCTCCCTCCTTTGCCGGATCGAGCACCATCAGCATGCGTTCCTGGCTTTCGGAGAGCAACATTTCATAAGCCGACATGCCGCCTTCCCGGCAAGGCACCTTATCGAGGTTGAGAGCGATGCCGAGATTGCCTTTCGCGCCCATTTCGACCGCCGAGGAGGTAAGGCCGGCGGCGCCCATGTCCTGGATGGCAATGACGGCGCCTGTTTGCATGAGCTCGAGGCAGGCTTCGAGCAAGAGCTTTTCGGTAAAAGGATCGCCGACCTGCACGGCAGGGCGCTTTGCTTCGGCGTCGGCGTCGAAAGAGGCCGACGCCATTGTGGCCCCGTGGATGCCATCGCGGCCGGTTTTCGATCCGAGGTAGACGATGCCATTGCCGATGCCGCTTGCCTTGGCATAGAAAATCTCGTCGCGCTTCGCGATGCCCACGGCCATGGCGTTGACGAGGATGTTGCCGTCATAGCTCCCATCGAAATTCGTCGACCCACCGACCGTCGGCACACCAAAACTATTGCCATAAGCTCCAATGCCGGCAACGACGCCGGCGACGAGATGGCGTGTGCGCGGATGCTCCGGGGCGCCGAAGCGAAGCAAATTCAGGCAGGCGATAGGCCGCGCCCCCATAGTGAAAACATCGCGCAAAATGCCGCCAACGCCCGTCGCCGCGCCTTGAAATGGCTCGATGTAGGAGGGGTGGTTATGGCTCTCCATCTTGAAGACACAGGCAAGCCCATCGCCGATGTCGATGACCCCCGCGTTTTCGCCAGGTCCCTGAATCACCCAGGGCGCTTTGGTGGGAAGCTTGCGAAGGTGCAGCCGCGAGGATTTATAGGAACAGTGCTCGTTCCACATGGCCGAGAAAATACCGAGCTCGGTGACGGTCGGCGTCCGGCCGATGAGGGCGAGCATTCGGTCATACTCGTCGGGCTTTAAGCCATGCGCGGCCGCGAGCTCGGCGGTGACTTTGGGTTCCTCAGCGGTGCGGGGCAAGAGGTCTCCTAATTTTTGCCTCGGCATCACTAGTTTGGATGATGCCACGTCAAATCCACTCTAATAAATGGGCTCCCCTAGACTGTTCAGGCAATCTAAATGGGGCGTCAAAATGTCTGTTGGGGCACCTTTCTCTTCTCGGTCCAGACGCCAGCCTAAACGATCCGCTCCTTGGCTGCTTTTGATTCTCACCGTTATCATCGCCGGTAGCTCGGCCGCAATTTCATTAAAGCTGATTGATACATTTTTGTCGCGTAATTTGTCGCAATTCTCACGCGACTACCGGCCGTCTGTTGACGATACTGTGGTTGCGATTCGCCCGGCCACGGGCGATTCAAAGACGGATTCACGCAATGCGAGCGATCCAAATCTCGCGAACGGTTTGAGTTCTTTTGCCTACTCGCCGTAATTTTTCATTCGGCCCTGTAATCGGGGAAGAAAAACGCGACGCTTAAGAGGTTCTTGGCCCGCTTAAGCCGCCGCGGCAAAACTCGTCAAGCTTTCAAACAGCCCGCGCCCATCCGTTCCGCCAACCAACGGGTCGATGAGATTTTCCGGGTGCGGCATAAGGCCGAGCGTGCGAAAGTTTTGCGAGTAGATGCCTGCGATGTCGTTGGCCGAACCGTTTGGATTCGCGGCGCCGCCAAGGGCACCGCTCGCATCGCAGTACCGGAAGGCGACTCGCCCTTCACCCTCAAGCTGGTTGAGGGTGCCGCTTTCGGCTTCAAAATTGCCCTCGCCATGAGCAATGGCGACTTTGATGACCTGCTCCTTGGCGTAGTGCGACGTGAAGGGCGTATCATTGCGCTCAACCCGGAGATGCTGCATCCGGCATACGAAACGCAAATTGACATTGCGCATCAGGACGCCCGGCAAAAGTCCCGCTTCAACGAGGATCTGGAAACCATTGCAGATGCCTAGGATCAATCCGCCACGACTGGCGTGCTCCCGGACGGAATCCATGATCGGCGCGCGCGCCGCGATGGCTCCGCAGCGCAAATAATCGCCGTAAGAAAAGCCACCCGGGAGCACCACGAGATCGGTCCGGGAAGGCAGGCTGCGCTCGCCATGCCAGATCAGCCACGGCTTTTTGCCGGTTGCTTGCTCAATGGCGCGGATCGCGTCTTGCTCGCGATTGGATCCCGGGAAAAGGAGAACAGCGGCGTTCACTCTCCTAAGCCTTCATAGCGGTCAAGGAAGCTCAACCGCAAAATTTTCAATAATTTGGTTCGCGAGCAATTTCTCACAGGCGCTTTGCAACAAAGCCGATGCTGCTCGACGGTCTTCGGTCGCCACATCGATGTCAAAAATCTTGCCCTGGCGAACGCTCTCAATCCCTTCGATACCGAGCGATTTCAACGCCCCTTCTATGGCCTTGCCTTGTGGATCCAGTATGCCTCCCTTGAGCGTGACGAAAACGCGCGCCTTCACCGGCTTTTACTTCACGAGCTTTGGGCCGGCTGCGCGCGGCTGCTCGTTTTCCTGCAGGACGCCAAGCCGGCGCGCCACTTCAGTGTAAGCCTCGACAAGCCCGCCGAGGTCGCGGCGAAAACGATCCTTGTCAAGCTTATCGTTCGAACGGATGTCCCACAGCCGGCAGGAGTCAGGGGAAATCTCATCGGCGACGACAATTCGCATCATGTCGCCTTCCCACAAGCGGCCGCATTCCATCTTGAAATCAATCAGCCGTATGCCAACGCCCAGGAAGAGGCCCGACAGGAAGTCGTTCACGCGGATGGCAAGCGACATTATATCGTCAATTTCCTGCGGCGTTGCCCAGCCAAAGGCGGTGATATGCTCTTCCGACACCATGGGATCATTGAGCCCGTCGTTCTTATAATAAAACTCAATGATCGAGCGGGGCAGCTGGGTGCCTTCCTCGATACCGAGGCGTGTCGAAAGGGATCCCGCAGCGACATTGCGGACCACTACTTCCAGCGGCACAATCTCGACCTCGCGGATAAGCTGCTCACGCATATTGAGGCGGCGGATGAAATGCGTCGGCACGCCGATGTCGTTAAGATTTTGAAATAAAAACTCGGAGATGCGGTTGTTGAGGACGCCCTTGCCGTCGATCACCTCATGTTTTTTTGCGTTGAAGGCCGTGGCGTCGTCCTTGAAATGCTGGATGAGCGTCCCAGGTTCGGGTCCTTCGTAGAGGACCTTAGCCTTGCCTTCGTATATGCGCCGGCGGCGATTCATTGGGATTAACCGTGGCTTGAGGGGATCCATAGGGCCGAGGCTCCTTGAAGGTCCTGCAACCTCGCGTTTAAAACCCGCGATCCCGCGGGGAACGCAAAGCTCAGACTCTGCGCTGATTTGTCGCCGCGGCATAGAAAAAGCCACGGACGGGCGAGACTTGCTCCCGCCGAGAAATCCGCTCAGCACGGCCAGCCTACTCGAAAGCGTCTCTCTATGCCAAGCTAGACTGTTCAAAAATCAGGTTTTTGCAGGCTTGGCCCTCCTTCGCAAAACGGATAATCGTCTCTAGCAGAGATTCGTGGCCGGATACAGCGGAAATAAAGCTATACCTCAGCTTGGCCAAGCGTGACGATATCGCTGGACTTCGTTTAACATAGGAAGGGGCGCGCTCGCGCGCTCCCGTAGCCTTTGGGGTGAATCATGACAACTTTTGACGAGCGCGAAAATGCTTTCGAAGCCAAGCTCGCCCACGATGAAGAATTAAGATTTTTGGCACGCGCGCGCCGTGACAAGCAGCTCGGACTTTGGGCCGCCGCAAAGCTCGGCAAAACGGCAAGTGAAGCTGAAGCTTATGCCTCGGCACTCATCGCCGCGGATGTCAAGTCGGGCGCGCGGGGTGTCCTAAAAACCATCCGCGCCGACTTTGATGCGGCGGGAGTCGGAATTACCGATGCCGAAATATTTAAAAAATCGGAGGAATTGTTTGCGGCGGCTGTGGCGGAGGTCACAAAGGGGACGGGCGCGCCAACGAAGTCGATAAAATAAGGCTCGCGGCGCGAGCACCTTACAAGTTCCAACGCCATCCGTTCACGCCCGGCATGTCGTCGCCATGTTCGCTGACGTAAAGCTTATGCCTTTCCATTGTCGCCCAATAACGGGCCACGGCCTCATCGGCCTTATCCTTTAGCCGCGGGATGCGCTGTATGGCATCAAGGGCGAGCTGGTAGCGATCAAGATTGTTAAGGACCGCCATGTCGAACGGGGTCGTCGTCGTGCCTTCCTCTTTGTAGCCACGGACGTGGATATTTTCGTGGTTATGCCGCCGATAGGTGAGTTTGTGGATGATGGTCGGATAGCCGTGAAAAGCAAAAATCACCGGCTTGCTGGCTGTAAAGAGCGCATCAAAATCCCGGTTTTCCAGGCCGTGCGGGTGTTCGGATTGCGGCTGCAGAACCATGAGGTCGACAACGTTGACGACTCGAATGCGAATGTCTGGAATGTAGTTTCGCAGCAGGGTGACAGCCGCAAGAGTTTCAAGCGTGGGCACGTCGCCCGCGCATGCCATGATGACATCTAGATCACCATCGTCATTGCTCGCGAATTGCCAAATGCCGGCTCCGGCCGCGCAGTGCCGAACGGCCGACTCGATATCGAGCCATTGCCATGCCGGCTGCTTTCCCGCGACGATCAGGTTGATATAATTGCGGCTGCGCAAGCAGTGATCCGCCACCGATAAAAGGCAATTGGCGTCAGGAGGCAAATAGATCCGGACAATGTCCGATTTTTTATTGGCAACGTGATCGATAAAACCCGGATCTTGATGGGAAAAGCCGTTATGATCCTGCCGCCAAACATGCGAGGTCAAGAGGTAGTTGAGCGAGGCAATTGGTTTTCGCCAAGGTATTTCCTTGCTCACTTTCAACCATTTCGCATGCTGGTTGAACATCGAGTCAATGATGTGGATGAAAGCCTCGTAACAGGAGAATAGGCCATGGCGGCCGGTCAGGAGATATCCTTCCAGCCAACCCTCGCAAAGATGCTCGCTCAAAACCTCCATGACGCGGCCTTCCGCGCTGAGGTTGATATCCACGTCCTCAATCTCAGCCATCCACTCTTTATCGGTCACCTCGAGAACCGCGTCGAGCCGATTGGATGTGGTCTCATCGGGACCGAATAGGCGGAAGTTTTTGTGGTCGAGATTGAGCTTCATGAGGTCGCGGAGGTAAGGGCCGAGAATGCGCGTCGCCTCGGCCTCTACTCCGCCAGGGTGCGGTACTGCTATCGCGTAGTCGCGGAAACGCGGCATGGAGAGAGGCTGCAACAGCAGACCGCCATTGGCATGCGGGTTGAAACCCATGCGGCGGCGCCCCGTTGGCGCGAGCGCCGCAAGTTCCTCCCGAAATTTTCCCTGCTCGTCGAAGAGTTCGCGCGGCCGATAGCTCAGCATCCACTCTTCAAGCTGAACAAGATGTTCCGGATTTTTAAAATTGGTGATCGGGACCTGGTGGGCCCGCCAGGTTCCTTCGACGGGTTTTCCATCGACGAATTTTGGCCCTGTCCAGCCCTTGGGCGTCCGCAAGACGACCATGGGCCAGCGCGGGCGCTGTGGATTCTTGCCGTTTGTGCCAGAGCGCGCGGCTCTTTGAATTTCCTGGATTTGCGCGAGCACCGTATCGAATGTGCGGGCAAGGGCCGGGTGCATCGCCACCGGATCATCCCCCTCCACAAAATGCGGGTCATAGCCATAGCCGTGCATGAGATCCGTCAGCTCCTGACGCGGGATACGAGCCAAGACGGTGGGATTGGCAATCTTGAAACCATTGAGATGGAGAATCGGTAGCACCGCGCCATCACGCGCCGGGCTTAAGAATTTGTTCGAGTGCCAGCTTGCGGCGAGCGCGCCGGTCTCGGCCTCGCCATCGCCGACGATGCAAGCAACAATCAGGTTTGGATTGTCGAACGCCGCGCCATAGGCGTGGGCCAAGGAATAACCGAGCTCGCCGCCCTCATGAATCGAGCCAGGGACCTCGGGGGATACATGACTTGCGATCCCGTAGGGCCAGGAAAACTGGCGGAACAGCCGGTGCAAGCCGTTGCGGCTGCGTTCGATTGCCGGATAAAGCTCGGTATAAGATCCCTCAAGGTAGGCTTGCGCGACGAGACCTGGACCGCCGTGACCTGGACCGATGATGTAAATCATATCTAGGTCATTGTGTTTAATAAGCCGGTTCAGATGAACATAAATAAAATTCAATCCCGGCGTTGTTCCCCAGTGCCCGAGCAACCGAGGTTTGATATCGGCAAACTTTAAGCGGGATTCGAGCAAAGGATTATCCTGCAAATAGATTTGCCCGACGGAAAGATAATTCGATGCCCGCCAATAGGCGTCCATTTTGGAGAGGAGATCAGGCGTTAAGGACTCGGGCATAACGAGCACTCCAGGATAGGTTTCGTCGTCAGTACCAATACATCGCGGCCGCAAAACGCAGTAAGGGAGTGGCTGCAGTCGCGCAAGGTGCTACAATAACCGCGCAAATCATTGCCAATTGCGCGAGTATAAAACAGGTTTCAATATTTGCCGGATCTGATGAGGAGCCCAAGCAGCATAACTCCCGCGGCGCCGGAGGCGACAAAAGCCGTGAGCCCGCCTGTCGTCGCTCCCCATAAAAAACTGGAGCCAATGATCAATCCCGCGATCATCGCGCCGGCGGCAAGGTTGCGATCGCTCGATCCTATCAGCCGGGCCCGTTCGCGCTCAAGCTTGCGCGCTTGCGCGATGCGCGCTTCCGCTATCTTGCGGTCCGTTATATCCGTCCAGAATCCGATGATTTCCTTCGGCCGGCCATCCGGGCCCCGCATTAGGCTTGCTTCGTCCAGTATCCAAAGATAGTCGCCTCCCTTGGATCGGAATCGGTACTCCTGCACTAAATGGCCCTCGCTGAGCAAAATGGATGTTTTCTTGATAGCGGCTTCCTTGTCGTCGGGATGAAGACAATGAACCCACCAATTCGGCGCCATGGCCTCCTCGACTTCGTAATTTAGGATCCTCTTGACGCTGTCGCTGACCCATTGGCTGCGAAAATTATTCGCCGTTACGGCAAGTTCATAAATAACGGTAGGGATGGAATTCAGGATGTGGCTAAAGCGCCTGTCAGAGCTCCTCACGCGCCAAATCATAACCAATCCCAGGATTATTCCGAGAGCCACACCCGTGAGCCCAATAATGCTGAGCCCGCCAAAGAGAAGGGGACCTCTGCTTGCCAGAAGCAGAAAAAGGGAGCCGATGATTAGCGCCGCGATGAGCAATTGAAGCGCGATGCGGTTGTTAGACCGGGTGAGCTCCTCCTCCGTGAGGCCCACCCCTTGTCCGCTTGCTTGCGCGACCCGCTCTTGCGCCAGCTTCCTATCCGTAACGCTGGTCCAGAACCCGACAATCTCCTTCGGACGGCCATCTGGCGCCCGCAACAGGCTCGCCTCATCTTGCATCCAAAGGTAACGGCCATCCTTGCAGCGGAACCGGTACTCTTGCACCAAATGCCCCCGGCTCATAAGGACCGAGGTTTGCTCGACGGCCGCTTTCTTATCCTCGGGATGCAGACAATCGATCCACCAGTCTGGCGCCATCGCTTCCTCGATGTCGTAACCGAGGATTCGTTTCACGCTATCGCTGACCCATTGGCTTGAAAACCCTTTTGGGGTGACGGAGAGCACATAAATGACGGTAGGGATCGAATTCAATATATAGCGCGATTTGGCCGGCGATATCGCAAATGCCGAGCGATTTTGTTCTTTGGACATGATTCGCTCCCAAAGTTTTTCTTAAAAGATAGGGTCCATGACAATGGTTGTGAATGAGCCTCTGGGAGAATCCTGTTTTTGCGTTACGCGCCACAATGAGCGGCACCCCTCTGGTGGCAATATGTCGCTCAAAGATCCGGTTCGCCTTCGCGGAGTGATTTGGCCGAGGAATGGTCTGGCTTGTGCTGCTGCCGGCGGCAAAACTGCTTGATCTCTTAAGGATGACGCTCCTCGATAAGTGCGAGGCGGCGTCCGACTTCCAGAAGATCGTATGATGACACGGTGCACGCTGATCCTCGGCAATCTCTCGTCCCGGAGCCCCAAGCGATCAACACAAAATGGCTTCAAAGCGTTTGATAGCCGATTGCCGCGAAGTCTAATTAAGTGCTATGGACCTCCGTAGACCTCGGCGGACGCGAACGCGCGCTCCACGATAGCGGAATGGGCAGTTTGACAAAAACTGCGAGGCTGTCGAATGGTCCAGTCGGCGATCAAGGGCATTATCGGCAGCCAAGTGTGCGTTATGCCTGGCACTTACCTCAGGATATGGTCATGTCGCGCGAAGATCAGACCGTCGTAAATGACCGCTTCCATCGCTTGAAAGCGGGAGCAGTTGAAGAAGCGAAAAACCTATTCTCAATATCTCTCTATCTATGGGTGCTATTAAGTTTATTTTCGTTTCACAAGGCACTTGTTCTTAAGGAACAATATGTCATTTACGATCAGGGCGCGGCTCTCATTAATGCCCTCGTCTTAGCAAAGGTCGTGCTAATCGGCGATTATTTCAACTTAGGAGAGCGCTTCAAAAATCGGCCGCTCATCTATCCGATTCTGTTTAAGTCGGCGATTTTTACCGTACTGCTCATTGTCTTCCATATCATGGAAGAGTCCCTCCGCGGCGTGTTCTTCGAGGGCAAGACGCTTTCTCAAAGTATTTCAACAATCGGCGGCGGAACACTGCAAGGTATAGTTCTGATTGGCATCATCATGTTCGTCGTGTTGATGCCGTTCTTTGCCTACAGAGAACTTGACCGAGCTATTGGAGCCGTCGAATTCCGGACTCTCTTGTTTGGAGACGAAACCAGGCCTCAGGCGGCGCCGGCCAGTCACTTAAACCGAACCTGGCGGTTGGCGGCGATCGGCGCCCTAGCCTTGGCTCTCGGGGGTGGCTGGCTTATCTGGTCTCTTAGCCGGCGTGCTGAGGCCCGCTACCTCACGCAAAGGTTGGAGCGCGGTTCCGTGGTCCGCACCGTGGCCACGAGAGGCGTTATCCGTGCCGCCCCTTCTTTCCCAATCATCGCTCATGTATCCGGCGCTATTGTCGAGCTTGAATGCGGCATCGGCGCGAAAGTTGAGGAGGGGCAGGTTTGCGCCAAGATTGATCCTCGCCCTTATCAAATCAGCGCCGACCGGGCCAAGTCGGATCTCGCGGAAGCCACGGCTCGGTTCGAAAGGAATAAATTAGATCTCACGCGTGCCAAGCTCGCCCTAGACAAAGACAAATCCAAGCCAAAGGCCCGGAACGCCTATGATCAGGCGCAGTCGCGGATGAAGCTCGATGAAGCGGCGATCGCTTCGCTTCAGGCGGCGCTCGATACTGCCGAGATGAATCTTCGTCACACGGCGGTCATCGCGCCTGTTAGTGGAATGATCGTTTCGCGCACTGTCGAATTAGGACAGATCGTCGCGCCGGAGTCGCAGACACCGCAGCTCTTCCTTGTCGCGCCGAGTTCCTCCGCCGTGCAGATCGCGACCAAGGTGAGCGAGAGCAGTATCGGCGAGGTCAAAGTTGGTAGCAAAGCTTCGTTTACGCTGGAGTCTGTGCCGAATGAAGTCTATCGCGGCGAAGTAGTAGAAGTTGGAAGCCCATTGCCGCCAACCAACGACAACAAGGTAGCGTTCGATGTGGTTATTGGCGTACCTGATCCAGAACTTCGGCCTAAGTCGGGCGAGGCAACGGCCGTCTCTATCAACGTCGATAGGCGCGATGATGTCCTGCGCGCACCCGATCAGGCGCTGAGCTACTTTCCTGACGGCGCAGTTATCAATTCCGGAACATCGGCCGATGGTGGTTCGCGGCTTTGGATTTTAAGGGCTGGCAAGCCAACAGAGATCCCTGTCCAGCTCGGCCTAGACGATGGCGCCAATACTGAAATCATTAAGGGCGACGTGCAGCCGGGTGATGAGGTGATCATAAGGGAAAGCAGTGGCGTACGGCGCTAACGGATCGGCAACAGGCGTAATGTAGCGTCGGCTCTGACCAATCGTTGCCAAGGGCTCCGTCGAATTGCATCCAGATCCGCCGCATGCGCAAGCTCGAAGCCACGACGTCAAAACTCGCCAATGAACGATAGTTTAGGCGCGCTACTCTGATATCTGGCAGCTGTACCAGGACTGGGCTTCTTCCTAACACAACTCCGGATAACCAGCCGCTGCCGCATCATGCTCGAGGCGGAGCGCAAGCTCATAATCGGCTTCAGCAACGAATTCGAAACTGCCAATCAGCAGTGCCTCCCGAAGGGAGACGAGTTGAGAGTCCGCTGCCACCTCGGCCAGTGCTTTCCGCAGGATCGCAAGTGTCATATCATCCGTCGTCGAAGCGGTGATGAAGGGGGGAGCCGGCGCGAGCATCGATTGTCCGAGCGGCCTCACACTCTCGGTGAGCGTTGAGACGAAGCGCTGGAGATGAGCAAAGCTGACACAATCGATCGCAGCAAGGTCTGCACGACGATCCACGATCGCTTTGACGCTAGCCAAATGAGAGCCGGAAATGACGATGGAACGGAAGAAAGGCTTGCCTTCGGCAAGCGGAGCGATCGCAGCCCGCAACAGATTCGTGCCAGTGTTGCTGTCAAACCCATTTACGGCGCAGATCCCGCCGCGCAGATCGCTCAACGTCGCGAACCGAGAGGTTGCATGGACAATGAAAACACTGCGATGCCAGGCCCCTTTGCTACCAGGCGCTGTGTAAACGGGAGTCGCGACGATCCGAGCGCTGATCCTGAACTGCTTCATAAGCGGATAGCCGCAAGCTTGCCCGAGGAGGAGAGAGGAACTCCCCCAAGCCGCCCCATAATCTCTCGATCTCGTCAAGCGGGTCGGAACACGCCGCAATCCGGCGCTCCGGAGCCGCTGCACAATCGCACGCCAAAATGCGTCAGTATTCAGTCGGAGCTGCGGAAAATCGTACAATGGAAACGCTGCAATCGGCTGAACGCGAGCCGTCGCGTTTGCGCTTGTCCTCATGGCGCAAAGGGGTGAACCGGATCATCATGCACCCTGAAAAGAAAACGCCGCATGACATCAAGGTAACTGTCGTAAACGATCCCGCCATTTTTTGCGATGAATGCCTCCCGATGTTTTCGATAGCAGCCGGGGATGCGGTACCATGGCAAATTCGGATGCTCATGATGGACGACATGAAGATTGTTGAAGAGAAAAAGCAATCCGAGGAAAGTGGCATTTTCGACGATTGCGGTTCGCTCTGTAACGGATTCATTCGCGCGATGCTCGGCAAATGATCTAAGTTGAGACAATGACATTCCCGGATAGACGATGCCCAACAGATAGACCCAAGGACTCATCTTGCAGACGCCGACGACCCAGGTCAAAACCGCCACGCATCCGGCCAGATGGGCGGCCCAAGTTAGCAGAGTGTCCCGGGGACTTGTTCGTGCGGACGCCAACTCCTGGGCGAGCAAGCGTCCGAAGCTCCAGGCGGGACCGAGCGTAAGCCTGCCGATGATGGTGGTTTGGAGGCGAACCATGAGCCGCGGGACGGCTCCGAGTTCAGACCATTGTTCCGGCGTCCAATAGGCGGACTCCGGATCGTGCAGCGGATTGGTCAACATCTCGTCCCGATGGTGGGCGAGATGTAAGGTTCGATAGACATCATAAGGCAGCCACAGCGACAAGGGGACTAATCCCATCGCCCGGTTGACGCTTTGGCTGCGCGTAGGATGGCCATGTATCAGCTCGTGCTGCAATGATGAGTGCCAAGCGATCAACCAGGCGCCCATGGGCACCAAAAGCCAAATCGGCAAAAAGGAATGGAGGAATGTCAGCGCCAACCAGCTGCCGTGAATGAATACGGCAAGAGCGACTGTTGGCCACTCGATCGACTCTGATTCCGGCATTTGTGATAGTCTCAATAGTCTACTTATTTAATAGAATAAGTTGTGTATTTGGTCAATTTCGTTTTAGGCAATCCATCGAAATGGATTAGAAAGTGCGGCTGCTAGCGGCGGGCCTGCTGCGTTAGCAACCTTTCTCATGAGGGACAGCTCCGACATTGTGATTGCGTTCACTCAACATAACCAGCTGCTCAGACTAAAGTGAATCAAGGTCAAGCGACACCGGTGCATGCCTTATTACCCAGGCAAGGCCGATGGAGAGCGCGACGATTAAAAGTACTGCGACCCAGTCTCTAGATCGGTAGTTTACTTCCACTTCTGGGACATTCACTAATTGTTTACACCCTGTAAACATAGAAATGATCAGATTAGCCTTATCGAAAATCTGGTGGGCAATAACCGCAACTATATGTATGGCAGCTGCAATAACAATCCAATAGAAAAGGATACGATGCATCGATGTTAGCTTCCGACTAAGCTCTTTACTTACATACCCATAAAGCGGACCGGTATTAAAAATATCATCATTGCTAAACAACCCGAAAACGGCCTGCGTGCCAAGCGCCATGAGCAACACTAGCACCATACAGGCTCCTAACGGATTGTGGCCGGCGTGCGGCCGTACTTGGCCACGAAACAGGGATATCGTGTACTGCAGAGTTTTGGTGGGACCATACACAAAATTTTTGAACCTTGCGTGATGAGTACCCACGAAACCCCATATCACACGGAAAAGTACCAGCACTATAACCGTATAACCGAACCACACGTGATATTTAAAATAGGCAACACCCAGCCTGTTTGTCACGAATGCTCCAATCATCGCACTGACCAATGTCCAGTGAAATAAACGGACGGGTAAGTCCCATACCTGGTGCTCTTTGACTTTTGGTGCCCGCGCAAGCTCACTGACAACGGTCATAAATGGCGCCTCTTGATCAAGAATGCTGTGTTCGTGAGTATTGAGTCCGCTTTGTCAGTTGGTTTGCAATGAACATTTTTATTCAAATGATGATGAGATTTTTTTTTGTTATCGAGGTACATGGAATTGTGAATATTCCATCGCTCACTCGGAATCATTTGACTCTATAAGTGTCATGACACCCCTTGCAATCTTGAGCGACCGCAGTAACGGCCGCTTTAAAAGTATCCGTGGCGCTTTTTTCGGTCGCGTTCACTTGTTCTAATTTCGCAACATGGAGCTGAAAATCGTTCAATTTCTGGACGAAATCTGCATGATTTGACCAAACATCTGATTTGGCCTTTGTATCCGGTTCGCCGACATTCGAAATGTCTGGAAAAGCTTCGCCCAAAAGTCCGGTCAGGAACGCGATCCGCGTGATTTGTTTCTGGACGTCGGCGGCATCGTACCCAGCGTTGCCCTTCAGTACTTCACCTAGCGGACGAAAATTGTTTTGAATAAGCGTGTAGACAGCTTTTCGCACGTCTATAGCCTGCCTGGCGGCTGACACTGCTGGCGTTGGCGTAGGAGTGACGGCACCCGCGGCAGGAGGATCCGCAGGTGCCGTCTGCGAATGAGCTGACAGAGCAAGTGCCAGGATAAGGAAAACGGCTCCGCCCGTAGTCGCCATTCGATTTACAGTTGTCCAGGTTTTATTCATGTACCAAATCCTCCCTGAGCTTTGTTCGTAGTATTCGCTTCTTGTTGGACTGCCCGGTCTCAACAAAGTTAGAATTGTGTGGTCGTTGATGAGATCCAGTGGCGCCGCACAGGAGTAATCGGACTAACGCTCCAGGCTCTCGGAAGTCGTTTGAGGAGACGTGCGCGGCGTTTCAGATACGAGAGCCACTTTAGTGTAGCCGGCCGAGTTAATTAGCCCCATTACCTCAATCACTTTGCCGTAAGCGATTGCCTTGTCTCCGCGGACGTGGATCCGGCGATCCTTGCTGTCGGCTGCTTCGCCGAGAACCAAGATAAGTTCGTCGGCTGCGACCTCCCGCTTTTCGACGAAATACTTGCCATCTCCATCGATACTCACAGCGATGGGCTGCTTCTGATCGACCAGCGGCTTTGCCTGCACTTTGGGCAGATCAATGGGAATACCCGCTGTCATTAGGGGAGCTGTGACCATGAATATGATGAGAAGCACCAGCATCACGTCGACGAGGGGCGTGACGTTGATGTCGCTCATGGGCGCTGAGTTGAACGCACTGTCATCTCTACGCAGCGAGAAGGCCATTACGATCTCCCTTTTTTGAAAGCTGACGTGAGAGTTCTATTTCGAACACTCCGATAAAGGCATGGATCCGCTTGCCATAATGGCCAATATCGGAGCCAATGCGATTATAAAAGACCACTGCAGGGATAGCAGCAGCAAGACCAAGCGCCGTTGCGAATAAAGCTTCCGCAATGCCTGGAGCAACAACAGCGAGACTTGTATTGTTTGTGGCAGCGATACCCTGGAAGGACGTCATAATTCCCCAGACGGTTCCAAATAGGCCAACAAAAGGAGCAACCGCGCCAATCGTGGCCAAGCTAGGCAGGCGACTGTGCAAGTTGTCGAGAGCGTCGGCGGCGGCCAATTGTCCAACCCGATGTACCCGCTCCTGAAGGCTGTTCCGCTGGGATTCGGAAGAAATAAGATCTGCCGAACGCTTATGCTCCTCAACCATGGCTTTGTAGACAGTGACGAGGGGGTCCTTCGCTGAAGCTTTCACGAAGCTTTCGGCGAGGGAAGCAACGGGCAGACCAGACTGAATACTGGCTATTAACTTGTTCGCCCGCTTTTGTAAAAATTGCAACCGGACAAACTTGTCGAGAATAACAGCCCAAGCCCAACCGGATGCGAGGACGAGCAGGACGATCACCGTCTTCACGACAGTGTCAGCTTGAAGGAATAAATCAAGTGGAGATAAGCCGTGCGATGTAGCTGCCGCTACATCTATAGAATCCACCATTGTAAAAGCCTCCTTAATGGGGTTAACAAGACGATTGCGGAATTATCGGTTAGCCCTCTCATCGGAAGACGATCGCGCCTGATAAGGCTGCGGGACGTGTCATGCCGGTGGCGGGAAAGGGCGCGGCGCGCGCCAAGGCCTGCGCCGCCGCCGTATCAAAGTCGGTATTCCCTGATCGCGAAATGCTTTGCGATATTACCGAACCTGAGGGCGATATCACGATGCGGTACCCGACACGGCCGGTCTCGTGGCGCGCAAGCGCGGCGCGCGGGACGGAACTGGCCGCGGCGCGGGCGATGCGGGCGTGGATCTGATTCGCATAGCTCGATGCCAATGCATTGGGGGGAACGTTGACTGGACCCGTACGAGCGGGGCCGGCGACTTTCGGCGCAATTTGAGGCTTCTCGAGCGGCGGCTTATGTTCGACAACTTTTGGCTTTGGTTTTGGTTTTGGCGGAACCGGCGCTACTGCTGGTTCCTCAACAATGGGCGGTGGCACTTCCTCCATTTTTTCGGGCGGAGTTTCCTCGGCGACGGGCGGTGGCTGCTCTATTGTTTCAGGGACCGCAGGTGGCAACATAACCAACTCCACCGCGTTCTCTTCGACCGGCGGTGCAGGGCGAGCCGCGTAGGTCAATGCCGCTGCTAGCAATAAGGCATAAAGGATGTAAGCGGCACTTTGCGCCTGCAGCGACGGCTTATAGCGTGGCAGCATCAGGAGCGTTTGCGCACCCCCCGTCGAAACAACGGGCGGAGCTTCAAAATCCCCATGTGCAATGCCAGCAGGTGCCAGTGCCGAGCTCATTAGAGGGCCTCATCCGATGGAAATCTCGTTCTATCGATAAAACCTATATAAATAGTAGGTTACTAGTCAACTCCTTTGTGCGTGTGCGAGAGAGAAAAGTTCATTTCTATCTGCGGTAACCAAAAAAGGGCCGCCGCCCCCTTTTGCGAAAATCCTGGTTTCGGCTTACCGAAATTGCTGAGGTGCGTAAGCTCTCTCAAAAAATGCAGATGAACCGGTAAAAGCGGTAGAATTAAGCGGGATAGAATTCTCTCGGCTGACCAGAAAACTGCGCCCTTTGCTAGCGAAAACGGATGCTCACAAATAAAGGAAAATACGGCCTCAAGGCGCTAATGCATATAGCGCAATTTGAAGGTCCTTGTCTCGCCTCTGAGATTGCCGCTCAAAATCAGATTCCGCGAAAATTTCTCGACGCAATCCTCCTTGAATTGCGGAAAGCTGGCATTTTGAACAGCAGAAAGGGCAAGGGTGGTGGCTATCATCTCGCACGCCCCGCGGACAGAATCACCGCCGGCCAGATCATCCGGATCCTAGACGGCCCTTTGGCGCCGATTGCTTGCGCAAGTCGCACGGCCTATCGCAAATGCGCAGATTGTCCTGACGAGAACGCCTGCGCGGTGCGTGATTTGATGCTGGACGTTCGCGAGGCTATGGCTCTCATTCTCGATCGCACGAGTATTGCTGCCTTGCTAGCAAGAGGGAGAAGAGACAAGTTGGAGTTCCAATGAGACTCTCCCACGTAAATTGACATCTTTGCCCAAAACTTGGGCCACGTTTTAATAATGTCGCATTCATTTTTCCTTGACGGAGGTTGCGGAAGGACATTACTATTCATAGTCCATAGATTTACTAGACAAAATCGTGAATCAGCCGTCCCCTTCGTCAAAGAGCGCGATTCCTCGCACTGTCCCGAAAGCTGCTCATTGGGGCAGTGATTTCAATGCGGACATAGGACAAAGGTTACGCGCGCTTATTCAGCGTCAGGGCCGGACTTTACAAGACTTGGCAGCGATTTCCGGTCTAAGCGAAAAAACTTTGAATGGGCTCACCGCGGGAAAGATCACCCCCACGATCAATCTGTTGTGGAAGCTTGCCAATGCGCTTGGGGTTCCCGTCGGAAGTTTTATTTCCGCCCGTTACCGCCCTGGTATGTACGTGCTCCGGCAAGCTGATAGGAAAGTGATAACTTCTAATGATAAGCAATTTACTTCTCGGATATTATTTCCTTATGATGCCAAGCGGCTTGTCGAGTTTTATGAACTGACCATAGCGCCGCGTCACGCCGTAAATTCCGAGGCGCATGTACCTGGTACACTCGAAAGCCTCATCGTCGTGCGTGGACAAATTGCGCTTACCGTTGGGAAGGAGCCGAAGCAAAATCTCCGAGAAGGCGACGCCATGGTTTTTGAAGGAGATGTTCCGCACAAATACCACAATCGCGGTTCCTCAGAAGCCCTTCTTTATCTCGTCATGTCCTACCTGAACGACATCGAAGGGTAACAACGTCCACGCCCAACGGCTCATTTAATTTTCTCGCTTGAAGAAAATTAGGGAAATTCTCCCAAATCCACGATGATGCGCAGCCTTCCGCCGATATCCACGGATTTCGCGTTGGTGTGACAATTTTGCCAACCTCAATCGAAATCGTGAGCCGCTTAGCTCAACCTCGTTGATTAACCTATATTTCTAGTAGACAAATGGGGTAATGCACCCATGCAGCTCTGGCGAGGGGTGCTCATCCCTCATGGAATGCCGTCATGACAAGACAAAGATTGCCCCGCCTGCAGTTTGGCCTCCCATTTTGCCTGAGCCTCACGGTCTCGGGCGTCGCTTTGGCGCAAGAGCAGAGTGCGCCTCCCGTCGAAGCACATGTAGAAGATGTGGTTGTATCCGCGCCGGAGGCGAACGCTCCTAACCCAACAAGTGTGGAAGCCGTTTCACAAAAACAGGAGACTGTGCTCCAAGACGTTCCCCAAGCTGCGACGGTGATCACGCAGCAACAAATCGAAGCATTGCAAATTACCAATCTCCAGGAGGCTCAAAAACTTGAGCCTAGTCTGCAGTTCCGATACGGCAATGTTCGAAACCTCACTTTCAATATTCGCGGGTTCGGCGCGTCCTCGTCCAATGCCACGGATGGCGTATATGGCGGTGTCCCCATCTATATCGACGGGGTCTATCAACCACGGCCCGGTCAAGCGGTCTTCGATATTCCCGACCTCAATGGCATGCAAGTCTTCAAAGGTCCGCAAGGGACGTCGGGCGGTCAAGACAGCACCGGCGGTACCGTCAACATAACCACCTCACTGCCGAGCTTTGTGGCTCAGGAATCCGCCGAGGTTTCCTACGGTAATTATAACTATGTACAGGTTAAGGGCACCGCCACCGGTCCGATCGCCGGTACTGACTGGGCCGCCTTTCGGCTATCCGTCTTTGGGACCGATCGCGATGGCTATATCGTCAATGTCAATCCTGCGATGGCTGGCCAAAAATACAACGATTGGCACGACGAAGGCGCGCGCGGCCAGATTTTGCTGCAACCGATCAACGATCTTTCCGTCCGCCTAATTTTCGATTACTCACACATTAATCAGGCGTGCTGCCAGAATCTCTTTAACGGAGCCGTGGGCTATTATGAGAATGGCCAACTGGTCTCGAACAATTTCTATACGCGCGTCGGTCGGTTGGGCTACACGCCGCTGCCCGCTAACGCACTCGGGCTCTATCAGACGGACGTCGTTGGCTATCAGCAAACGGCTCAGGAAACAGAGGGCGCCGCCGCTATCGTCAATTACAATTTCAATGGCTTCACACTGAATTCAACCTCCGCCTATCGCGGATGGGATTTCCATCCCAACAACCGGAATGACGCTGTCATTGCTCCCCTGCTGGAAACCAACACGAACGGCCACGTCTCGCCAACAAGGTCGATCGAGGAGGAGCTAAAGATCTCCACGCCCAAAAACCTTCCCGTCGAAGCGACTGCTGGCGTCTTCTACTTCCATGAAAACCTCTATGACGAAGGTCTCACGAGCTATGGCCCCCAAGCGGGCCCCTATTACGCCAGTCCGTCATTCTATAAAATTGACAATGGCGCTCTGGCCAACGCGACCTATAATTATCTCGCCCGCCAAACCTACGACAATCCCACTACCAATGAAGTCGCGCCCTATATACAGGACGTCTGGCACGCCACGCCAAGCTTCGATGTCACGACAGGCGTGCGCTATTCTTACTATGACAAGGATAGCATCTACCAACAGTGGGAGTCTGCGGCAGAAAGTCTAGCAGGCTTCACGCCGGCCCAGGTGGCGCAGGCCCTGGCAACAAGAACAGCCTTTCTTGGTCCCAACGCCACTTTTACCGAAAACACGCATTTCGGCTTTGTGTCAGGCCTTGCAACGGCCTCCTACAAATTTACGCCTGACGTTCTCGGCTATGCCACGGTTTCTCAGGGTGGCCGTGGTGGCGGTCCCAACTTGACGGCCAATCTGCCAGCGGGAACACCTCTGATTATCAAGCCGGAGTACATCTACAACTATGAGACCGGCTTGAAAGGCTCCTGGTTTGATCAGCGCTTGCAAGCCAATATCGCAGCCTTTGTGATGGTGGATCGAAACTATATTACTTACGCCTCTAGCCAAGTGAGTGGAACAACGGTGACCTATCTCGCCAACGCGGCGGAGGCCCTCTCGCGGGGTGTCGAACTTGATCTTCGGGCAAAACCCATTGATGGCCTAAATACCTTCGCCTCCTTCACCTATAACCCTACTGTTTTTGGATCCTACGCAAATGCCGCTTGTCCCTATGAACTGAGCTTCATGACAACGCCATGCAATTTGACCGGAAAGCCGCTTCCCATCACGCCGAAATTCGCCATGGCCGTTGGCGGCGAGTACAGCCGCCATATAAACTGGTTTGACAGCTTCAGCCCAAAACCGGTGGTTGGCTACGCCGGCGCCGACTGGACCTATCAAACTGGCTTTTTCTCGAACTACGACGATTCGATCTACAGCTACATTCCCGGTTACGGGCTGCTCAATCTGCATGCTGGCGCCCGGTTCGACGATGCGAGCTGGGACCTTTCGGTCTGGGTCCACAACGCTCTCGACAAGCATTATTTCATCAACCTTACGGCCACCTCCCTGCCGGGCGGAGTGATCAGCGGCAATGTCGGCGATCCGCTGATGGTCGGTGTTACCCTTAAAGCCAAACTCTGACTGCGATACCGTTACAAATAATCGGAGATATTGTCATGCTTAAAAGATCGCTTCTTGCTTCAACTTGCATTCTTACGCTTGCTGGTGCCGCCAACGCAGCGGATCTAACGCCTCTCCCACCGCCCCCTGTCTTCACTTGGGCTGGCTTTTATTTAGGCGGTCAGATCGGTTACGGCTGGGCAACCGACAACGGCAACATTTACAATTTCGGACCGCTCGGTCCGATAGCTGCCGCAAACGCTGTTGCGCCAAGCTCGACAAGCCCGGACGGCGTCGTGGGAGGGGCTCATGTCGGCTACAACTGGCAGCTTGCCCAGTGGGTCTTCGGTCTCGAAGGTGACGTCGATGGAACAAGCCTAAAACAAACGATCCTGCCGCTTCCCTATGTTTCTTCGACTACGAATTTGTTTATTCAAGGCACGATCCTCGGCCGCGTTGGCTATGCCTTCGATCACCTTCTTGTCTATGCAATCGGCGGTGGCACGTGGGGTGGGATCCACAATACTTACAACGTCTCGGGTACCATCGCCAGCTATCCCACCGCCCGCAGCGGATGGACGGTTGGCGGCGGGCTGGAATACGCCGTGACCGATAATTGGTCGCTGCGGGCTGAGTATCGCTATGCGAATTTCGGCTTCTTCTACGACAGTCCGATCGTGTATTTCGTCACTCAAACGCATCACTGGACAGAGAATCAGGTCAAGCTGGGCTTCAGCTATAAGTTCACTTCCCCACCCCCCGTGGCCGTTGTCTCGAAATGATGTAAAGGCTGGACTGCTATTCGGCGGCGGCTGCACTGACGTCAGCCTGCTCCACAGGCTGTGCGGCCGGTGATGGTGATCGGGGATGCCGCAAATATTCAAAGGCGAGAAAAATCACGGGCGTCGTAAACAAGGTCAGCAGTTGGCTGACACACAAGCCGCCGACCATTGCGATCCCAAGGGGCTGACGCAGCTCGGATCCGGTGCCGGCACTCAGCATAAGAGGCAAACCGCCAAATATGGCGGCCATTGTTGTCATCATGATTGGCCTGAACCGTAAAAGGCAGGCTTCACGAATAGCCTCCTTCGGTGCTATTCGCCGCTCGCGTTGCGCGCTGATGGCAAAATCCACCATCATGATGCCGTTTTTCTTGACAATCCCGATCAACAGAAGAATTCCAATAAGACCGATAAGTGACAAATCATCATGGGCCGCCATTAAGAAGAGTAGCGCACCTGCACCAGCAGAAGGAAGGGTCGACAAAATGGTAAGAGGATGAATGAAACTTTCATAGAGTATGCCGAGAATAATGTAAACCGCAATCAGCGCTGCGAGGATTAGATAAGGTTGCGATGCTAGTGTCTTCTCGAATACCTGCGCTGTGCCCTGGAAGCCGCTCGTAAGAGAAGCAGGCGCCTCGATTTCCGCCTGAGCCGTCTTGATGGCATCTACTGCCTGACCAAGCGAAACACCAGGTTTCAAATTGAACGACAGAGTAACCGAAGGGAACTGACCTTGGTGGTTGACAGATAACATACCGGAATGGCTAACGTCATAGTGTGCGAATGCTGAAAGCGGCACCTGATGGCCAGTCGCGGGCGAAGTTAGATAGATCTGATCGAGACCATCAAGTTTTTTTTGCAAATCAGGAAGCACCTCCAGGACAACATGATAGTTGTTTAGTTGGGTAAAGTACTGCGTTACCTGACGTTGCCCAAACGCATCATAGAGTGTATCGTCTATGAGCTGAGGCGAAATTCCGAAACGTGACGCCTGATCGCGATCGACAATGACACGGGCTGCGGCGCTGAGATTCTGCTGGTCACTTGCGACGTCCTGCAGCTCTGGCAAATTCCTTAGCTTTTCCAACATCAACGGCGCCCAATGGTATAACTCATCAACATCTGCATCCTGAAGGGTATACTGATATTGCGTTCGGCTTGTTCTGCCGCCCACGTTAAGCTCTTGTGGCGACTGCATGAAAAACACAATACCTTGTAACTTGGCGGTTTTGTTTCGCAACCGAGCAATGATCTCATCAGCATTCGCGTGGCGCTCGCCACGCGGTTTGAGGCCGATACGTATAAAACCTGTATTTGATGTACTCGAACCAAGACTGCCGATGGATGAAGTCCATCCTGTCACGTCTGGATCCTTTGAGACAATGTCGGTGACTGCCAATTCGCGCTTGGTCATGTCAACAAATGAAATGTCTTGCGCCGCTTCCGTAATTCCGTAAATGACACCGGTATCCTGCTGTGGGAAAAAGCCCTTCGGAATAACGAAGTACAAAAACACCGTTAAAACAACCGTACTGAAGAAGACAAACAGCGCCGCCCGCTGATGGCGCAGCACTCTATCGAGACCTTGAGTATAACTCTTTAGGAGTGTTGAAAACGCCCCATCGAAGACTAGCGCGATTCGGCTAAGGTGCTCCATGCAGGTACGATTAAGCATCTTCGCACACATCATCGGTGTTAACGTCAGCGAAACAGCGGCCGAGACAAGGATTGCGATCGCCACGGTGAAGGAGAATTCCCGCAGCAGACGCCCAACGATCCCTGACATCATCAATACCGGGATAAAAACTGCAACGAGTGACAGGCTGATGGAAAGGATTGTGAAGCCAATTTCTGATGCTCCCTTTACTGCCGCCTCCCTAGGTTCCAAACCCGTTTCAATATGCCTGTAAATATTCTCCAGCACAACGATTGCGTCATCGACTACAAAGCCAACCGAGATGTTGAGCGCCATCAATGAAAGATTGTCTAGACTAAAACCCGCTATGAACATGAGCGCGGCAGCGCCAAGCAAAGAAATGGGCACAGCGATGCTCGGAATGCATGTTGCGCGCAGGTTTCCAAGAAACATATAGATGACAACAGTCACCAAAATGACCGTGATTAGCAGCGTCCACTCAACATCGGCCACCGCGGCGTGAATAGTACTTGTTCGATCGACATCAATCGTAAGCCGCAAGGCTTTGGGCATGGACGCCTGTAACGATGGAAGCGCCGCCTTCACCCTGGCAACAGTATCAATGACGTTGGCGCCTGGCAGCTTAAATATTGGCAGAACAATTGCGGTGTGCCCGCTTGCCCAAGCCATGCTTCTGACATTCTCGACGCCTTCGATAGCTTGGCCGATGTCACGAATACGAACGGGGGCGCCATTGCGATAAGCGACAATAACGTCGTCCCATAAATCGGCTTTCATTAACTGATCATTAGCGTATATCGTAAAGCTGCGCCGTTCTGTTTCGATGCTACCCTTCGGGGCATCGACAGTTGCATTTGCTATTGTAGTACGCAAATCCTCCAAACCCAGCCCAACCTCTGCTAGCTTCCATGGATCAACCTGAATTCTAATCGCGGGTTTACGTTCTCCTTGGATCTGAACCTGGCCCACGCCTACTACGTGACTGAGTTGCTGCGCAAGAATTGTGTCGGCGTAATCATCGACGCTTGAAAGAGGCAAAGTATCGGAGGAAACGCTCAGAACCAAAATTGGGAAGTCGGCAGGGTTTATTTTGCGGTATGTTGGTGGAGCTGGCAAATTTTTCGGCAGGATACCGCTAGCAGCGTTGATGGCTGTTTGTACGTCCTGAGCGGCGGAGTCGATATTTCGGTCGAGATCAAATTGAAGTGTAATAGATGAAGAACCGAGGGTACTTGTCGATGTTAATTGCGTTAATCCCGGGATTTGCGAAAACTGCCGTTCTAGTGGAGCCGTCAATGAGGAAGCAACAGTTATGGGATCGGCGCCCGGTAAGGTCGCTGTGACTGAAAGTGTTGGAAAGTCGATTTGTGGCAGCGGCGCTATTGGTAATTGCGGCACGCAGACAAGTCCGAGCAGAGTCACGGCAATCATCAGAAGCGTTGTCGCGATGGGTCGCTCTACAAAGGGTCTCGAGAGGTTCACCCTTTGCTAATCCGACGCGCTTGCGGCAAGTGGGGTTTCGGGCACATCGGATGCGATTTCGATCTTAACACCCGGTAGAAGCCGCGAGTAGCCACTCGTCACCACGATGTTGTCTTCTTCGAGGCCTTCTTCGACAACGGCTGTATCGGCTGTGACCAAACCAAGCTTCAGTTTACACCGCTCGATCGTTCCATCGCTTTTGGTGCGATAGGCGTAACTACCATCTGGACTGTTCTGCACAGCCTCAACGACGATCGTAAGAACATTTCGGAGCGTCGAAATATGCAGCCGTGAAGTAACGAACTGCCCCGGCCAGAGCGACTCAGCGGAGTTCGGAAGCGTTGCTTTGAGACGAATCGTTCCAGTCGCTTGGTCGATGGCATTGTCAATTAGCGTCAATTCGCCAGAATCGAACTGCTGCTGACCGTCGCGGCTTAGGGCAACAACCGGTAAAGCTCCCTCTCCCATCGCTTTGACAACCTTCGGAAGTGTGTCTTGTGGCAGCGTGAACAAGATGGCGATTGGGCGGGTCTGAGTAATTGTAACAAGTCCAGTCGCGTCATTAGTATGGACGATATTGCCGCTGTCAACGAGTCGCATCCCAGTACGGCCACTGAGTGGCGATTTAATTGTCGTATAACCGAGATCTATGTTCGCGCGTTCGATCGATGCTTCGTCACCCTTCACGATCGCCTCTAGTTGCGCCACTAGCGCTTGAGCCGTATCGACCTTTTGGCTCGCAATAGAGTTTTTTTGCAAAAGCATCGTATATCGTTGGAGATCTCGGTGCGCATTGTCGAGCTGCGCTTGATCTTGCGCTTTTTTTGCTACCGCCTGATCAAGAGTCGCTTGGTAGCTGCGCGGATCGATTTTGACGAGTACATCGCCCGACTTTACTTCCTGTCCTTCCTTAAAAAGGACCTCCGTGATCTGGCCGTCGACCTGCGCACGGGCTGTCACCGTGTTGTAAGCTTGCACCGTACCGAGACCAAATAAATAAACGGGGACATCGCGACGGACGGCTTTTCTGACGCTAACTGGAACGGGTGAGGAATGGCTTGTGCTTTCTACAGGAAGGGAGTGAGCATTCAACCACAACCCGGTGGCGAGCCCGGACGTCAGGACCCCCAAACAGACGAGACCGGCTTTTCGCATCTAGATCAATATCCCAACAGATACATCCCCCTGTGGTAACTTAGTAGGTACGAATAGTTCCGAAGAAGTTGGGCGGTCATCGATATCCCAAATACATTGGTGTTCCGCGGAACTATTGCTGGGACGCAAGAGCATAGCGTTTTGATCTTAGCAGTCCTTAGACCCGTTACTTTGACGTTGAACGCTGTAACGTCTCTCTTCTGCTGCTTGTGAGGTCTTTCCGATACTTGGTAAGTGGTGCGCAACGAGATATCCTCAACGTCACCTCTTTGTCACCTCTTTTTGAAAGGCCTAATTTATGGCGTCCTTCACAGGTTCGCCCTTGATATCGTATTGAGGCCACGCATTTTTGATCCCTTGTTGAGCCAAGGCTTCTTCAACAAATTTGGGTTCGGCCCAGCTTTTTATGTCGACCGTAGCGGTGATGATTCCTAGCTCCTTCGCCTTTTCTGCCTTTGATTGATAAGCCGCAAGAGCGTATTCATCGAGTCGCGGCGATGAGGCGAATTGAATATCCGAAATTGCAGCAAGCAGATTGCGCTGTGTTGTAGGATCGACACCGCTTCGTTGGGCGGTCTCGTTGAGATAGGCTTCTCGATTTTCAGGCTGACTTATGAATTGACGTGTTTTTACTGTCACATTAACGACTCTTTGCGTAATATCGGGATGCGCAGCGATGAATGAGGCCGATCCTACAAACGCTGTCTGGTTTGCGCTCTCTCGGCCGAAATCCGAGGAGCTGGCCACGATCTTCACGCTGCCTTTGTCCCGCAATGGTAAGATTTGACCTCCGATCCAAAAGGCATCGACTTCTTTGGCGGTGACGGCTTCGGAGCCAGCGGGAAAATCGAGGTTGATGATCCGGATATCGCCTTCCTTCAAGCCAGCTTTGGAAAGGGCTTTCTTGAATGAAAGCTCAAAATTGGTGCCTTTTTGGACGGCAATACTTTTGCCCTTGAGATCCTCGAACTTAGCAATACTTGAGTCCGGCGCTACGGCCAAATAATATTGCCCTCCGCGCCCACCTACTAGAAGACGCGTATCACTTCCTGTAGCTTGGCCGGTGATAGCACCGAGATCACCGAGAAAGGCGAAATCGAGCTGTTTCTGTGACAACGCTTCATTGATAACAGAGCCACCCCCCTTAAAATATTTCCACTCAATCTTGACGTCATCTTTAGCAAATTCCTGCTCAAGCAGCTTGCGAGCGTCTGTGAAGGTCGCTTGCGAGATACCCGCCGAAGGTGTTGCCGTCCCAACGCTCTGATTGCCAGCTCCAATACGTATGATGGTTGTGGCATCGGCAGATGAACAAACGGCTTGAAGTACGAAAACGATAACGAGAGTTGATGACTTCACGAGCTTGCTTGTTCGCATGTGTTGCCCTCCAAAGGCCCATGTGTATTCCTATAAACTCTATCATTTTTATATGATTGTCAATGAAATTCTGCTTGGGTCGGCTTAATTCAATAGTGGGGAATCGGCCCTAGATTCCCCTCGTGCTGCTGCGTTTGCACATCAAAATCGAGATAGTTCAAATGGCACGAGCGGCAAAAGTTAATATGATTTATTTAGTAGAGAAATCATGATAAGTTCTAAGCTTGCCAGCTAGCCGGCAAGGCCGCCAGCTAGCTCGGAGTCGAATGCGTCCAAATCGAGTTGGAGCAACCGGACATGAGCAATTTAACGGCATGGATTCGGTCTGGAATTTTCATTGCTGCAGTCCTGGCTGCACCGGCCCGTCTGAAGGCAGAACCAAAGGCTGAGCCGATTCTCGACATCGGTGATACCGATCTCGGAGGGATTGTCACTAGTTCAAAGGGTGTCGAGGCTGGCGTGTGGGTCATTGCGGAAACGACCGGTCTTCCAACAAAATTTGTCAAGATCGTTGTTACCGACGATCAAGGTCGTTACCTACTGCCTCAACTTCCCAAGGCGCGTTACGACTTATGGGTTCGCGGCTATGGACTTGTCGATTCGCCGAAAATTCAAACCTCACCTGGCACAATGGTGAATCTTACAGCAGTCGTCGCCCCAACGCCCGCTGCTGCCGCAGAATATTACCCAGCGCTCTATTGGTATTCGCTCCTAAAAATTCCTGAAAAGGATTTGTTTCCCGGAACCGGTTCAAATGGTAACGGCATACCTTTGACCTTGAAGAGCCGCGATCAATGGTTGGACATTATCAAGACTGATGGTTGTTTTACCTGTCATCAAATTGGCGACCGGGCGACGCGTACCGTTCCAGCAGAACTGGGCCATTTCGATTCGTCCATGACAGCGTGGGAACGACGTATTCAGTCTGGGCAGGCCGGCGGTGCCATGGTCAACGCGATTGGACGCCTCGATGCCCCTCGTGCGTTAGCGCTGTTTGCGGATTGGACGGATCGAATTGCAGCTGGCGAACTTCCTGCGGAAATGCCGCCGCGCCCGCAAGGTATCGAGCGTAATGTCGTCATTTCGATTTGGGATTGGGCGACACCCAAAGCCTACCTCCACGATGAAGTTTCGAGCGATAGACGAAATCCTACGGTCAATGCAAATGGGCCGATCTACGGATCGCCCGAGGCCAGCACGGATTTGGCACCGATCCTATATCCGGCGGAAAATTTGACGAGCGAGGTAAAGATTCCGGTCCGTGATCCAAATACCCCTTCGACCGTGAATGATCCGATTCTTTCGCCGTCACCATATTGGGGAAGTGAGCCAATATGGGACAGTCAAGCGAATGCACACAATCCAATGTTCGACGCATCCGGACGGGTCTGGTTCACATCAAGAATCCACCCGTCGACCACCCCTGCCTTCTGTAGGTCGGGATCAAACCTTCCTTCCGCGAAGCTGTTCCCACTCGAATCTTCCGGACGGCAAGCAGCCATGTACGATCCAAAAACCAAGAAATTCGCTTTGATCGATACATGTTTTGGTACACATCATTTGCAATTTGCCCGCGATGTCAACAACACTCTATGGTTCAGCAGCGGTGGAGGCGGGGAAGTCGTTGGTTGGCTTGACACAAAGGCATTTGATGAGACGGGTGACGCGGCGACATCACAGGGGTGGACGGCCCTTATTTTGGATACCAATGGGAATGGGCAGAGGGACGAATATGTTGAACCAGATCAACCGGTTGATGCAAACAAAGATAAGAGAATCTCGGTAGCATTCTATGGCATTGCCCCTAGTCCAGTTGACGGTTCCATTTGGGGATCTGTGGTTGGATTCCCCGGGGCGGTTGTTCGGTTGAACCCCGGACACAATCCGCCGGCCACGGCTCTTGCAGAATACTACGAGGTACCGTGGGAAAATCCAACGGCGCGCATTCACGGTTATTCGCCGCGCGGCATGGATATCGATAGCAAGGGTGTTGTTTGGGCATCATTGGCGAGCGGCCATCTCGCGAGCTTCGACCGGCGCAAGTGCAAGGGCCCGTTGAATGGGCCGAAGGCAACCGGACAGCACTGCCCCGAGGGGTGGTCTCTTTACCCATTTCCGGGACCACAGTTTAAAGGCGTTACCGAATCCGGCAGCGCCGAGGCAAGCTACTACACATGGGTTGATCAATTTGATACGTTTGGTTTGGGTCGCGACGTTCCAATCGCCACAGGCAATGCCTCAGATGCTTTGCTTGCCTTCGTCGATGGAAAATTCATCACACTTCGCGTTCCCTATCCCATGGGTTTCTATGCCAAGGGATTAGATGGCCGGATCGACGATACAACGGCGGGCTGGAAGGGAAGAGGGCTTTGGACGACATATGGTACGAGAACGCCGTTTCATATTGAAGGCGGCAAGGGAACGACAAGCAAAGTCGTGCATTTCCAAATCCGCCCCAACCCACTTGCCAGATAGCTTTGCTTGCCAGACAGCTTAACTGGTCGAGGAGGCAGGCTGGCTGTCAAAGAACGGCATCACGCGGTCATTGAGGAGATCGGCCGCTGTGATCGACGTTTTGCGGTCGTAGAGCTTGGCAAAAGCGACCTTAGTATAAGTTGAGCCGTAACTTGATCTGACAGACAGCGCCGCAATAGCCGGGATGCTCGCTCTCGAACTCACCATGGGCCTCCTTCTCAACCTTGGCTTTCCAGATCGTGGCGCAGCCAAACACAGTGCACGCCGGCAGGGGAGACAACCAGTCGGCGTTTCCTCTTGGCAATGCGGAGCCGGCCGAAGGCTGGCTGCTCAAGGGCGAGCGCGATGACGGCATCCTCAATGCCCTGGGGAACGCGGTTCTTGAGCGCAGGCTTTTTGCGGCTAATCTCCACTAGCGCCAGCTCGCCGCCTTTGTCGTAAAGTTCCTTGAACCGGCGGAAGCTATCGCGACCATAGCCCATGATCTCGCAGGCCACCCCGACCGCTCCGCGCCCCGCCCTCGGCTGGCAATTCGCCCTGGCGCCAGGACACCGTCTGTCCGATCTAATGCAGACCAACCGCCGGCCTTCGTCTTGTCCGGCCGACCCTGGAGCAGCTCCAGCAGCGAGCGCGCCTGAAGCTGTCGGCTTTGGGCAGCATTCGATGGTTCTTTATGAAGTTACTATTGACTGCGGAATAATAGAGTAATTGCATCTCCCTCTAAGTCGCCCTTAGCTACCTGGGTTGCCGAAACGATTGCCGGCTGAGAAGCATTTCATGCTGGCACGTGCACACACTGACCAAGTTATTGTTACTGGTAACTCAGGACATCCTAATGATTCTCACGCTCAGTCGTCTAGCCGGAACTCGCCAGTTCCCATCAAAACTGCGCCACATCAATTCTTCGAAGGAGGCTTATAAAGCTCATGACAAGACTTGCATATTTTCACTGTCTCCCTTGCAGCCTCGGCTGCCGCTTCAAAATTGTTTTCTGAGACCGACTTGATTGCCGTCTCTATCAACTCAAGTCCCTTTTGGGAGATTTTTACAGCGTCATCCGTATCCCCTTTTTTCGCGAAATAGTTTTCCGTATATCTAAATCCGTCTTGAAGAACTTCCGCATCGCCCAAGGCACCTTCCGCATTCCCTGCGGTAATATCTGGTTCAAAGTATTTAATTGTCCTATCTAAGTCTCGCATCAAATCATCATCATAGTCGTGTAGATCTATTTTACGAAACTCCCCATAAGCAGAACTCAAGAGTATAGCCAAAGATGCGCCATAGATAAGGATCCGTCTAAAAAAAATCATGGAATGCTGCCGTTAGGAGGAGGGGATCATGCTTAGTTTGAGGGTCATTACTGCCATAGCCACTTAATACTCTGCACGCTGATTGCAGAGTCTTTACGCTTCTGTTGTAAATCGCGCTTTTTGATCAGCCGAACCCCCGCGCCAAACAACCCTGCGCCGTGGAGTTAACCTCAACGGCGCAGTCCGACTCAGAACTTTCAAGAGCGGCAAGATTCAGGCGAGAAGCTCTTTCACAACCTCGCCATAAACAACTGTTGGACGTTCTGCTCGACCCGCTCTCAAATATATCGTTTTTAAATGATCGAGGCCCAACAGTTGGAGTACGGTTGCATGCAGATCATAGGTATCGACTTTTTTGCCTAATGACTGCAACCCAATTGCATCCGTTTCGCCAAAGGTTGTCCCAGCTTTGATGCCACCACCTGCCAGCCACTGGGTATAACCCCAGGGATTATGGTCACGTCCGTTTCCGCTCTGACCGTAGGATGTGCGACCAAATTCCGAAGTCCAAACGACTAAGGTTTGATCCAGTAGGCCACGAGACTTGAGATCGGTGAGCAGGCCCGCGATGGGCTTATCGATGGCCGCTGTATGCACCCGGTGATTCTCTTCGAGATCTCGGTGTGCGTCCCAATTTTTGATGTCGTCGCTTCCCGCTTGGTCTACAGGTCCAGACACAACTTGAATGAAGCGCACGTTGCGTTCGACGAGGCGGCGGGCCCGCAAAAGATTTGTACCATAGTCTTTAGTGACTGGGTCGTCGACACCATATAGTTTTTTCGTCGCATCGGTCTCCCTGCTAAGGTCAACAGCTTCTGGAGCAGTGCTCTCCATGCGGTATGCAAGCTCGTAGGATCGCAGGCGCGCTTGGAGTTCTGTGTCGTCAGGATAAAGCGCCGCCCTGTGTTCATTTAATTTCCTCAATAGGTCAAGATCGTCTCGCTGTTCCTTTTCACCTATTAGATCAGGACGATTGAGATGCAAGATTGGTGAATCGCCGGGTCTAAACGCGGTGCCCTGGTAAATCGCCGGAAGGAAACCCGAGCTCCAGTTGACCGAACCCCCCTGCGGCTCCTTTTTGCCACTGTAGAGGACCACGTAGGCTGGTAAATCTGGGTTAGCGGAACCAAGCGCATAAGTTATCCAAGCGCCGAGTGACGGCCGCCCGGGACTTGTATCCCCAGTGTTCAGCTTAAGAATAGAAATGTCATGCGTCGCCCCAATAGTGGTGCTGGATTTAATGAACGCAAGCTTGTCGGCATGCTGCGCGAGATTTGGCAGCAGATCCGAGAACCAGGCACCGCTCTCTCCATATTGTTTCCACGTCCGATTTGACGCGAAAAGCTTCCCTACACCTCCTTGCGTGCTCGTTTTAATTCCATTGAGAAATGATGGCGGTACTTCTTGCCCAGCTAGTTTGACAAGTTCCGGTTTGTAATCATAAAGGTCGATCGTACTCGGCGCACCATCCATGTGCAGCCAGATAACCGATTTGATCTTGGGGGCAAAGTGCGGTTCTTTGGGAGCCAATGGATCTGGAAAACTATCCGCTAATACCGGTGTCGAAAAAATACCGCCCCCCGGCATTTTAGCGGTCAGTGTCAGTCCACCAACCACATACGCTACGTTGAAAAGCCATTCCCTCCGCGATTGCACTCTCATGGTATTTTGCCTTTCTTAAAGCCGTTGGAATTAGAAGCGATAGTTGAACTCATTCGAATTCACGACGACGTGAACGAGATCAACGAAGGCAGCGGCCTTTATCGGGTTAAGAGTCTCCGTGTCTTTCAACCCCACTGGAATAGCGATTGCGAGCGTTCCATCTGCCGCCTTCTCTTTGATAACTCTTTGATGGTCAGCCAAGAAAGCTAGCAGAGTGGCCTTCTCATCTGCATCCGGATTGCGCGCGAACAATATCTGGTAGAGCCGATTCAATTGAGCTGAATCGTCACTACCTGCCTCTCTCATCACTCTACCAGCAAGGGCCTTTGACCATCCAAACACAATCTCACTGTTGTACAGCGTGAGTGCTTGGAGAGGAGTTGTCGTTACGTCGCGCTTGCTATGCACCTGCTGGGAAGACGCCATATCGAAGGGCTGAAGGAGTGGGTACGGGACGCTTCTCCGGGTGAAAATGTAGAGACTGCGCCGGTTATGGTCTTTAGGATCCTTTGAAACTGGCCAGAGGGTCCCTGCGTCTAAATTCGATGGAATGGGAGCAAAGACACTTGGGCCACCAACTTTGTCTTCGAGCTTGCCGGCGGCAACGAGCAATGAGTCACGAATTTCCTCGGCTTCCAGCCGTTTGCGTGGAAATACCGCGAGCAGTTTATTATCGGGGTCGATCGCGTGCACATCCGGCCGGGGCGCCGAGGATTGCCGATAGACGCTCGACAGCAAGATCTGCCGGTGGAGTTTCTTCACGTTCCATCCTTCGGCGATAAAATTACTCGCCAGATAGTCTAATAATTCGGGATTTGTCGGCTTGTCGCCTGCCTTACCGAAGTCACTGACCGTACCCACGATCCCTTTTCCGAAGTAGTTGTTCCAAACTCGATTTGCATAGACCCGGGCCGTCAGTGGGTTTTGCGGGCTAACGAGCCAATTCGCCAACGCGGTCCTGCGCCCCGAAGAAGTCGCGCTCGGCGTGATGACGGGTTTGGCATCCGTCAAAGCGGCTGGAAACGCCGGCTGCACCTCTTCCAACGGTTTCTCGTGATTGCCTCCGGAAAATATATAAGTTGATGGTGCATCGGGATGATCGAGTTCCGTCATCGCCGTATAGGTGATTGAACCTTTTTCGGGTTTGAGCTTGTCGAAAGCCTTAAGTTCCTCTTTTACTTTCTTGTACTGCGCCCACCGCTCGACACTTTCCGGGCCGTAATCCGGAAAGGATTTGTCTTCAGCGGCGACCCGGAGGTAGGCTTCGTAGTCCTGATCGGTTGTCACGTTATCGAGACGGTGGTTGATCCAACGATCAAACGCGTTCCACTCGGCCTGCGGTTTAAAAATCGACTCGCGGCTATCTGTGAGATAACGTTCTTTGTGGTATTTTAACGCTTTTTCTTTGACTGGAGCTAGTAGCGCCGCTTGCTTATCACGGAGCTCTTTGGTGGCTTCTTGCCACTTTGCCCACTGCTTATCATACTCGCGTTCGACCTCTCCCTTAGAGGCGGGAATCTTTTGGCTCTCACTCGTGTTAGCAAAAAATGCCTGAAGCGAATAATAGTCCTTTTGGGTAAATTTATCGGTTTTGTGATTATGGCATCTTCCACAGCCCACCGTTGTGCCGAGGATGGCTTGGCCCACGGTATCGGTCATATCGGTCGTGATTTGATATTTGCGCTGCACCAAGTCGCGGGAATTATAGTTATCAGGATAGCCGGCCAAAAAGCCGGTAGCAACCATGACCTCCTGTTTGCCGGGTGCTAATTCGTCTCCAGCAATCTGCTCCTGAATAAAGCGAGAATAAGGTTTGTTCTCATTAAAGGCATTAATCACGTAGTCACGGTAACGCCACATGTCTGAGCGGGTTTGATCAGTTTGGAACCCGGCACTGTCGGCATAGCGCGCCAGGTCGAGCCAGAGACGCGCTTGGCGCTCACCGTAATGCGGAGATACGAGGAGACGATCTACAAGTTTCTCATAGGCATCGGGCGAAGTATCGTTTTCGAAGGCTGCAACCTCCTCAGGTGCTGGAATGAGCCCCCAAATATCCAACGTCGCACGACGTATGAACGTTCCTCGATCTGCATCGGGGGATGGCTTCAGCCCCTTTGCTTCCAATTGTGATAATACAAATGCGTCAATTGGCGTACGTACCCAGTATTTTTCGATGACCGAGGGCTCAGGAGGAGTTACCACGGGCTGCCAGCCATACGGCAGCTTCGACGAAGGACTTTGTGGCGTGGCGGTCCCCTCTTGCGTTTTGTCGTCTGCAGCTGCAGCTGCTGCTGAAAGGCTCAGTAGAGCGACCAAGCAGATTTTTGTTAGCATTTCCTTCATTGCCTAACCCCAACATTGGTAACGGCCGAGTGTTCCCGGCTCGCCTCGCGTCATGACCCATTCCGACCAACTATCTGGAATGGAGGGACTTCATTCTATCAACTGCACAGGCCCTTAAGGCGGTACCGCGCGCTTTGCCAGGAAATAAACCTGCCATAACTCTACTAAAATTATCGGATTTGTCAATTGACTACTTTGATGGGTTGCTGTAAGAGGCTTACATGCAAAGCTAACGCCCCTTGGGCGAGGTTTGTTATCCTACTCTTGCATAACGAGCCGACCTCTGCGTCAGCGAAAAAATGGAAAAATGGTTCGTCGACAAAAGTTCAAAGGGAGTCGCTGCAGTGACGCGTAAGTCAGCCGCTGATTTCCATCCGGAAGTTTTGAAACTATTCGATCTTTACGTTCACGGCATTGTTAGCCGCCGCGCGTTTCTCGAAGGAGCCACCAAATATGCAGCAAGCGGCCTTGTGGCAACCGGTTTGCTCGAAGCATTAAATCCGCGTTTTGCCGAAGCCGAGCAGATTTCCAAGGATGATCCGCGTATCTCGGCTTCGTATATCAATTACTCGTCGGATGTTGGATATGGCAAGATCAACGCTTATTTAGCCAAACCGTCCCACGTGGATCGTGATCTTCCGACAGTGCTTGTCGTGCACGAAAATCGGGGCCTTAATCCGCATATCGAGGATATTGCCCGACGGTTGGCAATCGCTGACTTTATTGCCTTCGCGCCCGACGCACTCACCCCCCTCGGGGGCTACCCCGGAGACGAGGACAAGGCGCGTGAGCTTTTTTCGAAGCTTGACCAGGCGAAAACCCACAATGACTTCCTCGCCGCGGTCGACGTTTTGGAGAAGCTTCCCGGAGGCAATGGCAAGGTCGGCGTCGTCGGCTTTTGCTATGGCGGAGGAATTGCCAATTTCCTAGCAACGAAGCTTCCAAATCTAGGTGCAGCGGTACCCTTTTATGGCGCGCAACCAACCGCCGAGGAAACCGCAAAGATTAAAGCGCCTCTGCTGATCCATTACGCTGGAGCGGATGACCGAATTAACGCTGGCTGGCCTGCTTTCGAAGCGGCTTTAAAAGCTAACGGTGTTCAATATCAGGCCTGTATTTACCCTGGTGTTCAGCACGGTTTCAACAACGATACGACACCTCGTTATGATGAGCCCGCTGCTAAGCTCGCTTGGCAAAGGACCATCGAATTTTTCAATGCTCACCTATCAAGCTGATAAATCGAACAGACCGTCTGACCGAGGACACGTTTATGATGACAAGAGCAACGATCCGTAACATTGTTTTTTGTCTCGCGGTATTGCTGGTCGTCAGTGTTCCATCAACACAGGCCGCCGAAACTGATGGCGCGCAGAACACCAATTCGGCGGCGATTCCTGAATACAAGGCAAAATCGCCTCTGCTTAAGCGTGCTGATTTAGACGCTTTATTGGTCAACCCCGAAAATCTGGTGATCATTGATGTACGCCGTCCAGACGAAGTGACCGCAATTGGAGGGTTGCCGGCCTATCTGAGCATTCAAGCCTCCGATATTGAGAAGTATTTAGCCTTCATTCCCAAGGATCGTATTATTGTAACCGTATCTAACCACGCTGTGCGCGCCGGTAAGGCCGCCGACCTGTTAGTGAGCCATGGCTTTAAAGTGGCGGGTGCAGTTGGTATCCAGCTTTATGAAGGGGAAGGCGGCACGATCACCAAAATCGTGGCCCCCGCGGCGAATTCCTCCATCTCGCAGCAGCAATAAGTTCGGGTTAGGCCTCTTGACCCTCGGAGGGGTCTGCCGCAAAACGAGGAAGGCAGCTGTATGAAAAGCTTTAGGACCTGTGTCGCTGCCTTTGGCACCGTCATTGCCACGTCAGCATCCGCTGCACTTAAGCCTGGAGACGCCGCGCCTGATTTTACCGTAGAAGCCGCAATAGGCGGGAAGGATTTTGACTTTTCCTTGTCTAAAGCACTGAAGCATGGCCCCGTTGTTCTTTATTTCTATCCGAAGTCATTCACGCGTGGCTGCACGATTGAAGCTCATGAATTCGCGGAAGCTGCACCGAATTTTGCGGAAGCGGGTGCAACGCTCATCGGTATGTCGAAGGATCCGATCGAAATACAACGGGAGTTTTCATCGAAGGAATGCCGAGACAAGTTTCCGGTAGCCGCCGATCCTACGTTGGAAGTCATCCGCGCCTACGATGCCCTGCGGGCGAATCCAACGGCTTCAGGAGAAACCGTTTCCGATCGCATCTCCTATGTAATTTCGCCAGAGGGCAAGGTATTATATTCGTACGTCGACCCGCTTCCCGAGAAGCATATCGAGAACACACTCGCGATCGTGCGGCATTGGCACGATGAACACAATAAATGAGTGGTGCAAGGTAAACGAAACGAGGGAGGTTCTTCCGCAATGCTTAAATTAATAAAGCCTATCGCCGCAGCTGGTGTCATCGGTGTCCTTGTTTCTCCGGCCAATGCGGAGCTACTCACCGAAAAGAACTTGTCAACTTCATTAGCTCTGACTATCGCGCAAGCTGCCTACGAGAGCTGTGTGCAGCAGGGTTATCATGTGTCAGTGCATGTTGTCGGACGAGAAGGGCAGGTTCTCGTCGCGATCCGAGGAGACGGTTCGTCCCCTCATACCTTGGAAAATAGTCTAAGAAAGGCTTATACTGCACGCACCTTCCGGACATCTTCGGGAGAGTTCGCCCAACGCGTGAAGGATAACCCAACACTCGGTGTTGTTCATCTCCCGGGTGTGATTGCTGTGCAAGGCGCTCTGCCCATAAAGGTTGGTGAGGATGTGATTGGCGCGGTGGGTGTTTCGGGAGCCCCAGGAGGTGACAAGGATGAGGCATGCTCCAAGGCAGGCATCGATAAAGTGGCCGCTCAACTCAGTTGAAACAGGACGCTTCTATCAAGCCTTCCTCGGCGTCCAATAGACGCAGACCAACGGCTTTTTGTTGGCCGACATGCCGCCTTGCCCTCGATTAGGTGGCCGCAGTCTTTGGCAATACGGGCACAGAGTGCTCTTCACGAATCGACTTTTGCTCCTCCTCCATTGACCCACAAATTTGGCTGATTTACAAAAATATCTTTACTAATGATGGGAAGGTCGTGCTTACGGTTCTCGATCTCCGGCGTTTCGACGATATCACTCAGAGTGGCGATTTTTTGACCGACCTGCGGCAGGCGGCGCAAGACAATGGCGGTTTTTATTTGACTGGCCATGGCATCGATGAAGCGCTGATTGATGAGGTGCTCAAAATATCGCGGCAATTTTTTGCTTTGCCAGAACCGGAAAAGCTTGCGATCGAGATGGTGAATTCGCCTCATTTCCGTGGCTATACGAGAGCTGGATGGGAATATACCCGCGGCAAACGCGATTGGCGTGAGCAGCTCGACGTCAATACCGAGTGCGAGCCTGTTGCAATCGGCCCGCATACAGCGGCTTGGAAACGACTCATTGGCCCCAATCAATGGCCATTAGCTCTGCCCGAGCTAAGATCACTGCTACTTGCCTACCAGGCCGAGGCGACCCGCGTCGGAACAAGAATATTGCAGGTCATTTCCGCGGCTCTGTTGCAGGATCAAAATGCCCTCCAAGATCTTTATACACCCTTGCCGACCCAGCTTCTCAAAATCATCCGTTATCCCGGCCGTGACAACGCTGAAAGCGATCAAGGCGTCGGACCACACAAGGATGGCGGATTGGTTACGCTATTGTTGCAGGACAAAGTCAAGGGCCTGCGCATGTGCAATGAACAGGGTAGCTGGTTTGAGGTTCCGCCACGGTCAGGCAGCTTAGTACTTATGGCTGGCGAGGTTCTTGAACTTCTTACCGAAGGATTCATAAGGGCCCCAATCCACGATGCACTCGCGCCGCCTGTTGGAGTTGAGCGGTTTTCAATCGCTTTCTTCCTCGGCGCGCGCCTTGACGCAGTTATCCCTGTTCTTGATCTTCCGGCTGACTTGAAAACGGCGCAGAGGGGCGTCACCGCCGACCCTCAAAATCCTCTTTATCGCGAGGTTGGTTTCAACCAATTGAAGAGCCGATTACGCTCGCATCCCGATGTTGCGCGGCGCCACCATGCCGATCTGCTTTCCCCCGATGAATTGAAGAGTTCCGTCTTCGCGTCGGCCTACTGACGGCATGCGCGTAAATTTCGTCTGGAATCAGGTTATAAAAACGATAAACTAAATTGATGAAGTTCGTCGCTCGGCCTAGCGTCATAGAAGCACGCCGGATTAAAATTCACTAGCAGTACCCAAGCGGGCAAGCCTTTCGCCGGATAAAGCTAAGTTTTGGAGATCCTCGTTAATGACGATCAGCAGCAAAAATTTCGAGACCTTAGCGCTCCACGGCGGCACCTACCGTGCCGATCCCGCGACAGGGGCTGTTGCGATCCCGATCTATCAGACGACCTCCTATCAATTCCAAGATACCGGCCACGCGGCACGGCTTTTCGCGCTCGAAGAAATCGGCAATATTTATACGCGGGTCCAAAATCCAACAACGACGGCATTGGAAGACCGCATTGCTGCGTTAGAAGGTGGCGCCGCGGCTTTGGCCGTTGCCTCAGGCCAAACCGCGTCCGCCTATGCCTTGCTGAACCTGGCGCAATCTGGCGACAACATCGTCTCCTCGACAGATCTCTATGGCGGGACTTGGACGCTATTCTCACAGACGTTGAAGCAGTTTGGCGTCGAGGTGCGCTTCGTCGACCCGGCGGATCCCGAACATTTCCGGCACGCGACAGATGCGAATACAAAGGCTTATTATAGCGAGACCTTGCCGAACCCAAAGTTGAATGTTTTCCCAATTAAGGAAGTGGCTGAGATCGGCCGGTCGCTTGGCATCCCGCTGATAGTTGATAATACGGCAGCGCCGCTGATTGCCAGGCCGCTCGAATACGGGGCAGCTGTTGTGGTCTATTCGGCCACCAAATACATCGGCGGGCATGGAACATCGATTGGTGGCCTCATCGTTGACGGCGGCAACTTCCCCTGGGAAGACCATGCGTCGCGCTTCCCACTTCTGACAACACCAGACCCAGCCTATCATGGGGCGATCTGGACAGAAGCGGCAAAGCCGCTTGGGCCCATCGCTTATGTTTTGCGTGCACGGGTCAGGCTTTTGCGCGACATCGGTGCGGCGCTATCGCCGTTTAATGCTTTTCAGCTTTTGCAAGGTCTCGAAACATTGCCGCTGAGGCTGCGTCAGCACAACGAAAATGCTCAGAAAGTCGCTGAGTTTTTGGTGAAGCAGCCGGAAGTCTCGCATGTTATCTTTCCCGGCCTGCAGACCGGGGAGGCCCGCCGCCGGGCGGATACTTATCTAAAGGGTGGTTATGGCGCGCTCGTCGGTTTTGAGCTTGAAGGTGGAGTTGAGGCCGGGCGCCGCTTCATCGACTCTCTTCAACTTCTCTATCATGTCGCAAATATTGGCGATGTGCGTTCGCTTGCTATCCATCCGGCGTCCACGACGCATCAGCAGCTTTCCGCCGAGGAACAGCTTGCTGCAGGCGTCACACCTGGCTATGTGCGCCTCGCTGTGGGTATCGAGCATCCGGATGATATTATCGCAGACCTCTCACAGGCACTCGTAAAGGCTGCAACGGGGAGTGGCGACGCTGGTCGCCAGGCGGCGTGATCTTTTAATCCGAGTTTCTGGCTCCTCTACTATCCAAACCCCGATGACTGGGAGAGAACAACCGTGGTTGCAGCTTCGGAGAACCCGAACTGCGTTAACGATAGCATGTTGCCATCAGGGTCTTTAAACCAAGCAACTTGAGCGCCCGTGGGAGATTGCCAAATGCCTCTCGCGTTTTGCGGCATGCCTTCGAAGTGCTCGAATGTAATACCACGCCCTGCGAGCTGATCAACTACCGCCGCAATGTTCTGAACATCCCAGCCGAGAACCGTGTGCTTCGCGGGCACCAAAGCCTGAACCTTGGAGATACGCAACATTCGACCATCGATGTCGAACACCAATGCGAAGTGCTCATCCGCGATAAAACGCAGTCCCAGCACCGCTTCATAAAATTGGCGCGCGGCTTCGGGCTGAGTCGTGGCTAGAAAGACAATCGCCTTGGATTCCCCTAGCATCAATTCCCCCTTACGTGTAGCGAGCTGCAACATCCGGGCTCCGGTTGGCAATTCATCTTCGAGATGGGTGGGGATAGACGGTCAATCTTGACCTCCGGAGCGTTTGCATATTCCTACCATATTGATAGATTTATTGTCTCCTCTTCAGCACTCAAAAAAGGAGTTTTCTGTGATGCGGCTTTGTTTCTCGCGGGGCGGGGTTTCTGTTTTTGCGGCAATTCTTGTGGCCTTGCCGATCTTGGTTCATTCCGAGCCGAGCGTCTATCCAACGGGCGTCACGCGTTATGACCCTTTGAGAGCGTTCAACAGCTATGTCCTGTTCGCAGGCGCCGATAAGATTACGCGGCTGATCGATCTTAATGGCAACGTCGTGCGCGAGTGGAAGTATACAGCCCTTCCGAGCAAGCTGCTCGATCCCTTGCTCACCGGCGGCCAACGCGGCCATGTGCTCGTCACGCTCGCCAATGTGGAGGGGGGTGGAACGAGCCTCGTGCCGGGGCTCGCGGCCCTCGCCGTCAGCGAGACGATCGGGGAAGTCGATTGGGACGGCAAGGTTGTTTGGGAATGGGGTGGCGACAAGGCGCCGGGCGGCGCGGCGCAACAACATCATGATTGGCATCGCCTGCCGAATGGCAATACGCTCATCCTCGCCAATCTCGTGCATCCGGTTCCCGGCTTTGAGCAGCCGAAAGTCCTCGACGATGTAGTCTATGAGATTTCGCCGGGCGGTGAGATCGTCTGGAAATGGATTGCCTCCGAGCATCTTGAGGAATTTGGTTTCGCGCCTGATGAATTGAAACTCGTTCGCAAGGCCGATACGCCCGATTACCTGCACGTGAATAATCTATCGGTCCTCGGCCCTAATCGCTGGTTCGATGCCGGCGATAAGCGTTTCGACCCCGAAAATGTCCTGATCGATTCGCGCAATGCCAACTTCACGGCCATCATCGACAAAAAGACTGGAAAGATCGTCTGGTCGCTGGGTCCGCATTATCCCGCCAATGAGCTGGTGACGCGCAGCAAAAGACTATTGCCGCGGCCGGTGGATCAAATTTCGGGCCAGCACGACGCACATCTCATTCCGCAAGGATTGCCGGGCGCCGGAAACCTGCTCGTTTACGACAATCAGGGCGAAGGCGGCTATCCGCCTGTGGCTTTGTCAGTGACTGGGGGCTCAAGGGTGCTCGAGATCGATCCGATCAAGAAAGAGATCATCTGGGAATATACAGGCGAGAATTCAGGGCGGCCGGGCTGGACATTCCAATCGACGTTCATTAGCAGCGCAAGACGGCTGCCAAATGGCAATACGTTGATTGACGAAGGCTACAACGGACGCTTCTTCCAAGTGACTCCCGAAGGTGAGATCGTTTGGGAGTATATCAGTCCTTATTTCGCGAAATCTGTCAATTTCATCACAGGAAAGGACATTCAAACGAACCAGGTCTATCGCGCCCAGCCTGTTCCTTACGAATGGGTTCCAACCAACACCCCGCATTCCGAAAAGGCAGTTATACCGCCGGCATTGGCCGAATTTCGCGTTCCCGCGCAGCCTTAAACATTACAAGGGCGCAGTAAAATCTTCGCAGCTGATAGAAAAGTGAATCTTGCGATGAGCTTTTCTCTCAGCTTCGTCAAGCACTGCATCGCAGCCACAGCCACTTCTCCAAGCTACATGTAATCATTGCGAATGTCGAAGTGAGCATCGGAGGATCGTATGCGAGACAGCATTGGCATCAAGGGCGAGTTTGGAGAGGCTTCTCCAGCCCTCAGCCTTCGTTCGCTCTTTGCGGCCACGCTCGGGAACATGCTCGAGTTCTACGACTTCATCACCTTCAGCTTCTTCGCCATTCATATCGGACGGGCATTCTTTCCATTCGAGAGCCACTATGCGAGCCTCATGCTTTCGCTTGCCACTTTTGGAGCGGGCTTCATCACTCGTCCGATTGGTGCGCTCGTGATTGGATCCTATTCTGATCGCGCCGGCCGACGTCCGGCGATGGTTCTCAGCTTCGCGATGATGGGAGGCGCGATCATCGTGCTGGCTCTCACGCCACCCTACGACACCATTGGCATCGCTGCACCCATGCTCGCGATTGCGGCGCGACTGGTTCAGGGCTTTTCTCTCGGCGGTGAAGTCGGACCCACGACAGCCTATTTGTTGGAAGCGGCGCCGATGTCCAGGCGGGGCCTTGCCGTTGCATGGCAGCCGGCGAGCCAGCAAATTGCAGCAACGGTCGGCTCATTGGTGGGCCTTATCCTATCCATTGTTATGGCCCCCGAGGCGCTCAAAGCTTACGGCTGGCGCATCGCCTTTCTAATCGGCGCGCTCACCTTACCGTTGGGGCTGTGGATCCGCGGCAATCTGCCGGAAACGATACATTTGCACGAGACCGGCCAAAGCGCCGCTCGCCACCAGGACCGGCGACGCGCGGTTCAAGCCAATATCCGCGTAATGGCGCTCGGATTGCTGATCGTCGCGAGCGGGACGATCATAACCTACGTGACGCAATATATGACCACTTATGCCGAGAACACGCTCCATGTGGCTCCACACCTTGCTTTTGCAACCACTGTCATCGCGAATGCAGCTGGGATCGTCGCGGCGCTTTGCGGCGGCTGGCTCGCAGATCACTTGGGCCGCCGAGCGATGATGATCTGGCCGCAGTTCGTAGCGCTCGTCATGACGCTTCCGATCTTTTTATGGATCGTTGAGGCGCGCAGCGCGGCCGCGCTTCTCATCGGATTAGGAATTCTATCATTGATCAACACGCTTCCCTACACCGCCTTTTATGCCGCCTTCGCGGAAACGCTGCCAAAAAACATCCGGGGCAGCGCATTCGCGACGATCTACGCCCTCGCCGTCACAAGCTTCGGGGGCACGGCGCAATTGGTCGTCACCTGGCTTATTCATGTGACGGATAATGCACTTGCGCCAGCTTGGTATATGTTGCTTGCGACTTTCGCCGGACTTGTCGCAATGATGATGATGAGGGAGACCGCGCCTCGAAAGTTGCGCGTTATGGGCTCATAGGGGCTATTTCAGAGGAACAAAACTTTCTGGGGGCGGAGCCGACTAGATTTGCTCGTCGTAAGTGTAGCGTCGAAAACCAAAATCTATCAACGCTGCCCGTGGCGCCGCGCATTTTATCCCCCGCGCCGGCGGGCGGTCAGTGGCACGTTGCAACGGTTAGCGGGGTGCAATTCCGTCTGAGCTAAAGCCCACGCCACTATCCTCAAGGTATTGCCGGCACGAGAGCGCGGCTGAATTTGTTGGCTGCGGCCAATTAACCTGGCGGTAGAATAACCCAGCTATATCGACTTGAAGGAAGAAAGCAGTATCGGTATCTTAAGAAAGAAGCTCGCCCTTGCCGCGCCTGTCACTATTGTGGAATTATGACGAAGCATGTGTACGGCCGGATCGGATTGGCACTGTCCGGGGGAGGATTCCGGGCGACCTTATTCCACCTTGGCGTAGTTAGATTCCTTTTCGAAGTTGATCTATTGAAACCCGTCAAGCTGGTGAGCGCCGTCTCCGGGGGCAGTATTTTGGCGGCCCACCTCATCCTCAATTGGGAGAAATACACGGGTTCAATGAAAGATTTCGATGCTGCGGCCCGTGAAATATTGGACTTTGTTCAGGCCGATATCCGCGGAAAAAGTACTTCGCCGCTGGATGCTCGGCTGTTCGACTTTGGTGCCGCGCTTTCTGATCCGAGAGAGATGGAAGTGGTCACTTGTAAATCTGTTGCAACGCCAGTACGCGAGCCTATTCCGTGTGCCCGTCGTTAGCTCTGAAGCTGCTCCCAAATCAGCCGACGTTGCAGGATCCGGTAACGCTCCCGAACCCACCGCCAAACCCACCAAAGCCGTGACCTATCGTGAAGCAGCCATCGGGGATCTTCGGGGCGGTCGTCCAGCAGTGAGGTTTAATTGTACGAGTCTGACGACGGGGGACCCGTGCTATTTCGATCAAGCCGGCTTCGGCTGGTACAAGAAAGGTGTCATTGAAGCGCCGATTCCCGCGCTTGGGTTGCCGGTAGCCTACGCGGTCACAGCTTCGTCAGCATTCCCACCGCTGTTTCCACCGGTCGAGATTTCACACGAAACGCTATGTTGCGATCGGAATGATTTTGAGAACGCACAACGTCTTACGGACGGTGGAGTTTATGACAACCTGGGAATTGGAGCCCTCATCGCCAAGTACGAGAAGGGAGTCTCCGCTGCGGAACAAGAAATATCGATTGAAACAATCATCATCAGCGATGCCGAAGGAAATTTCGACTCAGATTTTGATGCGAAATACTCATTTCCTGTGAACCGCAATGTTAGGGCCAGCGATCTGCTAATGAAGCGGGTAAGCGTTTTACAGCTTGAAGACTTTGAAGGGGGCTCGGAAGGGGCCGCCGAAGAGAAGGAAATTTCATTTGTCAGAGTTAAGATAAAGGAGTCAGTTCGCGATCTGGATGACAAGACGGTTCTTGTGCCAGAGGCTCAACGCACATTGATCAATGTTAGAACCGACTTGGATTGCTTTACACCTGATGAGGTGGCTGCGCTCATCGCCCATGGATACAGCAAGGCCCGTGAAGCCCTACTCAATAAACAGCTGGTGAGGCTTGATGACGCTCCAAAATTTACTTGGGATCCGTTGGGAAATTGGGAGGTGGTAAAGGGTCTGCGCGCCGACGAGTTCCAGCGTTCACGTCTGAGAAAGTGGCGACTGTGGTCGCCGGGTGACCCGATAAGCTGGATTACCGGATTTTATGCCCTTTTCATTTGCCTTCTTCTTGCAACTCCCACTGTCCTCTTCGCTCTGCGATCCTCCATCGACGCAAAAAGGGCCGCCGAAGCACAGGCTGCAAATGCTAAGGCGCAAGCGCTGGCGGATACAGCGAAGGCTGCAAGGGACGCTGCACAAGTGCAGGTGCTGAGCGCTGCAATTCTTCAGACCCAAACTTTAATGTTGTCAATGAACGCGGGTTGCTCAGGGGGAGCGCACGGAATGCCCCCGGTTAACTGGAATAATTTGCAGCCCCACGGTAATTCGGCTGTGAATGCACTCAACGAGGCAAAATTGGCTTTGGCAAAAGGCCAGACATCTGATGCTGTGCAACAGATCAGTTCTGCGCAGGGTGAGTTGGAAGCATTAGTCAACGGTGCGCATAACAATTGTTCTGGGGGCGGCGTGGATCCCGTGTCCTATGGCAACTATCAGTCGATTAGGGATAGAGTGAAAGCAAGCCTGGATGAGTTGAAACACTCTTTGGGAAGTTAGAGATCGTTGCGGGCCCCAAAGCGACGGTCGCACTGGACTAGGTCGCATCCTGAAGGGGCGAAGCCCGCTAACCTTCCGGTGGTCCAGCCTGCAAAATTCGAAGTTTGTCATCAACGTGCAGACAGCAAAGCACTCGGAATCGACAGAGCGCCACGTCAGCTCTTGGCGCAAGGCAGAAATCCCGCAATGTCCGATCTTCGGTCGCCATCAGATGCAAAGCAGACATAGAATTAGGCACAGGCTGGATTTGTGCGCACGTCAAACGCTCGGGCAGATCGTTAATTCCCAAGATTTTAATTCTTAAACTTAGAAAAAAGCTGGCAAATTTTTATGCGCAATCATGGAACCGAGCCACCCTACAAAAACGATTCCCCCTTGGCTTCTCGAAGTATAGAAAGAATCGTTTTTATTGGGGGTCGACCGCAGTTGCGCATGGTCCCGCAATTCTAGAGCATCCCTCAAGCGAGGCGCCGTCAACCGCTACGAAGATGTGGGGCTGTGTGTGGGGTTTTAACCTACGCTAAATAGACCCTGCTGTGAAAACAGCATCTCATCAGATTAACTGGCGGAGACGGAGGGATTCGAACCCTCGATAGGACTTTGCAACCCTATAACGGTTTAGCAAACCGCCGCCTTCAGCCGCTCGGCCACGTCTCCGCGTCCAGCATTTAAGTCTGCCGCCTTGCGCGAAAGATATGCCCGAGCATCGATGTTTTAGCAAGCACTTCGGGGCGTTTGCCGATCAAGGGCCCGCGAAACAGAGATTGGTTAGCCTTCGCCCCTGGCGAATTCCCAATTCTCGTCCCCAACTAGCGGCGTTGCTAATGGGCCACAGTTTGCCGAATAACGAACAAAAAGCGAAATCGGCCTTTACCCAGCTTGTCTTTAGTCTACACTGTAAACTGCTCTTCGCGAGGGCGATTCCTTTGAATTCTTAATTGATTGCTATTCGCCTTATCGAAATGTACATTAGGAGCAATTTTAGGTGATTGGCATCCGATGTTTCGGCGTTTATTCTCCTGGCAAAATGCGTTCCTCGGCTGCTTGCAGGGCTTTCATATAGGCGCGCGCGGTGTTTCCGCGCTGCTTGCCCTTGCAAGCCTTGGCAATCTCGGCGGCGGCGCGCGGGCGGCGGATCTGCCGCAGATGCAATCGGCGCCGATCGAATATGTGCGCATCTGCGATGCCTTTGGCACCGGCTTCTTTTATATTCCCGGTACCGACACCTGCCTGCGCGTCGGTG